>Ga0066681_10001043_pt1 | contig 10609 bp, 5 predicted proteins | sample GraSoiAngelo_130_FD_65629 | JGI IMG/M metagenome (GOLD analysis project Ga0066681, IMG submission 65629) | Grasslands soil microbial communities from the Angelo Coastal Reserve, California, USA - 14_0929_02_20cm | ecosystem: Environmental > Terrestrial > Soil > Grasslands | place: USA...
CGCGATTCCATGCCCGGCATGATGGACACGATTTTGAACCTTGGCCTGAACGATGAAACCGTGCTGACGCTGGCCAAAGCGACCAAGAATGAGCGGTTTGCCTGGGACTGTTACCGCCGGTTCATTCAAATGTATGGCGACGTTGTCATGAACGTGCAGAAACGCCCGAGCGAGGACCACGAGCCATTTGAAGTGGTCATTCACACCCTCAAGCATGAGCGCTATCACGCCGACATCGACGACCCGAAATTGACAGTGAAAGATCTGCAGGAACTGGTTGTTCGCTTCAAGAAGCTGATCAAGGAACGCACCGGGACAGAGTTTCCGCAGGACGTGGGGAAACAGCTGTGGGGGGCGGTGGGCGCGGTGTTTGGTTCGTGGATGAATGATCGCGCGGTCGTGTATCGCCGCAAATATAACATCCCATCGGAATGGGGCACCGCGGTGAACGTGCAGGCAATGGTTTACGGCAATACCGGTGACAGATCAGGTTCGGGAGTGGCGTTCACGCGCGATCCGGCGACCGGCCAGAAAGTTTTCTACGGTGAGTTCCTCATCAATGCTCAAGGAGAGGACGTGGTGGCTGGCGTGCGCACGCCCGAGCCCGTCTCCCAGCTCACGAATTACCTTCCAGAAGCCTATCGCGAGCTGGAGAAAATCAGACAGACTTTAGAAAAACACTTTAAGGACGTGCAGGACTTTGAGTTCACCATTCAGGACGGCAAGGTCTTCATGCTGCAGACGCGCAACGGCAAGCGCACCGGGCTAGCGGCGGTTCGGTTCGCCATCGAAATGGAGAAAGAGAAGCTAATCGACTGGAAGACCGCCATCCGACGGGTCCCCGCCGACCAACTCGACCAGGTGCTGGCGCCGGTATTTGATCGCAAGGCGGTCCAGGCCGCCAAGTGCATTGCGAAGGGGCTGCCAGCGGGTCCAGGCGCCGCTGCCGGCAAGATGTACTTGAACGCGGACCGTGCCGCTGCAGCCGCCGCGAGGGGAGAGAAAGTCTTGCTTGTTCGCAACGAGACCTCACCCGAAGACTTGCGCGGCATGATCGCTGCCGAGGGCATTCTCACAGCAAAGGGCGGCGTCAGTTCACACGCGGCGCTCGTGGCCCGCCAAATGGGAAAGGTATGTGTTTGTGGCGCAGCGGCGCTGCAGATCGATTACGCCGCCAAAACCATGACTGTCGATGGCACAACCTACAAGGAGGGAGACTTCCTCTCCATCAACGGTACCGCTGGCGAAGTTTATCCTGGCCAAATCCCTACTGCCGCGTCCGAAATCGTGCAGGTGCTGATTGAGAGGTCCCTGGACGGCAACAAGAGCCAGACTTATCAAAACTTCAAGAAGCTCATGGACTGGTGTGCCAAGGTTACTCGCCTTGCGGTGCGCACCAATGCGGACACGCCCGAACAGACGGCGCACGCCATCGCTTTCGGAGCCGTGGGTATCGGCCTGTGCCGCACCGAGCACATGTTCTTTGAAGGCAATCGCATTGACGCCATGCGCGAAATGATTTTGGCCGACACCAAGGAACACAGGAAAGAAGCGCTTGCCAAAATCCTGCCCTACCAGAGGGAGGATTTTGTTGGGATGTTCAGGGAATTGAAGGGGTACCCGGCGACGATCCGGTTCCTCGATCCACCGTTGCATGAGTTCCTGCCGCACGAAGGCTCCGCTCAGAGTGATCTGGCAAATAAAATGGGCGTGCCAGTTGAAAAGATCAAGCAGCGAGTTAAAGAACTACATGAATTCAATCCGATGCTTGGATTCCGCGGCTGCCGCCTGGGCATCGTCTATCCCGAAATCTCCGAGATGCAATCTCGTGCGGTATTCGAAGCCGCAGCGGAGGTCCAGAAAGCGGGTGTCAAGGTCAATCCCGAAATCATGATTCCCCTCGTAGGCTTCAAGAAGGAGCTGGACCTGCAAGTCGAGGTCGTCCATCGAGTCGCCGGTGAGGTCATGAAGGAGAAGGGCGTGAAGCTGAATTACCTGGTGGGTACGATGATCGAAGTACCGCGGGGCGCCCTAACGGCCGATGAGATCGCGCAGGCGGCCGAGTTCTTCAGTTTTGGCACCAATGACTTGACCCAGACCTGCCTTGGAATGAGCCGCGACGATTCGGGTTCGTTCCTCGGGCCGTACCAGGAACTTGAGATCGTCAAAAAGAATCCATTCGCAACCATCGATCAGCATGGAGTCGGGCAACTGATCGAGATTGCGGTGGAGAAGGGCAACAAGGCTCGTCCCGGAATCAAGTTGGGCATTTGCGGTGAGCACGGTGGAGACCCGGACAGCGTAAAGTTCTGTCACCGTGCCGGCTTGTCGTATGTCAGTTGCTCGCCGTATCGAGTGCCGGTTGCTCGGCTGGCCGCTGCTCAAGCGGCGATTGAAGAAGAACAGTCCAAGAAAAAGAAGGGGAAGTAACGCAATTACGAATTGAGGCCACTTAAAGTAATGGTTGAAGTGAGGTAGGTCGAGCAAAAATGCGCAAAGTGACCACAAAGAGCCACTTTAAGTAATACTTTAGCTCGCTATTTTTGACGGGTGAGCAAACTCGGCGCTTCCGCGCAGTCTGCATTAGTGATGAAAACCGAGGGCTGCTAGCTTTTCACGTCGGCATTTTGAAGAAAAAGTACATCCCGAGAAAGAAGAAAATAGCGTCCGGCGACCAACCTGCCAAAGGCGGCGGCAATTGGCCAACACTCCCCATAGCCTCCAGCAGTGCTGCGATTGCCCAATAAGCCAAGGCGATCCCCACGCCGAGCGCCATTCCTCCAATTGCTCCTCGTGTCCCCACCAGAAACGCAAACGGAATTGCCAGCAACATACTCACGGGGGCCATCAATGGATAGGCGAATTTCTTTTGCCATTGCACCCTTAGCGTTGCCACGTCGAAGCCGGCGCGGTGCAGTCCATCAATGTAGCTCCCTAGCTCCCCCACGCTCATCTGAAACGCCTGCCGCACTTCCCGGTTGAAGTAATTGGGAGGCTCGGACAATTCCGGTGGCGCGGCCGCCGTAAAAGTCTCGAATTGTGTCACCGAGCCATCGGAAAACTCCCGCATCCAGCCGCTTTCGAGTACCCAGCCGTGTTGCGGCTCCGACCAGCGCGCCCGCGCCGCAAAGATTCGCCGCCGCAAATGAAAGTCAGAGGGATCGAGCTCCAACACGCTGAGCCCGCCGAACAGATTCTGCTCTGGGTCGAACACATCGTAGTTGTAGATCTTCGAATTTTCTCCAAAAATCCAGCGTTGCGGGTGTGCATACGTTTGGGGCGGCCGCCCCTTGATCTGGTTGTGCAGCGCGTCCTGCCGCTGGTTGGCATACGGCAAATACGTGTCATCCAGCAAGACCAAAGTTGCCGCCAGCGCCAGCCCTGCGAGCAGCAGCGGCAATGCCACGCGGAACAAACTCATGCCGCTGGCCTTGATCGCCACGATTTCGTTGTTCTTGCTCATGATGCCCAGAGTCACCAGGACAGCCACCAGGCCCGCCAGCGGCGCCAGGTTGTACACCAGATACGGCGTGAGGTATTGGAAGTACTCAACTACGGTCAAGAAGGGTACACGGTGCCGCCCAATATCATCCAACAGCTCGAAGAACGTGAACGCCTCGAACAGAAAAACGAACACCGCCAGCAATACGCCAAAGTAAAAAAAGAATTTTCGCAAGATGTAAAGGTCCATCAACCGGGGAAAGCTTCCGCTCGAAGGCGCGGGAATTTCTTGCGTGCTGCGTTCGCCATTTGCTACTAACGCCGCAGCCGCACGCGCGCGGGACTGCGCTTTTCGCCTGCGCGCCAGGTGCATCCGCCTGCTGAGGTATCCGAACGGACGCAACCAGCGGCTCTCCCCGCGAAACTGTTCCATCCTCGGCAGCAGTGTCAACGCTAATACCGCCAGGATTCCGTTGGCTATCCAGATTCCTGCCGCTGGCGAAAGCTTCCCCTGCCGTGCCAGCCCTGCGCCCATAATGAGTAGCAGGTAGTACGCCGCAATCAGCACAACCGCCAGCAGGGACCCGGCTGCGCGTCCGCCTCGCCGCGGCTGCGCTCCCAGTGGAACGGCCACCAGCGCAAACACCAGACACGCCACGGGAAATGCCAGGCGCGTGTGCAATTCCACAGCCGCCTCGCGCGATCCCGCGTTCCTTTCGGCAGCCAACTCCTTCATTGATTGTTCAGGGATGCTCCGCTGTCGGGGCTGCGCGGAGCCCAGTCCACTCACCTCAATCGGCCAGTCGCTTTGCCCAAACGATGTGACCGAATAATGATTCGCGTCCTCGCGCGAAAACTCATGCCTGGTTCCGCCTTGCAGATGCAGCTCCAGCTTGCCCTGCTTCGGTTCGGCAATGACCACTGCGTTATCAGCCAGCGTCACGCGCGAACCGCCTTCTCCACCCGTCTCCGCGACAAATACGCCATGCCACTGCGTCCCGCTGGCCGACACATCGTTCACGTACAACACCATCTTCGGGAACCGTTCGTCGAACACGCGCGGCTGTACTTGAAAGGAGATTTGCGAGCTGATGAGTTGCGCTTCCGCCGCATGGAGCGTGCGCAGCGCTGCGGGTCCCACCCACGCAGTCATGATCAGCGTAAGCAGTCCCCCCACGAGCGCCAGCATGCCGACCGGAAAAAGGATTCGCCGACGCCCGATCCCCAGCGACGTCAGCGCAATGATTTCGCTGTCTGCCGACATCCGCCCCAGCCCCAGCAGTACCCCAATCAGCGTGGCCATCGGCAGCGTGAAGACGAATACGCCAGGAAAAATACAAAGGAACAGCTTCAAGATCTGCGCGCCTGAACCCACATGGCGCACGTAAATCTCCATCAACCGTACGAGCCTGGGCACGAGAAACACGAAGGTGAAGACGACCAGTCCGAGGAATGCGTGGCGGGATACCTCGCGGACGATATAGCGATCCAGAATACGCATGATGCGAACGCTCAGTGTACCACGCTGTCAGCCCGGCTTCGTTTCTCGCCGCGCAATCGGAGAGCCATTTACCGTGTTGTTGCGAATTTCTGTCATCTGCTCTCTTATCGGCTATTCTTGCTTGTATACTTTGAATCTATCTATGCCCATTGCTAGGGACCATCAGCGCGAGCCTCGCTTCGGGACGCCCGCCGAATGAATCGCATCCATCTCGTTGTGCTTTGGCACATGCATCAGCCGCAATACCGCGACCCCGAAACCGGCCGCTACGTTCTCCCTTGGACGCGTCTCCATGCCCTCAAGGACTATTACGGCATGGTCGAGACGCTTCGCGAGTTTCCCAAGTTTCATGCCACGTTCAACGTGGTTCCCGCCCTCGGCATCCAGCTCGAGGAATATGCCAGCGGCAAATTCAACGAGCCTTGGTTCTCCCTGGCTTTCAAGAATGCCGACGAGCTCACGCGTGAGGACAAAGCCGAGATTCTCTCCCGCGCGTTCCAGCTTAATCACGAGCACCTGATGTCGCGCTGGCCGCGCTTCGTCGAGCTCTACGAATGGTCGCGCCCGGCCGGAGGCGCGCAAGCTCTCGTCACTTTCACGCAGCGTGATTGGCGCGACCTCCAACTACTCTCGCAACTCGCCTGGATGGAAGAATCCTGGTTACAGAAAGACGAACTCACCAGCCGGCTGGCTTCCAAAGGCAAGGATTACACCGAAAGCGACAAGTCCGCCCTGAAAGAAAAGCAGCAGGAACTCCTGCGCCTGATCCTTCCTGCCTATCGCGACGCGGCGACGCGCGGCCAGATCGAGATCAGCACCACGCCGTTCTATCACCCCATTTTGCCGCTCATCTGCGATTCCGACGTCGCGCGCATCGCGAATCCTTCCACTCCGCTCCCGCGTCGCGCGTTCCGCCACGCGGAAGACGCCCGCGAGCAATTGCAGCTCGCTCGCCGCTATCATGAAAAAACATTCGGAACGAAACCAGCCGGTCTATGGCCATCCGAAGGCTCCGTCTCCGATCAAGCGCTCTCCATTGCCGCGGAAGAGGGCTTCCAGTGGTTCGGCACCGATGAAGGGGTGCTGGGCCGCACCCTGAACGTCGGTTTTTTCCGCGATTCGAACGGCATCCCGGCCAACGCCGACCGCCTTTTCAAGCCCTGGCGTGTTCAGTTCGGCGAAAAGTCCATCACCGGGCTGTTCCGCGATCACCATCTCTCGGACCTCATCGGTTTCGTTTACAGCCGCATGGAAGCTAAAGCCGCTGCCGCGGATCTCCACTCGCGCTTGCGCGCGTTCGGCGAGAGAGTATCAAGCAGCCAGCCGCTCACCGTTTGCCTTTTTCTCGATGGCGAAAACGCCTGGGAATATTACCCAGGCAACGGCCGCGAATTCCTGCGCGAATTTTACCGCTGCGTCGAATGCGACCCTGACTTCCGTGCGCTCACGGCAAGTGAAGCCATCGCCAGCGCTGGAGAAGTTTCTACGACTACCGGGATTTTTCCCGCTTCCTGGATTAATGCCAACTTTGACGTTTGGATTGGCCACCAGGAAGACATTACGGCCTGGGAACTCCTCTGGGACGCCCGCGACGCTTACGCGCGCGCCGTTGACGCCCACCAGAAGGTAAGGCCCGGCGCACCCACAGAAACTGGCATTCAAGAGGCCCACGAATCTCTTCTGGCGGCGGAGGGCAGCGATTGGTGTTGGTGGTTCGGCCCGGAGCACAGCACCGCGAACGACGCGGAGTTCGATGCGCTTTACCGCAAACATCTCACGGGGATCTATCTCGCTCTAGGCCAAGTTGCGCCCGAGGAGCTTGCCAAGCCCATCAAGCGCCGCCCGGAGCATGCTTTGCAGCTTGCCCCCTCCGGTTTCTTGCGTATCAAAGTGGATGGCCGCGCAAGCTCCTACTTTGAGTGGCTCGGCGCCGGTCTTTATTCACCAGAGCGTCGCGGCGGCTCTATGCACTGCCGCGTCTTTTATCTTCACGAGATGCGTTACGGCTTTGAGGAAGACCGTTTGTGCATCCGAATCGATACGTTCGCCGAAGCCATAAGCGAGCTCGAAGATCCCGAGTTTCGCATCACCGTCAGTGCCGCGGAAGAACTCGTCATCGTGGTGAAGCTCCAGCGCGGCCGCATTCAGGAATTTGCGGTGGAGAAAGCCCGCGTCTGCCTGTTAAATCTTGAATCAGTCGCCGTCGCCGCGTTTGATCGCATCCTCGAAGTCGCCATTCACCGCGGCCAACTCGACCTCAAGGGTCAAAGCAAACTAAGACTGGGCGTCGCCCTGTGGCACGGCGGACTGCCCGTGGACGTGCTCCCCGCCGAAGGGTTTCTCGATGTGCCGCTCGGTGAAGACAACTTCGCCTGGCTCCCCGAATAATTCCTTTCTCCAATCTTTCTTGGAGGATCCCCTGGGGTTTGCTGCGCTGCTGTTGCTCTTGTAAGTGTCCGCGAATCTCCGCGTGCTTTGCGTCTCTGCGTTATTCTCTCTCTTTCGCCCCTTAAAACTTTTGAACTTTGAACTCTTCAACCTCCGATCCTTGCCTTCCTTACCACCTTACTTCCTTATTTCGTTCCCTCTTTCTCTCCATACAGCTTCACCGCCAAATCCTGTGGCCGGTCTCCCACCGGAATCATCGTCACCAGAAAGTTTGTCCGCACGCGAATCACCGCCAAGTCGCCGGAGCCTTGACTCACCACCAAGAGCAAAGTCTCATTCGGACTCCTGTCAAATCGCAGCGCGCCTGGCGCATCCCCGGCGGGAATCGGAAAGCCTTTTTCCGGGTTTTTCTCGGAGAGTGCTCCTCGAATAATCCGCCGATTAATAACATCCACGGGGGTCACTCGATCCGCCTCCGTATCGGAAACGTAGAGCACACTCGCATCTGCGCTGAGCACGCCGCGCGTCGGCGCGGAGCCCAGCACCATCGTGTCCCCCACTTCGTGCGTCCAGGTGTTGATGGCCTGCAAGCCGTGCGCTTCCGGCGAAATCACGTACAGCTCTCCGCCATCGGGCTTGAGCAGCATGTCGGTCGGCTTCCCCGCCAGTTCGAGATTCGCTACCAGCACGCTGCGTTGCAGATCCACAACAGAAAGACGCTGTTCCGAGCGGCTCATCACAAACGCCACCGAATCATCGGACAGCACGGCCACATCATCCGGCTGCGGCACCACGGAAACCGTGTTGCGCAACGTCAGCGTCGCCGCATCATAAATCCCCAGCGATCCCTCAGCGTGGTTCAGCACCAAGACGGTTTTTCCATCCGGCGAAACGTGCGACAGCACCGGTCCGCGCCCCGTATGCGCGCGCGCCACGATCGCTCGCGAATGAATGTCGATCGCCAGCACCGTGTCATTCCCCGACGTCGTGGTGTAAACGCGGCTGCCGTCCGGCGAAAAGTCCAGCGCGTAGGGAAGCGGCCCTACCGGAATGCGCGCGCTCACCTGGTAAGCACGCGCATCGAGAATCCACACGTACCCTCCCAGAGAGCTGAGGCCCAAAATCTCTGGCCGCGTGGGATGCTCGCGCATGCCCGAGAGTCCCGGTCCCACCGGGATGTGCGTTACCGCCTTGAGCTTGACGAGGTCCACCACGGTCAAGGCGCCGTCCGCCGTGGTTACGTAGGCACACAAATGCAGGTCCGGCCGCAGAAACGAAGGCCGATGCTCGCGCAGGAGCACAATCAGCGCTCCGATGGCCAGCACTGCGGAGACAAAGTACCTGCGGAAGTTTCTCGGTCGCTCCATGGCAAGTGTGGAATTGTCCCACGTACTGGCACGACCTGTCGTGTCCGTCTTGATCCGACCTTGTAATGGGGAGTCTTCAGACCCGTGACACCCACCACCCCACAAGAAGATCTCTGCGGGCGTCATCCCGAGCCCAGTCGCGCCTTTTGCGATTGGGGTCAGTGATCTGCTGCTCGTTTGTCTGCAGTCGCATATCCGCGGGGAATCAACAGAGCCCTGTCGAATTTCGCCCTTCCGATTCGTCGTAGAGGTGGAGGCCCTAGGCCTGAAAACTGCGCGTGACGCCGTCTTGGCGTCAGGAATCAAATGAAAGAAGAGAAAGGAAGGCACAAAAATGGCAACCACCATGCAAAGCCTACAAACAGACACATTTCTTCCACCCATCGAGAAGCCAAAGGGCTTGATGATGAAGCTGGCGTACTACTTAACGCGCCGGCAATTCGGCAAGGTGCTTACACCGCTGAAAGTGCATTCTGCGCGGCTGCCGATTGCCTTCGGCCAGTTCTATGCCAAGGTCAGCCAGTTGGACAAAAAGCTGCAGCTCCCGCCGGAGACCGTCATGCTCGTTCGCGAACAAGTGGCGCGCATTAACGTCTGTCTTTTCTGCATCGACATCGGCCGCTCGTTCACCATCAAAGCCTCGATGAATCAAGCCAAATTCGATGCCCTCGAGCAATACCGCACCAGCCCTCTTTTTACCGACGCCGAGCGCGCCCTGTTGGACTATGTGACCGAGCTGACCAAGACTAAAAGCGTCAACCCGGACACTTTTTCTCGCATGGCCCGGCACTACTCCGAGCGCCAAATCTGCGAGATCGTCTGGCTCGTCGCCAGCGAGCACCTCTACAACATGACCAACATCGGCCTCAACGTCCATTCCGACATGCTCTGCGACCTCACCAGGAAGACCCGCGCAGATCAGAATTGACGCTGCACATTTTTTGAAGGCGCAAGGGCTATTCCGTTTTGGCGAGCGATGGATCGGCGGGGACTCGCCATCTTGTTTTCACGTGAGTCCATATAGACATCACCGGCTCTGGGGCCCGGCTTCCCCCGGCGTGGCGGTCTGCCAAGCTTTAGGCTCCTCGGAACGCCCGCGCCGTTGAGGCTTCTACCCGCGCGGCCCGCTGGCCGAAACCTGTCCCTTCGACCGTTGATTTTTATTCCCCATTCAGCTATTTCTTTAGCCATCGAAGTTGTACTTCGTAGGCCCATTTCTCTCTCGTCTTTCGCTGGGATAAGTCCAATCCTGGCAAGAGTTTTCGGCCTATGAGGACCCGGCCATAGAGGATTCCCTCCGCAGACTCGGTTCACCGAGCTTGGCCGGTTGCAGTCTCTTACGCCCGGGTGTGTCAGGGCTGAGTCTTAGCTAAAGAGAAAGAGGGAGACTCATGTTTCGCAGGCTAGGGTTCTTCGTCGTCGTTGTCCTCGCTGCTCTCGCCGCCTCCTCCTCCGTCTTTGCGCAAATGGAGTCCGGCACGCATGCTCGTCCGCGAATCGTCCAGAGCATCGATGAAGCGAATCGCGTCGCGCTCAAGGGCAATACGCGTCCCGAAGCAATTCTCGCGAACGATCGCGGCCCGGTGCCGAACGATTTCGCAATGGAGCACATGCTCCTTCAACTCAAGCGCTCTCCAGAACAGGAACAAGCCCTCCAGCAATTCATCGATGAACTTCACACCAAGGGTTCACCCAATTTCCATCACTGGATGACTGCGCAGGAATTCGGAGAAAAGTTCGGTCTGGCGAAGCCCGATCTCGACATCGTCACGTCCTGGCTTGCGTCTCAGGGTTTTCGCGTGAACGTGGTCTATTCCAGCGGCATGCTGATTGATTTCTCCGGCACCGCAGGCCACGTGCGCAAGGCCTTCCAGGCCGAAATTCACCACCTCAACGTCCACGGTGAGAAGCA
>Ga0066681_10001046_pt1 | contig 10601 bp, 8 predicted proteins | sample GraSoiAngelo_130_FD_65629 | JGI IMG/M metagenome (GOLD analysis project Ga0066681, IMG submission 65629) | Grasslands soil microbial communities from the Angelo Coastal Reserve, California, USA - 14_0929_02_20cm | ecosystem: Environmental > Terrestrial > Soil > Grasslands | place: USA...
GATTCTGATATGAAACGACCGGTCAAGCACTATCCTCATATTTTGTTTTCTTCCTCCTGCAAGGGATCACGGCGCAAGTCGCGGTCGCGGCGGCTGTCGCGACGGTTGATCACTCTGATATTCGCGGGTCGAAACCGCATAATCGTGATCCGTCGGGAGCTGCCTCGGACTAAAGGCGCGGGTTTGGTTCGAGACCTACCGCATAGAATCATCGAGGATTCTCCTTTCCGTGTGCCCCACGACCGCTACTTGCGCCGCCTCCTTTGTGCTGGTTTCAGAAGAACTCCTGTTATGCCGCCTGTCGCAACGGCTCCTTCTGCGCACCTTCCACTTTGACCCCGATGGCCCAGATAAAACCCAACAGCTCGCGTCCGATCGCGGTGATCACCTGTCCCTTGTTCTTGCCTCGCGCCGTCAGCTTCTGATACCGCGCATGTAACCGATGCTGCGCTTTCCAAGCAATCTCTTTAACCTCTTCGCTGACCACTTCTTGCCGCAGGCGTAAGGCTCTGCCCACAGCCGGCCGGTGTCGATACGACCACGCGGCCTCCATGACGATGCGTCGCAGGTGCGCATTCCCGGTCTTGGTGATCGCGCCCCGCCGGACGCGCTCTCCACTGGAATCTTCGCTCGACACCGCCCCGCTGTAGCCCATCAGCTGCCGGGCCCGTGCAAAGCGCGAAATCTGCCCCAGTTCAGCCACGATCGTCACCGCACTCACCTGAGCGATTCCCCGCAGAGCCTGCAATCCCTCGATCACCGCGCGCATCTGCGGTGGCGCGGACTTCACGGCTTCCTCCAAGGCACGTTCCAGACGCTCCACTCTCCCGGCCGCATGCTCGACTTCGTGTAAGTAGTCGAGCAGCGCGAACTCTTGCGCAAACTGCTCGAAGTGCACTTCCTGCTTGACCCACAACAGATAGCTCCCGGTCCAGGAGGACTTCACGCCTGCTGCTGGTCGCTTTCCATGTCGCAATAAGAATTTGCTCAACCGATTCCGCGCCCGCAGTTGGTCCTTCTTGGCGGCCTCGCGTGCGCGCACCAGGTCGCGCAGCGCTTCGTGAGCGGCATCCGGTACCCACACCGGCGTCAGATCCCCGGACCGGTAGCTGCGCGCCAGCTTCAGCGCATCGCGCCGGTCCGTCTTCACCCGTTCTCCGGACTTGACCGGCACCAGCGTCGGCGCCACCACTTCACACCGTGCGCCTAGCGCGGTCAGTTGCCAGTACAATACGTAGCCCGTCGGACCTGCCTCATAGCAGACGCGCAGCTCCTCGGCGGGTCCCAGTTTCTTGACCAGCTTCCGAATCGATTCCCCTCGGTTGGGTACTACCCCGAGCGATCTGACCTCTCCGTCCGTCTCAGCGACGGCCACGGCAATCGTCTCGGCATGGACATCCAGACCGACAAACCGTACTCTTTTCATAAACCGGCTCCTTTCGCTTGTGGCTCTGCGTTGGGTTTCAACCCGATTCACAGCGTAACCCACGAACTGCGAACCAGGAGCCGGTCGTTTCATTCTGACTAAACGGACTTAGATTGCACAAGAATTGTGCAATATCGGAGATACTGGGCGCCGCGGTCCGCTGGAAGCAAGCGATCTGCGAAACGCCCGACCGGGCTGGCAGAAATAAAAAAAGCGGCAGCAAGCTGCCGCGCTTCAAACCTTTACCTGGAAAATAGTATACCTCAGGAACAACAACGATGCCAAGAGGAATTTTGCGCCGCGGACTAATTACCCGCGTCTGCCTACACCCGCAGAAAAGCGATTCTTTGACCGCGGGCTTGACAGCTCTCTATACTGAGGAACTTTGAAAATGGTGGCCGAGATGACCGAGGACATGTGTATCAACAACTGACGAACCAGCTGCGCGAGGCACTGGCGGGGTACATCCGCGAGAAGTATGGCGTGGAGCTCGCGATTGCGCTGGAGCGTCCGCCGAAGATTGAGATGGGGGAGGCGGCTTCGCCGGTATGTTTTGAGTTGGCGAAGCGGTTGAACAGGGCACCGCGGCAGATTGCTCAGGACATTGCGAATGGATTGGGGAAGATTGAGGGGATTGCGAAAGTCGAAGTGGCGGGCGGAGGGTATTTGAATGCTTATTTTGATCGGGGAGCGTTTTGGGAAGCGTTAAGGCAGGGACCGGAACAGAAGGCAGACAGCCAGGAATGGCTGTCCCACAAAATTATTGTGGAGCATACGAGCATCAATCCGAACAAGGCGGCGCACATCGGGCACGTGCGGAACGCAGTGCTCGGCGACACGATGGTGCGAATGCTGCGGCATGCGGGGAACCGGGTGCAGATTCAGAACTACATTGACAATACGGGCGTCCAGGTGGCGGACGTAGTCATCGGGTTTCTGCACATGGAACAGCGGAGGCCCATCGGCGTGAAGATGATGGCGCAGGAGCCGAAGTTCGATTATTACTCCTGGGACTTGTATGCGAAGGCGACGAGCTTCTTTGCCGAGGACAAGGCGCGGGCGGAGAAGTTGCGCGGTGAGACGCTGAGGGCGATTGAAGAAGGGAAAGGCGAAGATGCGGAGGTGGCGCAGATCGTGGCGGACGCGATCGTCGGATGCCACCTGCGGACGATGGCGCGGCTGGGGATTGGTTATGAACTGCTGGCGCGGGAGAGCGAAATCCTGCATCTGCATTTTTGGGATGCAGCGTTCGAGATGCTGAAGAAATCGGGAGCAATTCAACTGGCGACGAGCGGGAAAATGGCGGGATGCTGGATCATGCCATGGAAGGAGGAGGTAAAGGAAGGTAAGGAAGTAAAGGAGGTCAAGGAAGAAACTGCGGAAGAAGACGACAATTCGCAGGACAAGATTATTGTGCGGTCGAATGGGACGGTGACGTACGTCGGGAAGGACATTGCATATCAGCTGTGGAAATTCGGATTGCTGGGGAAGGATTTTCATTACCGGAAGTGGCCGACACCGCCGCAGGCGGCAAATAAAAAAGGCGCGCCGGAGGGACAAACGGTCTGGGCCACAACGAGCGGGGCGAATGATCCAGAGGCGCCACACTTTGGAGAGCCAGCTTCCAGCGTTTACAACGTGATTGATGCGCGGCAGGCATATTTGCAAAAAGTGGTGGCGGCGGGGCTGCGGGCGCTGGGGCACGAGAAGGAAGCGGAGCACTCGATTCATCTGTCGTATGAAATTGTGGCGCTGACGCCGCGATGCGCCGCGGAAATGGGTTACGAGCTTACGCCGGAAGAGGCGAAGAAGCCGTACGTGGAAGTGAGCGGCCGCAAGGGATTTGGCGTGAAAGCCGACGATCTGCTGGATAAATTGGAGGCCGCGACGCTCGCCGAAGTGCAGCAGCGGCATGCGGAGATGAAAGCGGAGGAACAAGAGTCGACGGCGCATGCGATCGCGGTGGGGGCGCTAAGATTTTTTCTGCTGAAATTCACGCGCAATGCGATTATCGCGTTCGACTTCAAGGACGCGCTGAGTTTTGAAGGGGAAACGGGGCCGTACTGCCAGTATGCCGTGGTGCGGATACGGGGGATTCGGCGCAAGGGCAAAGAATCAAGCACGAGTGATGTGGCAGTAACAAAGCAGTCCGCGAGCAAGTTGCTTGAGGGAGCGGAGGGGAATTCGCTCTGGGAGTTACTATTTGCGGCGGGTTCACTGGACTACGCGATGGACGCGGCGATTGCGACGCAAGAGCCTGCGTTCATGGCCAAGTACGCATTCCAACTGGCGCAGGCATTTAATAATTTTTATCACAAGCACCACATCTTGTCGGAAACGGAGGCGCAGAAAAGGGCGTTCCTGCTGCGCCTAACGGAATTAGTGGAGGCACAGTTGGTGAAGGCGCTGTCGCTGCTGGGGATCGAAGCTCCAGAAAAGATGTAGTGGCAAGAGTGAATTCAATGGCTGCGCTTCCACCAGATCTCGACACGGTTATCGAAAGAGCCTGGCAACTCACTCAGCGGACGCCCGGTTTTCTCGGCGAAAGCGAATCGAGATTCCTGGGCATGCTGGCGGCGTGCGTGCCGGCGCGCGGAACGATCGTTGAGATCGGCAGCTTCAAGGGCAAATCTACAGTGATGTTGGCGTCCGTCGCCGCGCACTATGGGCTGGGACCTGTGGTGGCGATCGATCCGCACACGTCGCCCTCCACGACAGACCCCGGGATTTCCGCAGGCTCGTCGACGTTTGAGGAATTTCTTGCATCGGTGAAGGTGGCGGGATTGGCGGAGCATGTCGAAATTCATCGCGCTTATTCGCGCGACGTAGCCAAAGGATGGAACCGGCCGATTCGTTTGTTGTGGATCGATGGAGATCATACTTTTCGCGGAGCAAAAGAAGATTTTGATTTGTTTACGCCCCACTTGGCGAAAGACGGCGTGGTGGCGCTGCACGATGCGTTGAACGCGTTCGAGGGACCAATCCGGGTATTTGTGGAGGAAATCCTGAGGTCCGACCGGTTCGGAGCGGCTGGCGTTGTACAGTCAACCGCATGGGGCCAGTTGCGGCCGGAGGATGGCAAGGATTTTCGAGAATTGCGCATGCGCATCGAGAGCCGCGCACGGCGTATGCTCCCGTTTGTGGCTAACGGAAGGCGCCTTCAAGGAATCACAAAGATGGCATATAAGCTGGCGCGATCGCGAGTTCCGCGCGCAGCCATTTCGGCGTCGGAATGGTCCAAGCTGGTTTCACGAAGTGGCGCCAAGTGAGCTCCGTCTCTCCTGATGTGTTCATCCTGACCTGAACGAAGAGACAGTGAACAGATGGCGTCCTGCCGTGGCGAAATAAGCCACTGAAGCCGCACCTGAGCGCGTAGACTCAAGGTTAAAGCGGTAGAGGCTGCCCATGTCCATTCCCTGGGACGCCGACATTCTGATCTTTGCATTGACAACGGCAAAAATCGTACTCGGCGGCAAAAAGCGGCTGCGTGAATCCAAACGCGCCATAGCTGTGCACGACGAGTTGCAGGCGATTCGAGAAGACGCGCTGACGAAGGCGCAAAGAGAATATATCCGGCCACTCGACGAACAACTTGCCAACCTGAACTACCTTCCAGATTTTACGTATTGCGTGACCAACCACCGGAACTACGGACAAAACCTGATCCGGCGTTATACCAATCCGACCAATTCGGCTTCGTGCACGTTGATGATCGTGGAGTTGAAAGTGAAGGTTGGCGATGTCGAATCCACAACGACAAGTTCGAGCGTGACATTTAGAACGCGGTTTGCAAGCGGAAAGCAGCTCATCACACGCAACATGTCCCGGAAGTCCCTGATGGACAGCCCGCCAGACAGCATTGTTCAAGAGTGCCGCCACACAACGAATTTGGCGGAACTGAAGCGCCGCCATGAAGCCCGCGCCGCGGAACTTGGCCCGGTGCTTCCTCCGCCCTCCGGACGGGAAGCCATCCTGCAAGAGCATCAGAGAGAGCACAAGCGCTTCTGCGAGTATCAACTGGAGCGCGGAATCTTGCGGCTGCTTGCTGACGGCGAGGCGTACGAAGTCACGGATAAGACGCGCGCACGCGGCATCTGGAATTACTACAACCCATTCGCGAAACGCCTTTCCCTGAAGGAGCTGCTGCTTGCGGCCTTGGTGGGCAGCTTTTTGCCACTCTACGGGATTCTGAAACTCGCTCCACTGGCCACGGACCGATTGCAGGGCACGGGACTTTCTTTGCTTCCGATCGCATGGCTGGCGATTGGTGTTTGCTACGCGCTGGCGGGATTCATCATCGGCATAATTTCCGATCGAGCGTCGTTCCAATGGATCATGCTCATCTGTTACGTTCCGGCGCACGTCATCGCCGGGTGGATCTTCGGCGCAGCCCCCTACAGCACGATGGCTTTCCTGATTTCGTTTTACGTAATTCGAATGAAGCGCCGCCGCGCGCTGATTTTCCAATCCTGAGTTGCGCGGATTTGCCCGAAAGCGCATCCATCAAATCAATAGGACAAAACGAGGTGAACGAGAGTGCGTAACGCCACGCCAGTGGGGCCTTTGGCGAGCCAGGGCTTGGCGTCGTCATTCCACGCAGTGCCAGCAATGTCCAAGTGAATCCAGGGTGTGTCGCCGGTAAATTCCTTGATGAACATAGCTCCAGTGATGGCACCGCCGCCTTTGCCGCTGCTGATGTTCTGGATATCTGCGACGGTTCCCTTGATGAAATCGCGGTAGTCGTCGTCAATGGGCATCTGCCACATTTTTTCGCCGGCGGCTTTTGAGCTGGCGAGGAACTTGTCCGTAAAAGCCTGGTCGGAACCGAAGACGCCGACGTTGACGTTGGCAAGGGCTACGACGATGGCGCCGGTGAGCGTGGCGGCGTCAATCAAGTGCGTGGCGCCGAGCTGCTTGGCGTAGTGAATACCGTCGGCGAGGATGAGGCGCCCTTCGGCGTCCGTGTTGAGGACTTCAATCGTTTTGCCAGACATGGCGGTTTGGATGTCGCCGGGCTTCTGGGCCTTGCCGCCCGGCATGTTTTCCGTGGAAGGAACGACGCAAATTACTTTGACGCTGGGCTTCAGAGCGGCAAGAGCGCGCATAACGCCCAGCATGGTGGCGCCGCCAGCCATGTCGTACTTCATTTTCTCCATGCCGTCGGCGGGCTTGATAGAGATGCCGCCGGTATCGAAGGTGACGGCCTTGCCGATCAGACCGATCACAGGCGTGCCGGGCTTGGCATTCGCAGGCGTATAGGTGACGATCAAGACGCGGGGCGGTTCGACGCTTCCCTGGGCGACGCTCAGAAGCGCGCCCATCTTCAGTTCCGAGATTTTCTTCTCGTCGAGGATTTGGACGGTGAGACCGGCTTCCTTGGCCATGGCTTCCGCTTTTTCGGCCAGGATACGAGGGGTGAGTTTGTTAGAAGGCTCGTTTATAAGATCGCGCGCGAAGTTTTGCGCATCGGCGATGATGCGGCCCTTTGAGAGACCTTTTTCTCCGGCGGCACGTTCCGCATCGGAAAAGCCGGCGACCAGGACGGTGTCGACGTTCTTGTCGTTTTTCCTGTCGGTCTTGTATTTGTCAGTTTCGAAATTGGCGGTTAGCGCGCCTTCGGCGACGGCTTGCGCGGATTCCTCCGTCGCATGGCCCTCTCGAACGAGCAGAGCGAAGTTCTTGACAGAGCGAGCTTTCAGATACCGAAGGCCGGCGCCACCAAGTTTGCGGAGCACCACGCTGTTCCATTGTTCGCGCTTCCCTGCCCCAACGAGGAGCAACCGTGCGGCTTTGAGACCCGCAGGAGCGTGGATCAGGGTGAACTCGAGCGTCTTGCCGGTCAGCTCGCCGCTCTTGGCGAGTTTACGCAGGAGGCCTGCCGCAGCCTTGTCGAGCTCAGCAATACGGCCTTGAACAGGGTCGGTCTCTTCAAACACATACGAAACCAAGGCCTCGGTTTCGAGCGCTGCGAACGGCTGGGTTGCGAGCGTGATCTGCATGGTCCGTTATCGCCTCCGATTGCGATACATAGATTGTTCGACTTCCCTGCGTGCTTCCTTGGTGCGTTCGTCCTGGCGGCGGTCCCAAGACTTCTTGCCTTGCGCTAGTGCGATTTCGACTTTCGCGATGCCGTTGCGAAAATAAATCTTCGTGGGAATCACGGTCAAACCCTTGGACTCAGTGCGGCCCGAAAGCTTGTCGATTTCCCGCTTGTGCAGGAGAAGCTTCCGGGAACCCAATGGCTCGTGGTTCCAAGGGCCACCAGGTAAATACTGCGCAATGTGTGCGTTAACAAGCCATGCGCCGCCAGGCTTGAAATCCACGTACGCATCGCGGATGTTGGCCTTCCCCTCGCGGAGAGCTTTGACCTCGGTACCATGAAGGACCAGACCGGCCTCATGTTTCTCAAGAATATGGTAGTTATAGGAGGCAGCGCGGTTCTGAGCAACGATCTGCTCGCCGGACTTCGCGGGCTTCTCTGATTTTTTGGCGGGTTTAGCCACAACCCGCCATCATAACTGCAGTAGGAAGTCTTGTCATCTTCGACACCCGATACCTTTATTGATGAATGGCAGCCAACCTAAGCATCCTTGCCGGGCCTCTAAATCGAATGTTAGACTGCTGCATGGGCTTCGTGTCGAGGCCTCGGAGAGAGCATGCGCCGCTGGGGAAGCCTATTACTATGTGTTGGTTTCGGACTGCTGGCAGCGGGCTGCCCGAAGGGCAAGCCTGACTTCGCTCAAGGTAAGAAGGCGGAGACACTGCAGGACTACGACGCCGCGTTCAACTTCTATCAAAAAGCCGCCAAGTCAGACCCGTATAACGCCAACTATAAGATCAAGCTGAACCGGGCACGGTTTGAAGCCAGCCAATGGCACGTCAAGCGCGGCGTTGAACTGCGGAATCAAGGCAATTTGCCGGGCGCAGCAGGTGAGTTCCAGCGGGCGCTGGCCATTGATCCAGGCAGCCCCATAGCGGATCAGGAACTTCGCAAGACGGTCGGAATGATCGCGGAGAAAAACCGCGCGGCCGATGCGGCGGCGGAACTACCGTCCGATTCCAACGAACAACCCTTGGCGTCGATGCCGCCGGAAATCAAGCCGCTTTCGCGAGCACCGATCAATTACAAAGCATCCAGCGACGCGAAAGTTGTTTTCGACACGATCGGAAAACTGGCAGGCTTAACAGTTGTTTACGACCCGGACTTCCCCGCGCGGCGCATCACCGTGGATTTGGTCAATGTGACGCTGGAGCAAGCGCTGGAAATCGTGCAGCTCGAGAGCAAGGCTTTCGTGAAGCCGGTTACGGAAAATATTATTTTCGTAATTCCGGATCAGCCACAAAAGCGCCGGGATTATGAAGAGCAAGTGGTCAGGACGTTTTATATTTCAAACACGATTCAGGCACAGGACTTAACCGAGATTGTGACCGGGCTGCGTCAATTGCTCGACCTGAAGCGCATCCAGCAGCTCAACTCGCAGAACGCGATTATTGTGCGCGACACACCCGACAAGCTGATGCTGGCGGAAAAGATGATCCGCGACATCGACAAGGCCAAGCCGGAAGTGGTGGTGCAGGTGGAAGTGCTGGAGGCGCGTACCGATCGCTTGCGGGACTTGGGCATTCTCCCGGGACAGACCGCTTCGATTGCGATCAACCCCAACAACACCACGAGCAGCTCCAGCAGCACCTCGACAACAAGCAACAGCGGAATCAATCTGAACCAGCTACGCCATCTGAATTCAACGGATTACGTGGTTACCCTGCCGAGCGTGGCAGCGAACGCAGTGCTGACCGATACCAACACGAGGATTATCCAAAACCCGGAAGTGCGCTCCGTGGACGGCCAGACGGCTAAATTGAAAATTGGCGATCGCATCCCCATCGCGACCGGCAGTTTTTCGTCCGGTATTGGAATCGCTGGAGGAACGGCGGGCGGCATCAATCCGCTGGTGAATACGCAGTTCACATATCAGGATGTGGGCGTGAATATTGACCTTACGCCCCGCGTTCATCCAAATCGCGAAGTGAGCCTGAAATTGAAAGTGGAAGTCTCCGCCCATACGAATGACGTGAGCATCGGAGGGATTACGCAGCCGGTCATCAGCCAGCGCGTTATCGAGCATGACATCCGCTTGAAGGAAGGCGAGGTCAGCATACTTGGCGGCTTGATCCAGCGGAGTGACAGCAAGACGCTGGAAGGCTGGCCGGGACTCGCGAAGCTGCCCCTGCTTGGCTATCTGTTTTCACACAATAAGACGGACCACCAGGAAGATGAAGTGTTGATCGTCCTGACGCCGCGAATCGTGCGAATGCCCGAATGGACGAAGGCGAATCTGCGGCCGATGTATTCGGGCTCCGACGCGCTGGTCCAAGTGAAGCGGGAGGCTGAGATTCATGCACCTGCGCCGCCACCAGTCACGCCTCAGCAGCAACCACAGACGAATCCTGTTCCCGCGCCGACTGCCCCAGCGCCGGCGGCTCAGGGAGCGGCGGCCAAGCTTCGCTTTGAACCGCCGAGCTTGTCATTGAAGGCGGGACAAACAGCCACGATTGGAGTCGTTATTGAGAACGTGAACGACCTCTTCTCCATCCCGCTCCTTCTACAGTACAACCCCGCGGTCATCAGCGTGGAAGAGGTGCGGCACGGCGGATTCCTATCGGGTGGGACGCAGGAAATTGCCATCGTGCACCAGCCCTTCAAGGATAAAGGCCAGTCGATTATTTCCGCGACGCGCGGGCCGAACACCGCTGGAGTGAGCGGAAGCGGGACGCTGCTCGGAATCGTGATCAAAGGTCTGGCGCCCGGCTCATCGAACCTGTCGATTGTGCAAGTGAACGCGAAAGATTCGCAGCAGAATCTGATCCCGCTGATTACCAGCGAGGCGACGGTGCAAGTCCAGCCATAGTCAAATCGTGTGAGCGATGCGATGTTGGAATACATTCTAAACTACTGGCGAATTAACAGACGAGTCCGGCGGAAGCTGTCTCCCTACGAGTCGGGGATGACGCTGCTGGAGTTGATTATCGCCTGCGCCATTCTAATGGTTCTGTCGTCGGCCGCATTGCCCATAGCGAAGTACACTATCATTCGACAGAAAGAAGCGGAGCTTCGCCGCGACCTCCGGGAGATGAAAGATGCGATCGACCGTTACAAAGATGCGGCCGACCGGAA
>Ga0066681_10001049_pt1 | contig 10595 bp, 10 predicted proteins | sample GraSoiAngelo_130_FD_65629 | JGI IMG/M metagenome (GOLD analysis project Ga0066681, IMG submission 65629) | Grasslands soil microbial communities from the Angelo Coastal Reserve, California, USA - 14_0929_02_20cm | ecosystem: Environmental > Terrestrial > Soil > Grasslands | place: USA...
ATCCGTATCGCGACGGGCCGCGCGCTCGTGGGAGTGATCGTGGCGGAAGAGCTCGCGGCGAACGAGGGCATCGGGCACTACATCGAGCTGTACGGCGCCTTCCTCAACACCGCGCGAGTCATGCTCGGCGTCGTGCTGCTCGGCGTGTTCGGAGTGCTCATGGGCGAAGGCGTACGGAGGATCGAGAAGCGCTACGAGGTCTGGCGCCAGGAGATCCACTAGCGTCCTAGTGGAACGCGCTGCCACCATCCACGAGGAAGGTCTGGCCGGTCGTGAACGCGCTGTCGTCGGATTGCAGGAACGCGATCGTGCCGACGAGGTCAGCGGGACGCTCGAGGCGCGGCAGGCAGCGCGTCTTCACCACCGCCTCACGCATCGCGACCGTCTCCTGACTCGGGTTCTCCTCGGAGAGCGTGCTGCCAGGGCAGACGAGGTTCACGCGGATGTAGTCCGCGCCGAGCTCGCGCGCGATGGTGCGGTTGAAGCCGATGAGCGCCGCCTTCGCGGCGACGTAGTGCGCACGCGTAGGCACGCCGCGGAAGATCGTGCTGGAGCCGATGTTCACGATGCTCCCACTCTTGTTCGCGCGAAGGTGCGGCACGGCGGCCTTGCAGCCGTACCAGGCGCTCTTCGTGTTGAGCCGGAAGGACTCATCCCACTCCGCGTCGGGGATGTCCTCAAAGTTGCAGCGCGTGATCGGGACCACGTTGAGCATGCCGGCGTTGTTCACGATCCCGGTCAGCTTGCCGAACGCCTTCGCGGCCTGGTCGACGGCGCTTCTGAATCTCGCGAAGTCGCGGACGTCCGTCGTGATCGCGACGGCCTTCCCACCGTCCTTGTTGATGCCCTCGGCGACCTCCTCGTTGCGCTTCGCGTCGATGTCGAGCAGCGCCACGCTCGCGCCCTCGGAGGCCAGCCTCTCGCTGTACGCCCTTCCGATCCCGTGTGCCGCGCCCGTGACGACGATCGCCTTATCCGCCAGCCGCATGTCCACCCCTCCGTCTTCTCCTGGTCGCCGATCGCGCGCTCCGTCTGGTGCGGGCACCGATGGTCTGCGCGGCCGTCGGTCGTCGCGCGGCGCGCTCGGTGAGCGACGCGTCGCGCAGGTAACGGCGGATGAGGATCGCGACACGGCGGTAGTGGCTCGCCAGCTGTGACGCCGCGCGATCCGCATCGCCCGCTCGGATGGCCTCGAAGAACTGCTCGTGATGCTCGGGTGCGTGTTGCAGCGTCGGCCACCGCAGGGAGCGCGCGACCTCCTGGCGCAGCCGCGAGATGAGGTTCACCAGGCGATGCCGGCCGGTCATCGAGTAGAGCTTGATGTAGAACCGCTCGCGGGCGGCGAGCTGCGCATCGCCAGGCTGGGCATCCCTCATCTCCGCGAACAGCTCCTCGAGCATGCGCAGGTCCTCATCCGTCATCAGCGGGACCGCGAGCCGCACCGCGTGGCTCTCAAGGAGGATGCGGAGGTCGTACACCTCCTCGATGTCGTCGGCGTCCAGCTCCGTCACGGTGAACCCGCGGTAGGGGAGCGAGGTGACCAGGCCCTCGTACTCGAGTGCGCGCAGCGCCTCGCGCACCGGGATACGGCTCGTGCCGAACATCTCGGCGAGCTTCTCCTGCCGCAGGCGCGTACGCGGCGGAAGCGCCGCCGTGAGGATCGCTTCCCGCATCGACGTGAGCACGAGGTCCTGCGCCGTCAGCTTGCTCGCAGCCGCGTCCGCGATGATCCGGTCGAGACGCCGTTTGACGTTGGCGTCGTGGCCGTTCGCTTCGCTCCCGCTCATGCGCTCCAGTTTCCTTCCCTGGCGTTCGCGGAGCGGATTGTATGCACGATGCGGCCATGGTTCGACGGAATCGCGTCGCACGGAGACAATTCGCACGCATGAGGTCTCGGCTCGGGCCATTCGCCCAGACGGCGTTCAGCGTGTATTGGACGGGCGGGCTCGTCTCGAATATCGGGACCTGGCTGCAGAACGTCGTCGCGTCCGTCTTCGTCTACGACCGGACGGGCTCCGCGCTGGCCGTCGGGCTGCTGAACTTCGCGTCGTGGGCGCCGATGCTGCTCTTCTCGGTGAGCGGCGGCCAGATCTCCGACCGTTTCGATCGCAGGATCATCGTCATCGTCACGCAGCTCGTCTCACTGGTGGTGAGCGCCGGTCTCGCGGTCCTCGCGATCAGCGGCAACGCGAACGAGTATCACGTCGCGATCACCGCCTTCCTCCTTCAGACGTCTTGGACGATCGCGAAGCCGTCGATGACGGCGATGCTGCCATCGCTCGTCGAACGTGAGCAGCTCACCGAGGCGGTCGGGCTGAACACGCTGCAGTTCCAGATCGCCCAGCTCGCCGGACCCGTGCTCGCGACGGTGCTGCTCACGACCTCCGGCTACGCCTGGGCCTTCGCGATCAACGCCGCGTCGTTCGCCGCACCGATCCTGTCGATGGCGTACCTGTACGCCCGCGGGATCGGGGGACGCGCCTCACCTTCGGCAAGGCGGCTGGCCGCGGCCGCCGCGACCGGGATCGTCGACTACGTGCGCTCGCAGCCATGGATCGCGGGAGTGATGGTGGGCGTGATCTCGACGAGCGCGGTGGCGGAGATGATCCGCACCCTCTCCCCGATCATCGTCACGCATCTCGGCGCACCTTCGAGTGACGCCGGCGTCTTCGTCGCCGCGCAGAGCGCTGGAATGATCATCGGCATCCTGACGGCCATCCCCTTCGCGCGCCGAGGGAGCGCCCGTGCACTGGCGTCGACCGGGCTGGCGTTCCAGCTCGTTGGCCTGGTCGTGGTCGGGACGGCCCCGACCCTGCTCCTCGCGGGTGCGGGCGGCGGGCTCGTCGGCGCCGGCTTTTCGTTCTGCTTCCCGGTCCTCACCGGGGTGCTGCAGACCGAGGTGCCCGACGCGGTGCGCGGCCGTCTTCTCGCGCTGCACCAGATGGCGCACCTCGGCAACCGGCCGTTCGCCGCGCTTGCCGCCGGCGCGATCGCCGCAGCGTTCGGCCCGGCGGCGGCGTGCCTCGCCGGCACGGTCCTCGCGCCCATCGGTCTCATCGCCGTGCGCTCTGCGTGGCGGGGCCTCGATCGCGAGGTGCTGCCGGCGCCTGCGATGGGAGAGTCCGTCTAGCGCCGTGGGCAGCACGATACGAGTGCGGGTGGATCCGGAGCTCTGCATCGGAACAGGCGATTGCGTGCGTCTCGCGCCGCACGCGTTCCGTATCGACGACCGGAGCGGCGTCTCGGTTCCGCAGCCGGGCGCGGTCGCGACCGCGCGCGAGCTGCTCGAGGAAGCCGCGTTCAACTGCCCGACGCGCGCCATCACGGTGGGAACCGACGAGTGAGCGGCGCCGCCCTTCTCACGACATACGCGGCCACGGTGACGTTCGATCGGTACGAGGACATCCGTGCCGCGCTCTTCGACCCGAACCTGTCACGCACGTTCGACAAGCGGTCGTACCACGAGGGGAACATCCGCGACGGGATCGTCAGCATCGCGCACGGCGCGACCCATCGAGCTCGCCGCCGTATCGAGAACACGCAGTTCCGCGCCGACGTGCTGCGCCTGTACGAGCGCGAGCTGTTCCCAAAGGTGATGAATGACCTGCTCGACACGCTCATCACCAGCGACCGCGTCGACCTGTTCCCGATCGGCGAGCTCCTCTCGGTCGTGCTCGCTGCGCGCCGCGCCGGGATCGAATACGACCCGTCGTCGCTCGACCAGCTGCGGACGCTCGTCCGTCACGTGGATGCGTTCTCGCAAGGGAGCGCGATCCTCGACGCGAAGGATCCCGAGGCGGTGCGCGCGCTCGTCCGTGAGGCGTACGCCGGATTCGAGCGGGAGTTCGTGCGCCCGGCCTGGGATCGGCGAGCGACGCTCATCGAGTCCATACGGAAGGGCGACCTAGCGGAGCAGGACCTCCCGCAGGACATCCTCACGATCCTGCTGCTCCATCGCGCGGACGCGAACCTCGAGCTGTCCGACGACGGTCGTGTGGTGCGCGAGGTGGCGACGTATCTCCAGGGCGGGACGCACACCAGTGCGCAGACCCTCGTGAATGCCCTCGACCTCATCTTCGCGCAGAGCGATGCGCAGCGGCTCCTCGCGCGTGTGGCGGCCGACACGCTCTTCGCGCAGCGCGTCGTCCAGGAGACCCTTCGGCTCCGCCCGACGACCCCGAAAGCGAAGCGGCGGGCCGAGGCGGACACCGAGGTCGCCGGTCGGCGGATCCCGGAGGACGCGCTGGTGGTGCTCGACCTCGCGAAGGGCAACCGCGATCGCGACGTGTTCGGGCCGACCGCGGACGAGTTCGACCCCGACCGAGCCGTTGGGGCGAACGTACCCCGGTGGGGTCTGTCCTTCGGCGCGGGAGCGCACCAATGCCCGGGCCGCGCGGTCGGCGGTGGGTTCCCGATCCCCGCGAGCTTCGATGTGGACGACGATCACGTGCACGGGCTCGTCGCGCTCGAAGTGCAGGCGGTGGCGCGGCGCGGCGTGCGGCCGGATCCCGAGCGCGCGCCGGAGCGCGACCTTCGGACCGAGCGCTTCACGCGCTGGCTGCACTACCCGGTCCGCTTCGAGCGAATCCACCGGCCCTGAGCGTGTCTCTCGGGCGGAGCCAAGATTGAGCTAATGCTGGGCGGTCCAGTCCAGGACGATCTGCGCGGTCAGGACGGGCTCCTGCCAGAAGTAGCCATGGGCGACGCCCGCGATGACGCGGAGCGTCGCGACCGGCAGGTGCCGCATCAGGAAATCCGATTGTTCGGTGTGCACTCCCGTGCCCATCGTGGCGGTGTCGCGGTCGCCGACGAGCACGAGGGTGGGTGTTCGGATCTCACCGATCCGCTCCGCGGTCTGATGCTCCTGGCGCGCGACGACATGCCGCAGGTAGTTCTCGAGATCGGGACGGTGCGCCCAGAATGCGTCGTGGAGCGAACGAACACGGTCGGGATGCGCCGCGGCGAATTCCGGCGTGAAGAAGGTCGCCGCGATGTGTTCGCGCATGTAGCCCTCGTACCCCATCTCGACGAGGTCCTTCGCGGCGTGCACGGGGATACCGCGTGTCACCGGACGGTCGTCCCGGAACTGCCCCGGTCCCGTCGCCGCGAGGATGAGGGTCCGGAGCCGCTCCGGGCGATCGAGCGCCATCCACTGCGCGACCCGTCCACCCATCGAGTGCCCGAGCACGTGCGCCGCGCCGAGCCCGAGCGCGTCCATGAGCCCGAGAGCGTCCGTCGCGAAAAGCCGCGTCGAGTAGCGCGCCTCCGTGGGCGGCGTACGGCCGGTGCCCCGGTGGTCGAAGGTGAGTACGGCATGCCGTTTCGCGAGCGGCGCGACGAATTCCGGAGGCCAGGTCGCGCCCGGATATCCCGTGCCGGCGATGAGGACCAGGGGAACACCACTACCGCGAAGCTCATAGGCGACACGATGGCCGTTCACCTCGAGCGTCGGGGAGCGAGCTCCGTTCGACCCGCTGGAAAGGGGGGTCGAGCGCATCTGATTCGAGGCAAATTGTAAGCGATGTGACCCGGAGCGGTAACATTCGGCGCGGGGTCCAGAGGGGTCGATTCAGTGTGGGAGGAAGAGGCCGATGTTCCACCGCTTCACGTTCACGAAGCTTCTCGGTCTGATCGTCGCCGCGGGGCTCGTCGCGGGCGCGTGCGGTGGGGGCCCAGCGGCATCGCCCGCTCCGACGGCCGCCACGAGCGCGAGCGCTGCGCCCGGCGCGCTGCCAAATCCGGAGCTCACGTCCATCCGCGTGGGCATCAGCGCTCCGACCGAGCCGGTCCAGTACGCGGAGAAGCTCGCGGACCAGCTCGGCTACTACAAGGAGCTCGGCATCACGAGCGTGACCGTGACCGGTTTCGAGGGTGACGGCAAGGCCCTCCAGGCGCTCGTTGCGGGCCAGCTCGACTTCTTCGTCGGCGGCTCGTCGACGGCGATCTCGTCGCAGCTGACGGACACCCCGGTGAAGGTCATCTCTATGAACAGCGTCCTCAACACGGACGGCCTCTACTGCAAATCGACCATCAAGACCAAGGAGGACGTGAAGGGCAAGGCGATCGCGATCAGCACCTTCGGCGGGACGTCGCACGGCTCGGCGCTGATCGCCGCGGGCCTCCTCGGGTACACGTCGAAGGACGTGGTCATCAAAGAGGTCGGCAACGAGGGCACGCGGATCGCCGCTCTCAAGGGTGGCTCGATCGACTGCGCGGTCGTCGGTCTTCAGCAGGACGCCGCGATGAAGGCTGCGGGCCTGAACCTCATCGTCGACGTCACCAAGGGGGGCCAGTGGGGCCGCAGCGGCCTCATGGCACGGACCGACTTCATCCAGAAGAATCCGAACACCGTCCTCAACGTCGTCGCCGCCGCCGTGCGCGCTCAGAACTACATGTGGACCAACAACGACGACGCGGCGGTGAAGTTCGCCGATTGGACGCAGCAGAAGCCGGCGGACGCCGCGGTCGCCATGAAGGCGTTCCCTGACTACGGCCTGCGCTCGATGATCTTCACCGTGGAGGCGTTCAAGGCGCCGCAGCAGGTGCTGTCGGCGGTGAACCCGCCCGTGGCGAATGTCGATCTCACGAAGTGCTTCGACACGAGCTACCTCCAGAAGCTCGTCGACAACGGCTACTACGCGAAATACAGCATCCCCTCGAAGTAGCGATCCGCCGCGTGTCGGGTCCCCGGCCGCGTGGCCGGGGACGGCGGCGCGGCGCTCGTGCGCTCGCGTCGCGGTTCGACATCACTCACAGAAGGAGACCCGCTCATGACCACGCGCTTCGGCCTGCTCGTTCCGCACTTCGGGCTCGAGGCGGACCCGGATCTGCTCGTCGAGGGAGCGCGTCTGGCGGAGGCCCGCGGGTTCGATTCGCTGTGGGTGCGGGATCATCTCGTGTTCCATCCGCACGGGATGGAGGGGACGGACCGCACCTTCATCGACCCGTTCGTCACGCTCAGCTACCTTGCGGGAGTCACCGAGCGCATCGGGCTCGGCGCCGCGACGATCATTCCGTTCCGCCATCCCATCAACCTGGCCTACAGCGTCGCCTCGATGTCCTGGATCACCCGACGGAAGTTCGACTTGGGAATCGGCGCCGGCACGTTCGACCACGAGTTCGCGGTCATCGGCCAGGCGGACGAGGACCGCGTGCAGATGATGAAGGAGCAGGTGCTCATCGCACGTCGCCTCTGGACGGGCGAGTCGCTTGAATGGAACAGCGACCGCTACAAGTTCTCGGACGTCGACCTCAAGCCCCAGCCGCTGTATCCCGTGCCGGTGTGGTGGGGCGGCGCGACGCCGGCCGCCGCGCGCCTCGCCGTGGACTTCTGCGAGGGCTGGCTCCCCGGACGCATCACCTTTCCGACGTACCTGCAGCGCATGAAGAAGATCAAGGAGATGTGCGTCGCGCAGGGGAAGCCGATGATCATGACCGGCGCCGTGCCGGTCACGAGCATCGACGACACGACGCGGTCGGCAGTGGAACGGCTGAATGTGCCTGGTCTCATCAAGAACGCGAACGCGCAGAAGTTCTGGGTGAAGCCGAAGTCGGGGGAGTTCACGAAGATCGAGGAGCTCGACGGGTCGATCCTTGCCGGCACACCCGACGACATCGTCGGCGGGATCCAGCGGTACCAGGAGCTCGGGTGCGACCTCCTCGTGTTCGACTTCCGCATGCGCTTCCCCGACTACCTCCAGCAGATCGAGGTCCTCGCGAAGGAGGTCCTGCCGCGCGTCCAGGCGACGGCGGGTGCGGCCGCGCGATGAAGACCGTCACCACGACGAAGGTCACGCACTACGAGATCCAGAAGCAGCGGCGCGAATCGCTCCTCGAAGAATGGAAGCGCTACCACAAGACCGTCCTGAGACGGAAGGACGTCGTCATGCAGGACGTGCCGAGCAGGCACATGCGCCGCGGCGTCTTCGCCGGTCCCGACGGCGATCGTCCGACCAAGAACCTCGACGCGACGATCCACGAGGTCCCGCCGCGCACGACGACCACCATCCACCGGCACGCCTGGGACGCCATCGCGTTCATCGAGTCCGGCCGTGGCTGGACGGAGATCGACGGCGTGCGCGTGGACTGGAAGCCGTGGGACACGGTGCATCTGCCGAGCTGGGCGTGGCACAGACACGGGAACGACAGCGATGCGCCGGCCGTCTTCCATACCTGGAGCGTGCAGCCGATGCTCGAACAGTTCGGCGTCGCGCTCCTCGAGGAGGGCGGTGATACTTCCGTGGAGCAGCTGCCGCCGCGACCGCGCCAGATCCAGCCGCTCCCCGGGGATGACCCCTACGCGCGACGCACGCAGCGTCTGGCGCAGCAATGGGTCGGCACGGAGAGCGCGCGGCTCATCACCCGCTTCGATGACGTGCGCGGCCTCGTCACGAAGCGTGGCGCGCGGAGCCTGTTCCTCGTCGACAGGTCTATCGGGTATCACACCGCAGGCCTGTCGGCGGTCATGCATGAGCTCGCGCCGGGCCTGTACCAGTCACGGCATCGTCATGGTGGCGAGGCCTGGCTGTACGTCGTCTCCGGTCGCGGGCACAGCGAGATCGACGGCAAGAGCTACCCGTGGGAAGAGGGCGACCTCATCGTCGTCGACCACTGGTCGTGGCACCAGCACTTCAACGACTCGAAGGACAAGACCGCGCGTCTGATCCGTGTGCACAACTTCGACGCGCTCTACGACATGATCCGCATCCTGCTCGACCCGCTCAACCTTTTCGAGGAGCTGCCCGAGCTCGACGCGCCCGACCTCAGGGGCGTGGTGTGGCCCGACCACTTCGAGGGTCGACCGAAGGCCTAGCGTGCCGGCGCTCGTCGTGCCGCCGGGTGTCGAGGGAGTCGTCGCTCTGGTCGACCTGCCGGACGCGGCGTGGGAGAGCCGGTGGACACGCATCGTCACCACCGAGGGTCTGAAGGACCGGCTGCTCAACTTCACACTGTTCTCGCTGCGCCATCGCGGCCGCCTCGACGCAGTCCGCCTTCCGATCCACGGTCTGGTCGTCCTCGCGGGGCCGCCGGGCACCGGGAAGACGACGCTCGCCGGAGGGCTCGCCGACACCGCGGCCCGCGAGCTCGGTGCCGGGGGCCTGCTCTTCGTCGAGGTCGACGCGCACGCCTTCCCGAGCCAGCTGCTTGGCGAGAGCCAGCGGAGCGTGGCGCGTCTCTTCGAGCGAACGCTGCCGGACCTCGCCGCCCGCGGCCGGCCGACGATCGTGCTGCTCGACGAGGTCGAGTCGCTAGCCGTGAGCCGCAGCGGCGCGTCGCTCGAGACGAATCCGGTCGACGTCCATCGCGCGACCGACGCCCTGCTCGAGGGCATCGACGAGGTCGCGCGCCGCTGCCCGAACGTGACGTTCGTCGCGACGACGAACCACCCCGCGGGTGTCGACGCGGCGTTCCTCTCTCGCGCCGATCTCGTCGAGGAAATGGGCCTGCCCGGCGTCTCCAGCGTGAAGCGGATCCTCGCCGACACGATCGCGGAGGTCATCGGATCGGAGCCGGCGGACGAGCCCGCCCTCGGCGCGCTCGCGGAGGCGTGCGTGGCATCGCAGCTCGACGCGCGACGCGTGCGCAAGCTCATCCTCCGCGCGATCGCGTCGAGCCGCGAGCTCGCGCTCTCACCGGAGCGCCTGCGGATCGAAGACGTCGCCGCGGCGCTCCGTGATGAGGCGGACGGGGCGCACCGCTGAGCGCGAACAGCACGAAGGTCGGGATCCCGCGCGAGTCGTTCCTGGTGGCCGTGGCGGTGTTCCTCGTCATCGCGGCCACGAACATCATGACGCCACTCCTCCCCGACATCCGCACGGACTTCGGGGTCAGCATCTCCACCGCGGGCGTGATCGTGGGTTCCTACGGGCTCGCGCGGCTTATCACCGATCTGCCGGCCGGCTTCGTCATCGACGCGCTTGGCCACCGGCGCGTCACCGTCGTCGGGCTCGTGCTTCTCGTCGGCGCGTCGCTCGTCGGCCTCAACGCGAACAGCGTCGCGATGCTCGTCGGAGCGCGCATCGGCTCCGGCGTCGCGGTCGCGCTGGTGACGACCGTCGGCCTCGCGGCGCTCGGGGCGAGCGCGACGACGGCGAACCGGGGCAAGGTCATGAGCCTGTTCCACGTCGCGAACAACACCGGCATCGCGATATACCCGCTGGTAGGCGGCTTCGTCGGTGCGGCGTTCGGCTGGCGCGCGACATTCGGCGTCACGGTCGCCCTCGCGGTCCTGGCTGGCATGATCCTCGTGCCGGTCCTCCTGCGGCTGCGCCTGCGCGACGCCGCCACTACGCGGGGCGGACCGCGGGATGAGCGACTGCTGCACGGCCGCGAGCGGACAGCGGCGCTGGCGGCGGTGAACTACGGCGTCGTGGCGAACATGATCAACCGGCACGGCTTCCGGAACACCGTGCTGCCGCTCTATGCCGCGACCTCCCTCGGCCTCGGCGGCGTGTCGATCGCGACTGCGATCGCGCTCATGTCGATCACCGGGCTCATGGTCGCGACGCCGGGCGGCATGGTCGGAGACCGTCTCGGTCGAAGGCGCGTGATCATGACCGGTCTCGTCGCGATCGCCGCCGGCGACCTCGTGTTCC
>Ga0066681_10001059_pt1 | contig 10550 bp, 5 predicted proteins | sample GraSoiAngelo_130_FD_65629 | JGI IMG/M metagenome (GOLD analysis project Ga0066681, IMG submission 65629) | Grasslands soil microbial communities from the Angelo Coastal Reserve, California, USA - 14_0929_02_20cm | ecosystem: Environmental > Terrestrial > Soil > Grasslands | place: USA...
TCAAAATCCGTTGGGCTGAAAGGCCCGTGAGGGTTCGAGTCCCTCCTCCGGCACCGTTCTAGAGCGGCAGCGTCACCCGGGCGGTCGTCCCCTTCTCGTCCCCTTCGCTCTCGAGCAGCAGCACTCCGCCGTGACCTTCGGCGACGAGTCGCGCGACATACAGGCCGATCCCCATCCCCGCGAAGCTCGCCGCCCGACCGGCGCCGCGCACGAAGGGCTGACCGAGTTGCGCCAATTCCTCGGGTGGGATCCCGATCCCGTGGTCGACGACAGCGATCTCCACCTTGGCGGCTCCGTCCTTTCGCACGGACACCGCGATGTCGCCCCCGTGTGGCGAGTACTTCACCGCGTTTCCCACGAGGTTCATGAGGAGCTGGTCGATCCGCGCTTGATCGCCCGAGACGGTGAGGCTCTCCGGTGCGTCCAACGTGAGGTGATGGCGTCCCTCCTCGCCGGTGGCGGCGGCGTACCGCTGGACGACCTCTCGGACGAGGCTGGCGAGGTCGAACGTCCTCCGGTCGAGTTGCAGGTTCCCGCGACCCGCCCGCGATACCGACAAGAGGTCGTTCACCAGGCCGTTCATCCGGTCCACCTGACGCTCGATGGTCGCCAGGTTGCGGTCCAGCGACTCGAGGTCGAGCTCCACCCCCTCGGTCCGGTGGCGGCGAAGTCGCGCGCGGAGCAGCTGGGCCATCGCCTTCATCGGGGTGAGCGGGGTGCGCAGCTCGTGCGAGACGATCGAGACGAACTGCTCGCGCTCCTTCTCGGCGGCGCGAAGGATCTCCTGCTGCTTCACGGCGTCGGCGTAGAGGCGCGAGTTCGTGACCCCGATCGCGGCCGCGCCCGCCAGGATGTGCGCGACCTCGATGTCCTCCTCACCAAACGCCCGCGCCGGATCCCGTGTGTAGACGTGCAGTGCTCCGATGAGGCTCCCGGCGAAGGTAAGGGGAACCGAGAGGACCGAGGCCAGGCCCTCCTTGCGGATGAGCGCCGGATTGCCGCGCGGCCTGTGGCGCAGGTCGACGACGATGTGCGAGTCCGGCCCGGGATAGGACGCCTGTGCCGCGGCCATCGGGATCCGCTGGCGCTTCGCGTAGTCGTCCGAAAGCCCTTCGTGCGCTCGGATCACGAGCGCGTCCTCGTCATCGTCTCGGAGGAGTACGGCCGACGCCTCGGCCGTCTGGAGGTGGCGCGCGGCCGTGGCCATCGTACGGATGCGGTGGTCGAGATCGAGCGAGGCGAACATCTCGGCGATCGCGGTATGCAGGAGCCGCAGGCGCTCGTCGGCCGCCACGTCGGCGGGTGACAGAGGCATCTTTGGTGCCACTACCCGCGGGGGAGCACGACCTCCACGACGTCGCCGCCTACCTCGCGTGCGACGGCGTCGGCAAGATCCCGCGATGGCGTCGCGCGGAAGCTCGTCTGCACGCGACGGACGCCGCCCCCGTTCCGCGGCAGCTCCAGGACCACCAGCGACGGACCCGCGTGGTCGGCGAGCACCACCTGGATCTTCTGGAACAGGGCGATCGAACGGTCGTAGTCGAGGACCTCGCGGAAGCGGATGACCAGGTCCGGCGCGGTCTCGGCGTCGGTCGCGGACGCGGTCGGCGCGGACGGTGGCTCGCGGCGCGCGACGACCGTCGGTGCGCTCGCGGAGTGCCCGCCGTTGCCGTTCCCGTTCCCGTTGCCACTACGTGCGAACCTCGCGCGCTTCGCGAGGTACTGTCGGCGCTCATCCGCGACGCGCTTGATCTCGGCGATCCCGCCCTCGTCGAAGCGGACGGCGTGCTCGCAAAGAAGCTTCGGCTCCTCGTCCCGCTCCTCGACGCGGGCGAGCACCAGCAGGATCTCGTCCGTGTTCCAGAGCGTCGCCGTGGCCTCGTACGTCCGCGGGAACACCGTGATCTCGACCGAGCCGGTGAGATCCTCGACCTGCGCGAACATCATGAGCTGCTTGTTCTTGGTGATGTGCTTGCGCGCGTTCGTCACCACGCACGCGATGGTGACCAGCTCGTCCCCCGCCTCGCGTAGCTCCGCGATGTCGGCGGTCACGACATCCTTCGTGCGGGGCGCGAGCGCCTGCAGGGGGTGCTCCGAGAGGTAGATGCCGAGGAGCTCCTTCTCCCAGCCGAGCAGCTCGCGCCGCGGCGCCTCCGTGCCGGTGAGCGGCGCACCGAGCGACGTCGTCGCCGCGAGATCGAAGAGACCGACCTGGCCGCTCGCGCGGTCGCGCTGCTCGCGTTGGGCGGTCGCGAGGGTCGCGTCGAGCGCGTTCAGCTGGACCTGCCGCGGGCCGAACGCGTCGCAGGCACCGCACTTGACGAGCGACTCGAGCACCCGTTTGTTCGCGCGCTGCAGGTCGATCCGGGCGCAGAGGTCGTCCAGCGACCGGAACGGCCCCTCGGCCCGACGCGCGTCCACGAGGCCCTCGACCGCGCCTTCGCCCACGTTCTTGACGGCGCCGAGTCCGAAGCGGATGCCCTTCGGGGTGATGGCGAAGTCAAGCTCCGATTCGTTCACGTCCGGCGGCAGCACCGCGAGGCCCATCCGGCGGCACTCGGCAACCGCGATCGCCACGCGCTCCGGGGTACCCATCTCGGCCGAGAGCACCGCGGTCATGTACTCCGGCGTGTAGTGCGCCTTCAGGTACGCGGTGTGGTACGCGATGATCCCGTAGATCGCGGCGTGCGCGCGGTTGAACCCGTAGCGCGCGAAGGGCTCGAAGTCCTTCCACACGGCTTCGATGACGTCCGCGTGGACGCCGTTGCGGATCGCGCCGGAGACGAACTTCACCTTCTGCGCGTCGAGCTTCTCGCGGATCTTCTTCCGTACCGCGTAGCAGAGGACATCGGCCTCGGCGAGCGTGAAGCCGGCGAGCGCCTGCGTCACCGCCATCACGTCCTCCTGGTAAACCATCACCCCGTACGTGGACCGCAGCACGGGCTCGAGCGTCGGGTGCGCGTAGGTCACCGGCTCCTCGCCGTGCTTCCGCCTGATGTAGGTCGGGATGTAGTCCATCGGTCCGGGCCGGAAGAGCGCGACCATGGCCATGACGTCCTCGACGCGGTCCGGCTTGAGCTCCCGGATGTACCGCCGCATCCCGGCCGACTCGAGCTGGAACATCCCCGTCGTCTCGCCGGAGCCGAGGAGTTCGAACGTCCGCTTGTCGTCGAGCGGAATGTCCTCGCGCCGGATCTTCGTGCCACGCTCGCGCTCGATGAGCCGAAGCGCGTGGTCGAGGATGGTGAGGTTCCCAAGGCCGAGGAAGTCGAACTTCAGGACGCCGAGCTTCTCGAGCTGCTTGTCCTCGTACTGGGTCTGCAGCGCGTTCGCGTTTCCTTTCGATCGCTCGAGGGGAACGAGCTGCGTGATCGGCTCGCGCGAGATCACGACACCCGCGGCGTGCGTGCCGGTCGAGCGGACAAGACCCTCGACCTTCTCCGCGAGGTCGAGGAGCCGTCCGACGTGTGGCTCCTGCTCGAGGTCGCGGAGCTCGCCGACCATCCGGCGTGAATCCGCGAGGCTCGTCCCGAACGGGATTGTCTTCGCGACGCGGTCGGCCTCCCCGTACGGCATCCCCAGGACGCGGGCCACGTCGCGGACCGCCGCGCGCGCCAGCATGGTGTTGAACGTACCGATCTGGGCGACGCGGTCGGCCCCGTATTTCTGGGTGACGTACTGGATGACTTCGTCGCGACGGTCGCCCATGAAGTCGACGTCGATGTCCGGCGGCGTGAAACGCTCCAGGTTGAGGAACCGCTCGAAGATGAGGCCGTACTTCAGGGGATCGATGTCGGTGAGACCGATCGCGTAGTTCACGAGCGATCCCCCCGCCGATCCGCGCACCGCGGTCAGGATCCCGCGCTCCTGCGCGAACCGGATGAAGTCCTGCACGATGAGGATGTAGCCGGCATAGCCGGTCTTCCCAATGACCGCGAGCTCCCCGTCGATGCGCCGCTCGAGCTCCGGCGTCAGCTGCCCGTACTTCGCTTTCGTTCCGGCCACGGCCATGGCGCGGAGGTGGTCCTCGGGCGTCTTCCCCGCCGGGACGTCGAAGTGCGGCAGCCGGAGCCCACCAAGCGGGAGGCGAAGATCGACGCCCTCGGCGACGCGCAGTGTGTTCTCGAGAGCGCCCTCGTCGTCGGGGAAGAGCTCGGACATCTGGGCCGCCGACTTCAGATAGAGCTCGGGGTGATCGATCATCTTCAGACGATCCGGGGTGTCGATCGTCTTACCGCTCTGGATGCAGACCATCACGTCCTGAGCCTCGGCGTCCTCGGCCGTCACATAGTGGATATCGTTCGTGACCACAAGCGGGATCCCGGTGCGCCGCGAAACCTCGCGCACGCCCTCGTTCACGCGCTCCTGCTCGGCGACCCCGTGTTTCATGAGCTCGAGGTAGTAGTTCCCCTCGCCGAAGATCTCTCGGTGCTCCAGCGCGACCGCACAGGCCGCCTCGATCCCCTCGTCCTGGACCGCTCGCGCGAGCTCGCCTTGAAGGCACGCGGACAGGGCGATGAGTCCCGCGCTCCGTTCGCGGAGCAGCTCCTTGTCCATTCGTGGCCGGTAGTAATAGCCCTCGAGGTGGGCCGCCGTCACGAGGGCGACGAGATTTTGATAGCCGGTGAAGTCCTTCGCGAGGAGCACCAGGTGGAAGGGCTTTCCGTGTCCCTCGATCCGCGGGTCACGGTCGAGGCGGCTGTTGCGCGCGACGTACGTCTCGATACCCACGATGGGTTTGATGCCCGCGTCGCGGCAGAGCGTGTAGAAGTCGATCGCTCCGTAGAGCGCGCCGTGATCGGTGAGCGCGAGCGCGGGCATCCCAAGCGCTTTCGCGCGCGCTACCAGGTCGGAGAGACGGGACAGCCCGTCGAGCAGGCTGTACTCGCTGTGCGTGTGAAGGTGGACGAACTGCTTGGCGATAGCCCTGCCCCACGCGTGCGCTCGGAGGAAGCCCCGGCGTCAGTCGAGTCTAGCGGCGCGCGAGGCTCATCGCTATCGCCTCACGGGCGTGCCTGGCGCGTCACGTTCACCACCAGCGCGCGATGGTCCGACGCCGCGGGGGCCTTCACCGTCCGCGCATTCGAGGCGGTGACGCCGATGCCCCAGACGTAATCGATCCGCTTCGGCGGATCATCGATCGTCGTCCCACCCGCGGGCTCGCCGATGTCACCGTACCCGGCCTCGCCGAGAAGGCCCATCTCGAGCGTGCCGGGCTCCGCGTTCATGTCCCCGGCGATGATCGCGATGCGCTCACCGCTCCAGGCGGAGAGGATCGCGCGCACCTGCTCCTGCCGGATCGCGCTTGAGTCGCTGATGTCGTCGAGGTGCGTCGTCACGACGAGCACGTCGCCGATACGGACGCCGATCGCGCCGCGCGGCTGGTGCCGGAGCGACGGCTCGACCGCGAAATGGATCCGCCGCACGTCGGTCATCGGGTACCGCGAGAGGATCGCGTTCCCGTAGAGATCGCCGATGTTCGGACCGAACACATACGGCATCGCGAGCCGCTCGGAGAGCACGGCGAGAGCATCGTGCTGCTCATCGATCATCCATCCCCGCACGACCTCCTGGAGGACGAGGACATCCGGCGATTCGTGCGAGATCACCTCGACGAGCGCGTCGAGCGACGGGACCTGGCCGGCGTTGAACCCCTGGTGGATGTTGTAGGTCATCACCGTGAACGTGTTCCGCGGGTCGGCGACCGGAGGCGGCCCCGGCGCGAGCACGAGCGCGAGCAACGGCACCGCGACGGCGATCGGAACGAGGGCGATCGGCAGGGCGCGCCACGGCGGAACGGCCCGCCCGGGGACGGCCAGCGCGGCGACGGCGACGACCGCCGTCCCGACCCATGCCGCGGGCGTATACGCCCAGAAGGCGTAGAAGCCGAAGGTCGTCGCGAGGAAGAGAAGCCACCCGACCGCGAGAGCGAACGAAACGACAATGGGCGTCCGGCTCGGCGCGAGCGACGCGGCCGGCAGGCTGGCGCCGGCGAGCACCACGCCGCCGGCGAGCACGAATCCGCCGGCGAGTGACGCCACCGGGATGTGTGCCCAGAGAAGCGCCGCACCACCCGCGCAGGCGACCGCGGCGAGGATGCCGGCCGGGAGTGGCTGCGCGAGCGCGAGCGTCCCAAGCGCGAGCCCGAGTCCGACGATCACCAACCCGAGCTCGGTGCTGCGCACCGAGTCGGGGCCGAGGCCGAGCCCACCGGCGAGGGCGGTCTGCGCGCCGTTCGTCCCACCGGTCTCGGCGACGAAGAGGACCACCGGAAGCGCGATCAGCGCGAGCGTGCCGGCGGCGCCAGGCCGCGTCCACGCGCGCTCGCCGCTCAGGGCGGCGAGGCCGGCCGCGAGGAACACGAGCGCGACGATGAGCACGACGGGCCCGGCCACGGCGAGCGGCATGTCCACGATCGGCACGGTGCCGAACGCCGCCCGCGCCACCAGATCGACGACGAGCGCGACCGGGATCGCGATCGAGAAGGGCGATCGCCGGTCCGGAGCACGTGAGGAGTGCAGCAGCGCGAGCCACCAGAAGCCTCCGGCCAGTCCGACGATCGTGAGGGCGAGATCGACGACGTTGCTTCGCGAGAGCGTCGCGAGGAGCGTCGCGATCCCAAGGAGCGCCGCGGAGAGCGCGACCGACCGGCGTGGCCCGAGGCGCCACCCGACGAGTGGCGCCAGGAACGACGTCGCGAAGACCGCGCCCGCCATCACGGCGAGCTGCGTACTGGAGGTGCCGTAGAAGGTCTGCTGGAAAGTCGACGCGAAGATGCGGATGTCGGCGAGGAGAAGGAGAAGGCCGATGACCCCAAAGGCCACCTCGCCGATCATTCGGCGAGCGACTATACGGCTAGCGGCCGGTCTGCCAGACCTCGGCGAGTCGCGATGCCGTCTCGTTCACGATGTCGCGGACCTTCACGACCGTGCTGAACCCCGGCTCGTCGGCCATCGGCCCGACCACGAGCGCTCCGACGACGTCGCCGGACACGCTGATCGGAAGGATCGTCGTGCGACCGCCCTGGACCAGCCGCTCGAGCGTCGCGGCACCGTCGGCGTCACGAAGCGGATGGATCACCTCGTCGAGCGTCATCGAGGTCACGATCCGGCCCTCGCGACACGCACGCGCGATCGCATTGAACCGGTCGGCGAGCTCGATGGTGAATCGACCGACCGACACGCCGAGCGCGTAGTCGAGCTCGCGTGCGGCTGGTGACGCGCTGATGAGCTCGCCCCGCAGGAGGCCGGCGGCCGGATCCACACCCACGAGGAACGTCGTGGGCAGTCCGATCTCGGCGCACCTCGTCATGAGGTCGCTCAGGATCTCGTCGGTGGTCGCACCCTCGGGCTGGGTCGGCGCGGAGGAGGAGGGAGCCGCGGCGGCCGGCGGGAGGACGACGGCCGCCGCGGACTCATGAGGGGAGGGACTTGGTTGGAAGCGCGCGGCCCGCCGCACCGCGGCAAGGCGATCGGTCGCGACGTCGACGACGCGGGCGACCAGACGCGTGGCGTGATCCGAGAAGCCGCCGTCCCCGAAGACCTGCAGCGTGGCGATGCCGACGATCTCGTCGGCGGCGTCGACCGGGTATTGCAGGACGGAGATCTTTCGCGCCTGGACGCCCTCGGGTCCGCGGATCCCGATCTCCCGCACGAACGCGTGCCAGCGGCGGTCGCGCCGTGCGGCGTAGCAATCCGGTCCGTCGTCGACCGCCTGCCGGCCCATCTCGGCGGAGTCCGGGTCCGAGCCGACCACCTTGTAGCGGTAGGCGACCTCGCGTCGCACGCTGTTGAAGAGCGACACCGAGAAGCCGTCGACACCCGCGATCGCGGTGACCGCGTCGCGGAGCACGCGGCCCATCGAGCGCGCGTCCGTGAGCTCGGCGATGGCGCGCGCGACCTCTTCCACGACCTGGCGATCGCGGTCGTCCTGCTCGTCCTGTGGATCGATGGCCGGCTCGGTCTCCGCCGCGACGACGGTGAGCCGCTGGGGCTCGGGCTCCCCCAGAGGCTCGTCCGAAACGAGGACGAGCCGTCGCGGCTCGCCGGGCGTCCCGGCGAACGTCACCAGCGAGTCGCTGCCGACCGCCGCGGCGATGAGCTCGCACGAAAGGTCGAGGGCTTCGCGCGCGGGGGCCGAGATCTGCTCGCGGGTGATCAGCGTTCCGAGCAGGACCCCGACGGTCCGGTCGGCCGCGACGAGCCGAGAAATGAGGAGCCGCGGCGGCACGCCGACCCACTCCGCCTGATAGGGAACGGGCCAGTCGAGCACGACCGCGCGATTCGCCGGGAGGCTGTCGTCGGGGAGCTGCAGGCTGAGGAGGCGGCGGTCGTGAAGCCAGGGCATGCGCCCGACCTCGGCAGCGACGGCGTCGCCCACCGCGGGATGGCGCACCACGGCGGCCCCGATGAGGTACGGGACGCTGTTGAGGAGGATCCGGAGGGTCGCCTCGACGGGCGGCGTCATCGGCACGACGTTCAACTGGGCCGGTGCCGTTCGCTGCTGCTCCTCCCGCCGGGTTTCCAAGACTGCGGCCACTCCCTCTCGTCTCCTCCGAGGACCGTCTTCGGTCCCTGGGAAGTTGTAGGGCGGCGACCCTGGCGACCCCATTCCCGAACGGGGGATATCGGCCACGGGGGAGTACTGATGTACGGCCGGGGGAGGTCGCGAAGGAGGTCAGTGCGCGCTCGTCCCCCCGTCGATCAAGAGCATCTGGCCGGTCACGAAGGCCGCCTCGGTCGACGCGAAGTACACGACGGCGCCCGCGACGTCCTCGGCCGTGCCGAGTCTTCCGAGCGGCGTGCGCGCGATCTCCAGCTCCCGGAAGGCCGGATCGCGTCGCATCCGGTCCCGCGTGAGGTCCGTTTCGATGAGGCTCGGGCCGACCGCGTTCACGGTGATCCCCCGAGTCGCGAGCTCGAGCGCGAGCGAACGGGTGAGCGTCACGACGCCGCCCTTCGCCGCGCTGTAAGCGACGCGCTCCACCCGGCCGACCACTCCGTAGATCGAGGCGACGTTCACGATCCGCCCGCCGTCCGCGAGCACCGCGACCGCCGCCTGGGTCACGAAGGCGACGCCCTTCAGGTCCGTGTCGACGACGGCATCCCAGGCCGCCTCGTCCAGCGTCGCGAGGTCGGTCGGGACGTTCGTTCCGGCGTTGTTGACGAGGACATCGATGGTCCCCCACTCCCGCGCCAGCCGCTCGAAGCACACCCGGATCGAGGCGGCGTTCCGCACCTCGAGAAGGAGGGCGATCGAGCGTCGGCCCTTCGCGCGGATCTCGCGCGCGACCGGCTCCGCGTCGTCGCCCTTTCGCGATGTGATAGCCACGTCCGCGCCGGCGTCGGCAAGCGCGAGCGCGATCGCGCGGCCGATCCCGCGCGAGCCACCGGTGACGAGCGCCCGCTTGCCGCGCAGGTCGAACATCTCGTGCGAGGATACGGGCGATGCAGGTCGCATCGATCGAGGTCAAGGCGCCTTCCGACAAGCGGTTCCCCGACATCCTCACGCCCGATGCGCTCGACTTCGTCGCGAGACTGCACCACGAGGTGGAGCCGGTCCGCATCGCCCTCCTCGAGAAGCGCGCGGAGAAGGCGGCCGAGCTCCGCGATGGGGGGACGTTCGATTTTCTGAGCGAGACGACGGACATCCGCGAGAGCGAGTGGAGCGTCGCTGAGGTCCCGGGCGACCTGCGCGTACGCAAGGTCGAGATCACCGGTCCGACCGATCGGAAGATGGTCATCAACGCGCTCAACTCGGGCGCGTCGGTCTATATGGCGGACTTCGAAGACGCGAATACCCCGTCCTGGACGAATCTCGTCGAGGGACAGCGCAACCTCATCGACGCGATCGAACGGAGGATCTCCTTCACCGCGCCCGACGGTCGCGAGTACCGGCTCGGTGAGAAAACCGCGACGCTGGTCGTGCGACCGCGCGGATGGCATCTCGTCGAGCGACATCTCACAGTCGACGGCATCCCCGTCTCGGGAGCCGTGTTCGACTTCGGCCTCTACGTCTTCCACAACGCGAAGCGGCTCCTGAAGCGCGGCAGCGGACCGTACTTCTACCTCCCGAAGCTCGAAAGCCATCGCGAGGCGCGCCTCTGGAACGAGATCTTCGACTGGGCCGAGAAGGAGCTCCACCTCGGACACGGGAAGATCAAGGCGACCGTGCTCGTCGAGGTGTTGCCCCTCGCGTTCGAGATGGAAGAGACGCTCTACGAGCTGCGGACGCATTCCGCGGGCCTCAACGCGGGCCGCTGGGACTACATGTTCAGCATCATCAAGAAGCTCGGCGACCGGAAGGAGTTCATCCTCCCGGACCGCGCGCAGGTCACGATGACCGTGCCGTTCATGCGCGCCTACACCGAGCTCCTCGTGAAGACCTGCCACCGGCGCGGCGCCTTCGCCCTCGGCGGCATGGCCGCGTTCATCCCGAGCCGCCGGGACCCGGCCGTGAACGAGACCGCCCTCGCGAAGGTCCGCGACGACAAGCAGCGCGAAGCGACCGACGGGTTCGATGGCACGTGGGTGGCCCACCCCGACCTCGTC
>Ga0066681_10001062_pt1 | contig 10539 bp, 9 predicted proteins | sample GraSoiAngelo_130_FD_65629 | JGI IMG/M metagenome (GOLD analysis project Ga0066681, IMG submission 65629) | Grasslands soil microbial communities from the Angelo Coastal Reserve, California, USA - 14_0929_02_20cm | ecosystem: Environmental > Terrestrial > Soil > Grasslands | place: USA...
GCGGCGACGAGCTTGCACAAGAGGTCGGATGCCTTGTAACCGGGACCCAATTCCTTCTCTAGGACTTGAGCAATCGCCAGCGTGGTATCGAGACCCACGTAGTCGAGCGTGGTGATGGGTCCCATCTTGTGGCCGAGGCAGATGGTAGTTTTGTCCGCATCCTCGCAGCTCATAATGCCTTCCTCGACTAGTTTCACCGCCTCGTTCAAGAATGGGACGAACATGCGGTTAATTCCGAATCCCGCCTTGTCTTCGGCCAGGATCGGCTCTTTGCCGAGCTCGCGACAGAACTCGACTACCTTCTGGAAGGTATCCTCAGAGGTGAGAAAGCCCCGGATCAACTCACAGCCGGGCTGAACCGGAACTGGATTCATGAAGTGCATGCCCATGAATTTCTCTGGCAAAGGGTAAGAACCGGCGAGCCGCGTGATCGAAATAGAGGAGGTGTTGGAGACGAAAAGCTTCCGATAGCCGATCTCAGCCAGAGACGAAATGAGCTTTTTTTTTGCCTCTTCTTCTTCCACGACTGCTTCTACCACGATGTCACAGTCCAAGAGGTCATGGCGGTCCGTTGAGGTCTTGATACGGGCGATCGTCTTCTGCTCTTCCTCTTGGGTAATCCCGATCTTGCCATTCGATTTTTGATGGCTCTCGACCAGCCGCCGCAGACTCTCCCGGATGCGCTCTAATCCTTTGGTCAGAATCTCCGGCGTGACATCGACGACGACCGTATCGAACCCCTTTGCGGCAGCAACCTGCGCGATGCCGCTGCCCATGAGGCCAATGCCTATAACACCGACTTTGTGAATACCCGAATTCATAGCCGAATCTCCTTTGCTACTTTTCTACTCCTTCCGGCCGTTTGTCGCCACTGTACGACACGTCAATTTGATTTCACGCGAAATAGGGCGGTGGAGAATTCAATTCAATTGGCTACGCCCGCTTTCGAGCCGTCAGGAGACCGCTTCGGTCAGCCAGCAAGAAGTTAGCACGTTCAATCTCTACGAATCCTGCCTCATTTAACCAATCTCGGTGCTCCTTTTCCGTGTGAGACTCGCCCGCATCCAACAAGGAGACATACGCGAGTCATCAAGAATCTGACCAATGATGTATATCTTGTCGCCTGGATTCACTGCCGCACCTATTGTGCTTTATTGCTAGGCGCGCATCTTGTGGAGACAACACTTGGAGAAAAGCCCTCAAGACAGCAACGTCATAGGAACCCGCTAACGGACCGCTCAGAACGTCCGCCGCCACGACCTTGATACGCTCTGTTGCTCCTTCCTCTTCCACAATCTTTTGCGCAATCGGCGCCACCTGAGGTAAGTCAATCGCAGTCGCCTTTGTGTGGGGGGCAAGCCTTCGTTATTGTTATGGCAACCCCTCCGCCTCCACCTTTTGCTGAAATTCCATCGTCGACCGGAGCTTCGATCCGTTACAAATCATGGAAAGAAGAATCATGACTTTAATTGCAAAGTACGGACAAAAATGTAAATTTCTGCTGCTGCTTGCCACTGATGCTGTTTTACTCAGTCATCGGAAACCTATAAATTCAACACCTTACACGCAACGCCGGTTAAGGACGTTCATGGCATTTGTTTTGCGTTAAGGTCGTTTCCGTGAAGTCAGACAGCGCGCAGCTGCCTGAGGCCTCTGAGAGTACAACCTCTTACGAGCACACTCTTCGTGCCATCGGGCTAGGATTGGAGGCGCTAGGCGTACAGGCTTTCGATTTAGAGGTCGATGACAATAAGTACATTGTTGAAGGAGAATCTGAGGCAAAGAAAACGGACAAAGTTGCAAAGCCGAGCGATTCTAAAAATGTTTTCCGGAATTTCTGGAGCGACTTGAAAACTCAATTCTCAACCCCCATTCCACCTAAAAAGTCTCCTTTTGTGTTTCTGGGAATGCAATTCATGCCAAAGGATCTCGATCGACTGGAGCATCAAGGGCAAACATTAGGGTTTCCTTGGGAGGATGCCCCAGATCTTCACAGCTTGCCACAAATCCTATGGACAGTGGGAACTTACGTTGATCAGAAGGCCGGCCGCTTACTAAGGGTTTCCAAGCACAACCAAACAGTCACGATCGGCTACAGAAAGTTTATTGGAAGCGAGCAAACGGAAGAATTTACAGAGTCGAATTTGTATGACTTCTGGGTACATGTGTATGTGCAAAGAAGAAAACCTTCCGGAACTAGAGACGTTACGACTGACAGCGATAAGAAATAGCCGCAACTACACCTGCAACTTTACGACTGGGGTCAGTTCCTTTAATACTGGCACCTTCGGTGCCAGTGATAATTAAACGTAAGTAGCCATTCGCGAGCAGCGTTCACCTAGCTGCTTAAGTAACGTGACTCAAAAGTAGAACCGGAAGTACCCCACCAAAAATAAATTCAATCGCTCACATCCTCGAAATAGCGCCGCAGAGCGATCTAAGCGTACACGACACATCAGCGCCGCTTGCGCTCTTGCCCTCCACCCTCGTCGTAGGCGCGGGAGCGCTTGTTACAGGCGCCGATTTGAAAGCCGTGACGCATATCTTCGAGTTCGGGACGGTCAAGACCATCTGACGCGGGCGCGAAGGGCCAAACGCCGTTGGAACTCGGCGAACCGGCGACGTCCGGTGGAATTGAGAGTGTACAGAGTCGTGGCCACAAGCGCTCCTCTATACAGGCCTAGCGTTCCTCGTCCTCTGGGGTGATCGGAAGCGAGATGGAACACTTGCGCCGGGCCGAAAGATCGAACGCTTTGGTCAACATCAGACGATTGTGCGCCTCCGCAGCGGTCGCGTGAGGCGTTGCGTGGCCGAGCGCCAGGCGCGAGAGCCACGAGTTCGTCTCATCGCGCATCGGGCCCCATAGCTCGCCCAGCGCGATGTCCCCCGGCGGGTAACTGCCGAGGAAATCGACGCGCCGGCTCGCATCCGGCGCATACCCTTCTCCCTGTGAAATATTAGTCGCGAGCACGACATCGCGGTGCGTATCGTCGATCGTGAGCACGCCTTCGGTGCCGACGACGCCGACCTCGAGACTATAGACCGCGCCGGGCCAGACGATCGGCAGGGCCCAGGATATGGACGCGTGGTACAAGCTTCCGTCCTCGAAGGTGATGACCCCGGCGGTGGCATCGATGCCTTTGCAGATCGGCGCCAGCGCCTTGTCCACCGAGCGCGCGTAGATCTCCACCGGTCGCTTTGACTCCATCATCCACATGACGATATCGAGCGCGTGGGTGCCTGAGATGACCATCGGCGAGATCTGCGTTGGATCGTTGGTGCGCTTGTAGTTGTCCAAAGCCACGAGCCGGTTCATGAACGCGCGCGAGGTCACCAGAGTCACGTCGCCAAGCTGCCCGGTCCGTACCTTTTCCTTCGCCGTGAGCCAGCGCCGGCGGAACCGCTGCGTATAACCGACGACCGCGTCCACGCCGGACTTCTGGATCGCCCGCAGCACGCGCTCCGATTCGGATAGCTCCGTCGCCAGGGGTTTCTCGATGAGCAGAGGCAGCCCGCGCTCGACCGCGGCGAGAATGGGATCGACGTGCAGGTGCTCATCGGTTGCGATCACGGCAGCCGTTACTTCGGGCCGTGCCAGCAACTGACGGTAATCGGTGGTGCAGAAGTCGGCCCGCACCCGCTCCGCCACTTCGTTGCCGCGATCCGCTCGGATCTCGGCCAGGCCGATCCACCCCACGTTCGGATGCTTCGCGGCGATCTCGGCCCGGATCAGCCCGATGCGTCCTGCTCCCACGATAGCGAGGCCGATCGGCTTGGCCGCACGCTTGGGCATCTCTTCCTCCTGTCGTCGTTGAGGCCGATGTTACGGTCTCTAATGGGCGGCAATCTATGCTAGATCTCTATGCGGATCAAGGACTGACGTGGTCCAGCAGCGATCTCTGCAATGGGGAACGAAGCCAAAATCACCGTGCAGTTCTAGTGCAACCAAAAAAGCGGAAAATAGAAATATTATGGCGCAAATTTCACTCTTGACAGGCTCGTCATTCACGCCATATTTTGGGATCTCTCAGGAATATAAAGGGAGGGACTATGGCATTCTATAACTGGAGCGAGATGAAGAGGAGCGTGATCAGTCCTCAGTATTCTGCAGCCGAAGGGCCCACGATCAAAGGCGCGAAGGTCGAAGTCGGCCGCTACCGCTTCGCTGCTGGAACTGGAGCCAAGCCGCACAAACACCCCGAGGAGCAGGTGATCAATGTGCTCTCTGGCAAGGTGCGCGTTCGAATCGGTGGCGAGGAGCGCATCCTCGGACCAGGCGACGCGGCGCTCATTCCTCCAAATACGGAACACCAGGCTTCGGCCGTGGACGGTGAAGTCGAAATCCTGAGCTGCAAGGACATTGTCAGCAAATAGTAGAATTCAACGGGAGGGCGTTATGAGGCGACTCACACTGAGCTTAGCTGTGCTGATGGCAATGATGCTGGCCTTGCCGGCTGCGGCGCAGCAGCCCGCTCAATTGAACGCGGCGGTCGGGGATAACATGAACCACGTCCCGAGCTTCGTAGGTGTCGAGAAGGGCCTCTTTCTCAAACAGGGCATCGATCTCAAGCTCAAGGTTTTAGCGACCGGCCAGCAGATGAGCCAGGCGCTTCAGGCAGGTGAGGTCCAGATTATCGGGTCGGCCTACTCGAACTATCCGCTGGCTGTGGAGCGCGGCATGGCGGCCAAGGGTGTGGTCGGCCTGATGGGCGACCGCAGCGGCAAGTACTGGGATCAATCGGTCACTATCTGGACGCGTAAAGGGACAGGCATTACGAAGATCGAGGACCTCATAGGCCGAAAGCTCGGCACTCCAGCCGGTGGCACTGCAGATGAATACCTCGGCGTCGTCTTGATGAAGAAGGCGATCCCGCGCGAGAAACTGCAGGTGCTCAACGTCCCGCCTGGAAATATCGTCTCCGCGCTCCAGGGCAGGAGCGTGGACGCCGTGGCCTGCTGGGAGCCGTTCGCCTCGCAGATCGAGGCCAAGATCCCCGACGCGGTGCTGCTTAGCCGGGGCGGCGGGCACATCGGCTACTTCATCAACATGGCGGTGCGGAACGACATCATCGACAAGCAGCCGGATCTGACCGAGAAGTACGTGATCGGTATGGCGGAGGCGACTTGGCACACGCGCAAGTACCCCGACGAAGCCGCAGAGATCTCGACCCGCTGGATTCCCGGCCTGGACGCAGCCGTCGCCAAGAAGGCGCTCGCCCAGATGGTGTTCGACGCACGCATCACGCCGCACACGGTTGCGGCCTGGGACGAGAACGTCAAGATTCTCCTCGAGCAGAAAAAGCTGAAGTCCGCGATCCCGTGGCAGCAAGGCCTCGAGCTCAGGTTCATCGAGAAAGTGATGAAGACGCACCCGCAACTCTTTGCCGATTTGAAGCCGGCGCGCTGAGGATGTGACGGCGAAAATCACGATTCGCGGGCTGGGGCACGAGTACGTCAATCCCTTTACCAGGGAGCGCGTTGTGGCGCTCGACGGTGTTGATCTGGACGTGGAGGAGGGTGAGTTTCTGACGGTCGTCGGCCCAAGCGGATGCGGCAAGACCACCCTCCTGAATGTCCTCGCCGGACTCCTCCCAAAGACGCGGGGGACGGTGCTGCTCGACGGCCGTGAGGTGACCGGGCCAGGACCCGATCGTGGCGTGGTCTTTCAGGAGTTCGCCATCATGCCGTGGCGCACGGTGGAGAAAAACATCGCCCACGGCTTGGAGATTCAAAGCGTCCCCAAGGAAAAGCGATCCGCAATCGTCCACCGCTTTGTCGAGCTGGTCGGGCTTCGGGGATTCGAGCGCAAGTATCCCCACGAGCTCTCGGGCGGCATGAAGCAGCGGGTGGCGGTGGCGCGGACTCTGGCGGCCAATCCAGAGGTGATGCTGATGGATGAGCCGTTCGCCTCGGTCGATTCCCAGACTCGCATTACCCTTCAGGAAGAACTCAACGCCATCGCCCAAGCCACGCGCAAGACTATTCTATTCGTCACCCACAACGTCGAAGAAGCGGTATTCCTCGGCGACCGCTGCTGCGTGCTTTCGGGACGCCCTGGACGGGTTAAGGCGCTCGTGCCTGTTGGCATCCCTCGCGCGCGGCGCAGATGGAATCTCTTGATGTCGGACGGGACATTCGACGCGGCCAAGGAGAAGGTGTTCGGCTTGGTGCGCGAGGAAGTAGGTAGGGAGGTTTAGCCAAAGATATTTGAAATCTTCAATAATTTTGGATTACGGAACCGCGAAAAACGATGACTCGGCGCGAAGACGCGAAGTAGGCGAAGGACAAATGAAATTACAAATTCGAAGCTCGAAATCCGAAATTCGAAACAATTTCAAATGGTCTAAAATTAGAAAGTTCCAAACAAGGCCGTTTCGGATTTCGTCATTGGGATTTAAGTCTTTAGGTTTGTTTCGGATTTCGGTGCGCCGGTAAAACCGGCAAGGTGTTGTGAATGAAAGTTTCATACGGTGAAGGAGTAGCGATCCACACCGGCTCCGAGTCATGCATCGGCGCCCGCAAGGGTGCAGGTGAAGCGTTGACAGGGGTACGTACAGGCCAACCATTGAGCCGCGAAATTGAAACCCCACCGCGGAAGCGGTGGCTACTCCGGGGTGCCGACGCTGTCGAAATAAGCGGAAGGGAAAACTGGAAGCGTCGATATCGCGAGCCGCTTGTGGGCTCCGCGCGGTCTGAGACCCTGCGCATATACGTAAGCACCTTGAGCGGGAACCGGGAGATCCTGTGTCTGTCTGGGGAAGAGAAAACCCCAGACCGCAGCGGGAAGTCTAAGGACGCACGCCGATGATGCACGGACACGGGAAGTCGGACAGCTCCATAGTACGAACAAAGCCGCCGAACGAAGCTGAGCCTGAGGCCAAGGAGGCGGTGGACGGAAGGGGGCTGGCCAAGGGGAATTTGCTTAAGCGTAACATGTCCCGGACTCAGGGCCGGCCAGGCATGCCCGGCGCGCTTGAGCGGATACGTCAGGCAGCAAGGAGGGATAAGCGACAGCGGTTCACAGCGCTCCTGCACCACGTTTATGACGTTGAGCGGCTGCGTGCGGCATACTTCGCGCTCAGGCGCGAAGCTGCTCCAGGGATCGACGGCGAGACGTGGCGGCACTACGGAGAGAAGTTGCAAAGGAATCTTGAGGATCTCTCGGAGCGACTCAAGCGAGGAGCCTATCGAGCCAAGCCTGTGCGTCGGGCGTACATCGCCAAGGTGGGCAAGCCGGGTGAGCTTCGGCCGCTCGGAGTGGCGGTGCTGGAAGATAAGATTGTTCAGCGCGCCACGGTGGAGGTGTTTAACGCGCTCTACGAGGAGGACTTTGTAGGGTTCTCCTATGGGTTTCGAGCTAACAGAAGCCCGCACCATGCCTTGGATGCGCTTACGCTTGGGATCATGAGGAGCAAAGTGAACTGGGTGCTCGACTGTGACATCCGTGCTTTCTTTGACACTCTCGAGCATGGATGGCTGGTGAAGTTTATCGAGCACCGAGTAGCGGATCGGCGCGTGGTGCGGCTGATCCAGAAGTGGCTCAAGGCCGGAGTCATGGAGGAGGGCAAGCGAATGCAAAGTGAGATAGGGACGGTTCAAGCGGAAGCATCAGTCCGCTTTTGGCCAACATCTATCTCCACTATGTATTCGATCTCTGGATTCAGCAATGGAGGAGAAGCAAAGCGCGTGGAGATGTGGTTGTGGTGCGGTTTGCGGATGACTTCGTGGTTGGATTCGAGCGAAGGGAGGACGGGGAGCGGTTGTGGAGTGAGCTTGGGGAACGGCTGGGCCGATTTGGATTGGAACTTCACTCGGAGAAAACGCGCTTGATTGAGTTTGGGAGATATGCGGAGCAAGAGCGGCGCAGGCGAGGAGAGGGAAAGCCCGACACCTTTAACTTTCTCGGATTTACCCACAGCTGTGGCAAGACGCGCAAGGGAAAGTTTATGGTGCTGAGGCAGACGATGCGCAGGCGATGGCAGGCGAAGCTGAAGCAGATCAAGGAAGAACTTCGCCAGCGCATGCACGAGTCCCTTCCAGAGATGGGTAGGTACCTGCGCTCGGTGGTGGCTGGCCACATGCGGTACTATGCTGTGCCCATGAATGTGGTATCGGTCAGCGACTTTCGACTGGCGGTGAGTTGGATTTGGTGGCGCGTACTCAAACGGCGTAGTCAGAGAACTCACTTGCCGTGGACTCGGATGAAGCGCCATGTGGCCCGTTGGCTTCCGCAGATTCGCATCTGTCACCCTTATCCCTGGGACCGCTTTGGCGTTGTTACCTAAGGCAAGAGCCGGATGCAGTAATACTGCACGTCCGGATCCGTGGAGGGGGTTATGGGCGACCATGATTCCTACTCCGACATATTCGGATTTTGTTTTGCTGGCCTCTTGGCGCGATAAATTTTGTCGAAGTCGCTCTGTGAAGATTTAAAAGGTAAGAATCCAGTGGAACGACATTGGGAAATCGCGTCAACCTGGGTCCTCATCTTGGCGGCCACCATCGCCGCGTGGAGCCTAGGAGCGGCAACTCTTCCTGTTCCGGACTACTTCTTGCCGCCTCCTTCTGCTGTGCTGTCGGCGTTCCTCGAGCTGATCGCAAAGGGCATGCTCCCGATATTTATCGCCGAGAGCCTGCGACGCATTGTCCTCGCCGCGTTCCTTGGGCTTTTCGTGGGAGTCCCGATCGGTCTGCTTCTCGGCGTCAGCCGCGCGACGGCGGACTTCGCCTATCCCGTGCTCAACTTTTTCCAATCGGTATCGGGCATCGCCTGGCTGCCGCTGATGCTGATCTGGTTTGGGTTCGGCGAGCGGACGATCCTGGTGGCGGTCAACTACACCGTTCTCTTCCCGGTGATCTTCAACGCGCTCTTGGGCATCAGGAGCGTGCCGCAGATTTATGTGAACGCGCTTCGCACCCTCGGCGCCTCCCGCTGGCGTATCGTCCGCGACGTGCTGCTCCCGGGGGCGCTCCCCAACATCGCCATGGGAGTCCGGCTCGGGCTGGCGTATGGTTGGCGCGCCCTGATCGCCGCGGAAATGTTAGTGGGTGCCAACGGCTTAGGCTTCATGATCTTTAACGCCCAGACGTTTCATCTTACCTCGCGCATCATGCTGGGAATGGGGATCATTGGCGCCCTGTGGGTGGCCCTGGACTATTTCCTCCTCCGCCCGCTCGAGGAGGCAACCATCGCGCGCTGGGGGATGGTGCAGCGATGATGCATGGGTGGCGCGGTAACCTGTTGGCCGTCGGTCGGGGAGCGGCGCCCTTCGCGCTTATCCTGATCGCTTGGGCGCTCGTGACCCGAGCCAACGTGCTGCCGGCGATCTTTCTGCCTCCGCCTGCCGACGTGGCCAGGACGGGCTGGGACATGCTCAAGGATGGGTCGCTCTGGACCAACATCGGAGCGAGCGTCGGCCGGGTGCTCGTGTCGCTCGTGATCAGCGTGCCGCTAGCGGTAGGGCTTGGGATTTTTGTCGGGCTTCGGCGCAGGCTCTCGCCGGTCGTCGAGCCGATCGCGGGCTTCTTCAATTCTCTGTCGGGAATTGCCTGGCTCCCGCTTGCGGTAACCTGGTTCGGGCTCGGCTGGGTGAGTGTGACCTTCATCATGTTCAACACGATCTTCTTCTTGGTCTTCTACAACACCCTCGTGGGGGTCCGTAGCGTCCCGCGGATTTTCGAGCACGCCGTGCGCACGCTCGGCGGCTCGCGCCGCCACATTATTTTTCAAGTATTGATTCCGGGCGCGATGCCGAATATCGTGATCGGTATTCGCATGAGCATCGGGTTCGGCTGGCGCGCCTTGATCGCTGCGGAGATGATCGCTACCAGCACCGGCCTTGGATTCTTGATCTACAACGCGAGCAACTTTCATCAGACGGACACGATTCTGGTGGGAATTATAACGATCGGAATCTTGTGGCTTCTCACCGACCGGCTGGTGCTCCAACCGATCGAGCGATGGACGGTGGAGCGCTGGGGGCTAGTCTCCTCGAGCCGATGAAAGCTTCAGCCATGCCGGTGGTCGCAGTCTTAAGGCACCGGTCAGTGGTGTTCCTCCTTGTCGTGGCAGTCGCTTGGGGTGGATGGGAACTCTTTCTCGTTACGACTGCTCCCGGGCGCATCGACCCGGCGCTTCAGACCGCGCTACGCGAGCGGGCACCTCTAGCTGTCGCCATCACACTCCGCTTCGCGCCTGAGAACTTCCACATCCGGCTGTTTCAAAGCTACGGTGTGGTGAGCGGAGTACAAGGAACGACTGTGCTCGTGAACCGGGTCTCGGCGGAAGATCTCCGCCGGATCGCCCGTTATTACTGGGTAAAGCGGATCAGCCCGCAGTCTGAGAGCGTACAATGAACTTCGTTGTGGCGGTGACAAATTACATCTTTTCTCTAGGTGCTCGAGCAGCGGGTGCTTATAAGTGAGCGTGATGTCAAAATTTCAATGACAGCGCACGAATATAGAACGGAGAGCAATGTAATCTAACCCCCTATCCTTGCCGTTCTTAGCTCGCCGCGAACTTTGTCGCCTTTGGTTTTA
>Ga0066681_10001064_pt1 | contig 10534 bp, 10 predicted proteins | sample GraSoiAngelo_130_FD_65629 | JGI IMG/M metagenome (GOLD analysis project Ga0066681, IMG submission 65629) | Grasslands soil microbial communities from the Angelo Coastal Reserve, California, USA - 14_0929_02_20cm | ecosystem: Environmental > Terrestrial > Soil > Grasslands | place: USA...
CTCTCGCAAAGCGAAAAACGGATCAGTTAAACAACAGCGCCCCGCGAAAACCATCTCGCAAACTCCCAACCTGATCAACTCCATTCTTTTTCTGCCAAGCTGTGAGAGATGGCGGCTAGCACTTAAATGGTGCTTTTGCGCGGAGTTAGCGTGGAGGGAGGGTGTGGGTGCAAAGGAAGGCGCGGCTGCAAAATTGCATCATTGAGGCGAACGCGTGGGGCTCCAGCAAACCGCTGATCATGACGGCTGCATAGGCGTGAGAGCGCGCACTCATGGAGGATGTCCCACGATGAATGCAGGCACGCGGCAGATTGTGCAGGAAGCAGGGCCGGCCCAGAAGAAAAACCATTCAAACGGCGATCTCCGGACCAATAAAGCAGCAAGAGAAATTGCCGCGCGCGTGAACGGGAGCGCGGTTGTGGAGCGAAAGCCGCGCGTCTTTGTGGCCGCGGATAATCGCCTTCTGCGAGAAGCGATTTCCCGGATGCTGGTCAGGAGCGGGGAGATCGAAGTAGCCGCACCGGAGTTTGTGGAACCATTCCGGGCGGAAGACCTCCTGAAGGAACACGCGGACACCCTGGTTCTGTCCTCGCGCGGAAATGAAAATGAAGACCTGGCCGCGATTCGCATGGCGCGGACGATGGCTCCCAAAGTGCAAATTCTTTTGATTGGCGCGACGGGAGAGGAGTCCGAATTCCTGCAGTGCGTGCGGGCGGGAGTGAGAGGGTACCTGCCGAGAGACGCTTCGGCAAAGGACGTCTTGGAAGGAGTGCGAGCGCTGCAGGCAGGCGAAGCGGTTTGCCCGGGCACATTCTGCGCAACCCTCTTTCGGTACTTGGAGAGAGAGGCAACTTCCTTCCCTTCCGCGACCGTACACCGAAGGATGGGATTATCGCGGCGAGAACAGCAATTGATTCCACTGATTGCCGAAGGACTAACGAACAAGGAAATCGCGAATCACTTCTGCCTATCGGAACAGACGGTGAAAAACCATCTCTACCGGATGAGGCACAAAATTGGAGCAGAGGATCGGCTGGACATCGTGCAGGTCTGCCAAACGCAAGGATTCATGCCGTAAAAAGAAGTGAGCTACTCGTATCGCAAGGCAACAATCGGGTCGAGCTTCATCGCTCGCCTCGCTGGGATGTAACTCGCCGCAAGGGCGACGATCATGAGCAAAGCCGCCACTCCGGCGAACGTCAGCGGGTCGTGAGGACTGACCTCATAGAGCAGGCCCGACAAGAAGCGTGTCAGCAGGAGGGCGCCGGCAACGCCCATGGTGACACCAAGCAGTGCCAGCTTGAACCCCTGCCGGACAACAAGTTTGAGAATGTCCTGCCGACCCGCCCCCAGGGCAATGCGAACGCCGAATTCATGAGTCCGCTGGGTCGAGGAATACGCAATCACACCATAGACGCCGATCATAGCAAGCGATAGCGCGAGCAAAGCAAAAAGTCCGAGCAACAACATTCTGAAACGCCGAGGCGCCACGGACTTCGCGATGACCTCTTCCATCGTTGTGGTGTCGGACAGAGGCTGATTTTTGTCAATGCTGAGGACGGCCTCTCGCACGGACCCTGCAAGCATCAGTGGGCTGGACTCGGTTCGCAGCATGAACGTCATGCTGAAAGACGGCTGCTGGAGGTAGGGCACGAACATTTCGGGGCCTGGCTCTTTCTCGAGGGCGTCTTCTCTTGCGTCCGCGACGACACCTACCACTTCCTTCCATGTGGGGGACGGTTCGCCAAAGCCAATGTGCTGACCAATCGCGCCGCGCCCTCCGAACACCTTTCGCGAGAACGACTCGTTGACTATGACAACCTGCTGAGCGCCCGCGACATCCCTGTCGCCGAACGCGCGTCCCTTGAGCAAGCGAACCCTCATCACGTGAATATAATCCGGGCTGATTGCCGTGACCGAGATCGGCTGGGACGGACGGAAGTTCTCGGCGCCCTGGACACGCAGCATCATCGTGGCATTGTGGGGCGGGCCCAGAGGATAGCGTTGCGTCAGCGCCGCCTCTTTGACGCCCGGCAGGCTGCGGATCTTCTCGAGCGAAGACTGAAAAAAAGCTGAGTGCTGTTGGGAATCAAAAGCCGCCGTCAAGGGTCTCTCCACAGTCGCGAGCAACACGCTATTCGGGTCGAAACCAAGATCGACTTCGGTGAGGCGCAGAAAACTCCGGACCATGAGGCCAGCGCCAACCAACAGAATCAGCGATAAGCCAATTTCGCCAACGGACATCAGGCCGCGCAGGCGGTGCGTTCCAGCGCTGGCCCCCAGGCTCAGTCCGCCCTCCTTGAGCCTTTCGTTCACATCGGTGCGCGAAGCAATCAAGGCAGGAATAAGACCAAACATGAATAACGCGAGAGCGATAATGGCGGCGGAAAATCCAAAGACTCGCGGGTCAAAGTGAACGTCGGCCGGGAGCGTCGCCGGAATCAGCTGTCTCAGGATTTTCGTCGCCCAAAGACCCGTTGTCGACCCGAGCAAACCACCGATCGTGGCCAGCAGCAAAGCCTCCGTGAGCAACTGCCTAACCAGCCTAAGACGTCCGGCCCCGAGCGCTGCCCGAACAGCCAGCTCCCGTCCACGGACAACGCTGCGCGAAAGCAACAAATTGGCGACGTTGGCGCACGCGATCAACAGAACGAAGCCGACGGTCCCCAACAGGATCAGAAGAAGCGAACGCACGTTATGTACCATCATCTCGTGCAATGGGATTACTTCCACTGTTTCGTGTGCCCGGAACTGCGCGGCCTCTGGCGGATATTCCTTGTCCATCTCCTGAGTGAGGACCTGCAGCTCTGATTGCGCTTTGCTGATTTCAACGCCAGGTTTCAGGCGCCCAATGGCCGCCAGCATCATCCACTGGGGAGAATGCGCTGAAAAAATATCTGCATCGAGGGCGAGTGGCGTCCACACATCCGCTTGAGGCCGCACATTGGCCGGCATGACTCCGACCACGAGGTAGGCTGCGCCGTCCAGACGGATCGTCTCTCCAATGGTCCGCGGATCGGAGCCGAAGCGGTTGCGCCACAGTGTCTCACTAAGAAGGGCCACTTTGTCTTGGCCCTGCTTCCCCTCCGCCGGCAAAAATGCCCGGCCCGCGGCTGGCTGGAGTCCTAACATCGAAAAAAGCCCGGTCGTGACGCGCGTGACGGTTACACGGGACGGCTCTGCAGCTCCGGTCAGGTTTGCACCGGACGTCCCGCCGAAAGCGGCGATTTGCTCGAAAACGTGATCGCGATCTTTCCAAGCAGGAAAGTCCGCGCTGATCACCGTTGAGGGGCCAAACGCAAAATGCTCCGTGGCCCACACCAGTCTTCCCGGATCCTTAAACGGCAAAGGCCGCAGCAAGACGGCATCAACCACGCTGAAAATCGCTGTGTTGGCGCCAATGGCGAGGGCGAGCGTTAGTATGGCGACAGCGGCGAAGCCCGAACTCTTGGCCAGCATCCGCAGACCAAAGTGAACGTCCTGCCGGAGGTGATCCCACCAAAGCCAGCGGCCGGATTCATAAAAGCGCTCCTCGGCGTGCATCACGTTGCCGAAGGCGCGGCGCGCGGCGGCTCGCGCCTCCTGCTCACTCAAGCCTTGTTCTTTCAAACGCTCGATTTCAAGCTGCAGATGGGCCTCAATTTCGGCATTGAAGTCGCTTACCGGCCGCTTGCGTCCGAACATGGCTTAACCCTCCTTCGCCTCCGGCCCGAGAATCCGTCCGATGGCGGTCGAGAGCCGCCTCCAACGCGTACTCTCTTTGACAAGCTGTTTTCGCCCAGCCTGGGTCAAGGTGTAGAACCGGGCTTTCCGGTTATTTGCCGAAGTGCCCCAGCGAGCGGCAATCCACCCTTGCGCTTCCAGCCGCTGGAGGGCGGGATAGAGCGCTCCGTGTTCCACGAGCAGCGCATCTTCCGATGTTTGTTGAATGGCCCGCGCGATGCCTTGCCCGTGCTGCGGGCCGAATACCAGCGTGCGCAAGATGAGCAGGTCCAGCGTGCCTTGGAGCAGTGCCAGCCGTTCTCTTTCCTCTCGGGTAGACATACGACCCAAGCCTACGCGCCTTCAGGTAACTTGTCAACCCAACGGCGTCTAGCGCTTAGGAAATGACTGTGGATTGTTCTGAATAACGATGCGCTCGCCGTAACGCGACGCGCCAGATTGCATCGTATACTTCTGCTCTCACGATAGGAGCGAAAAACATGGCTAAATATGTGATTCAAAGCAAGCGTGGTGCGCCCCCGCGCGGAGCGTACTCCCAGGGATGGCGAGCAGGAGATTTCATCTTCGTCACAGGAACGGGACCGCTCGATCCGTCCACCGGGAATCTTGTGGGCGATACCATTGAGCGCCAGACCGCGCAGACAATCGACAACATCTCCGCCATTCTTGAAGCCGACGGCGCTTCGCTTCACGACGTGGTAAAAGTCAACGTCCACCTCAGCGACACAAGTCTTTTCTCCCGCTACAACTCCGTTTATGCAGAGCGCTTTTCGCAGCCGTATCCCGTGCGCACAACGGTTGGCAGCGATCTGGGCCACACGCCGGGAATGCTGATCGAAATCGACTGCATCGCGTACAAAGCGGCAAAAACGGGCAAGACGAAACCGCGCTCTTCAAAGAAAAACGTGGCGCGCCGAAGAAAGTAGAAAACAGTTTTTCTAGCCCTTGACGTAAACCGACTGATCTTTAGGCTGGAGCAGCGGCGCCTCGCGCCCGCGCGCCGAAACTTTTTCTACTGCCTGGACTTCGCCGTCTCGTACCAGCAACGCACAATCAAAATTGTTGACCGTGGGGCAAACGTGCCGGGGCAAGAGATAAAGCGCTTCCCCCACCTGCGGCCCCGCGGCGCTTCCCTGTAACGCCATGGGCAGATGCTCTTCGCTAGGCGCGAGCGGAGTCAGTTCCGAATGCCCAACAACGACGCACGTTGGAACACCTGCGTCCGCTGACACGGCTTTGTGTCCGGCATCGCAAGTGACGATTCCCGCGCGCGGCCGGCTAACCACGCGCGTCAACACGAGGACCGCCGGCCGATAGCCGTACTCACTCGGGAGCTGCGACAGGCTGGTCGCATCACAATAAACCACGGTTCCGGGAGAGACGCGGTGGAGGAAGCTTCCATCGCGAAAGCCTTGGAAAGCTAGCGAACACGGGAACGTCGGAGTTCCTGCCGTGATTACCTCCGGCACACGCACGCCGCCGCGCTCGAGGGCGTTCACAATTTTCAGTAAGCGTTCGTAGCCGGCATGCGCCCCTGCGACCCTTTCGGACATTTCCAACCCGCCAAGGTGCCCGTCGTAATAGTGCAGGCCGCGGAACTCCAATCCGAGACCGGCAATCGCGCGCGCCAGTTGGACAACCATGTCGCAGTGAGTCTGCTCGATGCCGGTGCGATCCATGCCGGGATTGATGTCGAGGAAAACTCCCACTCGGCTGCCGCGCCATTGCCGCACTTGTTCTTCGTTTTCGGCGAGGGCAGAAATGCGCACGCCCGGAAATTGATCGGAGATTTCGCGCACGCGGAGCGCATTTGCGCCTATCGCTGGATAAGCAAAGAGCACGTCTCCGGCGCCGCTGCGGCAAGCCACAAGAAGTTCGAGTGTGGTGGCGCATTTGAAATTGCGGATGCCGCGTTCCGCCAAAATGTCCAGTGTAAAGCCCAGCTTGGCGGTCTTGATGTGTGCACGCAAGCGATTCGCGTCGCCGCCCAAGAGATCCAGGATGCGCTCGATGTTGGTGACAAGAATCTCCGGATACAGCACGAGAGCCGGCGTCAGCAATTCTTCAATGGAGGAAACGCAGTAGTGCGGATCCCAGGGGAATTCACTCAGCATGGATTTTTGCGCACCCATTTCGGGTTCGATGATAGCGCGTAAAAGAAGCTCGGGGCCATAGAACATCGAGTTCACCTTTGTCCCGGCGCTGGTGCTAGGCGCCGTTGGCGCCGTTGGTGTCCGTTGGTTGACCACCCTGGTCCCTGATAGTAGGCTCTGTCATCCTTCGTGCACGCGACGAGTCCAAATCCAAACAATCCACCCGAGCGATCGGACCTGGTCCGGGGCCTGGGTCTGTGGGCGGCAACCGCAATCGTGATTAGCGACACGATCGGCTCGGGTATTTTTTTAGTTAGCAGCGATATGGCCCGAGCCGTTGGCTCGGCTAGGCTGGTTTTTGCGGCGTGGATTATCGGCGGACTCATCGTGCTGTGTGGCGCTTTCTGCTACGCCGAACTGGGCGCGGCATTCCCAGGAGCCGGGGGCCCTTACGTTTACCTTACCCGCGGCCTCGGGCCGTTGTGGGGATTTCTCTTTGGTTGGATGAGTTCGTTCCTCGATCGCCCTGTGGCGATGGCCACACTGGCGGCCGGATTCCTACGCTTCCTTGGATTCCTGTTCCCGGTTGTGACCACTCCCCTGTTTACTGGCCATGTCGGAAGATACGACTTTACCTTCACCGCGGCCCAGCCGCTCGCAGCGTTCGTGGTGGTGGCTGTCACCGCCATCAATCTCCTGAGCGTGCGCTTGGGAGGAGCTATCCAGGTGCTGCTGACGTTCCTGAAGATTGGCACGATAGTGACAATTGTGCTTGCAGGCGTGCTATGGGGAAAACCGCATGCGATGGAAGCCGCGCCCCAAGTCAGCCACCTAGGTCTCGGAACGATCAGCGGCTTGCTAGCCGCCTTGGTTCCGGCCATGTGGGCTTACAACGGCTTCAACGATCTCGGCGACGTTGGTGAAGAAATTGTCCACCCTCAGAAGAATATTCCGCGAGCGATTATCCTAGGCCTGCTCACAGTGGGCGGCCTGTACCTGCTGGCGAACGTTGTTTACTTCCGTATCCTGCCATTCGCGGAGATAGCGCAATCGCAACACGTCGCATCGGATGTAGTGCAGTCGTTCGCCGGCTCTCGCGGGGCAGCTTGGCTGACGGTAGCCATGGCCATCTCCGCCCTCGGAGCGCTCCACGTCGTGGTCCTAACAGGGGCTCGCATTCCGTACGCCATGGCTCGTGACGGCGTCTTCTTCCCATTCGCCAAGCGCATCCATCCTTCTTTTCGCACGCCCAGCGGCGCTCTAATCTTCCTTGGTTCTGTCGCCGCGTTGCTGGCCCTTAGCGGAACGTACGAGGAGCTCTATTCGCTGTTCGTCTTTGCCGCCTGGATATTCTTCGCCTTGACGGCGTTGGCCCTGTTTCGCTTACGCAGAAACGAACCCAACCTGTCCCGGCCGTACCGCGCATGGGGCCATCCCTGGACGACGCTCATCTTCCTAGGCGCAGCCATAGCCCTCACTGTCAATTTGTGGATGGTGCGGCCGGTACGCTCGTCTATAGGCTTGGCGGTAATTCTGGGAGGCGTTCCGCTATTCTACCGCTGGCGCAGGCAACCCCGCGCGTCCATCGGATGACTTGGCGGCTCGGTTTGTGCGATTCTTTGTGCTCATTTTGGTTTGAGGGCGGAGAACGATGCTGAAAAAGTTCAAGGATTTGTCGGAAAAAGAGATTCTGGCGATTGCCATTGCTGCGGAAGAGGAAGACGGCCGGATCTATGGGGAGTTCGCAGATGCGCTGCGCGACGAGTATCCCTCAACGGCGCAGATGTTCGAAGAAATGCGTCAGGAAGAAGTGGGACACCGCGACCGTTTGTTTGCGATGTTCCGTCAGCGCTTCGGCGATCACATTCCGCTGATCCGCCGCGAAAACGTGAAGGGCTTCTTGACGCGCAAACCAGTGTGGCTGGTGCGGCCGCTGGGCGTGAAAGTGGCCCGCAAGCAAGCGGAATTGATGGAACTGGAAGCCAGCCGCTTCTACGCGCGGGCAGCCAGCCGCACGACGGACGTGTCCACGCGGGAATTGCTCAACAAGCTTGCGGATGAGGAACGAAAACACGAGCGGGCGGCAGGCGAGCTGGAAGAAAAACATCTCCACGCCAGCGCGAAAGCCCAGGAAGATGAATCGCACCGCAAATTGTTCCTATTGCAAGTGGTGCAGCCGGGGCTGGCAGGATTGATGGATGGATCGGTATCGACGCTGGCGCCGTTGTTTGCCGCGGCATTTGCTACGAAACACAGCTCCGACGCGTTCCTGGTGGGACTTGCCGCATCGATCGGGGCTGGCATCTCGATGGCTTTTTCGGAAGGGCTTTCCGATGACGGATCGCTGACGGGTCGCGGCTCGCCATGGCTGCGCGGCGGCGTGACCGGCTTGATGACCACTGCAGGCGGTATCGGGCATACGTTGCCGTTTCTGATCAGCAGCTTTCATGTCGCGACACTAGTGGCAATTATCGTCGTCGCCGTGGAGCTCGGAGTGATCAGCTACATCCGTCACCGTTACATGGACACTCCGTTCCTACAGGCGTCGTTCCAGGTGATTGTGGGCGGCGTTTTGGTTTTCTTGACGGGATGGCTGATCGGCAGCGCGTGAGCTAAGACGATTTTCTTCTGAGCCGGCGGCAGCGCGCCAGATAATTTTCTCGAAGGCTGACGGAAGCGCGAAACGTGGTCATTTCAACTAGAGAGTAAAACGAGGCCTCCGCATCAATAAAGCCTCGCTTTCCTGCGGCAAGGAGCACGCCGAGCGTTCCAGTGACAGGCAGGCCGCGGCGTTTTGCTTCCAAGCGGCCTCTTTGTTCATCAATCAACAGAAGATCTGCTTGCTCTTCTTCTGCGAGCTGAATTGCCTCTCGCTCGCCCGGATCGAGCATGCTTAACGACGAATCTACCGGAGCCTTGACAAAATGCACGCGCATCCAATCCGGCGGCTCGGAAGTCCACGAACGTATGGAAGCAGGAGCGTTAGGATGGCGGAGCTCCTCGAAGACACCGGAGGGGACGAGAACGACCTCGTATAGGCGTGCGAGTGCGCCCTCGCAGCTAATTTGAATGAGATAGTTTAGCGGTAAAGCATCCGCGACAACGATCATGCCTGGCGGCGGTCCTTGCGAGAGGCTTCCAGCTTTCGCAAGGTTTCCATATCGTCATCGAGATCCCCGACGGAATAAGCGTGGTCATCGATACCGCGTTCTTTCAGGAAGCGTTCAAATTCAAAGCGCGAGCCGAACTCCAACAGTTGAGCAGCCTGAAAGGCAGTTAACGTGCCGGCACGGAACCCGGCAATCGCCAAAGCTTCCAGGGCTTCGCGTGCTGGATTAGGACGCTGGATCAAGTCGTTGGGTAATTCGACCGTGATCTGCATGCCGGATCTCCCATCAATCTTCACTCAAGGCTAACATGAAAATTCCTCGCGCAGGGAATTCTACGCTTCACCAAACGCGGTGGGCAGTTCTTGCGTCAAGACTGCTTCAAAAATCTGGCGTACACGGCGCACCTGTTAGTCGGAGTGGGCGGCAGCGGGAGCAGCCTCAGGGGCGCGGCTGAAGGTGCGGCGGAGCCAGGATTGCAAGCGGTCCATATAAATGTAGACGACAGGCGTCGTGAAGAGCGTTAGCATCTGGCTGAGGATGAGTCCGCCGACGATGGTAATGCCCAAGGGGCGGCGAAGTTCGGAGCCGACGCCAGTGCCCAACGCCAGAGGCATAGCGCCAAGAAGCGCAGCCATCGTCGTCATTAGAATTGGCCGGAAGCGCAGCAGACAAGCTTTGTAGATGGCTTCGACGGGCGAAGATCCTTCTTCCCTTTCCACCTGAACGGCAAAGTCAATCATAAGAATGGCGTTTTTCTTGACGATACCGATCAAAAGGATGATGCCGATGAGTGCGATGATGTTCAGGTCCGACTTGATGAACTGGATCGCGAGGAGCGCACCGATTCCGGCAGAAGGAATCGTGGAGAGGATGGTGATCGGATGGATGAAGCTCTCATAGAGGATTCCAAGCACGATGTAAACGGCGGCGAGCGCCGTGATGATCAAGACTGGCTGATTGGAAAGTGAATCCTGAAAGGCTTGCGCCGTGCCTTGGAACGTGGCGTGAACAGTAGAGGGAACTTTGAGCTCGCGGCGGGCCTGCTCGATGTGATCGACGGCGGGGCCGAGAGAAGCGCCGGGAGCCAGATTGAAGGAAAGAGTAATCGCCGGGAAGATGCCCTGGTGATTGACAGAGAGCGCGGTGTTCGACGGCTCGTAGTGGGCAAAGGCGCTTAGAGGAACGAGCTTGCCGGATTTCGAGGGCACATAAATGGACTTGACCGCTTCGGGACTCTGCTGAAACTCCGGAGCGACTTCCATCACCACGTGATACTGGTTCAGGCCTTTGTAAATGTTGGAGACCTGGCGCTGGCCGAAGGCGTCGCCAAGAGTATTGTCGATGTCCTGTACGGCAACGCCGAGGCGGCCGGCCGTATCGCGGTCAATGACGATGGAGCTTTGCAGTCCATGCATTTGCTGGTCGGAGTTGACGTCGCGCAGCTCAGGAATTTTTTGGAGGCGCTGCATGATGATGGGCGCCCAATGAGTGAGGTCGCTGAGATTATCCGCTTGAAGCGTGTACTGGTATTGCGCGCCGCCGAAACGGCCTCCAACGTTGAGGTCCTGAACAGCCTGCAAGTACAACGCGGCGCCAGGAATCCTGGCA
>Ga0066681_10001084_pt1 | contig 10473 bp, 10 predicted proteins | sample GraSoiAngelo_130_FD_65629 | JGI IMG/M metagenome (GOLD analysis project Ga0066681, IMG submission 65629) | Grasslands soil microbial communities from the Angelo Coastal Reserve, California, USA - 14_0929_02_20cm | ecosystem: Environmental > Terrestrial > Soil > Grasslands | place: USA...
CACGGTCTGCAGGTCGTTGGAGTACCAGATTTCGCGAACAATGGTAATCGGTTTTTCATTTCCGATTTGCCCGGCAGGAATCGTTTTTGTCAGTCGAGTCCCCTGCGCGATTACGCCCGCGATGTTTTGCGTGCCGAGGTCTTCCTTTTTCAAGTTGACGTTGGCGTTTTCTTCGCGCCGCAATTCCATCTTGTCCTTCATGGCCTGCTTCAAGGGGCCGTTCGTCTTGGCGAAAGGATTCCTCATTTGCTCGGCGGTCTTCTGGTCGGGATGCAACATGAAAGTTGCACCCGCCACCGGATCGTTGATGATTACGAACGATTTCGGTTGACCGGAAGTGGCTATCGGTCCAAAAGCTGAAAGCGTCATTTCTCTGCGGATGCGGCCCTGACTGTCACGGAAAAGATTGCTCTGGGTTTTCCGCGAGATGTGATTGCCGTCCGAGAGGATCTGTGTAGTCTCGGAAACTGCCACGGCGCTGAACGGCGCACCGGTTACGACTTTTCCGTCGTGCATTCCGCCGAAACCGAGCAACTCGATGCGTTCACCGAAGGGAGGTGGAGGAAAATCGCCTTCCGGCTCGCCGGGATGGAAGGGGCCCACACCAGCGCCCGGTGGTGGTGGCGCCTGCTGCGCTCTGCCGATTCCCGCGCAGAACGCAAGCGCGCACCCGAGGATCACGCTCATGATTAATCTGCGATTCATTCTTTCTTCTCCTCTTCTCTCCCGAACTGCAAAAATATTTCGTTCGTTTTCTATTCGGGCAGACGGACGGCCTGCGGTAGTCCATCGTTCCCAACGAGCAAATCCACCTGAATCCATTCGCCGGCGCGGTCTTCATTCACTGGCAAGCCGAGCGTGCCGAGCGCGCCGCGCTGCATACGCACGCGGAGAATGGCGGTGTCATCGGTATCGGCAGGCAAAACGCCGGGAAGCAAAGTGAAATCGCCCAGCTCATTGTCGGCTACCAGAGTTTGAGGATCGATGCCCGTGTTCTGCCCCGGCGATTGCTGATTCGCGGAAGCAGCACCGGAATTTGCGGAAATGTTGTTCGCAACCCGGCGCTGACTGGAACGCCAGTTGACCCAGCTCACGGCGCCGACCAGAACCGCGGCGGCAGCCAGGGCCCAGGCAGCTGCGATGGCAGTACGGCGCACCTTTGGCGTGTGATATTGGGTGCGAAAGTGCTGCCGAAGGCGCATCTCCACGCGAGCGGGAGTATCGAGCGCAGTCGTCCGCGCGAGAGACCGCAATTCCATGCGCGTCGCTTCCCAGGAATCCCGAAGCGCGGCGCAGCGGGCACACGAAGCCGCATGAGCCGCAGCGGCGGCGCGCTGCGCATCCGCAAACGAGGCGTCGCGCTCCGCATCCAATCCAAGCGCTTCAAATTCATCGCACGTCATTGCACACTTCTTTCGTCTCGCAATAAGCTATTCACTTGGCCACACCCGCCGGCCATGGCACGCCTGCGCGCCGGGGCGCATCGCGCAGCATTTCCAGCCGTGCCATCAGCAAAGCCCGCCCGCGGTGCAACCGCGAACGGATCGTGCCAATAGGACAACCGATCATTTGCGCGGCTTCTTCGTAACTTCTTTCTTCCAGTTCGCAGAGCACCACGGCATCACGAAAATCGGCGGGCAGATCCAGGACCGCCGCCCAAACTTGTTCAGCGCGTTCGCGCTTCTCCGCCTGGATCGCCGGAGTGGAGGCGTCTTGCAAAACAATTCCAGGGCCGGCTCCGTCCTCGTTCTTTTCTTCGAGAGGGACCTCCCTAGGCAAGCGTTCGAGGTGCTTCAAGATGCGGTTTCGCGTCACGCCGTAGAGGAAGCCGCCGAGAGTCCCACGGGCGGCGTCATACTTTTTCGGATCTCGCATCAGCGTCATAAAAACGTCCTGCACAATTTCTTCAGCGGCCCAGGTGTTTCCGCTCATCCGCAGCGCAAAACGATAGAGCGCCGCCTGATGGCGCCGGTAGAGGAGCGTGAAAGCCTCCTCATCGCCTTTGCCCGCGCGACGGAGCAGCACGTCGTCTCTTTCCTGGTCCGCGATGCTCATGTCTCCTAATAAGACGTTCTGCCCGGCCTTATCTATACATTCCCGCAGCAGAACGGATAAGTTCCCGCCTAACCGCTTGGATCGGGACAGGCTGGAAATCCTTGTATCACAATAGGTTAGATGTGGCGGCGCCGATTCCGTGGCATGCAAGAGATTTAGAAGTTGAGCAGTGGTTTCTGCGTTCGGCCTGATATAGAATGCCGCCACTTCGCACCCATGGCACGACGCAAATTATTGCTGTATCCGCGGAAACAGCTGGACATTCGGTGGCGGGACCTTGCTGCCGGAATGCTGCGGTGCGTTTTCCCGGGCGACGCGGCAAAATCCGAAGCACAAATCTGTCGCACTTTTGCACTGGACCAGCCAGTGCTGATTACCTTCGCGGTGCGCGCTGGCTTCGACCTGTTCCTGAAAGCTCAAGGATGGCTGGCGGGCAGCGAAATCCTTATGTCCGCTCTCACCATTCGCGAAATGGCGGACATTGCGCGGAAACACGGTTTGGTTCCCGTTCCGCTGGATTTGAATCTTGGCAAACTCGCGCCGGAGGTTTCGGCGATGGAAGCCGCGATTACGCCGAAAACGCGCGCCATTGTGATCGCGCATCTTTTTGGCAGCCGCGTGGACATGGACCCTTTCATCGCCGTTGCCAAACGCCACGGAATCCTGGTGCTCGAGGATTGCGCGCAAGCCTTCACTGGCATGGATTACACCGGCCATCCGGAAACAGATGCAGCCATGTTCAGCTTTGGCTCGATCAAGACCGCCACGGCGCTCGTAGGTGCGCTCATCCGGCTCAAGGATCCACAGTTCTTGGAGAAAATGCGCACACTGCAGCAAGACTATCCCATGCAGTCGCGCGCGGAATATTTCCATTTGGTCTTTACCCATGTACTCGTCAAGTTGTTCACCATTCCTTTGCTCTACGGTCTTTTTTACCGGGCTTGTGTGTTGTTGGAAAAAGACTTCGACCAGGTCATCAACGCGGTGCGGAATCTTCCGCCCGAAGATGAAGAAGAGGACCTGGTGTTGATTCGAAAGCAGCCATCGGCTCCCCTCTTGGCGCTGCTGTTGCGGCGGTTGCGAACGTTCAGCACCCAGCGGCTGCGGGAACGCCGTGAAGTGGGAAGGCAATTCGCGCGCGGGCTTCCAGCCGGAATCACTTGTCTTGGTGCGGCCGCGCCTTTCCATAGCTATTGGGTCTTTCCCGTGCTTGTGGAAGCGCCGGAGCGATTCGCCGCCGCGCTTCGCGGCTATGGATTCGACGGCACTACGGCAGGTTCCGCGCTTTCGGTGGTTGCGCCTCCCCCCGGAGAGAAATTTCCCGCGGCCGGCAATTTGCGCACGGCCTACCGCAACCTGCTTTATCTTCCCGTGTATCCGGAAGTGCCACCGCGCGCCCGAGCGCGGCTACAGAGCGCGCTCCATGAAATCCAAAAAGAAACCCCGCACCTCCATGTAATGGATGCGCGGCGCGTCTACTCCGCGCGCTTGGAAACAATCGATTCCCCGCGCACTATCCCTGCGATCAGGGAAGCTCTGGAGGAAGCTCGCAGAAGGAATCTGCCAGTCTGCCTGATGGGCACCACGCACAATCTTGGTGGCCATGCGTTTTCGAACGGCGCAGTCGCTATCGATCTGAAGCGCTTTGATCGCGTCCTCTCGCTCGACGTACCTGGCAAGCGGATAACCGTCCAAAGCGGCATTACCTGGGAGAAAATTCAGGACACCGTGAATTCTTCCCGCTTGGCCGTGAAAGCCATGCAGTCCGACAACAATTTCACTGTGGGCGGATCGCTTTCGGCAAATGCGCACGGCCGGGACCTTGAGTTTTCGACAGTCATTCAAAGTGTCCTTGGCTTCCGCATCATGCTTGCTGATGGTTCCGTGGTCCACTCCAGCCGGACGGAAAACGCAGAATTGTTTCGCCTGGCCATCGGTGGCTATGGCATGTTCGGCATCATCCTTGAAGTGGATCTGGAACTGGCCGAAAACTCGGTCTACCAGCAGAGCTCGAAGATCATGTCGCTTGCTTCTCTTCCCGAGTATTTCAAAAAAGAGATCCAGGGCGACCCACACGCAAAGCTTTTCATCGCCCGTCCGTCCATCGCGTCGGATGGCTTTCTGGACCACACTATCGTCACCAAATGGAGAATCACGCCCGCGCGCCCCAGGAACATTTTCCGCCTGGACCACGAACGGAATGTCCGGCGTGATCGCTTTCTGTTCGCGCTGTCGCGAAAATACTCGTGGGGAAAGACGGTTCGCTGGCACGCGGAGAAATTCATTTCGTTGCATCCGTCGGGCGACGGATTCGTTTCCCGCAACAACGCCATGCGGCCTCCGGTGTCGGCGATCAAAATGTTCGACTATCACTCGCCCGCGGATACGGACGTGATTCAGGAATTCTTTGTCCCCGTCCCGCGCTTTCTTTCTTTCATGGAATCGGCGCGTGCCCTTTTGCGCGACTCGGAGACGAATCTGCTCGGAATAACAATCCGCTATGTAAAGCCGGACCCCGAATGTTTTCTCTCGTACGCCCCGCGGCAGGAAGCCCTTGCTGCCGTGCTTTATCTCAACGAGCCGCTTACTTCCGAGGGTTGGGCAAAAAGCAACGCGCTTACGCAGCGGCTGACGCGCCTGGCGGTGCAGAACGATGGCACGTTTTACCTCACCTACGCCCGCGAGGTGGATCCCGAGGATCTCCGGCGGGCTTATCCGAAGATGGACGCCTTTTTCCAACAGAAGCACCGGTTCGATCCGGAGAGCCGCTTCACCAGCCGCTTCTTTGAATTCTATAAGTCACAGTTCCTCGCGCGCCGCGCTGCCGCGGGCGACTAGCCTCGGCGAACAAGAATGGACTCGGATGATGCGGCCCATCCCGCGGAAAGAGTTATGACGGCCGAGCGACCTTATTTTGCTTTGGGCTTGAACATGCGCGCGGCGGTTCGCGTGACGAAGCGGCGCGGAACCAACCGTTCGCCGTGAGCGCCCAGGTAATTTCCGAGGCCGGAGATGACGTAGCTTTTTCCGGCAGCGAGAGCACGTAAGCCGGTTCGCGCCACTTTTTGTGCGGTCTCGGCCCGATGTATGAATTTGGCCTGCCCCGCGACAGTGTGAAACTCAGATTCCGTGGAGCCCGGGCAAAGCGCGCAAACACGAATGCCGTAGGGCTTCATTTCCTCCGCGAGGCCTTCCGCAAAGAGCAAATCGAAAGCCTTGGTCGCGGCATACGTGGAAATGTAGGGAACCGCCTGAAATGAGGCGGTGGAGGCAAGAATGAGAATGTCCCCGCGGCGGCGCGCCATCATGCCTTGCAGGAAAAGATGCGTAAGGTGAACGACTGCCGCGCAATTCACTTGAACCATTTCAAGAAGCCGCTGTTTCTCGACGCCCGGAAACTCGCCATATTTTCCAAAGCCGGCGTTGTTGATGAGCAGATCGATTTCAATCCCCTTATCGTGCGTGAAAGCAAAAATCTTTTCTGGAGCAGATGGATCGGTCAGGTCGGCCGGTAATATTTCGGTCTGGATTTTGTAGGTTGGAGACAGCCGCCGCGCGAGCGCCTCGAGACGATCCTTGCGCCGTGCGGTGAGCACCAGGTTTGTTCCCCCAAGGACGAGTTCCTCGGCAAGCGCCACGCCAATCCCCGCGCTGGCGCCCGTAACAAGCGCCCACTTGCCTCGCCACACTGCCTCCATGACAATACCTCCGGTTCCCACGCCGCCAGCAAGCCTTCGGCACCGCAGAAGTCATTCATCTTACCGAACCAAAGCTGCGCCGTGCCCTTTATTCCGGCACGACCGCAACGGCCTCTACTTCGATCAAGAATGGCTCCCGAAACAAACGCTTGACCTCCACCGCTGTGCTTGCCGGTGGATTTGCGGTGTTGATAAATTTGTCTCGCACTTCGCGCACGACGGCAAGCTGCGAGATGTCCGAAAAGTAGTAGTTCAGTTTGACTACATTTCCGAAGTTCGTGCCGCTGGCCTCCAGCGCGGCCTTCAAGTTTTCGAACGTTTGCTGTGCCTGAGTTCGCATGTCCCCCTCGCCCACCACTTTCCCCGAGCGATCCAGAGCAACTTGGCCCGCGATATAGACGATGTGTCCACGCCTGATCTCCACTGCTTGCGAATAGCCCGGCGATGGCGGCAGATTATCGGACTTCACGAAACATAAGGCATTTTGTGACTGACTCATTTGCGTCTTCTCCTTTTCATTTTGTGTTACGGAAAACAATCCAGCAGACAACAAGCACACCACTACTGACACCGTTCGCATATGCGGTCCTCCTTCTCTACTTGATTGTGGCCCCTGGAACTTTTATCCAACCCCTGGCGGACGGCTCAGGCGGCGCGCCGTTGCACACGGCTGCGGCCGGCGCGCGGAAAAACCGGGAGCCGAATCTCAGTCAACGATTCGTCATCGCCCCCTTTGCGGGGCTCCCTCCAGTAAATCTCACACTTCGGTCCGCGGGAAACGAAATTGCTTTTTCCCAGCCACGCCTGAACTGTTTTGTACGCCTGCGGAATGGCATTGTCGGCACCCGTGTGAAAAACCGACGCGACGCGCGTGGCCGGCATTTGATACACGCGGATCCCTCGTGCGGGGCTGGACGGATGCTTCAGGAAGCGCAAAGCTTCGCAATCGATTTGCGGCCCTTCATTTAAGCAGGTGTGCCAGAGGGCGGCCCGTTTTCCCGCAAGCAACTCCGGCTCCATTCGACGCTCAATCTCCCCAAACAGATGGTCGGCTTCTTCGTAGGCGCCTATTTTTTCCCGGCATGCGGCTACCCACACAGGCTGAATCTCCCGTACCTCGATGCGCCAGCCCGTTCTTTCCCTTCCACCGGCCACCGCATTCAATTGAGCCTCGATTCTGGCCAGGCATTCGAGGTCATCCTGGATGCGGCGTTTCAGAAGAGCTCGTCTATCGCCGAGAATTTCCCTTAGTTCGGTCAAGGTCGGTCGCTCTCGCAACAACTCGCGAATCTCCGCGAGAGAGAGTCCTATCGCTTTGTAGAGTCGGATGTCTTGCAGGTTCCGAAGTTGCTTGGGCTCATAGCTTCTGTAGTTGGTTGACGGATCGATGTGCGATGGTTCCAGTAAGCCCTCTTCGTGGTAAAAGCGCAGTGCGCGAATGGAGACGTTTCCTAGCTGGGCGAATTCCCCGATCTTTAGCAACGCTGGCTCCTTTCCTGCTGCATCTGATGCAGGCTAAACCCTTCCGTAACGAGAGAGTCAAGCCGAATCTGCTGAGGATTATAGGGCCAGAGAGACGTTCAATCCCTTGCAGGTTACTTCTGGAAGAGTACGCAGCTCACCTTTCTGGCCCCAGGAACGCATTTTTCAACCGTGCCGTTTCTCGCTTAATGCGATCCATGATGCGCCGCGCCCACACAAACTCCGCGGCAAGCAGACCCAGGCCCATCAGGATTACAGGCGTGCCCGGCCCCGGCGTAAATATCATAACGATCCCCAGAGCTAAGAGGGTGAACCCGGCAAGAATCAGAAAAATGCGGCGGACCTGCTCAACCGTGCGAAGGATCATTAACGTTCAGGAAAGAAGCTTTCTGGCGGAGAGGGTGGGATTCCAACTCACGCAAAACGTGTTATCCCAGGTTATCCGCTGTTACAAAATCACTGTATCTAAAGCACTTACAGGATTACGCAGAATCATCAAGCTGGCTGCGGTGAGAAACACACTCAAATCCCGTCGTGCTACGCAGCAAACGTAGCACGAATGGGCAGGATACCACACTTAGAGCCTTAGCCGGTTCCCAGGGCGCTGTGCTATTTTCTCTTGGGAATATGTCTGATCTGACTTCTGCGGAAAAACGAAAATTCGAACAACTCCTCGGCATGCGTTCAGGGTATGTGTTGGATTTCTCCAACCGGACGTTCACTGAGTTCGTATTGGATAGCACTGGTCGCGATATCTTCGACTCCCGTTATGAGTACGCGAGCGCGTCGAAGGCAAATCGCTTGCGTGCATTTTGACAAAAGGAAAGCAATTCCGTAGTCGGCAAACTTATGGGCGATATGCTCGACTATCTCGGTGAGACAGGGCCAAGAATAGAAATCTGCCGCTTAATCGTACAGCGCTTCTCGGTCAAATTGGGCACAGTCCGGCACCCACTCCTGTTCATCAGCATTCGCCCCAGGTCTCGCGAATGCTTGCTCAATTAAAAGATGAATTCGTCCAACTAACAAAAGAAGAGGATAGAAACAAAGCCGGACTATCGTTCGAGCCGTTTTTGAATCGTTTGTTCGAGGCATTTCAACTAAGACCCCGGTTGCCTTTCCGTCTTTAGTATTGCCATCTGCTGCCAGAATTGCGGGATGGCAGCGTCCGGGCCAACGACCTTCACCTTCTCGTATCCACGGCTCACGTTTAGTCCTTGAAGGTAGTCCTCGATCCTGTAGTTTTCGAACGTGATGTCCTTGCGTGGTTTTGGTTTCTCGTTGTGGCGCACGAAGTCTGAAAGTCGGTCAGGCAAGACCTGCCTAACCAGCGCCTTCGCTTCCGAGAACCAAGACTGGTATGTCTCCTTGAACGAGGGAAAAGCCTCCATAACTTCCCGCGTTTTGCTAGCGAGTTTCTTACCAACAAGTCCCTGTTTACCTAACTCTGTTTTTACCAAGTCCTTCGTTTGGTCGGGGAAACACTCCATTTGCATGGAATTGAAGAGGTTATCGCCTTTCAGAATCAACGCATCAAGGTCCTTCTTGTAGCGCTCTAGATTTGACAGCATATTCACTTCTTCCTGCTGGAAGTAGCAGAGCTTCAGCGGTCCAGCGAGGTTATCACTGGCAGGAAAAAGATGTGGTCAATTCCTATACATCGCCTTGAACCTCGCCGCCCTACGCAGGAACATTTGCAGCTGCCATCTTTGCCGCGCGTTCGGCTCAGGATTTGCAGGCGGAGAGATCGCTTCGACTTGGACACTTGGTATGGTCGGATTGGGAGGCTGCAAAATTGTATCTAGCAGGAAGGCGTATAGTTCGTCACTTCTCCGCAGGCCGGACATGCGATCTTGATTTTGCTGCAAGGTTGAAGATACGCGGGAACCGGAGTAGGCCAAATTATACGGAAATGGGCTTCGCAGCTTGGACAGGTGTACAGATCGTAGCTCGGCATGGAAAACTCCCGCAGTTAGAATTGTTGCGCGCAGAAGGAAAACGGGTCTTCAGCGCATCACACGTACTTCTCCAACACGCACGAATGTCCAGATGAAAAAACGCATTGCGGATTGTTGGGACACTCCGGGCATCGGCAATGGCTGGCTCGAATGGCTGCGGCCTCCGCTTCGGCAGGACTGCGCTGTTTCCTTCGTTCGCGTTCGTATTGCATGAGCAGCGGTGCGATGGATTCCGCAGCGTGAGGATATTTGGCGTTCAAATAGCAACGCCAGAGGATGACTTGTAACATTCCTCCACCCCGGACATTGAGGGCGCATTCCGAGGTCCGGGAAACGGTGTTGACGGCGCAAGGCTTGCGGGTTCCTGATGCTTATTGTCTACATACAATTTGCCTATTTCCTGTAATTTTGCGCGGGGACTGTGAATGCTGGTACGCCATCGCTACTAAGAGTAAGAAAGACAGACCAAAAGCAATCACAACCGCAATTCGGATCGGCATGATTGGTTTGGTCATTGCGGGCGGTCTTGCCTACAACGTTTCCGGGGCAGAGCGATTGGGCCTTGTACGTTCTTGCTTCCGTATTGATTTCGATTGATTACGTGCGCGGGACTGTTCCCCGGCAGAACGTGTTGAAACTCTTTTGCTCCTTTTGTCGTGGGTGGCAACGAGTTCTATTTTAATGATGCATCATAATTATAAGAATTGGGAATTTGATTGGGCGACTTCTAGATGCTGTCGAACGCCTTGCTCATTGATCCAGTCCATTTAGAAATCAACGATTCTCTCCCCGATCCAACTCCCGAACCTCCGCAAGAATTTAACGCTGCTCCGTTGCCCTAATATCGCTGTCTGATAACTCCCGGTTCCATTTCTGGAGTGTCGTCTATTTGTTCCTCGCTTGTAAAAAGACCGCCGCCTTTCCGAATCAATTCCCATACATCGCCTTGAACCTCACCGCCCTTCGAATGAAAATTTGCCGCTCGAATTTGCTACGGGCATCGGGGTCCGGGTTCAGATCACGCGGAGAGATCGTCTCCGGTTGAACACTGTTGCGTGTGAAGCGAAGAAGGAGCAACTGAGGAAGCTATTGTTTGGGACGCTAGTCGGCACTTGCTTTAGCAGCTGCGCGGGCGTAGCGTTGTGAACATCGGGTGTGCCAGTGCAAGGCAAGGTGAAGTGGTTCGTAGATTCCAGGGGCTACGGCTTTATCGGGCGAGATAACGGTCCTGACGTTTTCGTCCATCACACCGACATTGCGGGTGACGGCTACCGAACGCT
>Ga0066681_10001086_pt1 | contig 10468 bp, 9 predicted proteins | sample GraSoiAngelo_130_FD_65629 | JGI IMG/M metagenome (GOLD analysis project Ga0066681, IMG submission 65629) | Grasslands soil microbial communities from the Angelo Coastal Reserve, California, USA - 14_0929_02_20cm | ecosystem: Environmental > Terrestrial > Soil > Grasslands | place: USA...
CCAGGTCGGCATGGACTACGTCAGCGCTTCTCCCTTCCGCGTTCCCATTGCGCGCTTGGCAGCAGCTCAAGTAGTAGTTGAAGAAAAGCAAGCCGAGAGAAAGAAGGGCAAGTAGGCAAAGAAATCGATTCGAATCAACTTAAAGTAATACTTGAAGTCGCCGGCGCGCAGACATTTTCCTAATCTCTGCCTGCTCGGCGCGTGCATTATTTCTACGTCGGCATTTTGAAGAAAAAATACAGGCCCAGGAAAAAGAAAATGATGTCCGGCGACCACCCTGCCAGAAACGGGGGAAGCTGGCCAACGCCGCCCATGGCTTCCAGAAGCTTGGCCACCGACCAATAGACGATTCCGAATCCCACTCCGAGCGCCACGCCGCCCACTGCCCCCCGCGTGCCAACCAGAAACGCGAAGGGGATCGCCAGAAGCATGCTTACCGGCGCGAGCAGCGGGAAGGCAATCTTTTCGTGCCATTGCACCGTCAGAGTTGAGACGTCAAAGCCCGCACGATGCAGTCCTTCGATATAACGCCGCAATTCGCGCCAGCTCATCTGGAACGCCTGCCGAACCTCGCGGTTGAAATAGCTGGGGGGCTCGGTGAGCTCTGGCAGTGAGGCGACCGGCGGAAGCCGCTCGTAGCGGACAATCGTGCCGTCTGCAAAATCGCGCACCCAGCTACCTTCGAGAACCCACAACTTTTGCGTCTCCGACCACCGCGCGCGAGACGCAAAGATGCGGCGCCGAACCTGAAACGTCGCCGGATCGATTTCCAGCACGGTGAGCCCGCCAAAAAGATTCTGCGTGGGGTCGAAGAGATCGTAATTGTAGATTTTTGAGTCTTCACCGAAGATCCATCGCTGGGGGTGAGTATACGTTTGGGGAGGCTTGCCCTTGATTTGGTTGCGCAGAGCATCCTGTCGCTGACTTGCATAGGGAAGATACGTGTCGTCGAGCCCGATCATGGTTACCGCCAGGGCCAGCCCCGCAAGCAGCAGCGGCACCGCCAGACGGTACATACTGATACCGCTGGCCTTGATGGCCACGATTTCATTGTTCTTGCTCATGATCCCCATCGTCACCAGTACGGCGACCAGCGCCCCTAGCGGCGCCAGTTGATAGAGCAGATAGGGAGCAAGGTAGCGGAAATAGTCGACCACGATCAGAAAGGGAATGCGGTGGCGCGCAATGTCGTCGAGTAACTCGAAGAACGTGAAGGTCTCAAAAAGAAGGACAAACGCCCCCATCAGCAGCGCAAAATAATAAAGGAAACGCCGCAGAACATACATGTCTATCAATTGCGGGAAACTTCCGCTGGACCGCGCCAGGATTTCTTGTGATATGCGCTCGCCATTCACTCCGTTTGCCGCGGCGGCTCTGGCGCGAGCTTGCGTTCTCCGACGGCGCAACAGACGTTTTCTGGATTCCAAATAGATCATCGGCCGGAGCCATAGGGTTTCGCCGCGGAATTGCTGCATCCGCGGCATGAGCGTCAGCCCCAGCGCGAAAAGAACAGCATTGGCGATCCAGATTCCCGCTGCGGGTGTCAGCGTGCCTTGCCGCGCAAGCCCCGCCCCCAGGACGGACAACAAATAATAAGAGGAGATAAGGATCACCGCGAGCAACGTCCCCGCCGCCCGGCCGCCGCGCCGAGGCTGCGCACCCAGCGGAACGGCGACCAGCGCAAAGGCAAAGCAGGCAATCGGAAAAGCAAAGCGGCGGTGCAGTTCGACGCGGGCTTCGCGCCAACCCGGGCCGCTATCATTCAAAAGCTCGCGAACCGAGCGTTCGGGATTGTTGAGCTGGCGCGGCTGGGCAACTGCCAGGCCGCTGAACTCGATGGGCCAGTCGCTGCGGCCGAATGCCGTGACGGAGTAGTGATCTGCATCTTCGCGCGAGAATTCGTGCGTCGTACCGCCCTGTAGATGGAGCTCCACCTTCCCCTGTTTCGGTTCGGCGATGACAATGGCGTTCTCCGCCAGCGTCACTCGCGAACCGCCCTCTCCGCCCGTCTCCGCCAGAAATACGCCGTGCCATTGCGTGCCGCTGGCCGCAACATCGTTGACGTAGAGAACCTTGCTCGGGAAGCGCTCGTCGAAAACGCGTGGCTGCAGCTGAAAGGAAACTTGCGAGGTGATCAAATCGGCCTGCAGGGAACGAAACGTCCGCAGGGCCAGCGGTCCAAGCCAGGCCGTCATTGCCAGCGTCACTGCCGCGCCGGTGAGCGCCAGGACGCCGACAGGAAGCAGGATCCGGCGGCGGCCGATGCCCAGCGCCGTGAGCGCGATGATCTCGCTGTCGGCGGACATTCGCCCGAGCCCCAACAGCACACCGATCAGCGTAGCCATCGGCACGGTAAATACAAATACGGCGGGGAATATGCAGAGAAAAAGCTTTAGAACCTGCGCCCCGGACCCACTGTGACGAACAAAAAGCTCCATCAAGCGCACGAGCTGGGGCACGAAAAATACAAAGGTAAAGACGACAAGTCCGAGAAGTGCGTGGCGGAAAACTTCGCGGATGATATACCGGTCCAGGATGCGCATGACGGAAACGGTGAGTGTAACACGGACGTGACAACGTTCGCCCTGCCGCGTCCCTCCGCCATTCTTCGGAAAGCCTGCGATCGCCGCCTCTAAACTCCCAAACCTAGCCGCGCGCGGGGAGAGGACTCTCCAAGTAAGCCCAGCGCTCCACGATATGCCGGTTGAAGACCCTCCAAATCACAATTCCAGAAAATTCCAGCCGCTGCTTCGAGCTTCGATACCACATCGGTGCCCGTCCAACGGTTGCGCGCCACGACTTTGTCGTCCTCGGCAATCATTGTCTTCGATGGTCACCCGTAAATCGGGAACTTTTTTGAGCGCGGCGCCGACGTACGCTATGACGCCTGCCGGTCCCGGAGGCAGTCCCGGCGGGACGTCTCGGCCCCGTGATCGACAAAGCCGGGTGCGAAATTCACTGCACCGATGTACAGGTTTTTTCGGTTCACGAATTCCTCAAAATGATTGCGGATGAATTCTTTCATCTCCGCGTAGGTCATGTCTGTCTTGGGATTCTTGACTTCCGACGGTCCAACCGCTGCGTTCATCCTGGCACTCCTTCTTCAGGCGGACGCAGCCTGATCTCGAAATTCCCGCGCATTGGCCGTCAGATATTGATCGAGCGTCATGGGAGCGCGTTCGATCAAGGTCTTCAGCAGGCCATCCGTTTTCGCGCCGCCACCTTGCTTGTAATACTGCTGAAGTTCCAGTAGCGCCGTCACCTGCCACTCCGGCATACCCAGGCCGAGCATGACGCCGCGCTGCGCGGATTCGGGAATATCCACGTAGTTCACCGTGCGGCCGGCGGCCTTGGAAATTCGCTTCGCCAACTCCTGGTTCGATATTGCTTCCGGCCCATTCAATTCGTAGGTCTTTCCCGCGTGCGCGCCTCCCTGAAGCGCTTTGACGGCGACAACAGCGATGTCACCAACGTCCAGATAGCTGACCCTGGCGTCACCCATGGCAACGTAAAACGCGCCCTGCGCCCGAATGCTGGGAGCATTGTAGGCCACGATGTTCTGCAGAAACCCATTGGGCCGCAGGATCGTGTAGCTCATTTTTGTCGCCTTGAGCTTGTCTTCCACTTTGCGGTGCCAGCCTGGAAACGATTTCGCGTAATCTCCCGCTCCCAGCGCGGAATTAAGCACGACGTGCTTCACCCCGGCTTCCTTGCACGCGTCCAGCATATTGCTCTCCAGTTCCACGAGCTGCGGAATCGGAGAACACACAACATACACGGAAGTCACCCCGTTCAGAGCGTTGCCGAGACTCTGCTTGTCCGAATAATCCGCAAGCACGGCCTCGCATCCAGAGGGTGCCTTCGCGGCCTCTTCCTTTGACCTGTACATGGCGCGGACTTTGGACTCCTTCCGGTTCGCTTCCTGCAAAACCACTTTGCCAACACTTCCGCTGGCACCTGTAATGAGGATCATTTTTTGCTCCCACTTTCTGCGGCCAGCGACGGCCGGCCGAATTCAGGCTGACTCGCGCGGGCTAAATACTTCAAGGACATGGTATAACGGCCTTTCACTGCGGTGAAGTACGCACAAATTTGTAAGCTCGGAGTCCCCGAGGAAGGGTCACCACGGCTGTCCGGTTCAGGCGCCCATCAACGTCCTGAGCGGCAAATGGAAACTCCAGGCAGTCTGGCGACTTTCTTTTGGCCCGCTGCGCTTCGTGGAACTCCGCAATCTTTTGAGAGGCGTCGGCGAAAAGGAAAGCAAAAGCAGGTCCGTCGCGGCGCTCGCGATGACATGCATAGAGGAGGGAATGGCGGCGACCGGGGAATGATGGAGCTAGCGGGTGGGGGTGACGGAGGCGCCTAGTTCCTTGAGTTTGCCGCGGGCGAGGCGATCTTCGTCGCTACCCGGGAAGCGCCTGACGACTTCGCGGAGTTCGCGGAGGCCCGCGGTCTTCTGGCCGAGTTCGATGAGGGCCAGGCCCTTCCTGAGGCGCGCGGGACCGAGCTTGAAACTCTTTGGATAGGCGGTGAGCACTTTGTCATAGGCGGCAACGGCATCAACGTACTGCTTCTGCTTGTAAAAGATTTCGCCGAGATAGAACTGCGCGTTAGAAGCGAGGTCAGTGTCGGCGTAATACTTGAGGTAGTCCTCAAATTCGGAGCGGGCGAGATCGTATTTGCCGCTGGTGATATCACGGAGGCCGTTGGAATAGAGCGTGTCGGCGGAGGGGGCTGGGCCGCCAGGAGCGGCGGAGGAGCTGGGCGAAGCACCAGTGGAAGAGGCGGGGCTGGCGGCGCCGGCGGCCGGGGCGGGCGCGGTGCCGGAAATTTTGGCGTCGAGGCTTTGCACGGAATTCTGAAGATCGACGAGCTGCTGGTTGAGCTTGCCGAGGCGCGACTTGATCTCCTCAAGATTGTCCGAGAGACCCTGAACCTGAGTGGACATGGTGTCGAGGCGCGCGCCGGAATTGGCCTGAACATCCTGCACGGACTTCTGGAGCGAGCTCATGGTGGCGCCGAGTTTGTTAACGTTGTCGCTGGATTGCTCGACGAGCGTCTTCATGACGGTGTGGTCCTGGGTGACCTGGGTGGAAAGATCCTTCTGGCCCTGGAGCAGGGAGGTGACGTCGCGCTGAAGCTCGATGAGTTCGCGTGCGACGGCTTCGGCGGGGCGGGGGCCGACCAGGCTTCCGGCAAGCGCGCCGGCGAGAACGGCGGCACTGAATATGGCGATGTGGCGAATACGCATGAACGATCCTCCTCAGGGGCTCTGAAAGGCCGCAGATGAATGGTGGCCGTACGGCAGCCATCAAAAATCATACAGGCCGGGGGAACAGCTTTAACTCTAATTAGAGAGCCGCGAGGTGGCAAGAGTTTGCCGGGCCTCGCGGCTCTTTTGGTCAACAATCGGTCATCGTGGGCGAACAGAGTAAAGCTGGTTAGTTGGCCTTCAGGAAATGGCCGCGACGGTTTTGCTGCCAGCAGGACTCGTTGCTCTCGTTGCAGAAGGGCTTCTCCTTGCCGAAGCTGACCGTGCTGAGGCGATCGGCAGAAACGCCCAGAGAAACGAGATACTGCTTCACGGCGGTGGCGCGGCGATCGCCCAGGGCCAGGTTGTATTCCGTGGAGCCACGCTCGTCGCAGTGGCCTTCGATGGTCGCCTTGATGGACGTGTGCCGCTTCAGGAAGTCCGCGGTCTGAGAAAGGGCAGCGCGAGCGTCGGGACGAATGTCGGCTTTGTCGTAGTCGAAATAGGCATCGCGCACTTCTCTCAGAAAGAGTTCGTCGTCCGAGGGCCCCTTTGGCGGAGGCGGCGGAGGCGGCGCATTCACAGTGACGGTTGCAGTGGCGCTGGCGGAGCCGCCGGGACCGGTGGCAGTAATCGTGTAAGTCATGGAGTCGGATGGGGTGACCTTAGTGGAGCCTTGAGCGGTCACGGCGCCGACATCGGGCGCGATGCTAAGCTCCGTAGCATCGGTGGAATTCCAGCTCAAGGTCGCTGATTCACCTTTGTTGATGGAACTCGGACTGGCCTGCAGCGTCACCGTGGGACGCGCGGGCGCCGGCGCTTGCACTGGCGGTGGCGGCGGTGGCGGCGGTGGTTTGTGGTGACAGCCGGCCGTGAGAGCGACCATGGACAACGCGACGAGCAAGGCGGCCCGATAGAGCGAGCGTGAAGCCAGATTCATGCAAATCCTCCTCAGTGAAGTTCCCGTGTTCGTCCCGCCAGAGGCACTATCGTAACACCGGCGGGCTGGGTTCGGGTAATATCTCGTATCACGATATGAAATACATCGTACTCGGACGCGTGGCATAAACTTCAAGAGCGGCCGGCAAGGCGAAACCGGGACAACCGAGACAGAAGGCACCTGCGTTTGAGATGCGCGGGATGCCCCGTCCGGTTCCATGAAAAATCTCATCGGGGGGACCAGTTGGGCGATTCGTTGTGCCCCGTGGTGGTTAGCTGATGCGGCTGCGAACCGTCCGCAAGCATGGTCCAGATCTGGCGGGTGCCACCGCGGGTCGATTCGAAAACTAGATGGCGGCCGTCCGGGGCCCAACTGGGACGCTCGTTGCGGCCCTGATCGCGGGTCAGTTCGACAAGCTGGCGGGTGGCGGCGTCCATGATGTAGATGTCGTAGTTGTCGTTGGGGCGGCGCCAACTGAAGGCCAACAACTGGCCATTGGGGGCCCACGCCGGGTCAATGACGTAGCCTTTGTCTGGGAGGTCCAGCTTGGTCTCGCTGGTGCCGTCGGAATTCATGAGGTAGAGCTGGGGAGTGCCGGCGCGATCGCTGACGAAGGCGACGGTCTGACCGGTTTTCGGATTCCAACTGGGAGACATGCTTGCACCGTTGGCGCTGGTCAAGCGCTTGGGGCGGCCACCGTTGATGTCGGAAACGTACAGCTGAGGATTCCCTTGCATCGAGGATGAAAAAATAATCTCCGTGCCGTCGGGAGACCACGCGGGTGTGATATTGGTGCCGCGGAAGCGTGGGAAGGACACCAGCTTGCCGGTGTCCAGCGAATACATGCAGATCTGCGCGCTGGTGAGGCCCGCGGATGGCGCGAAACAAGTGAAAGCGATGCGCGAAGCATCGGGCGACCAACGGGGCGTGAGAGAGATTGATCTCAGGGTAGTGAGTTGGTGCTGGTTGGAACCGTCGTAGTCCATCACCCAAATTTCTTTGGCGCCGCCGCTGCGCGAGCTAACGAAGGCAATCTGCGTGGAGGCCACGCCGGGGAGGCCGCCGGAGAGCTTACTGATGATTTCGTCGGCAAATTGGTGGGCGAATTTGCGAACTTGAAGATCCGTGGGAGCGCCGCGATAGACCTTTCCGACGACCGCCTGAGCCGAGGGATTGCGCACGTCATAGAGCCATGCTTCGATGGCCACTTCGGATGCGGATTCGGAGAGATTGCCGAAGGCGAGGAAATTGGCGTTGGTGGGAGGATCGATCCAGATCGCGGGTTTCAGTTCGGCAGGGATGCTAGGTGCTTGAGGTGGATAGAAGCTAGGACTAGGAACCTCGAGAATGCCGGAGAGCTGGAGATCGTCACGCACGACCTGGGTAAAAAGGGAAGCATGAGATTTCGCTGCCTCGGAGCGCGCGGCGAAGTCTGCGATGGCGAGGCGAGGCTTATTGGCATCCAAGCCGATCGCGGTGCGAAACCAATCTTGCGCCGCCGCGGATCTCCCACAAAAAGCGAGAATCACCAAGACGAAGAATGAACTAAGGCCTCTGAGCTTTGATTGCACCCTCACCTCCGACAATATTAACTAATTCCGGGAACCAGAAGTCACGTCCTTACCGTATGGACGGGGGATTGAAATCCAAAGTGGCAATCACATAAGCGCCTGAATAGTCGCCGGGCAATTTGGTCACCGGAGTCGAGCTTAGCACGGCCCGCAGCGCCGAATTGTCATAGGAAGCATTCCCGCTGGATTCGGAAATGCGCGCGTCCTTGAGCGTGCCATCACGATTGATGGTAAAGGTGACCGCGCAGTGCATGGTTCGCGAGGCACGCGCAGTGGCATCGATCGTCCATTGTTGCCAGTTGCTGTAGATCCTGTTCTTCACAGCTTCGATGTACCAGCCATAGCGGGAAGCAAAATCAGCTCCACCCTGACCCTGGACGGTAACGCCATTCGAGCCTTCACCGGGCGTCGGAGAATAGCCCGTGGGAAGATCTGGATTGCCACCTTTGCCGTAGGGAACGGCGTTATCGGGAGTAGGGGTCTTGTTTTCGAGAGTTCTGGATTGCCGCGATGGTGGCAGAGGCTTCTCTTTGGTGAATTTTGGGATTTTTGTGGCGTCGGTTTTCGGCTCGGGCGGTTTCGGAGGCTCTTCTTTGTGAAGGCCCTTCGTGGGATCGACTGCCTTACTTTCGGTAACAACCGATTCTTTAGGCATGGGGATTCCGGCGGCGCTGACCAAAGTCACTTTGGTGCCGCCGAGCTTTCCCCCGACGCCACCCCACGCGCTTCCGCGGAATTGAATATAAGCGGAGACGGCAATGACGACGGCCAGGCTGGCATGCATGATGATCGAGTAGAAGAGGAATTGCCGGAGGCTCTGGTCCTCGGGCTGTATGCCCCCGATGGGGTCCATCGAATTGGCGACGGCGGTGGTCATAATTATTGGGTACGCGCGCGGGTGGTGATGGGCTCGGTGACAATGCTGATGTTGTTGATGCCGGACTGGCGAAGCGCGTCGACGACAGCGGCGAAACTGCCGAAGGGGATGGTCTCGTCGCAGCGGAGGAAGACACCCTCCTGAGTGTTTTTCAATTGAGCTCGGATTCTGGAGCCAAGCTGGTGAATGTTGATGGGTTCATTGCCGAGGTAGATGCGCTGGGCCTTGTCCACGGTGACGACCAGCCGCTCCTGATTGATTTCCTTCACGGTTCGCGTTTTGGGGACGTCGACTTCGATGCCCGACTGGAGAATTGGGGCGGTAATCATGAAGATAATGAGCAGCACGAGGACCACGTCCACGAACGGAACCATGTTGATTTCGGAGAGCGAAGTCTGCGTCGATTTGGAGAGTTGTGGCATGGCTACAAGAAGTTTAAAGTCTAAAGTTGAAAGTAGAAAGCAAGAAAAGATCGAGCAAAGAGATGCGAAGCCTATTGCACGGCCGGAGGGACAGGTTCGATGGCTTCACGAGTGTTGATTTGGATCCTTGCGCATTGCCCATGGTGTTAGCCCGGAGAAAGATCAATCAAAAGTTTTTTCGACCTGCGCCGTGACCTCCAGAGCAAAGGTATCCAGCCGCTGGGCGAGATCGCGAATTTTCTGCAAAAAATGGTTGTAGAAGATCACCGCCGGGATGGCAGCGAAAAGACCCGCGGCGGTGGTGACCAGTGCCTCGGCGATGCCCGGAGCGACGGCGCGCAAACTGGCGGCACCGGCGCTGCCCAAGCCGGAGAACGCGTCGATGATGCCCCACACGGTCCCGAACAGACCGATGAAGGGCGTCACGGAACCGGTTGTCGCCAGCCAGGACATGCCTTTTTCGACCCGGCGCACCTCATCGGCGGCGGCGAGTTGCATGCTGACGGTGACGGCCGACAAGCTCTTCAACTTTGGTGGATGCGGGTTGCCCGGTGCGGTGCCGACCTGGCTCTGCAGTTCGCGGTAGCCCGCCGCATAGACGGAAGAAAACGGAGAGCCCGCTGTTGCCAGGGCCTGCGGGTTCGCTACGCCTCGGGTGGCGCGAAAAATGCGCAGGAACTGGTCGCTCTCGCGGCGGATGCGTCCGAAGAGGCCAAGCTTTTGGAGAATCATGGCCCAGGAAATAATCGAGAATAAAAGAAGAAGCAAAAGAACGCCGCGGGCGACCAAGCCGGTTTGCGTAAGGATATTTCCGAAGTCGGTTGCAAAAATCGTGGTGAACAGAAAAATGATGTACCCCTCAGTGAGAGCAAATGATATGTGACCGCGACGCGGCCAATATTTTTTCGGGCCTAAGAAACGTAGCACACGCATGCAGAGCGCGCAACAAATAGGATGCGCAAATTTCTGATTTCGCTACTTATCGGGCAACGTGCGGATGGTTGCTGAACGCCAAACAAGCGCTTCTTGGGGGATAAGGCAGGTGATAAACTGCGATTTGGGCATGAGCAAACCATTCGACATCGAATTGGAAAGACTGACCGGCCAGGCCTCTTATTCCGAGGCAGTCCGCGGCGTGGCTGCAGGGCAGCGCGGAACATTTTTCCTCGAGACGTTTGGCTGCCAGATGAATGATCACGACTCAGAGAAGGTCGCCGGCGTGCTGCTCGCGCGGGGCTATCGACAGGTGGAGACGCCGGAAGCCGCTTCCTTGATTCTTTACAACACTTGCAGCATTCGCGAGAAAGCGGCGCAGAAAGTTTTCTCGCGTCTGGGCGAATACCGGGAGAAGCAGAGCGAGGGCAAGGTCATCGGAGTGCTGGGCTGCGTGGCGCAACAGGAAGGCGA
>Ga0066681_10001087_pt1 | contig 10465 bp, 7 predicted proteins | sample GraSoiAngelo_130_FD_65629 | JGI IMG/M metagenome (GOLD analysis project Ga0066681, IMG submission 65629) | Grasslands soil microbial communities from the Angelo Coastal Reserve, California, USA - 14_0929_02_20cm | ecosystem: Environmental > Terrestrial > Soil > Grasslands | place: USA...
GCGGCAAAGGGTTCGGCCCAGGCGATTCGAATGGCGCTCACGTCTTGCCTGCCGGACAAATCGAAAAACACCCATTGTGGGTGCAGTGCGTCGTCTTCGCCCGTGTATGCTTTCGCCAGATACGGATTGCTCTTCCAATAGGAATCCTCATCGCCATCTGTCAAACGCGAATATCCTTCCGTATCCGTGCCATCATCGCGGGTTACGCCGCGATGCGGAAGCGCATAGCCGTAGGAATGGCGAACCAGCTCGGTGCCGGGCGTGGCGCTGCCGGTGAAGTATCCCTTCCCTGCGGGGTCGCTCCATGCTCCTTGAGGATTCCAGTGCCAGGCTTCCACGTGCAATTCCGTGTTCTGGCGATAAGTTACGGTTTGCCATCCTGCGGAAAGAATCTGCTTGATCGTGTCTTCCACAAAGAGTTTGTCTGCGGCCCCGTAGGGCAGGCGGTCGATGCCGGCGCCCAGGGCTTCGGTCGGCTTGATGGTGTTCGTGGCATGGCCAGGCGTTGCATCCACATGGATGCTTTGGGCGCGCAGAATGGGCACAGCCAGCGTTCCTACAAGCATTAAACAAAGCGCGCACAACTTAGAGCCGGCCATTTCGAGCCCCATTAAAACGGTTTAATGTTGTGCTCTGCATCTAACTCGGATTTCCGGGCCGAGTCAAGTTACATCTGGAGGAACCGCTAGCCGTGCAGGAGTTCGCCGACGGCGCGCCAAGCCTGATCGATGGCGGCATCCGTTTCCGCGCTAGCCCCGGCATCGGAATTGGCGATCGCGATCTTTCCGAAGCGTTTTCGCCCGAGCACCCAGGGTTGCTCTCCTTCCTTCCACTGCGGGTCAAAGAGCGCGTTGTAAGGCCTGGATTCGTACGCATAGCCGTGGGCCCAGCGGTTGACGGTGATTCCGTCGATGTCCCGCGCGGGATCGAAGCCCGCACCGCCAAGCATTCTCGCGAGTTGATCGCGGATATTTCGCTCGAATTGTGAGAAGGGTGTCTGCAGGAGTTCGGCGCGACCGGCGCGATGTTGATCGCGTGCCGGCAAGCCCGGTTTGCATGGGGTGCGCAACAGGAAGAGAACCATAGGTTCTTCGGCCTTGCTTGGGAATTTATACTCGCCGAGACTTACAGGAAAATCGAGCGCGGCAATGGTGTGATAGGCGCCCGGCGCGACGATGTGGCGCACGTTTAATTTCGCGAAGGAAGTCCAGTTGCGCAACGCCACATGGGTGTATACGAGCGGCGCTTTCACCAGATAGGAGAGCGCTTCTTTCTGCTTCTCCGGCAGTTCGGGGCAAAGATATGGAATCATGCCGTTATAGCAGGCCAAGACGCAGTTGTTCCCCTGGACGCTTTGCAGTTTTCCGCCGCGCATGTAGGCGACTTGCACGCCCTTCGCAGCGTTCGCTGGGCCGTCGTGTTGGGCGTGAACTACCGTGCTATTCAGCCGGATGCGCACAGCCGAGCCGCGCTGATCGAGCTTGCTGTAGTCCGCCTTCGCGGTCACAACGTCTTCCATGGTGTGGCCCGGAATCGTGCCCGGAATGAGGGACCGCACAAGCAGCCGGGCGATGGAGGCGTTTCCATCCGGGAAATGAAAGATGTACGGTTCTTCTTTTTCCCTTTCGCCGATCCCCAGGCCGGCGAAACCGGGATAAGTGAACGAGCCATAGTCATCACCAGCGTAGAAACAGGCCAGCGCGGAGACCGCATCAATGCCGACGCAGAACAAATCGTGAGGAAACGTCTGGAAAAACGGCAACGCTCCCGGGACTAACTTGCAATGCTGCGTGAGGAAATCCGCGTAACTCGTCTTCGCCAGTTTGGCGAACTTCTCTTGGTTTGAGAGTCCGGCAAGGTAGTCGGTCGTTGCCGTGTAGACACGCGCGATATCCTTTCTCACCACGTCCGGCAGCGGCGCCTTGGAGAGAAATTCCGGCCACGGAGTGGTGTTCATCCCCGTAACGAGTTTGTCCTCGCCAAACGTCTCTTTATCAAAGAAAGCCGCGGTACCCAGGTTGGAATACAGTTTCTGGTCGTAAGACTTGTAGAAGCGCTGCGTATCGATGCCCAGTTCGATGAGCAGGTCCTTGGCGACGCTGCTGTATTGGGAAGGGCTCTCGATGGCGAGCGTGCCACCAAAACTAAGGAGCGTCCTGCCGCCGGCGTGAAATTCGTTGCGCTTGGCATGGCCGCCGAAGTCATCGTGATTGTCGAGAATCAAAATCCGCGTGTTTTTCCCTGCGCGCTTGCGGAAGAAATAGGCGGCTGCCAGTCCGCTGATCCCGCCGCCGACGACTATGAGGTCGTAGCTCTCGTCGGTATTTGCCGCATCGCCGAAGGAATCCGCGCCCTCGCCGTCGCGCAGGCGATGGGCAAAGGTGAATGTTCCGTCGTGATTGCCGCGCATTCCCTGGCGCGCCGGAGGATAATAGTCCGGCGCTTTTTCCGGGGCGAATTCATCGAGGGCGGTCGTCGCAAGCAGGGTTTCTTTTCCAATCCCTCTTCCTATAAGCGTTCCGCCAACGCCGATGGCCACGCCATTCAGAAAATCACGCCTGGTGATTTCGCGGTCCATACCCAGATCTTTATCTTTTTTCTCTTCGCTCATCCATGGCCCTCTAGCGCAATCCACAGCCGCAGATTATAGCCTGCTCCGGCCAACTCTACACATTTCAAGTAGTCTTTCTAGCATGCTGGCGGGGTCGGTGCCCGGTTTTCCGTCATGCATTGCTGGATCAATCTGTCGGAAGGTTGCGAGTCTGGGATTGATTATTTATAACTGGCCACAACTTCGCCGTTCTCAATCCGCAAATCGGAAATCTCTGAAGGCAGTCTCAGCTTTTCGCGATTTTCGGCTGAGTTCATGAGCCGCTGCACTGCCGACTCGAGCGTGGACTGAGGAATCGGCAGCGAGCCGATCTGTCCGCCGAGGGGTTCAAAATGCAAATAGCCGTTCTGCGCGCCGAGCCGGCCTTCCAATTGCAGCGTCATGTCTTTTCCGTGCACATCAAAGACGACGTAGGCCTTTACCCGGTCGTCGATCAATTGCACCTTGACGTCCCGCACGTTCGAGCGCATCTGCTCGACTTCCTGCGGCGTCGGGATCGCGCCATTGGGAGCGCCTTGTACGCGTCCCGCGAGGGCCGGACTCGGCGCGCCATTGCCGGCCAGCGCCAAGTGGGAAACGAGGTAGGAATTCAACTCCGTTTCGTCCATGCGCAGCGTCGCGGGTTGGCCGTTCGCAACGGCTTTTTCCACCTGTTCAAATTTTTCTTCCGCTCGCGCAGCGGCCTGCGGGCTGGTCTCCACCAGCGGTGGCGACGCCTTATGGAACAGCAGAACGAGCGTGACGATAGCAAACGTGTAGGTCGTCCAGCGGATAACTCGGAAGATGCGCTTCCACGGGCTGGTGCGCGATTTACCGACATGGACGAATTCATTCTGGCCCGCTGGGGCAGCCGGTTGCGTCATGATTCTCTCCTGCAAAACTTTTCGTCACGTGGCGATACGGCTGACCGCGTTTTCACGCTACAAAGAAACCGTAGACCCCGAAAGCGTCCGCGACAAGAAAACCGCGCGCGGGGGAGGCTAATTCGGCAACTGTCCACTGGGGGTGCCTCGGCGCTTCGCAATCAGAAGGAACTCTCACCCAACCGGGCGAATCGCAATCTTTCTTGAACAGGTATGATGCCTCCCGCGGACATTTCCATGAATCTGCCCTTGAACAAGCAGACGGCCGTGATTACCGGCGCGGGAAGCGCTGAAGGAATCGGTTTCGCCATCGCGCGGCGGCTGTACGCTGCGGGCGTGCGCGTGGTGATTACTTCCACCACGGATCGCATCCATACCCGCGCTCGCGAACTCGACGCCGGCGGCGAAGGAGTGCTTTCCTTCATTGCCGACCTCACCGTCGAAACCGAGGTGCAGAGATTTGCCGATTCCGTGCTCTCGCGCGCGGGCCGGATCGACATCCTGGTGAACAACGCGGGCATGGCGCAAACCGGGCGGCCAACGGACAGCAAGCCGCTGATGGAGACCTCGTTCGCGGAGTGGCAAAACCAGATTGCAATCACTTTGCACACCGCTTTCCGCATGACCCGCGCGGTGTTGCCCGGAATGACGCAGCAAAAGTACGGCCGCATTGTAAATGTCACGTCGGTGACGGGGCCGCTGGTCAGCAACCCGGGTTCCGCGGCTTATGGCGCGGCGAAGGCGGCCATGGACGGCATGATGCGCGCCGTCGCCATCGAAACCGCCGGCGATGGAATCACGATGAATGGAGTCGCTCCCGGCTGGATCCTAACGGCGTCCTCGACGGAGTCCGAAAAAATCGCAGGGTTTCAAACGCCGTTGGGTCGCGCCGGGACGCCGGACGAAGTGGCCGCCGCGGTTTGCTTCCTCGCTTCGCCCGAAGCTTCCTACATCACCGGACAGGTCCTGGTGGTCGATGGAGGCAACATTCTCCAGGAGAACAAGGGCGGCTGAATTAGCTGCTCACCGTTTGCCGGAATCCAGACGCTGCGCCAAACTCGGAAGAGCTTATCAAAGTTCCTAGATGCTCGATCTGCCGGTGAGGAGGCTCTCGATGTGCCGTGCTCTATCCATTCTAGTGCTGCTTCTGGCTCCTTTTTGCCTGCGAGCACAGCAGGAGAACCACGCGAGCCCAGCCTCCCAGCAAGCTCCTGGCGGTCCCATTGTCGCCGAGTCGAAAACCGCGCCGCGGCCGCGACCCAAAATCGGCGTGGCGCTGGAAGGCGGCGGCGCGTTGGGACTCGCACACATCGGCGTCCTGAAGTGGTTTGAGGAGCATCACATTCCCGTGGATTACGTCGCAGGGACCAGCATGGGCGGCTTAGTTGGCGGCTTCTATGCTGCCGGGATGAATCCTGATGAATTGAAAGCACTCATCGAAGGATTGGACTGGCGGAAGATACTTGGCGACCGCCCGCTCTATGAAGACTTGTCGTTCCGCAGGAAAGAAGATCAGCGCGCGTACCCGAACTCCCTCATCTTTGGTTTGCGCCAGGGTTTATCCGTGCCTGCGGGGCTGAATGCCGGGCATCAGATCGGACTGCTGATCGATCGCGTGGCTCTTCCTTACTACGGCCTGTCAACATTCCATGAATTGCCGGTGCCATTCCGCTGCGTGGCGACGGACCTGGTCAGCGGGAAGCCCTATGTATTCAAAGACGGCTCGCTTGCGGTAGCGCTGCGCGCGACGATGTCGATTCCCGGGGCGTTCTCACCGGTGCACGACGGGCAAACCGTCTTCGTGGACGGCGGCCTGACAAACAACTTACCCACGGATGTGGTCCGCCAGATGGGTGCGGATATCGTGATTGCAGTCCATCTGGAGAGAGCCCCCATGGAGGCCAATGACCTTCAGTCGATCTTCAGAGTGCTGGAGCAATCGGTGCGTGTGGTCATCGCAGAAAACGAAGTGCGAGGCCTGGCCCGCGCGGATGCCGTCGTCTCCGTGCCTCTCGGTGAATACGGCTCAACGGACTACCAAAAAAACGCGCCGATCATGCAGCGTGGTTATGAAGCGGCAAATGACAGATCACGCTTGCTCGCGGCCTTCGCTCTCGACAATGCCAACTGGCAGGAGTACCTCCGGGAGCGCGCGGCACGAAAACGGACCGAGGCTCCGGTGCCGCAGTTCATCAAGGTTCAGGGAACCAGTGAGAATGGGGCGAGGGACGTCGGACGTTACCTCAAGTCTTTTCAGGACAAGCCACTCGACCGGGAAAAGCTCGACCATGTTTTGACCCGGCTCAAAGGAATGGGCCGCTATGATTCGGCCGGATACCGGTTCACCGAACAAAACGGCCAGACCGGGCTGCTCCTCCAAGTGGTCGAGAAAAGCGATGCGCCTCCCATGTTCCAGCCGGCCTTTGAAGTGGATGGCTCGCAGGGCGGCAATGTTGATTTCACGATGGGGACGCGTTTCACATTTATGGATGTGGCGGGCTTCCGCTCGGAGTGGCGGACCGATTTGCTGCTCGGGAATACCTACGGAATCCAGACCGAACTCTATCGGCCGTTCAGGGCGGAGAGCCGCTGGTTTTTTGCGCCCCATGGGGACGCCAGCGATACGACGTTTCAGATCTACGCGAAGAATGATCCGCTGGCGGATTACCGCATCTACCGCATCAATATCGGAGGCGACCTGGGATACAGCTTCGGGCGCTCCAGTGAACTTCGCGTTGGATATGAGGTTGGTTCGCTGAATACCAAGCTGCGGCTAGGCGCGCCCGAAATCCCCTCGGTGGCAGGGCGCGTGGGACAAGCCCGGCTGCACTACCTTTTGGACCACACCGACGATCCCGTGATTCCTCGACGCGGTTTCAGCGCGGAATCGAATTTTCGGTGGTTCCACCAAAGTCCGGGTGCAAACGGCAGTTTTTCGTCGATGGACCTGAAATTGGGATATTTTCAGCCCATTACACGGCCGGCGTCGGTTTTTCTTGAGGGCGAAGGGGGCACCACATTCGGCACCACCAGCACGGGAATCCCGCAATTCTTCCTTGGCGGGCCGGTGCGCCTCAGCGCTTACGGCCAGAACGAGTTTCACGGCAATCAGTATTATTTATTTCGCGCGGGATATTTGCATGACTTGCTCACCCTTCCTCCGTTTCTGGGCAAAAAGGTCTACGCCGTCGGCTCCTACGAGTTCGGAAAAATGTACGGCGTGACCACCGGCAGCGAGTTCCCGAACGATGTGGCAGCCGGCCTCCTGGCGGAAACGGCCTTGGGCCCGTTCTTTATCGGTGGCAGCGTCGGCGACTCCGGCCACCGCAAGTGGTTTTTCCAACTGGGGCGCGTGTTTTGATGCGGCGTTCCGCGCGGGTCTCCGCTCTTGGTTTGTATTCACTCAGCAAATTTGGAGGAAATCCTTGATCGAACTACTTCCCAGGGGATGGTCTTCGCTTTACCGGAGTTCAGATCCTCGATCCGGCGGGCAACCTCTTCATTCCATGCAGCCTCGGCAGCTTCGTCAACAGTGGCGTCGAGGCTCTCGATGAGCGAGCCGGCCAGCTCGGCGCGTTCTTCCTCGGAGAGGGAGAGAGCCTTCTGAAGTAACTCGGAAGCTTGTTACGTCATGGGATCATTATACCCCTCTGACCGGCGATTGGAGCAGAAAGGCATTTGCCCGCTTATACTTTTCCTGTTTGCGATTAGTTTTTTCTATTTTTTCCTGAACGAGTTCTATGGCATCTTGGCAGCTGTCCTAAGGAGGACTACGTCCATGCAGCGGTCGATTCATTGCCGTTTTGCGGCGTTGCCGGTGCGACATAGTCGCGGCAGCGAGTGGGCGTCGTCTGCTCTCTTCAGCTAGCCCACTTTTCTTCCGGCGACATTTTTAAATTATTTCGGCGTTGAGCGGCCAAGTGTGTGCCGCATTGTCGAGCGAGTCTTGTAATTCGCTCGAGTCACCGCTCCTGGTGCGTCTTCACGATGTGATGCGCGCCAAGAGCACAACCCGAAGCGCTGGAGCGCTTCTTAGAAAAGAGAAGAGTATGGTCACCATCAAAGTCAAGGACGGCACCCCACAGGGAGCCGAAACCTTGTGTGTGACCTGTCGCTGGGCTCGTATCGTGAAGGGATTCAGTTTGTCACAGGAGGAGATTCACTGCGGTTGGCTCTGGCGCAACCCGCTGGTGCAATTTCCGGTGAGTCAGTGCAGCACCTATGATGACAAGCGACTTCCGAGCAAATGTGACATGGAGAAGATCGCCTGGATTCTGCTAACGAAAAAGACGGGCCGCACCATCGGCTTCGTCACGGCCAAGCAGTTCCGGGAGATCGAAGGGGATGATGCAGAAATCATCCCAGCGGCAGCGATCGATACGACAGATACAGAACAGTAAGAACAGCAAACACTTCTCTTGAAAGGGGGCGCCATGGTGACTATTCGCTCCGAAGATCCTTGTGCCGAACGAGGGTGCGTCGCTTTGCGGGACGTGCATCTGGGGAGTGGTCCGTAAGGGTTACCGCGCGGGCGAAGTGGAGACCTTCTGCCGCCTGGTTGGCCCGAACGCGCTTGTCCCCTTCCCGGTGAGCGAGTGTACCGGATACACCGACCGTCGCAGCCCGGATTCGGTGTCCGGGCGCCGCATCGGCTTCGTTTCAGCAGATGCGCTGCGCGAAACCGAGGAAAACTAAGCGAAGGACGGTGGGCGGAGATTTTGGACCGCTCACAGTTTTTCCTTGACTTTCGCTTTTTGTTCGCCTATGGTGTTGGGCGGTAGAGGAAACGGGAAACGGGTGGCGCGCCGGCTCCATTGCCGACTAGGCTCTCACGAGACGGCCGCCGCCCGTTGAAAGTTCCGAGCCGTAAGCGGGGTGAGGGGTCAACTCGAAAGAGTGATCCCTCGACTCCGGAAGCCGACGAGTCGGCTCCTTCGCTCGGAGACAGTATATGCGTCCCGCTTCCCTGTGTGGACCGCTGTGCGGTCATAGTTAACAGGAGCCGCCATGGACGTCTGTTTCGAAAACGTATTCATCACCCCCGCCGTTGAAGCAATCAACGTGATTCAAGCAACCGCCGAGGAAAATGATCGCGCGGCATCTTTCGACCCGCATCATGGGCATCGAGAGACGGACGCGGGGCAGGAAACTGCAGCGCAAAGTCCTGCGAACGATCCCAGTGCCAGCGCCAGTCCTGCGGGTTCAGCGGAAACGCCACGGACGGAAACGGCTGCGGAGAAAAACCCGTGGTCTGCCTGGGCGTGGCTGGGAATGTGCAAAAACTCCAGCCGCAAAATTCTCAACACTATTCCCAACATTGTTCACGTGGATGTGGACGCATTTTTCGCGTCGGTGGAGCAGGTGTTGAATCCCAAGCTGCGCGGCAAGCCCGTGCTGGTGGGACGCGGCTGTGTGGCTTCGGCGAGCTACGAAGCGAAGTTCCGCGGCGTGAAAACGGCGATGGGTTTTCGCGAAGCGCTGCGCATCTGCCCGAAAGCCATCGTCGTGCCCGGACAATACGAGCACTACGCCGATTTTGCGGAGCGCGTGCGGCGCATCCTTGAAACCTACACGCCCGCGGTCGAAACCGCCGCGCTGGACGACTTTTACCTCGACTTTGCCGGCACTGAGCGGCTGTATCCGGATTACGAAGCCACGCTGCGGCGCTTGCAGGCGGAGATACGCGGCCGAACGGGCTTGAGCGTTTCGGTTGGCGCGGCGCGCACAAAAGTTGTTGCCTCCATCGCTTCACGGCTGGAGCGCCCGCGTGGGTTTCGCATGATCGCGCCCGGCGAAGAAGAAAATTTCCTGACGCCGCTGCCCGTGGAAAAGCTCCACGGCATCGGCCACGTGCACGCGGGAGCGCTCGCCGAACGCGGCATTGCCACCATCGGCCAAGTGCGCCAGGTACCCAAGCCCGCGCTGCAGGCCGCCTTCGGCGAAGCCCTCGGCCAGCAAATCTGGGAGCGCGCCCGCGGCCTCGATGGCCGCGAAGTGCTGCTGCCTTCGACGCCGAAATCCGTTTCCCGCGAAACGACCATCGAAGGCGGCACCATCGACATGGAATTCCTCGGCGGCCTGATCGAGTATCTCAGCGAGCGCATCGGCTCAACGCTGCGCGAATACGGCAAGCAGGCGCGCACCATCGGCCTGCGCATCCGCTATGTCGATCACTTTTCGGCGCACCAGACGGCGCGGATCAGCAAACCAACCAACGACGAACGCGAACTGCTCGCCGCGGCAAAAGATCTGTTTGGCAAATTGTTCACGCGGCGCGTGGCCGTCCGCCTGGTCGGCGTCAGTGTGAACAACCTCGAAACCGACAAGCGCCAGCACGAACTCTTTGACACCAACGCGAACCGCCGCTGGTACCTGAACCGCGGCGTTGATTCCGTGCGCGGCCGCTACGGCTGGAACGCTGTCTTCTACGGCAAAGGCCTCGAGCTGCGCGAACATTACGCGACCAAGCCGAACGGCCTGGTTCTCTCGACGCCATGTTTATCGCGGTAATTTGCTGGGTTTTTCCTTCCCTCCCTCTACCTGGTTTTACTGAATCCAAAGGACCACGTCCTCGCGCGGTGTGACTCGTGACTCCTATTTCGTGACTCGTGGAACATCCACTTTCGCGACCCGGGCTTCACGAGTCACCAGTCACGAGTCACCAATCACGTGTTCGTACATCTGCATTGTCATAGCCACTATTCGTTTCTACGAGGCGTGGCGTCGCCGGAAGAGATCGTCGCGGCAGCGGTCGAGCAGAACATGCCGGCCGTGGCGCTGACGGATACGAACGGACTGTACGCCGCCGTATCGTTTTACCAGGCGGCGAAAAAAGCGGGTGTCAAGCCCATCGTCGGGGTGGCGCTGGATGTGGGATGGTCACAAGACCGAAGAGAGATTCCTCGCTTCGCTCGGACAGACGGAAACAAGTCAAGCGCCACATTAGTTTTGTTGGCGACAAACATGGAGGGGTATAGCAGTTTGTGCCAAC
>Ga0066681_10001095_pt1 | contig 10451 bp, 10 predicted proteins | sample GraSoiAngelo_130_FD_65629 | JGI IMG/M metagenome (GOLD analysis project Ga0066681, IMG submission 65629) | Grasslands soil microbial communities from the Angelo Coastal Reserve, California, USA - 14_0929_02_20cm | ecosystem: Environmental > Terrestrial > Soil > Grasslands | place: USA...
GAGCGCGTCGGCGATTGCGGTAAGGATATAGTCGAGGTGCGCGACGTAGTCGTCGGTGCCCTTGACCGCGCCGGGCGTCTGCGGCACCGCGAGCACCTTGGCGCCGGTCTCGCGGGCGACGAGGTTCGCGGCGTCGGGCGCATACCAGTTCTCGAGCAGGATGACCTTGGCCTTCTCGTCCCGCATTCGGCGGACGAGCCCGGCCAGGTGCTGGGGGGAGGGCGGAATACCGGGCCGGTCCTCGATGATGCCACCCTCGACGAAGCCGAAGGCCCTGAACATGTACGGCCAGCTATCGTGATGGCTGACGATGCGCGCGCCGCGGAAAGGCGCCAGCAGGGTCCTCCATCGCCGATCGGCCTCGGCGACCTTCTCCAGAAGCGCCTCCCGGTTCGCCTCGAAGGCCCGGGTGTGCTCGGGCGCCACCCGGGCGAGCCCGGCGGCGATGTTGCGCGTCACGGTCGGGAGGTTGCCCGGGTCGAGGGTGTAGTGAGGGTTTCCGGTCGAATGGACGTCACCCAGCGAGCGGTCGACACGCCCGGTGGGCACCTTGAGGATCTCGACGCCGAGCGAGGCGTCGATCACGTTGGGCGAGCCGCGTTGAGCCTTCGGGTTGTTGCTTCCACGCACGATGACGTCGATCCAGGAGTCCTCCTCGAGCCCGTTGCGCACCAGTGCGTCCGCGCGCCGGACGAGGAGCATGTGGCTCGGCCGTACCTCCATGTCGTGGGGGTTCTGGCCAAAGCGGGCGACGAGGCCCACGGTCGCCGCGGTGCCGGCGACCGCGCGCGTCAGGACGTAGAGGTCTGGCAGCGTGGCGACGACACGCAGCTCCGCCTCGGCGTGACACGGCGCCACCGGAGCCAGGACCAGGGCCGCGGCGAACGCGGCGCCGCGCGGGAGACCGAGCGCGAGCGCGCGGACGCCGCCGGCTACCCGCCGTAGCCCCAGTTCCAGCAGGGACGTCGATCGAGCCAGAACCAGTTGTCGCACAGCTCCTCCGCGCAGCGTCGCCGACAGTCGCGCTCGGTCAGCCCGGCGGTGCACGTGAGCTCGTCCGCGGCCCGGCAGTAGCAGGCGCCCGTCAGCTCGGCTCGCGCCCGCTCGTCGGCGGGCGCGGCACCGCCCGTCAGCGCGAGCGAGAGCACCGACCCGAGCACGAGCCGCCGACCGAATCGCGTCGGCCTCGATCCCACGAGTTGTGATCGCCACGCCACGGCCGCTATATTCTCACGGGATGCGCGCGCGTCGACTCCTGGGGCTTCTGGCGCTGGTCACCACGGTCGGCGCCCCACCGGGCGTGGCCGCCGAGTCCCCGATCCTCCAGCGCGTCGCGGCCGCGGGCCAGGCGGCGCCGGGGGGCGGCGCGTTCGAGCGATTCAGCATCGAGGCCCTGCCGGTCGTGGCCCCGGTCAACTCCCGGGGACAGGTGGCGTTCTTCGCGACGCTTCTTCGCGGCCGCGCGAGCGAAGGCTTCTTCCGCGCGACGGGCACGCGTATCGACGCGATCGCGGCCGAAGGCGACGCGGCGCCGGGCGGCGGCGCGTTCTCAGGATTCGGCCGGCATCCGATCCCCACGCTCAACGAGGCCGGCGATGTTGCGTTCGCGGCGGCCGTGTCGGGCGGGAAGACCGTGGAGGGGATCTTTGCGACCGCGGGGCGGCGCCTCAGAGCGGTGGCCGTCGCCGGGAGCGCGGCGCCGGGTATCGCGTCGGGCACCTTCGCAAGCCTCGATGCGCCCGCGCTGAACGACCGCGGCGACGTCGCGTTTCTCGCGACGGTCCGCCGCGGGCGCGAAAGCGTCGAGGCGATCTACCTCGCATCCGGCGCCACGCTCAGCAAGGTCGTCGCGCAAGGCGACCCGGCGCCCGCCGGCGGCGCCTTTGCGGGCTTCGCGGTGCCGGCGCTCAACAACTCCGGGACGGTGGTCTTCGCCGCCGTCGTCGAGGGACGCGCGGTGCCGGGCGGCGTGTTTGTCGCGAAAGGTGGCAGGATCCGTATGCTCGTCGGCGCCGGCGACGAGACTCCGGTCGGGGGGATCTTCGCGAAATTCTCGGAGCGCGTCGCGCTCAACGACGCGGGCGCGGTGGCGTTCACCGCCGCCCTCAAGGAGGCCCCGGCAGCGCAGGCCGTGTTCGTGATCGAGGTCGGGCGCCCGCGCAAGGTCGTGGCGCTCGGCGACGGCGCGCCCGGCGGCGGTATCTTCTCCCACTTCGGGCTCTGGCCGGCCCTGAGCGCGAGCGGTGCGGTCGGGTTCACGGCGTCCGTCGATCGGGGCGCGGCCGAGGTGGCGGCGTTCGTCTCGGGCGCGACGGGCCTCGTGCGGCTCGGCGCGGTGGGCGATGCGCTCCCGGGCGGTGGAACGTTGTCGTCGTTCGGGCTCTATCCGGTTCTCGCGCTCAGCCCGTCGGGCGGCGCGACCTTCGCCACCGCGCCGACCGCCACCGGCGAGGGCGTCGAGGGAATCTTCTTCGCGCCGCCCGCGGCCCTCACGCGCTAGGCGCCCCCGCGCCTCAGTTCATATCGGACGGCGGGTACTCGACGAAAACGTTCGCGGCCGTGATCAGCCTGTGGCGAGTGACGGTCCGGGGCGGGATGGGCTCGCCACGGAGCATGCGCACGGCGAGGGGCAGGACGTCGTAGCCGTATCGGTCGAGATAGAACGCGACCGAGCCGATCACGATACTGCCGCGATTGCTCGGATCGATCTCCTTGCGCTCACTCATTCCCCCGTGGATCGAGCGGTCGGCGCCGTGGCTGACGATCGCGCCGTCGGCCAGCCGACCGGCGGCCTCGAGCGCGCTCTTGGCGGCCAGCGCTGACGCGTCGTCCAGGGCGGCGATGAGGAGCTTCCGTCCCGCCTGGCCCGCCACGAGCCGGTCGAGGAGCTCGCCGCCGCGCGCGGGATTGCCCTGCGTATCGAGCGTGACGATCCGGATCGCCGGTCGATGACGCATGAGACCGTCGACCACCCCCTGGATGCGCTCGGGCGCGCGGTCGTCACGCGCGCCGACGTTGCCGATGATCACCGCGAGAACCGGGCGGTCTCGCCACGCGCGGGCTGCGAACTCGCCGAGCGCCTCGCCGGCGATGCGGCCCGCCGCGGTGTTGTCCGCGGTGTAGAGCGGCGCGTCGGGCACCGGGAAGTTGATCGCCAGCACGGGGACGCTGGCCGCGTGGAGCCGCGCTCCGATCGTGGCGTTTGTCGTGGCGTCGTGATGGTACTGGATGTAAAGGTCGACCTTTCGGCGGATCGCGTCGGCGGCATTGTCGAGCGCCGTCTTCGGGTCGCGCCGGTTGTCGTAGAGCACGAGGTCGACGGGGAGGAGCCGGGCAGCGAGGACGAAGCCCTCACGAACCTCGCGACCGATGAACCCGGTCCCCTCGAGCGTCACCCCGGGCTCTTCCGTCAGGTTCGCGAACGCGATGGTATACCGTCGCTCCTGCGCGTCGGGCGCCCCCAGCGCGGCGACGGTCGAAGCGAGGAGGACCGCGACGAGCCGGGGCCAGAAAGAATACCGCCGGCGCCCTCGTGAGGGCGCCGGCGGCGTCACAGCTGTGAGCAACGGCGAGATCGCCTAGCGAATGCCTTCGATTCCGACGAAGTTGCCCGTGAGCCCGACCGCCTTCGGCACCGTCATGCCGAAGAAGAACGTCGCGCGCTGGGTCCGGTCCGCCTCGGCGGCCATGAGATCGGTGCGGACGTTCTCGAGGATATGGATACCGGCGTCCGTGATCAGGATGTTGTGGACGATGAACGCCTCCTTGGGATCCTCGCCGGGGATCACTTCGACGGCCCAATTATCGGCGCCGACCGCCACGACCTTCTGTCCGACGAGCCAGTGAGCCGCGTCCTTGCCGATCCCCGGCTCCCCGCTGTTGTACGTGGCGTTCTGCGCGGGGAACTGCTCGAAGATGTTGCCCCAACCCGTGTGGAGGATCAGGATGTCGCCCTCGCGCAGCGTGACGTTGTACATCTTGAGGCCGGCCTGGATGTCCGCCGCGGTGATGACCGTCCCCTTGTCGAGGCACTCCCGCTTGCAGGCGCTGTTGCCCTTGAACTTCCCCGCCGCCTTGAACACCTTGACCATGTCGACGAGGACGCCGCGGGTCGCGAACGTCTTGATGTGCTCGAGGCCGAGCTTGGTCATGTTGTTCTGGTTGATGAACTTGCCCATCGGGGTCTGGTTGTAGTAACAATCCTTGCGCCCGATGTGCCCCATTCCGTCGAGGTGCGTGCCCACGTGGCTCTGGCTGAGCCATGTGTCCTCCATGTAGGTGAGCTGGTTCTCTCCGAACGCGGCGCCCGGGGCGAGGGAGGTCGCCGTCAGGATGCTCTTCGTGAAGCGCGTTCCGAAGAGCGGGATGCCGTCCGTCAGGAGATACGACATCGTGATGACCTTCCCCTCCTGGATCTCGGCCGCGGCCGCCTTGGTGACCGCGGGCGTGACGCGATTGGTCGCGCCGGTCTGATCATTGGGGCCCCAGGGCGAAGGCGGGACGATCTTGCTGCAATCGCTTTGGGCGAGCGCGACGGACGCTCCAGCGAACACGAAGAGGACGGCGGCGAGCAGCCACTTGAACCTCATGCGACCAGCTCCTTTCGACGGTGAGAGGCACAGGGAACGGCCACCGACACGCGCGGCCGATCGTATGACTCCTGCTCCCGATATTCAAGGGGGTCGGTGGCCCGACGGAGCGGCGCGTTACTTGACAGCCGGCAGTGCCGGCGATTACGTTGGGCTCACGATTCAGAAGGAGGCACACGATGCCGAGCATGAAAGGCTTCCACGCCCTCACGCACCTGCCCGTGGAGAAGATCACCGACAAGATCACACGCCGCGTGCTCACCGGCGACAAGGGGATGGTCGTCTGGTGGTCCATGAAGGCGGGCGCCCACGCCGCCGCTCACGCGCACACGCACGAGCAGATCTTCTGGGTCGTGTCGGGCACCATGGACTTTCGCCTGGGCCACGAGAAGCGGACGTGCGGGCCGGGTGCGGTCGGCGTCATCCCCGGCGGCGTCGAGCACGAGGCGTGGTTCCCCGAGGACACCGAGGTCGTGGACATCTTCGCGCCGCCGCGCGAGGACTTTCTCACGTCCGCGCCGCCGTCGTACATGACGCAAGGGTAGGGCAGGGCTCGCATCACACGACGCCCCGGGACGGGCCGCCCGGGGCGTCGGCGTCTGGTGCTAAGATGGCCGGGAGATGGCCGACGAGTTCACGCCAGAGGAACGCGCCGCCCTCGCGCCGTACTTCACGAATCTCGATGGCCCCGTCTTCGCGCTCGTCAACCTGCCGGAGGTCGTGAAGGGCGCCCTCTTCGCGCGCTACTCGCGCTCGCCGAAGTCGCTGCGCCGGCTCTTCCTCGACGAATTCCTGACGCCAGAGCAGCGAGTGAAAGCCGCCGCGGGGGCGGCCGTGCCCCCGCCCAGGCGCGAGCATGCCGAGTTTGCAGACGCTGGCAGTGAGCGCGCCGAGCAAGTCTACGAGCGGGTCTTCTTCGAGTACGGCGACGACTCCGTCGCGCAGCTCGGCGGCGTTCACCTGGCGTGCGAGGGCGCGTCCAACATCCTCACCAAGGTGCTCGAGTGGGGGCGCCTCATGGCCTACCTCGAGCAGTCCACGCGCTACATCCCGTACGACGATCGTCCCGGCGGGCGCTATCGTTACCACGTCCCCGACGAGCTCCAGGGCGCCCTCCGCGCGCGGTACGTGGCGACGCTCGACCGCGGCTTCGACGCCTACCGCGCGTGGCTCCCGCGGATGCGGGCCTTCTTCGAGACGAAGTACCCGCGCGACCCCGGTGAGGCCGAGGGCGTCTACCGCATGACGATCCGCGCGAAGGCGCTCGACACCCTCCGCGGTATGCTGCCGGCGGCCACGATCTCGAACGTCGGGATCTACGGCACGGGTCAGGCGTACGAGCAGCTCCTGCTGCGGATGCGCGCGCACCCCCTCGCCGAGGTGGGTTCGTACGCGGACCTCATGCTGACCGAGCTGCGCCGCGTGATCCCGGCGTTCCTCACGCGCGTCGACCTGCCCGAGCGCGGCGGCGTCTGGTCGCGCTATCTCGCCGAGACGCGCGCGGCGACCCAGGAGGTCGCCGCGCGCCTCCTGGACGAGGCCGCGCCGAAGCCGCGGGAGGAGGTCACGCTGACGGACTTCGACCCCGATGGCGAGGTGAAGGTCGTCGCCGCCGCCCTCTACGCGGTCACGGCGCTGCCCGACGACGAGCTGCTCGCCCGCGCCCGGAAGCTGACGCACGAGGAGCGCCGCGCGGTGCTCGACGCCTACGTCGGCAAGCGGCTCAACCGGCGCCACCGCCCCGGGCGCGCCTTCGAGCGGACGTCGTACCGCTTCGACATCCTGGGCGACTACGGGGCGTTCCGCGACCTGCAACGCCACCGCCTGCTCACGCTCGAGTGGCAGCGGCTCACGCCGCGCCACGGCTCTGTCATGCCCGAGGCGGTCGCGGAGGCCGGCGCCGAGGAGGACTGGAGGCGCGTCCTCGCCGAGTCGGCGGAGCTCCACGACGCGATCGCGGCGGCCGGGCTCCCCGAGGTCGCCTCGTACGCGGTCTCGATGGCCTACCGCGTGCGCTTCTACATGGAGCTGAACGCGCGGGAGGCGATGCACGTGATCGAGCTCCGCACGACGCCCCAGGGCCACCCCGCCTACCGGCGGATCTGCCAGGCGATGCATCGGCTCATCGCCGAGCGCGCCGGCCACCCCGCGATCGCGGCGGCGATGACCTTCGCCGACCACTCGGCGGTCGAGCTCGAGCGGCTCGAGGCCGAGCGCGCGGCGGCGCGGCGCCGCGCCGGCGCCTGAGCGCCGCCCCCGAGCCCGTCCCACGAGCCGCTTGACGTGGTTCCCGGCGGCGAAGATAATTGGTCGCCCAATCAATAAAAGCCATGAGCCCCAAGGTCGGTGTCGCCCCGCTCCGGCGGGAGCAGATCGTGCGCGCCACGATCCGCTGCCTGGCCCGCGACGGCTACTCGGGCCTCACGCTGAAAAAGGTGGCGCGCGAGGCCCGCGTGAGCCAGGGGATCCTCCACTATTACTTCGCCGATAAGCGGGCGATCCTCGTCGCGGCGCTCGCGGCCGTCACGGCCGACCTCGACCGGCGCGTGGCCGCTGCCCAGGCGCGCGGCGGGCGCGACCCGCGCAGGCGCCTGGCCGCGCTCTTCGCCGCGTGCCTCGGGCTCGCCGCGCGGGAGCGGGAGTTCTGGATCGTCTTCGTCGAGTTCTGGGGCGAGATGATGCACGACCGGCGGCTGCGGGAGATCAACGCCGCCCTCTACGCCCGGATGCGCCGGCAGCTCGGCGCGCCGATCGCCCAGGGGATCCGGGCCGGGACGTTCCGCCGGGTCGATGTCGCGGAGGCGGCCGCCGTCGTCCTGGCCCTCGTGGACGGTGTCTCGCTCCAGCTCACGTTCGACCCGAAGGCGTTCGGTGTCGCCACGGCAGTTCGGTTCTGCGAAGACGCGCTGACGCGCTACCTCGAGAAGGAGGCGCCATGAAATCCGAGGCGGAAGTGCAGGCGATGGAGCGGGCGCGCGAGTACTTCAGGACGAAGAGCTCACCGGCGTCGGTGGCCGAGCTCCGCGAGCGGATCGCCGAGCCGACGGGCGCCGTGGAGGCGCTCCTGACGCCGCTCTCGGCGGCGCAGGCGGCGCGCGCGACGATCCCCGGGGAGTGGACGATCCAGGAGGTCGTGGATCATCTCGTCGAAACCTATCGCCCGGGGCTCGACGAGCTCTGGTGTCTTCTCGCAGGCCGGCGGCCACCGGGCGAGCCGATCCCGGCGAGCCTCCAGTCCAAGGCGCCGCTTCTCCGGCCGTGGCCGTGGCTCCTCGACGAGCTGCGGCGCGTGCACGCCGAGGTCCTTCGAACGCTCGCCGCTCTGCCGGACGATTTCAGGACCGACGCGAAGGCGCCGCTCGTCATGGTCGTCAACGTGAAGGACGCCCAGGGCACGACGACGCCGCTCCAGTGGGTCGAGGACCTCGACTGGAAATCGTACGCGATCGTCAGCTGGCGTCTGCACGCCATCGACCACCTGAACCAGGCCCGGAAGATCCTCGCGGCCGTGGCGGCGTGACGGTACACTGCGGGCGCACCATGAGCACCCGAGCCGATGCCATCCACGCTTCACCGGCCGCGGGGGCCGCCGCCGATGCGTCGCTCGCGTGGCGGCGCGCGGCGCTGTGGGGGCTCCTCGGCGCCAAGGTGATCTCGAGCTGGGGCGTGCAGTGGGACATCCAGTGGCACACGCTGATCGGGCGCGACTCGTTCTGGATCCCGCCTCACCTCATGACCTACGCCGGCGTCGTGGCGATGGTGGTGCTGAGCTTCGGCGCCCTCGCGTGGACGACGCTCCGGCCCTCGCGCGGCGCGGGCGACGTCGTGCGCGTGCTCGGCCTCGCTGGCACGCGCGGCTTCCACCTGGCGGCCTGGGGCATCGCCCTCACGGTGCTCGCGGCGCCGATCGACGACCTCTGGCACCGTCTCTTCGGTCTCGACGTGACGCTCTGGAGCCCGCCCCATCTCCTGGGTCTCCTGGGCGCCGCGATCAACACGCTCGGCTGCTTCTGCATCGCTCGCGAGGTCTATCCCGCGCGGAGTCGGGCCGGCTTCGCCGCGCAGGTCGGCACGGGTACGATCCTCTTCATCGGATTGCACTTCGCGTTGCAGCCGGCCTTCCGGATCGCATACCTCCACGGCGGCGTCCTCTTCCACTTCTACGCGATGCTCGCCTCGCTCGTCCTGCCGGTCGCCTTCATCACGACGGCGCGCCTGACGGGCGTGCGCTGGGCGCCCCTCCTCGTAATGGTCGGCGCGGTCGCGCTCGGGCTCCTCGGGATGCAGATCGCGCGCGTCGGCTTCGATCTCCTGCAGCCCGTGTCGGTCATCGGGGAGGAGATCGCCAAGGACCCGACGTCGCCGATCGCGGTCGCGAACATCGTCGCCCGGAAGAACGGCACCACGCCCGGCGCGACGACGAGCCTCGCTCAGCTCCTCGGTCTCATTCCGGTCGCCGTCATGGTCCTCGTGGACCCACGCCGCCGTCCGCTCCGGGCGACGGTCGCGTACGCGCTCGTGCTCTTCGCGCTGATGGCGGTGAGGCTTGCGTCGCTGCCCGCCTTCCGCCCGATCGTCCCGGAGGGCGGCGCGACGCTCGTGGCGCTCGGCCTGACGCTCGTCGCGGGGGTCGTCGGCGGCTGGGTGGCGAGCCGGATCGCGGCGACGCTCGGCCCGCCGCCGCGCTCCGTTACTTCGTAATCACCCCGCAGGCGACGCGCGCTCCGGAATTGCCGGTGGGGTCCGTCGTCTCGTCGTCGGGGTCGGCGTGGATCACGAGGGCCAGGCCGGCGACGTCTTTGAGCGCCACGCCCGCCGCCGGGGTCTCGATGGAGCCCGTCCCGTCAGCCCCCACCGTGAGGTTCGGAAGGTCTCCCGCATGGGCGCCCTCGGGGTTCTTGTGGCCGTGCTTCTTGTTCTGAGGGTTGAAGTGGCCGCCCGCCGATGTGAAGGCCGGGGGCGCGCACACGCCGACCGCGTGGATGTGCAAGCCGTGGGCGCCGGGTTTGAGCCCGCTCGCCCTGAGCGCGATCCGCACGCCACCGTTGGCGTCGGTCAGCGTCGCCGTCGCGACGATTGTGCCTTGCGCGTCCTTGAGCTCGGCCCGAGCCGTGTCGGCCCAGGCGAGGGCCGGCGTGCTGGCGAGGAGGCCGAGCATCGCCGCGAGCAGTCGCCTCAACGCGGGTGTCCTCCGGCGAACTCGTCCCTGGCTTCCTTGAGCTTCTCGGGCGACGCGAGCAGGTCGAGCGCGGTCAGCGCGAGCGCCTTGGCGCCGGCGACGAGGCCCGCGCGCGCCATCGGCGAGCGTGCCCACTCCGCGAACTCGCGCGAGTGGCCGGGCACGCCGTCGGGGGCGATGCGGATGTAGGGGTGGATCGTCGGCAGCGCCTGGCTCACGTTGCCACAGTCGGTCGAGCCGTACCCCGCCTCCCCGTCGTCCGGATCCACCGGGAACCCGATGAGCCCGAGGTTCCGCTCGAAGAGCGCGGCCATCGCCCGGTTCGGCTTCAGCGGCTCGTGGATCGTGGAATCCGGGCTGACCTCGACGCGGCAGCCCGTGGCCGCCGCGGCGCCCTCGGCACACGCCGTGAACCGCCGCAGGAGCTCCTTCACGTCGTCCCTCGCGAGCGCGCGCAGGTAGAAATCGGCGCGCGTGTACTCGGGGATGATGTTCGGCTGCTCGCCGCCCTTGACGATGATCCCGTGGATGCGCGCATCGGGGCGGAGCTGCTGTCGCATCGCGTCCAGGGCCACGAAGAGCTGGATGACGGCGTTCAGCGCGTTGACCCCGCGCCACGGCCACGAGCTGGCGTGCGTCGCCTTGCCGTAGAACTCCGCCTTCACCTTGATGATGCCGAGCGT
>Ga0066681_10001097_pt1 | contig 10447 bp, 7 predicted proteins | sample GraSoiAngelo_130_FD_65629 | JGI IMG/M metagenome (GOLD analysis project Ga0066681, IMG submission 65629) | Grasslands soil microbial communities from the Angelo Coastal Reserve, California, USA - 14_0929_02_20cm | ecosystem: Environmental > Terrestrial > Soil > Grasslands | place: USA...
GTGACCGGCTGCTCGAGCTCCTTGGCGATGCGCTCGCGCACGGCGGGATCGCCCAGGCGCTCGACCATCGCGGGAATCCCGCCTTCGAGAGCCCAGTCGGGGAGCAGCGACCGCAGTGACGTGCTGGAGGCCGTGTACGGGTAGACGTCGGCCATGACGTCGATGCCCTCGGCGACCGCCGCGTCGACGAGGGCGAGCGCGCGCGCGACCTTGCCCCAGTTCGGCCGACCCGCCGCCTTGATGTGGCTCACCTGCACCGCGAGCTCCGCCTCGCGGCCGACGGTGATCGCCTCGGCGACCGCATCGAGCAGCGTCGCGCCCTCGCCACGGATGTGGCTCGCATAGAGCGTGCGCTGCCGGCGTGCGCAGATGCGCGCGAGCTCGACGATCTCGGCCGTGGTCGCGTAGGAGCCGGGCGCGTAGATCAGTCCGGTGGACATTCCCCAGGCGCCGGCCTCGACGGCGTCGGCGAGGGCGCGCTGCATCGTCACCAGCTCGCCGGCCGTCGGCTCGCGCCGCGCGAAACCCATCGCGGCAACGCGCAGCGTGCCGTGGCCGACGAGCTGGACGACGTTGACCGACGCCCCGCCGGCATCGAAGGCGTCGAGATACTGACCGACCGAGCGCCAGCGAAGGTCCAGGCCGCGCGGCAGATACGGGGCGAAGCCCTTGAGATCGTCGAGGTGCTCGTCGCTCACGGGCGCCGGCGAGAAGCCACAGTTGCCGACCACTTCGGTCGTCACGCCCTGGCGGATCTTGGACTCGGCGCGGCGATTGGCCCACAGGCGCCAGTCCGAGTGGGAGTGCATGTCGATGAAACCCGGAGCCACCACGCGGCCGGCGGCGTGAACGGTCCGGCCAGCCGATTCGCGGGAGAGATCGCCGACGGCCACGATCGTATCGTCGCGCACACCGACGTCGGTACGGCCGCCGGGTGTCCCCGTGCCGTCGACGACGGTGGCGCCCTCGATCTTGAGATCGAGCACTAGAGCGTCGGCGCCGCGGAGAAGCGAAGCACGCCTTCGCACCAGGCGGCCACGCGCAGGAGCGACTGCTCGTGGCCCGCGCCGCTGGTGAGCTGGATCGCGAACGGGAGGCCGGAGGCAGCGAGGCCGCTCGGCAGCGAGATCGACGGCATCCCTGAGTAGCTCCAGGGCGCACACAGTGAGCCGTCGCCCGTCGAGCCGAGTCCGGCCGGCGCCGGCGTCGGCACGGTGGGGCTCAGCAGCGCGTCGTGCGCGGCCAGCATCGGCGCCACGTCGGCGCGGAAGCGGAGCCGCGCGCGGTTGGCGTCGATGTAGGCGACGGCGGTCGTGGCGAGCCCTGCCTGCACGCCGGCGCCGATCTCCTTGCCGAATTCGGGGCCGTGCTTCCGGAAGTCCTGCTCGTGGTACGTCGCGGCCTCGGCCTCCAGCACGGTGAGCCCGGCGGCGTGCAGCACGCCGAAGGACGGAGGAAGCGTCACTTCCACCAGCGTCGCTCCCGCCGCGCGCAATGCGTCGGCGACGAGGCGCAGATGGGTGACGACCTCGGGCTCGGCGCGGGCGACGAGCTCGGGCGACACGGCGATCCGAGGGGGCCGGCCTGCGGCGGCGTCGTACTCAGCGCCGGCGAGGACGCCGAGCGCGAGGGCGGCGTCCTCAACTGAGCGCGCGAGCACGCCGACGTGATCGAGCGACCAGGCGAGCGGGATGACGCCGTCGACCGGGATCAGGCCGTGCGTGGGCTTGAGGCCGACGACGCCGTTATAGGCCGCGGGTCTCAGCACGGAGCCGACCGTCTGTGACCCGCTCGCGAGCGGAATCATCCGCGCAGCGACGGCCGCACCCGAGCCGGCCGACGATCCTCCCGGAGTGTGGCCGAGATTCCACGGGTTCCGGGTGGGCGCCGGATCGCGATAGGCGAATTCAGTCGTGGCCGTCTTGCCGACGATCACGGCGCCGGCCTCGCGCAGGCGAGCGACCGCCGTCGCGTCTTTGGTCGCCCGGCGGTGCCTCCACGGCCGCGCTCCGCCCGTCGTCGGCATGCCGGCGACGTCGAAGATGTCCTTGATGCCGACGGGCACGCCGTGAAGCGTGCCACGAATCCGGCCGGCTCGAGTCTCGGCATCGCGCTCGCGGGCGGCGGCGCGCGCGCTGGCCTCATCCACGTGCGTCCAGGCCAGGAGCTGTCCGTCGAGCGCACGGATGCGGTCGAGGCAGGCCTCGAGCAGCGACGCCGCGGTGATCTTGCCGTCGCGAATACGCCGCTGGGCTTCGCGAGCGCTGAGACGGGTCAGGAGCCGTGCGTCATCTGAGGACATCGAGCACCTCCGCGACGACCTCGAAGCGCCCGAAGGACGGCATCAGGTAGGCGCCCGCGTAGCGTGACCGTATCTCGCCGACGAGCTGCTGGGCCATGTCGATGCCAGCGCGAAGCGCGCCGTCCCCGGCGGCGCGGAGTCGGGCGCGCACACCATCGGGAATCGTGATCCCCGGCACCTCGTTGTGGAGGAACTCGGCGTGGCGGAAGCTGTGGAGCGGCAGCACGCCGACCAGCACGGGCACCGGCGAGCCGACGACGCGAGCCAGGAAGCGATCGAGGACTTCGAGGTCGTACACGGGCTGCGTCTGGAACCAGCGCGCCCCGGCCTCGAGCTTGCGGTGAAAGCGCTCGACTTCGCGTCCGGGGTCCGGCGCTCCGGGGTCGAGCGCGGCGCCCACGCAGAAGGACGTGGGCTCGCCGATGCCGTTGCCGGTCGCGTCCATGCCCTCGTTCATCCGGCGCAGCACTTCGAGCAGGCCGATGCCGTCGACGTCGAAGACGGCCGTGGCGTTCACGTAGTCGCCCGTGCGCGGCGGGTCACCGGTCATGGCCAGGATGTTGCGAATGCCGAGCGCGTGCGCGCCCAGCAGGTCGGCCTGGATGCCCATGAGATTCCGGTCCCGGCAGGTGAAGTGCATGTTGATGTCGAGACCGGTTGCCTCGCGCACGAGGATGGCGGTCGGCAGCACGGCCATGCGGACGCGGCCGAGCGAGCCGTCGTTGATGTCGACGATCTCCACGCCACGCTCCTTGAGGAGCTTGGCGCCTTGCACGAGCTTTTCCACGGTGTGGCCGCGCGGCGGATCGAGCTCCACGCTCACGACGAAGCTGCGCTGCTCGAGCTTGCGTCCCAGCAGCGTCGGAGCGAGGGTCGTGCGGAGTCCGGGGGTCTCGAGTGCCTCGATCACGCGTGCGGCGCTCGTCGGCCGGGGCTCGGCCTTCGATGCCGGCGCCCGGGCGTCGAGCACGCGGCGCATCGCCGCGATGTGCTGGGGCGTCGTCCCGCAGCAGCCGCCGACGATGCGCGCGCCGGCGTCGATCATCCGGCCGGCGTAGTCGGCCATGTAGCCGGGTGAAGACAGATACATGAGCCGCTCGCCGATGCGATGAGGCAAGCCGGCGTTCGGCTGGATGGCGAGTGGCACGTCGCGGGCTTCCGGTCCCATCGCCTCCAGGACCTCGTAGAGCGTGCTCGATCCGACCGAGCAGTTGGCGCCGAGGGCCCGCACGCCCAGCTCGCGCAGCGTTCGCGCGACCTCGGCCGGCGAGCGGCCCGCGAACGTCACCCCTTCGTCCGTGAACGCCATCTGCGCCACGATCGGCAGATCGGTCAGCGTGCGAATCGTCTCGATGGCCAGCGCGATCTCGGTGAGATCCGAGAACGTCTCGACGACGAACGCATCGATGCCGCCCTCCAGCAGCGCCTCGGCCTGCTCGCGAAAGGCCGCGCGCGCCTCGTCAGCCGTCACGGTACCGAGGGGAGCCAGATACTTACCGAGCGGCCCGACGGAGCCGAGCACCAGGACGTCGCGCCCCATGCTCTCGCGCACGTCTCGCGCCAGCTTGACGCCCCGCAGGTTGATCTGGTGGACGTCGCTCGCCAGGCCGTGCACGGCCAGCTTGAACCGGTTCGCGCCGAACGTGTTGGTCTCGATGCAATCGGCGCCCGCCGCGATGTACTCGCTGTGGACCGACTGCACGACCTTGGCCTGGCTGACGTTCAGGACGTCGAAGCAGGCATCGATGCTGACCCCGCGCGCGTAGAGCAGCGTGCCCATGGCGCCGTCGCAGAGGAGCGGGCCGGCCGCCAGCCGGCGATCAAACGCGTGCGGCATCGTGCTCGCGCAGCGCGGCCATCACGCGCGCCACCACCTCGTCGGGGCCGAGCCCGGTCGTGTCCACGCTCAGGTGAGCCTGACGGTAATACGCCTCGCGGCGGCGATAGAGCTCCTCGATCTCGGTGGTGGAGCGGCCCGCCAGCATCGGCCGGTCGCCGCTCCGCGTGGCGCGGGCGTGGAGCTCGGGCAGCTCGCCCCGCAGCCAGACCACCGTGCCGAGCGCGCGCAGCGCCTCCATGCGGCCGTCGCGGCAGGGAAAGCCACCACCCGTCGCGATGACGTCACCGGACTTGAGCCGCAGTAGCTCGAGCGCCTCGCCCTCGAGCTGACGGAAGCGCTCCTCGCCTTCACGGCGAAAGATCTCGGGGATCGAGCGGCCCTCGGCGGCGACGATCATGTCATCGGTCTCGACGAAGCAACGACCCAGACGCCGCGCGAGCAACCGCCCGCATACGGACTTGCCGGCTCCCATGAATCCGACCAGCACGATGGTGCCGCGACGCATCGACAAGCATCGTAACACTGCTCTTTGCACGTGAGCGAAACGCGAGCCTCAGTCAATCATCGGCCAGGTAGAGGCGGCGGACGATTTCCCAGCCGCCCGCGAGCCACGCCAGTGGCGCATGTCGTCCCCGCGACCGGGCCGTTCGACTTTGATGACGTCGGCGCCGAGGTCGCCCAGCAGGAGCGCGCAGTAGGGTCCCGCCACGACGCGCGAGAGATCGAGGACTCGGAGCCCGGCCAGGATCACTCGCGCTCGAGGAACCCTTCCGTCATCGCGTTGACCTCCGGAATCCCGGTCCGGGCGATCGCGTTGATCCGGGCCTTGACCTCGGCCAGCGCGCGGAACGGCTTGGTGGCCATGCGCTCGGCGAACGCCCGCACTTCCTTGGCCAGCGCGTCGCCCGCGACCACGCGGTGAACGAGCCCGAGCACCCGCGCCTCTTCCGCCGAGTAGCGCCGGCACTCCATGATGATCTCCTTCGCGCGGGCCGGGCCGACGAGGCGCACGAAGCGCGTGGTCGACGCGACGCCCAGTGGAACCCCGAGGTCGACCTCGGGAATCCAGAGCTCGGCCTGGGCCGCCGCCCACCGGAAGTCGCACGCCAGCGTGAGCCCCCAGCCGCCGCCGACGGCGTGGCCGTTGATCATCGCGATCGTGGCCTGCTCGAGATTCTCGAGCAGCGTGTTAGCCCGCTCGAACAGGCGCCTGAACTGCGTCTTCTTCGCGAGGAACGCCTGGCGCCGGTCGTCCTCCGACATCTGACGACGGATCGGCGCGTCGGCGCCGGCCGAGAACACCGGGGGCGCGCCGGTGACGATCACCACACGAGTCCCGGCATCGTCGCGCAGCTCGGCGAAGGCGGCGGCGAGATCGCGCAGCATCGGATCGCTCAGCGAGTTACGCCGGTCAGGGCGAGCGAGCGTGACGGTGGCGATCGCACCATCGCGGACGAGCGTGACGTTGTCGGCCATGGGCGGGGCGGACCGTAGCACACGGGCCGCGAGGGCGCAAACCGGACGAGCGACGTCAGCGGCGCACGGGACGCCGGGCCGGCACGCGCCGGTACGCGCACCCGGCCATCCAGCAGCGCGCGCACTGGCTGAAGTAATGATCGACCCGAGCCTCGGGCCCGGCGCCGACGAGGAGCGAGATGGACTTGGCCGGACGCATGAAGCACGCGTCGTTGAGCGACACGCCCGCCGCGGCGGCGGGGCAGAGGCGAAAGAGCTGCGACTGCTCAGCCACGTCCCACGTCCCGTAGCCCGGGCTGATTCGATTCGTCACCTTCACGTCGCGGCGGATGCCCTCCTGACAGAGCGCGTCGTTGACGTACTCGGCGAGGCTCTCCACCGCGCCTGATCCCACGCTGTCGAGCATCACGGCCAGCGGCAGCTCACGCTCGTCCCACAGCTCGGACACGCGGCGCTCCAGGGCGTCGCCGATCGTGCACACGCCCGCGGCCACGCGCTCCACGCGCCCCCACAACCGCTCGATGTCGGGGATCGTCAGGGTGACGCCGCCAGCGACGACCGTGCCGGCCGAGCGGTCGGTGACGTCGAGCCAACGGACGGCTGCACTCGGCGCGATGAGCGTGCGGCCCAGCGCCAGGGCCTCGTCGAAGAGCGCGAGCACGTCGGGGGTGGGCACGTCGATCCCGCGCTTGTAGCCCTGGAAGCGAAGAACCTCATCGGGATCGATCGCCAGCGGAACGTCGGCGAAGACGGTGACTTCTTCCGTGTGCGCACGACCCGCGATCATGTCACCGCTCGTCTCGGGCGATCGGCGGCTGGCGCCGCCTTTCCGCCCTACGGCTGCGCACGACTCCGATCATGTCACCGCTCGCCTCGGGCGATCGGCGGCTGGCGCCGCCTTTCCGCCCTGCGGCTGCGCACGACTCCGATCATGTCACCGCTCGCCTCGGCCGGAGCGGCGCCTACCGCCGCCTCTCCGCCCTGCGGCTGCGCACGACTCCGACCATGTCACCGCTCGCCTCGGCCGGAGCGGCGCCTACCGCCGCCTTTCCGCCCTGCGGCTGCGCACGACCTCCGATCATGTCACCGCTCGCCTCGGGCGACCGGCGGCTCGCGCCGCCTCTCCGCCCTGCGGCTGCGCACGACCTCCGCTATGAGCTTGATGTGGTCGGGATTGGAGCCGCAGCACGCGCCGACGACGTTACAGCCGGCGTCGAGCAGGGCCGGGTACTCGCGCGCCATGGCCTCCGGCCCCAGCTCGTAGGTCACGGTGTCGCCCGTGGTCACCGGCAGCCCAGCGTTCGGATACGCGATCAGCGGCGCGTCGGTGACCTTGCGCATGTCGCGGATGATGACGATGGCGCGGTCGGGCCCACGCCCACAGTTCATGCCGACGATGTCGGCGCCGGCGCTCAGGAGATTCTTGGCCACCTCGCCCGCGCTCTCGCCCCACATGGTGCGGTCGCGGTCGTGCATCTCTTCGTACTGGAAAAACATCGTCGCCATCACCGGCAGGTCAGCCACCGCCTTGCAGGCGCGAATCGCCGCGGTTGCCTCCTGGGGAAACATCATCGTCTCGACGGCGAAGACGTCCACGCCGCCCTCGGCCAGCGCCTCGGCCTGCTCGCGGAACGTCGCCTCGTACTCCTCGTCGGTCACGCCCTCGTCGAGGGCATAGTCCTGGGGCAGCCGGCTGGTCGGCCCGATGGAGCCGGCCACGTAGCGTCCCGTCGGCGCCGCGGCTCGGGCCAGCCGCGCGCCCTTCTCGTTCAGCTCGCGCGTGCGATCACCGATCTGATACTCGTTGAGCTTGAGCCGGGTGCCTCCGAACGTGTTGGTCTCGACGATGTCGCTGCCGGCGTCGAAGTAGCCCTGATGGATCCCGCGGACGACGTCGGCGTGGGTGTCGTTCCACAGCTCGGGGCAGGCGCCGTTCAGGAGCCCGGCGGCGAAGAGCATGGTGCCGTACCCGCCGTCGAAGACGAGCGTCTGGCCGCCGCGAATGCGCTCGACGACTTCCCAGCCGCGTGCCTTCACCGGGCGACCCCGACGCCGAGCAGCTGCTTGGCCTTGACGACCGCCTGCGTGGAGTCCCTCGCGTAGCCGTCCGCGCCGATCTCGTCGGCGAAGGCCTGGCTCACCGGGGCGCCGCCCACCATCACCTTCACGCGCTCGCGCAGGCCGGCCTTGATGAGGGCATCGATGGTGCGCTTCATGGCCGGCATGGTGGTCGTCATGAGGGCGGAGATGCCGACGATGTTGGCGCTGTGCTCCTGGACGGCGGCGACGAACTTCTCGGGCGCCACGTCCCGGCCGAGGTTCACGACCTTGAAGCCGGCGCCCTCCTTCATCATCGCGACGAGGTTCTTCCCGATGTCGTGGAGATCGCCCTGGGCGGTCCCGATGACGACGATGCCGAGATTGTCGTCGGGTCGCGCCGCCGCGGTGATGAGCGGCTTGAGCAGGTCGAGGCCAGCGTACATCGCGCGGGCCGAGAGGAGCACCTGGGGCACGTAGTACTCGTTGCGCCGGAATTTTTCGCCGACGACGTCCATGCCCGGAATGAGTCCCTTGAAGATGAGCTCCTTCGGCTCCATCGCGAGAGCGAGGCCCTCGCGCGTCTTCTTGGCCACCGTATCCTTGTCACCGAGGATCAGCGCCCGCGCCATCGTCGGAAAATCGAAATCGCTCGCGCTCATGTCGCTTTCGGTTCTAACACACGGGTCGCGGAGCGGCAAACCTTACCGCGGTTTGTGCCCACTCACGTACTCGACGATGACGGGCTCCCCGTCGGGCTCGACGGTGGTGAAGGCGATGCCGGCGGCGTCACCGCGTCGCCAGATGATCGTGCCCTGGGCGGCGAGCGTCTTGGGCAGCGTCGCACCGTCGCAGCGGATCTCGAGCGCCAGGCCGGCCGGCCAGTCGTCGGGCAGACCGGTCACCGACACGCCCCCCTGGCCCACGTCGCACGTGCGGACGACGCACGTCCGTCCCCCGTCCACCGCCACCAGCGTCGCGGCCGTCGTCAGCGTCGCGCGCGGATACTTGCGGATGTCGGAGGGAAGGACGGCGAAGATCTTCACAGGGAGCGCCTTGCCCTTGACCGGGACCGCGCCCAGCTCCCGTGTGAAGAACCGCCCTCGCACCGCCTCCGCGGTCGCCTCGCTGACGATGATGCCGGTGCCGTAGTCCTTGGTCAGGCTCTCCAGACGCGCCGCCAGGTTGACCGTGTCGCCGATGGCTGTGTACTCGAGACGCTGGCGCGAGCCCATCGTGCCCACGACGGCTTCGCCGGTATTGATGCCGACGCCGTTCCGGATCTGCACGCCCAGCTTCGCTTCCCAGCGCGCGGATACCGCCAGCGTGCGCTCCTGGAACTCCAGGCCGGTCAGGATGGCCTTGGCTGCGTGATCGGCGTCCTCGAAGGGCGCGTTGTAGAGGGCCATGATGCAGTCACCGATGTACTTGTCGACCGTGCCGCCGTGGCGGAAGACGACCTCGGTCATCTCCGTCAGGTACTCGCGTAGCATCTCGGCCACCTGCTCGGGCTCGACCTTCTCGGAGATCGACGTGAATCCGCGGATGTCCGAGAAGAGCACGGTGACCATGCGGCGCCGCGACCCCAGCGAAACGTCGGCGCGATGACGGACGATCTCGTTCAGCACGTCCGGGGAGAAGAACTGGGAGAGGCGCCGCCGCTCGCGTTGCTCGCGCACGTAGTTGTCGACGACCGTGGCGCCGTAGCCAAGGACGAGCGCGAGCGTGATGCCGATCGCCTGGAACCACACGTGCACGACGGTGAAGGCCGCCACGGTCCCGGCCGCCAGCGCCACCCAGACCAGCGCGACCGCCACGAAGGCCCGCGCGACTCGCAATCGGGCCGCGAGCCCAGCGGCGCCCAACGCCGCGATCGCCATCCCGACCAGACTCACCGCGCGCGGAACGGGCCGGATGCGATCGCCGCGGACGAGGGTGTCGATGACGTTGGCGTGGATCTCGACCCCCGACATGTTGCCGCTCGGGGCGAACGGCGTCGGGAACAGGTCGTGGAGCACCACGCTGGTCGGGCCGATGAGCACGATGGCGTCGCGGAAGGTCTCCGGCCGTACCTCACCCCCCACGACGCGGTGATACGGCACCCACGGGAACGTCCGCGGCCCCCCGCGAAAGTTGATGATGATCTCGTCGACCGACGGTCGCGGCGCCACGGTGAGCCCGCGAGCTGCCGCCAGACGATGCAGCACCCAGTCGAACGCCATCTCCCTGGTCTCGCCGAGGACGACATGGGACGGCGCGCGGCGCAAGTGGGCATCGATGTCCGGGTACATGTTGATCGGCGCCACCGCGGCCGCGCCGCGACGGATGATCGCCAGCGGCATGTCGCTCCCGGTCTTCTTCGAGGCGAGGTTGCCGATGTATTCGACCGTCTCGGCGCGGGCCGCCGCCAGGACGACATTCTTGGCTCGAGCCACGGCCGCTCCCAGGGCCGCATCGTCGTTCGGGCCGCGCGCCGACGGCTCGGGAAAGAGGAGGTCCACGCCGATGGCGAGGGGGCGCCCGCCGCTGATGACGTCGAGCAGCTTGCCGTGCAGGGCCCGCGGGAACGGCCAGGGGAGCTGCAGCTCGTCGAAGGAGTCCTCGTCGATCGTCACGATGATGATCGGCGCCGTCGGGGACCGCTGGCCGCGGAGCTCGAAGAGGCGGTTCAGCGTCCCCAGCTCAGCCGTATCGAGCGCGCCGGCCAGCGTCAGGCCGATCATCAGGAGGGCGGCGGCCCCGCCGGTGACGAAGGTGCGCGGGCTCGGCAGCTCAGCGAACGGCATCCTGCT
>Ga0066681_10001116_pt1 | contig 10394 bp, 10 predicted proteins | sample GraSoiAngelo_130_FD_65629 | JGI IMG/M metagenome (GOLD analysis project Ga0066681, IMG submission 65629) | Grasslands soil microbial communities from the Angelo Coastal Reserve, California, USA - 14_0929_02_20cm | ecosystem: Environmental > Terrestrial > Soil > Grasslands | place: USA...
TCGGCGGGGCGTTGCTGTCGGCGCTCGTCGTCGGGGGCGCTGTCGCCGGGCGCGATCTGGCGATGCGCCGCGCCGTCGTCGTGGCGCAGGCCGTTCCAGCGCGGGAAGGGCCTGCCGAGAGGAGCGTCAGCCGCTTCGAGATCCACGAGGGCACCACCGTCGGGATCGAGGACGAGGAAGCCGGCTTCAGGCGCGTGAAGCTGGCAAACGGACTGACCGGCTGGGTGCCCGCGGGCGCGCTCGAGCTGGTGGTCCCGCCCGGGTGGGCGGGACGGCCGGTGCTCGCCGCCCGGGTTGGCCGGCCGTGAGCACCGAAGCGTCGCCCGGGATCCCGCGTACCACTACCTCGCCGGAAACCGGACCGCGCTGCCCGCCATGATTTTCGCGGTGACGGCGGGCGCGGGGTTCGGCGAAGAGACGTGGGAAGCCGAACCCGCCGTGGCGCACTTCGTGTTCAGACAGGTCAGCGCGGGCGAGGATCCAGCGAGTCGAGACCTTCCCGGCCGATGTTCGGATCCCAGACGTAGATCGTGTCGGAGACGAGGTTCTCGACGTGGTAGGGGTCTTTCGCGAGCAGCGGGCCGATCTCCGACCGATCTTCGATCCGGAGCAGCAGCGCGCCTCCCTCGCGGGGGACGAATGGCCCCGAGCAGACCATCTTTCCCTGGCCGAGGAGCTCGCGCAGATATGCCCGGTGGCGGTCCACTGTCTGCTGGATGCGTTCGAGCGGAGCTTCGTACTTCAGCGCGACGAAGGCGTAGAGGGCCATGCGTTCGCTTCTAGAACGCATCCCATGACGTGTACAGCCTCAAGACATAGCCACAAAGCCGCGCCGTCGGTGCCGCAGCGGCTAGCATTCCTTGCGGCGCTTGCGGGTGCGCTTGCGGCGCGGGCGCGGCGGAGCAGACAGCCGCGAGACGAGCTCCTCCGCCTCAGTGAGAAGTCCGGCCGCCTCCGCGAGGGCTTCCTCGGTGGCGAGGCCGCACTCGATGGCGTCCGACAGCTCGGATTCGATCCGCTCGCGAAGGCCGTTCCGCATCGCTAACTACGCTAGCCCGAGGCGTTCACATGGCAACAATTCCGCTCCTGTTCCTGCTCGCGGCGGCCCAGACTCCGGCGGCGCGTGCGCGCGAGGTCGCCGCCAGACTCCCCTTTGCCTACCGCGCGTACCTCGAGGTTCGCCGGGAGGCCGCCGCGATCGGCGACCCGGCGCTGCGGTCCGCGACCGAGACGCTGCTGCTCGCTCCGTGGCTACCTCCTGAGGCGTGGGCGTACTCCCACCTCGGCGAGGCGCGTAAGCTGCTCGACGACCCGCGGCTCGAGCTGCCGCCTCCAAAGAAAGGAGACTTCCTCGCTTCCGCCGGCGGCTCCTGCGAAGGCGGCCACCACGGATACCCAGGTGGGCTCGCCGTCCACACACTCGCCACGCTGCGCCATGCGCGCGCGCTCGCGGACGTCTACCGCCACGTGTACGGCGTCGACGTCAAAGCGGATCAGCTCACCACAGCCGTCCTCTGGCACGACGCTCTATTGGCCGCCACCCTCCCCTTCCGCGCCGACGGCTCCTGTGGGCCGGAGCCGGACATCGCGCGAGCGCCTGCCCACCACGTCCTCGGGCTCGCCGCGGGCATCCTGCGCCACCTTCCGGCCGACCTGCTCTACGTGATCGCGGCGGCGCGCAGTCCGGATCCAGGAGAGATCTGCCCCTGGCTGCAGGCGGCCTCGATCCTCGCCGAAGGCCGCAAGCTCGAGTGCCCGATGCGGCAGACGGTGGAATCGTTCATCCATCGCTTCGCCGATTCCGACTCGGCGCTGACCGTGCTGACCTGGTCCCGGTACGAGGCCCGGGCGCCAGGAGGATGGGCGCGCTACGAAGCGCTGCTGCAGGACGGAAACGACGTATTGCTCTTCAGTCGCTCTCCGTGACGCCGCGGCGCGGGCACAGATCGAGGACTGCGCAGCGCGAGCAATGAGGGCGCCGCGCCTCGCAGGTCCTTCGCCCGTGCCAGATCAGGAGCTGGTGGGCGCGCCCCCAGAGCTGCTCCGGCAAGAGCGCGGAGAGCTCGTGCTCCACCTTGCGCGGATCCTCCTGGCGGGTGAGGCCCAGCCGTCGCGAGACGCGGCCTACGTGCGTATCGACCGGCAGCGCCGGCGTGCCGAACGCGTGGTTTACCACCACGCCCGCCGTCTTCCAGCCGACGCCCGGCAGCTCGCAGAGCTCCTCGCGCTTGCGGGGAATGTGCCCGCCATGGTCGCGGGCGATCCGGGTCATCGTTTCGTGCAGGTTCTTCGCCTTGCCCCGCCAGAGGCCGACGCGCTTGATCTGTTCGCCGATGACCTCCGGCGTGCTCCGCGCGTAATGCGCAGCGGTCGGGTAGCGGTCGAACAGCGCCGGCGTCACCTGGTTCACGACGGCGTCGGTGCACTGCGCCGAAAGCATCACCGAGACGAGGAGCTGCAGCTCGTCCTGGTACTCCAGGGCAATCTTCGCCTCCGGCATCTCCTTCTCCAGCCGGCGGACGATCCGTGCGAACCTGCGCGCGCGCTCTGCTTTCGATTCGCGGGCCACCGCAGCCGCGTTTATCATGCCCCATCCCGGAGGAGCGGGCTCCGCCCGCGACGGGCGGAGCGCCTCGGCGCGGAGCATCCAATGGACTTCATCGACCTGCGCAGCGACACCGTGACCCGCCCTACACCCGGCATGCGAAAAGCAATCGCGGCGGCGGAAGTCGGCGACGACGTCTATGGCGAGGACCCGACCATCAACGCGCTTCAGGACCGCGTCGCCGCCATGCTGGGCAAGGAAGCGGCTGTCTGGGTGCCCACCGGCACCATGGCGAACCAGATCGCGCTGGGGTCGCTCGCGGGGATGGGCGACGAGATCATCTGCGACCGGCACTGCCATGTCGTGAACTACGAGGGCGGAGCCATCTCCGCCTTGTGGGGAGTGCAGAGCCTGGTCGTCGACGGACCTCGCGGGATCTTCACCGCCGAGGCTGTGAAGGCGGTCATCCGCGCGAGCCAGGGCGACCACGATCCCCGCCAGAAGGCGGTCGCCATCGAGAACACGCACAACCGCGGCGGCGGAAGCATCTGGCCGCTCGCGCAGCTCGAGGCGGTCGCCGGCGTCGCGCGTGCCGCCGGCCTCGCCGTTCATCTCGACGGAGCGCGGATCTGGAACGCGCACGTGGCGACCGGGATCCCGCTGCAGCAGTGGTGCGCGAAGGCGGACACGGTCTCCGTCTGCCTGAGCAAGGGTCTGGGGGCGCCGGCGGGGTCGCTGGTGGCGACCACGCGCGAGCGGATGAAAGCGGTGCGGCGCCTGCGCAAGCGCGTCGGAGGTGGGTTGAGGCAGGCAGGGGTGCTCGCCGCTGCGGGCATGTACGCCCTCGACCATCATCTGCAGCGGCTTGCCGAGGACCATGAGAGCGCCCGAAAGCTCGCGGAGAGCGTTCCGTTTTCCTGGCATGCCCCGGAGACGAACATCCTGCTCGCCGACGTCGCCAACGCGCCGGCGCTGGTCGACGCGGCGAAAAAGGAAGGGGTGCTGATCAACGCCGTCAGCGGTACCCGCATCCGCGCCGTGACGCATCTCGACTTCCCGCTTGCCCAGGTTCCGGAAGCCGCCGCACGCCTGCGCCGCGCCGCGGACAGACTCTGATCTTCTGGTAGAATCGCGGGCCGTGGAGACGTTCGAATCCGCGCCCGTCGGGACGCCGAAGTTCGTCTCCGATCTGGACACGCTGATCCGCGCCCGCTACCCGCTCATCTACCTGGTGAGTTGGGAAGAGCAGCGCCTCGACGCCATCCTGCAGGACGTCGCGCAGACCCACGGAAAGGCTCTGTTGCAGTGGTCGGTGACGCGCGGGATGCGCCGCGTCTCCGCAGGCCGCACGGTCGCCGTCAGCGAGCAGTCGCGCGATCCGGTGGAGGCGCTCGCGGCCATCGGCAAGCTGACCGAGCCGTCGCTGGTCGTGCTGAAGGACTTCCACCCTTTTCTCGACAGCGCCGCCGTCGTGCGGGGAATGCGCGAGCTGGCGCAGGACCTCAAGTCCACCTTCACGACGGTGATCCTGCTCGCTCCGGTGCTCACCATCCCCGTGGAGCTGGAGAAGGAAGTCTCGGTTCTCGACGTTCCCCTTCCCTCGTTCCGCGACCTGTACCAGCTCCTGAAGGAGATCGTCACGGTCGTCCGCCGCGGGAACAAGGCGCGCGTGGAGCTGACCCGGGAGCAGGCCGAGCAGATCATCAAGGCGGCGCAGGGTCTGACGCTGAGCGAGGCGGAAAACGCCTTTGCCAAGGCCATCGCCAACGACGGCGTGCTCGACAGGGACGACATCCGCCTGGTGCTCGACGAGAAGCGGCAGGTGATCCGCAAGAGTGGCTTGTTGGAGTTCGTCAACGTCGAGCAGGAGCTGGCGCACGTCGGCGGCCTCGACGAGCTGAAGGGATGGCTGAACGGCAGGATGGGCGCCTTCAGCGAGCCGGCGCGCAAGTTCGGCCTGCCCGCGCCGAAAGGCCTTCTGCTGCTGGGCGTGCAGGGATGCGGCAAGAGCCTGACGGCGAAGGCCATCGCATCCGTCTGGTCGCTGCCGCTCTTGCGCCTGGACCTGGGCCGGATCTTCTCCTCCCTCATCGGATCCTCCGAGGAGAATCTGCGCCGCGCCATCCGCGTCGCCGAGAGCGTCGCGCCGACGGTGCTCTGGATCGACGAGATCGAGAAAGGCCTCGCGGGAAACGCCGGCGCCGCGGTGACCGACTCCGGCGTCTCCGCGCGCGTCTTCGGATCGCTGCTCACCTGGCTGCAGGAAAAGACCGCTCCGGTCTTCGTGGTCGCGACGGCGAATCGCATCGATGCGCTGCCGCCCGAGCTGCTGCGCAAGGGGCGGTTCGACGAGATCTTCTTCATCGACCTGCCCAGCGCGGCGGAGCGGCGGGACATCTTCCGCATCCACATCGCGCGCCGGCAGCGAGACCCGGCGGCGTTCGACCTCGACGCGCTCTCCACGGCGGCCGAGGGCTTCTCCGGGTCCGAGATCGAGCAGGCGGTGATCGCCGGGCTCTACTATGCGTTCGACGAGTCCACCGAGCTCCGCCAGGCGCACGTGATGCGGGCCGTCCAGGAGGCGTTTCCGCTCTCGTCGACCATGGGCGAGGAGATCTCCCGCCTGCGCGAGTGGTCGAAGAACCGGACGCGCCCGGCCTCCACGGCCCAACGCCTGGCGGTCGTGCGCTGATGGCTGGACGGCTGACGCGCTTTCTGAACCTGGAGCGCCCACGCCGGCCCGGGGAAGCGCCGCACCACGAAGTGGCGACGACGGGTCGTTTCACCGGCGAACCCTCCACTCTCGGCCTGCAGCGGGACTTCGGGGAGCAGCCCTTCGTGCGCTGCCCGCGGTGCGAGGCGGACAACTCGCGCTACGCGCAGCTCTGCACGAACTGTCAGGGTCCGCTCACCGGAGACGACGTCCGAGCCTGGAACGAGAAGCTGTGGGCGGACCGGCAGGCGCAGCTCGCTGGCGAGCACACTGCCCGGGAGCAGACGCAGCGGGAGCTTCTCCAGCAGAACCGTCTGCTGGGCGCGGCGCTGGCGCGGGAGGTCGGCGAGCGCGAGCGAGCGCGCCTCTCCTGGTGGTGGTCGAACGGCGGGTTGCCGGATGCGACGCCGATCGGCTTCCGGCTCTTGTCGATGCTGCCGACGACGCGCGCGAGAATCGTCGCCGGGGCCGTCGCGGCCGGGGCATTCGTCGGGGCGGCGCTGCTGGCGTTCGGGGCACGGCGGCATCCGATGCTGCAAGGTGCTGGGTTCGTGATCGGCTTCCTCCTGCTGTTGCTGTTCACGCCCAACGTGCCGCGATATCGCCGCTGGTGGTGGTGAGGCTGTCTCGTTTCGAGCCCAGCAGCTCGAAACAGGAGTCCCATTTCGAGCGCGCCTGCTGAGGCGTCCTTTGGCGCGCGCACGGCACGCCGTTCGCAGAAGCGCGCTCCGTGCATTCGTCGCTCTACTGCGCGGCCATCGCCGGCGCCGGCGCGCGCCTCGTCGAGGTGCAGGTGGACCTGGCGCTGGGACTCCCCGGTTTCCATCTGGTCGGCTTGCCCGACCACGCGTGCAACGACGCGCGCACGCGCGTCCTCACCGCGCTGCGCAATACCGGGTACCAGCTGCCGCAGAAGAAGATCACGGTCAATCTCGCTCCAGGAGACCTGCGCAAGGAGGGGGTCGGCTTCGACCTCGCCATCGCGCTCGGGATCCTCGCTGCCGCGGGGCTGACTCCGTTGCCGGAGCGCACGCCGCTGGTGGTCGGCGAGCTCGCGCTCTCCGGCGAGGTGTTGGCGGTGCGCGGCGTACTGCCCGTCGCGCTGGAGGCGCGCAAGCGCGGGTTCGAGGGCCTGATCGTGCCCGAGCAGAACGCTCCGGAGGGTGCGCTGGTGCAAGGGATCCGCGTGTACGGCGCCCGCACGCTGGCCGAGGCAGCGGAGACGTTCTGCGGGACGGGAGGTCGCCCTCCCGCAACCGCGCCGCAGGAGACGGCGCCCGCGACGGCGCTCGATCTGGCCGACGTGCGCGGGCAGCAGACCGCGAAGTGGGCGCTCGAGGTGGCCGCCGCGGGCGGCCACAACGCTCTCTTCATCGGACCGCCGGGGGCCGGAAAGACCATGCTGGCCCGCCGCTTTTCCGGGTTGCTTCCGGCGCTCTCGTTCGAGGAAGCCGTGGAGGCGACATCCATCTGGTCGGTGGCCGGCCGGCTCACGCCCGGGCAAGGCCTTATGCCCGCGCGCCCTTTTCGCGCCCCCCATCACACCATCTCGGTGGCCGGGCTGATCGGCGGGGGATCGCCGCTGCGGCCGGGCGAGATCTCTCTGGCGCATCGAGGAGTGCTCTTTCTCGACGAGCTGCCGGAGTTCGGCCACGCGGCGCTGGAGGCGCTGCGACAGCCGCTGGAGGACGGCAAGGTGTCTCTGGTGCGCGCGAAGGATCGCGCCACCATGCCCGCCCGCTTCATGCTCCTCGGCGCGATGAATCCGTGTCCTTGCGGACACGCCTCCGATGCGGACCCCGACCGCTGCACGTGCACGCTGCCCGCCAAGGAGAACTACATGCGGCGCATCTCGGGGCCCATCCTGGACCGGTTCGACCTTCACATCGAGGTCGGAGCATTGCGCACGAAAGACTTTCTCGCGCTGCCGCAGGGCGAAGCGTCGGCCGCCGTTCGCGAGCGCGTCGAAGCCTGCCGCGCGCTGCAGCGGCACCGGTTCGCGCAGTTCCCGGATCTCCATTGCAACGCGCAGCTCAGCGGTCCCGCGCTGCGGAAGCTCGTCGGGGCGAGCGACGCGGCACGGTCGCTGCTGGCGCGCTTCATCGACGAGAAAGGCCTCTCGGCCCGCGCGCACGATCGCATGCTCAAGCTCGCGCGCACCATCGCCGATCTGCACGGCCACGAACACGTCGGCGAGCAGCACGTGCAGGGGGCGGTACAGCTGCGCTGTCTCGACAGCCCCACCACCGGCAGGCCGGACCGGATCCGTATGGCGCCCCTCCAACTCGCGCGCAGGGCAGCGCTGCAACCACCTCCGGGCACGTCGCCCGGCGCGATTCCCAGGGAGGGAACATGAGCAAGGTGTCGGAGAAGCTGAAGATGGCTGCCGAGAAAGGCAGGGCAGTCCTCGCTGCCATCGGCGCCATCGAGAAACAGTTCGGGAAGGGCGCGATCATGCGGCTTGGCGAGGGCGAGATCGGACAGCCTGTCGCCACGTTCCCCAGTGGGTCGCTGGGCCTCGACCTGGCGCTGGGATGCGGCGGCTATCCGCGCGGTCGGGTGATCGAAATCTTCGGACCCGAGAGCTCGGGCAAGACCACCCTGACGCTGCATGCCATCGCACAGGTCCAGGCGCTGGGCGGGTGCGCCGCGTTCATCGATGCGGAGCACGCGCTCGACGTCACGTACGCCCGCAAACTCGGCGTCAGGGTCGAGGATCTGCTCATCTCCCAGCCCGACACCGGCGAGCAGGCGCTGGAGATTACCGAGACCCTGGTTCGTTCCGGGGCCGTCGATCTGGTGGTGATCGATTCCGTCGCGGCCCTGGTGCCCAAGGCGGAGATCGAGGGCGAGATGGGCGATTCGCACATGGGCCTGCAGGCCAGGCTCATGTCGCAGGCGCTGCGCAAGCTGACGGCGGTCGTGAGCCGGAACAGCGCTACCGTGATCTTCATCAACCAGATCCGGATGAAGATCGGCGTCGTCTTCGGGTCGCCGGAGACCACCACCGGGGGAAACGCGCTCAAGTTCTACTGCAGCCTTCGTCTCGACATCCGCCGGATCGGCGCCGTCAAGGACGGCGATCAGATGGTCGGCAACCGGACGCGGGTGAAAGTGGTGAAGAACAAGATGGCGCCGCCCTTCCGGGAAGCGGAGTTCGACGTTCTCTACGGGGTGGGGATCTCCCGGCCGCACGAATTGCTCGATCTCGGCGTGGAGCGCGGCTTCATCGAGAAGAGCGGAGCGTGGTTCGAGATCTCCGGCGAGCGGATCGGTCCGGGGCGCGAGAAGGCGGCGGAGGCGCTGCGCGCAAACGCCACCGCCGTCGAGGACCTGGAGCGCAAGCTGCGCGAGGCGGGTGCCAGCGACAAGTCCGCGCCGCCCCCGACGCAGTCGGAGGCTGCGGCATGAGCACGCTGCAGCAGATCGCGAGCCTGGAGGCCCACCGCGCGGTGCGCAGCGGACGCTGGTTTTCGCTGCTGCGCATCGCGCCGCCGGGGTGGGCGGCGCTGGATTCGGACGTGGAGGAACTGGCTGCCGTCGTCCGCGCCCACCTGCGCCGCACCGACGCGGTACTGCGCGTCCGCGACCGCGAGATAGGCGTGGTCCTGATCGAGACGGTGGGCGACGACGTGCACGTTGCCGTCGACCGCCTGCGGGAAGCGCTGGCCGCGCGGCTGCCGTGGCTCGAGGTGCGAATCGGCTGGGCATCTGTGGGGCCGGGGCAGCGGCCGACATGGCAGGAGGCATGGCGGTGGGCGGGTCAGCTGCTGGTGGCGGCCGCGGCGGTTCCGGCCGCGGCGTGAAGGGGGAGTAGGGCGGGGGCGCGCCGGCGGCGCCTCTGCTCCGCTTCAATAGAGGCGGTTGAAAACGGCCGCTCCCCAGGCGTTGACGGCAACGCCGAGGAGCGCGAGGAACCAGAACGTGCCGGTGAACCGGCGTCCGCCCAGCGCCAGCAGGACGATCAGATATGGCGTGTAGTCCACCGAGAAGCGGAAACCGAACTGGTAGTAGCCGCTGTTCTGGTAGAAAAAGCCGGGAACGGCCACCACGGCGACCGTCAGCCAGAGCGCGCGGTGCAGGCGCGGCTTCTCCTTCGGCCAGAGCAGGTACAGGAAGAGGGGCGTGGTGACGAACAGGCTCATGCCCTCGCCGTTGAAGCCGATCCGCAGCGGGTGGAACTGGATCTCCGGCAGGCGCGTGAAGGCATCGTGCAGGTTCCGCTCGAGGAAGGCGTAGTGGAACAGTCCATAGCGGAGGACCTGGGCGTTCACCCGGTTTGCGTACAGGTGAGAATGGCCGAATTCTCCGAAGCTGCCGAATCGGACGTAGTTCATCCACGCCATCGGCACGGCGATGGCGGCGATGGCGGCGGCGAACGGCACCAGCCGCGGCAGCGCTGCCCGCCAGCGCGCCGGATCGCGCAGCTTGCTCCATTCCAAAGGGCCGTCGGGGGACAGCGCCTCGAAGACGAAGAACACCGCGGAGAAGGCCAGCGGCGTCCGCGTGATGGCGGCGCACCCGACGGCAAGGCCGGCGAGCACCGGATGGCGTGCTCCGATCGAAGCGTGCAGGTAGAGCAGCGTCAGCGTCACGCCGATGGTCTCGGCCGTGAACCAGACCTCGCCGCGGATTCCGCAGCTCCAGGCCAGCGTCCCGAATCCGTAGATGAGGGCCAGGGCGACGTGCTCCCATTCCGGCCGGGCCGCCTGTAAACGGCGGAAGAGGCGATAGAGGAGCGCCACGTTCGCGGCCGCGAAGAAGAGCGTGAAAGCGACGTCGTTGAACGAGAGGCCGAAGACGGCCACGAAGGGAACCATCAACAGCGCCGGGAAAGGGGGGAAGGACACGTACCAGCGGCCGTCCTGCAGGACCCAGTCGTTGAGGTTCGGCGGCTGCGGCACGGCCAGATGGAGCTGGCCATGGAGGAATGCGTGCGCCTGGTAGACGAAGTGCGGCGCGAAAGACTGATGCGCGAGCAGCCCGTCGCTGGAGAGCGCGTACGCTGCGAGCGACGCGACGAAGAGGATCAGGTCGACGCGATGGCGCGCGGCCACTTCGCGCCAACCGGTGGTCAGGGGACCCTCGTTGGACCCAACGCCTCGCGCAGGAGCTGGAGCGCGCCGTAGGCAGCCT
>Ga0066681_10001120_pt1 | contig 10376 bp, 8 predicted proteins | sample GraSoiAngelo_130_FD_65629 | JGI IMG/M metagenome (GOLD analysis project Ga0066681, IMG submission 65629) | Grasslands soil microbial communities from the Angelo Coastal Reserve, California, USA - 14_0929_02_20cm | ecosystem: Environmental > Terrestrial > Soil > Grasslands | place: USA...
CGAACTTTTCCAAATCGTTCGCGAAGAAGCCCTCTACGATCGGCCCATCGCCGAGCGGCATCGCATCGTTTTTTACATTGGCCACGTCGAGGCGTTTGACTGGAACCTGCTCTCGCAACGCGCCTTTGGTTTGCGCTCCTTCCACCGGACTTTTGATGAACTTTTCTCGTTCGGCATCGATCCCGTCGGCGGCGGATTGCCCACGGACCCACCGGAGGATTGGCCGTCGCTGCCGGAAGTGGCCCGCTATCGAAAGCGCGTGCGCGAAGAACTCGACCGCGCCATCGAACATGCGTTGGAGCGGCCCGAGGAAGGGCATCCGCACTCGCTGCAAATGCTCCACGTGGCCGTCGAACATCGCTTGATGCATGCGGAAACGCTGGCTTACATGCTGCACCGGCTGCCTGCGGAAAAAAAGATTTGTGGCCCGGAAAAAGTGGCGTGGAAAGCGCCGCGCGTGAAGTCCCGGCTCGTGGAAATTCCCGCGGGACGCGCCACCCTCGGAGTCCAGCATTCGAATGAACACGATAACAACTTGGCACAAGAAAAGCCGGCACAGGAAAATATTGTGGAATTTGGCTGGGACAACGAATTCGCCGCCCACGAAATAGCCGTCCCCGGGTTCGCCATCGACAGCCACAACGTAACCAACCACGATTTTCTGCGATTTATTCAAGCCGGCGGTTACGATAACCGTTCTCTTTGGAGCCCCGAGGCCTGGGCTTGGAGAACCAAAGAGAATATCCTGCATCCGATGTTCTGGAGGGCCGAGGGCAATCTCTGGCTTTATCGAACCATGTTTGGAGAAATTCGCCTCCCGCTCGAATGGCCGGTGTACGTGAGCCACGCGGAAGCAACCGCTTATGCAAATTGGCTCGGGCGTAAGCTGCCGACTGAGGCGCAATTTCATCGCGCCGCGTACGGCACACCGAAAAATGAGCTGCCTGCTCAGAAGGCGCGAGGCGGAGATGCGAATGCCGAGGAGCGCGGCCACCCCGGGGGTAAGGAGCGGCAGGGCGAGCTAGAGCGCACTTATCCGTGGGGCGAAGAGGCTCCGAGCGAGCGCCACGGCAATTTCGATTTTCACTCCTGGGATCCGTCGCCGGTGGGCGTGCATCCCGCGGGGGTAAGCGCGTTTGGCGTTTATGATCTTGTCGGCAACGGCTGGGAGTGGACGCGCACCGAGTTCGCGCCGTTTCCGGGATTCACGCCGATGCCCTTTTATCCGGGCTATTCCGCAAACTTTTTCGACGGCAAGCACTATGTGATGAAAGGCGGCTCGCCACGCACGGCCGCGTGCATGCTGCGCCGTTCGTTCCGCAACTGGTTCCAACCGCATTATCCGTACCTATACGCAACGTTCCGTTGCGTCGAGGACTAAGCAGACACCAGCTCGGAGACCAACCATGGCGATGCTTGCCCCAACGCACGTGTCGGAATTTGCGGCGGACGTGCGCGAAAGCCTGACCAAACCCGGTCAGCGCGAACTCCCTTCCAAATATCTCTACGATGAAGTGGGGTCCGCGCTGTTCGAGGCGATCTGCGTTCTGCCGGAGTACGGGCTGACGCGGGCGGATGCGCGTTTGCTGGAGAAACACTCGCGGGAAATCGTGGCGCGCGTGCCGTCACCGGTGCAAGTGGCGGAGCTGGGCAGTGGCTCGGGAAAAAAGACGCGGTGGATTTTGGAAGCACTGGCGCGGCGGCAAAAAACGTATTACTACCCCATCGAGATTTCGCCGCATGCGCTGGCGGCGTGCGAGAAAGAATTGGCGCAGATTGATTTGGTGAGCGTGGTCGGATACGAGCAGCCCTACCTCCAAGGATTGCGTTCGGTGGCCGAAAGCCGGGACGAGGACGGTCACCTGCTGGTGCTGTTTCTCGGAAGCACGATCGGCAACTTTGACCGCGATGCGGGAGAAATGTTTTTGCGGGAGATGCGGGACACTCTGCGCCCGGACGACGCGTTGCTGCTGGGAACGGATTTGGAGAAGGCCGTCGAGCTGCAACTCCTGGCGTATGACGATCCGGCGGGGGTGACGGCGGCGTTCAATTTGAATTTGCTGGCGCGCATCAACCGGGAGCTGGGCGCGGACTTTGATTTGAGCTGCTTCCGGCACGAGGCGCGCTGGAATTACGCGGACCGGCGGATCGAAATGCATCTGATGTCGACGTGCCGGCAGAGCGTGCGGATACCGGCGGCCAACCTGCGCATGGCGCTGGACGAAAACGAAACGATTTGGACGGAAAGCTCGCACAAATACAAAGCCGAGGAAATTCCCGAAATGGCCGAGCGCACCGGCTTCCGCTGCGAAGCGCAGTGGATCGATGAGGAGTGGCCCTTCGCGCAGAACCTGCTCGTGGCCGAGTGAAACGCCACAATTCTTGTTAATAGCCCTACTATGAGCGGGCGGGGGCATGTCTGACAGACCCAGGACCTTTGGGGCGGGTGCCAACGAATTTATCAACTGCATAGCTGCGATTAGAGCCTGTTCAAGAGAATGCCTTTTCTCGTCCGTAAGATGCGCGCAAAGGCACAACCGATAAGCATCGCCACTTTGGATACATTTCCGCGCATGCGGATTATTCACCTCCTTGCCCATGTCTGATTCAGAGACGTTGGCCTCATCTGCAGCCTTGAATTGCCAGATGCTTGGGCTCTCAAAATAACCGGTCCTATCGCCCGCTACACCACGGCCGACCCGCGTGTCCACACGCCGTCTCTCGCGTCCGTTCGAGAGGTCGTAGAGGCCTCTGACTGCGGGACGCCGTGGGCCCAGCACGTCGCTCTAATCACTTCGTTACAGAAGAGGGCGAATGACAGCGGATTACGTGGTCCAGAGGAGGTCGAGCTTTTTTTCGACGAAGGCGAAGTCTTTGTCGCTGGTGGCGAGAGAGGCTTTGCGCGCGACGGCGAGGGCGGCGACGATCTCCAGAGGAAGCTGGGCGATGTCCTCGATGACCTTGCGGGCCACGCCGGAGCCTTTGGTGCGCCAGGTGGAGGAATACACCTCGCCCCAATTCACCACGGACATCAACAATTGGCGCTTGCCTTCGACGCCCAAGCGAATGAGGTCCTCAACCTTTTCCGCGCCGGGACGGTCTTCGAAGAGAGTCATCAGGGCGCTGGCCTCGAGGACGATGCGTTTCATAGCGCGCGCCCGCGCTCGCTCCTGGAGGAGAGTTTCCAGAGCCTTGGAGTCTTTGTACATGTACGACGCCAGAAGGAAGGTAATTGGAGAGGAGAGCCGGCATGCTGGCGGCACAAAATGGGCGCAGCAATGCTGCGCCCCTACAAAAATGAGAAAACAAAGATGCCGGGCTTCCCGACAAGACCGTCGGGATCCCCACAAACCAGGGCAAAGCCCGGCGCTACAAGAAGCGAAGAGAGGTTTCTCCTCGCAAAAACCGCTCGGAGCGGAGGAGGTCTCACCCAGCTTCGGCGGGGTTCGAAATGACGGGAGGAGTGGCGCAGGTCTACAAGAACTGAGTGCTAGAAGGCTTCGAGGCGCCAGACGAGGCGGGCGGACCAGGCTTTCTGCGCGGTGAGCGGGGGGCGCCAGACGGCAAGAATTTGCGAGCCTTGGTAGACACGCTCAAAACCTTCTTCGGATTCGGAGACGGTTTCGATGGGGGCGACCCAGAATCCTTCGGACAGGGGCGCGTGCAAAGCGACGCGCACGCGCTGCCAACCATCTTCCATGCGCAGGATGGGCGCAGGCAGCGCGCCGCTGAAACGAAGATTCGCGCGGCCAGCGGGAGTCTCGAAGAAACGGTCCGGCTCGGCGGGCGCAAGAAGATTGATGATGGATTCGATACCGACGGCGACGGGCTTTTCGAGCGGCTCTTTGAGTTTGAGCTGGATTTCGCAGGCGACTTCAAAACCGTTGGGCGACGGATTGAAGGAAAAATGCTTGAAGAGGAGGAGTTTTTGCGCCGAGCCTTCCGCTTTGCCGTGGAGCAGGAGCGTGTCCGCGCGGAAAAGCTCGGCAGTAAGGGCCGAGGAATTCTTGACGCTGAAGGCGCCTCCGGCAAAACCGGCGTCTTCGCGGAGCTCGAGCGTTTCGAAGTCGGCCTGCGTGCGTGAAGGATCAAAAATCAAAATGCGGAAGGCGTGGCGCGGCCAGCGGTCATAGCGAAGAAAGCGCTCGAGGCCGGGCTCCTTGACGCGCGTTTGTTCGTGAATGGAGACCGCGCCGGTGGCAGTGGCTCCAGCAGCTTCGCGCAAGCGCGCGTGGTAAGCCTCCGGGCGGCGAAGGATGGAATTGACGAGCGTGGCGGCCGCCGGACGAAAATCGAGCGCGGTGATGGTGCCGCCGTCGCCGGGCTTGAGGAGCGCCTGGAATTCGGGAGAGGTGAAGAGCAATTCGTTCGCGCCGTCGGCGTCGTAGTCGAGCATCTCGAGCCGGGGAGCGAGCGCGCCGGGGGTGAGGCGGTCGGCGATGGCTTCCGCGCGGATGAGATTGCGCGCGGGATCGGTGCGAAGATGCGGGGCGTAGATGCCGCCGAAGATGCCGTGCCAATAAGCGTCGTTGCATTGCGCGCGTAAGAGGAGGTCGCGGGCTTCGGAGAGCTGCGCGGCTTGCTTTTCGCGGTCGGGGCACGCGGTGGCCGCAGCGGCAGCGATGCGCGCGGAAACGCGCAGCATTTTTTTATGAAGCAGATTGGACTCGGGATACTTGCGGAAAAAGCCGCGCCAGGAGCCGCCGCGGAGGAAGCCTAGAACTTCGGGGCGCGACGTGAATTCCTGGAGCACGGCGTGATAGCGCTGGCGCACGCGCGTGGGGAACACCCACTCCATCATCTCGGTGTAAGAAGCGGTGGGAAGATCGGCGCGTCCCAGGGGGGAATGCGATGCGAGATATTCGCCGGGCGTGCAGACGTTGAGCCAACTGGAATTCCTTTCGAGCGCGGCAAAAAAATCGGAGAGCCAACCGTCTTTGTAACAGTGGTCGTGGGTGCCGGGCCAGACACCGAATTTTTCCATGTCGTCGCCCATGGCGGCGACTCCGCCGGGATGCACGCTGGCGGCGTCGCGCAAATAGGTGATGACGTCTTCGACTTTGCCGAAGGGGACGAGATAACGCAGCGCCTTCTGGCCCGGATAGAGCCACACGCTTTTGCCGCGGTCTTCGGCGATGTAGGCGCCGAAGAGTTCCTCGGGCTCGAATCCGGCGGCGAGAAAGTGCATGTCGTCCACAAGCGTGTAGGCGACGTTGGCGGCGGCAAGAACGCTGGGAAGCTGAGGCTCCCAGACGCGCTCAGCAAGCCAGGCTCCGGAGGGACGCGCTCCAAAATGCGTTTCGAGATAGCAGGCAAGGCGGGTGATTTGTTCGAATTGGTCTTCGGGCGGAATAGAGACGAGGATGGGTTCGTAGAAGCCGCCGCCGATGAGCTCGACCTGCCCGCTCTGGACCAATTTTTTCAGGCGGGCGAAATATTCGGGGCGGTGCTGCTCGATCCAGGTGAGCAGAGGGCCGGAATAATGAAGGCCGAGATGAACGCGGGGATGTTCTTCCAGATGCTGCAAGAAAGGAAGATACGAATTGTCGTAGGACTTTTCGAGAACGTGCTCGAAATTGCCGCAGGGCTGGTGCGCGTGAATGAGAAGGGCAAGATGGAAAGTCTGCGGCATGGGGACAGTTTTTTCTCCGTACCATGATAACAAGCCGCGAGATTTTATGAATTCAAACCACGGTTAGGATGCAGTGAATGCGCAACTTGATCGGGGGCGGGCCAGACCGCCAGGGAGCAATGCAGTTCATTAAGGGGCGGTGTGCTTGAGGACCCAATCGGAGATGGAGGTGAGAGCCTCGGGGGCTAGGGTTTCCTCGATGCCGCCGTACTCGGTGGGCGAGCCAGTGGGGGCGTGCTGAAAGAGATGGTTCAGGCCAGGAAGCTCGGTGGTTTGAAAATCCTTGTTGCCGCCTTCCTGAAGGGCTTTCTTGATTTGCGCGAGATTTTCTTTCGAGGCAATCTGCAAATCCTTGTCGCCGTTGAGAGCCAGGACCGGGCATTGCGTTTTCTGTAGCGCGGGGACGGGATCGTAATCGAGGAAGAAGCGGAACCACGGCGAAGCCATCACGCGAGCCTGGGTCTTGAGCGCCATAGGAGGCAACGTGGTGCTCATGCCCGTGGAGTCGACGAGATCGGTCAATTTGGCTTCAATCACTTCCGGATCCTTTTCCTTGCGCGCCAGAGCATAGGACTGGAGATTGAAATCGCGCGCTTTAGCGATGCGCTCGTCGTCAAAGCCAGCGACCTTCAGAATCAGCTCAGACTGCAGCAGCATGATGTGTTCACCCTTCAAGCCGGGAGCCGCGAGCAGCACCACCCAGGCTACGTCCAAGGTGTGCGAGGCAACCATGGAGGCAATACTTCCCCCTTCGCTGTGACCGATGAGGCCGATTTTCCTGGCGTCGATTTCCTTCCGGGACTTCAAATAAGCGAGCGCCGCGGTTACGTCACTGGCGAAGTCTTCGGTAGTCGCCTGATCGTAATTGCCGGTGGACTTGCCGATGCCGCGTTTGTCATAGCGAAGAACAGCGAGACCTTTGCGCGTTAGATGGTCGGCAAGCACGAGAAAGGGGCGATGACCGGCGACGTTTTCATCGCGATCTTGAGGTCCTGAACCAGCGATAAGAATGGCTGCGGGAAACGGGCCCTGTCCGGGCGGAAGCGTGAGGGCACCGGCGAGCGAAAGTTGTGCTTTCGAATTCGCGAAAGTCACTGCTTCTTCTCGGTACGGATAAGGCTTCGCAGGGTTTTGCGGACGCACGAGCTCGAGCAATTGGTCCGAGCGCTGAAAGTTCAGGTTGCGCGTGATGCCTCCCTGGGTCCAGGTTCCGGTGATGGCGGATTTTGCGGCGTTCAATGTGCCTTCGTAGACTCCCTGCACGACAGGAATTTCAAAATGGAAGACGGCTAGTTTCTGGCTGACCTTGACGGCCGGAAGGCCGCCGATGCCCTGATCGGGACTGTCCAGCGCCGCGACGAGTTGCTTTTGGTCATCGTGCGTGACGTGGATCTGAAAACGCAAACGCAGGCCGTTGGCTTCCAGGGCGCCTTGCCACACGCCTTCCACACTGGCGATGGCATCGCCCGGCTTCTTCGCGCCAGCGCCGGCAGCCTGGCGATGAAAGGAAAGCGGGAGACCGACGTTGCCCTGCGACCAAACACCTTGAATTCCGGAGTGGTCAGCGGAAATTTTTCCTTCGTATAAAGCGCCGACGGAAGAAACGCTGAACCGGAGATCGGAGCCGTTTTGTGTGAAGGCGGTTACCTCGATGCCGTAAACGCCCTGATCGAGGCTGTCAATTGTGGCTTTGAACGCGCCGTCTTGCGCTTTCAAAACATGGAGGACGAGATGCAAAACCGCGTCGCCGGCCTCGAGGGAGCCAGCCCAATTGCCTTCGAGAGTGGCGGAGGCGGGCAGAGGCGGCTTGTGATTCGCGGGCGCCTGAGCGCTGGCGGCGGTGTAGCAAGCGTTGCACAAGAATAAAAGCGTGAGTGCCGAACGAACCAGAATGGGCTTCAAACAAAACCTCCCCACCGGCAGATTTCCTTATAGATGATTTCGCGAAGAAAAGAGTTGGCGCGAGCCCCGCGCTTTCACGCGAGAAAAAAGGCAGCGCAGCAATGAGTTTGTGTTGAGAACTAACAGTGCTTGCCCCCAGCGGCTAAAGCCGCGTTGATCTGGGCTGTTCGGCACGGCTGAAAGCTGGGCCCTGACGAAACGAGAGCCGTCACACGACAAAAAGGCGGCACGCCAAAACGTGCCGCCTGAAATTCTCAGCCAGTGGGCCGCGCCTAGAGGATCGCCTTACTTCCCCCTCTTGGCATACCAATCGGAGTTAACAGGCGTGAAACTGGCCCATTTCTCGGGCAAATCTTCGAGCGCGAAGATGGCAGTCACCGGGCAAACCGGGACGCATGCGCCACAATCGATGCATTCCGTGGGATGGATGTAAAGCTGTGTTTCGGCGGCGAATTCCGGCTCATCCTTGCGCGGATGAATGCAGTCCACCGGGCAAACGTCCACGCAGGCGGTGTCTTTTGTGCCGATGCAGGGCTCGGCGATCACGTAAGCCATTCGAGGTCTCCTTTTTCAAACTTCAGGCCGGGGCTTTCTGTGAAATCGGCACGACCGGCAAAAAAGTCCTTATATCATGAGGCTGCTTGCAGCGACAAGCGGCTAACGTCATTGTACGCGGGGGGATTGAGTTTCTCAACCGGCAGGGCAATGGATAGAATGAAGGTGAGGGGAACGATGATAGGAATGCGAAGCGGGTTTGTACTGTTGTGCTTTCTGGCGGGCGCGAGTGCACTTGCCGCGCCACAAAGTCCACAAGCACCAAAAACCGTGGCACCGCGCGATCCTGCGCTGATCGACGCGCAGGGATACCAGAAACTGCTGCAGCAATATCGCGGGAAACCGCTGGTGGTGACGTTTTGGGCGACGTGGTGCGAGCCTTGCCGCGACGAATATCCCATGCTGAACGAACTGGCAAAGCAGTATGCGCCGCAAGGATTGAAGGTCGTGGGCGTGAACCTGGATGATGACGGGGATTTGATCCTGATGCGGCGCTTTATGGCACGGTACAAACCGATTTTTCCCAACTACCGCAGGAAACCGGGCGAGGAGGGACCGTTTCGCCAGGTGGTGCTGCCGGGGTGGAATGGTTCGCTGCCAGCTTCGTTTTTCTATTCGAAAGACGGAAAGCAGGTGGGAAACTTTATCGGCGAGCGCAATCGCGAAACGTATGAAGGGGCGATTTGCTCGCTGCTCAACTCTGGCCCCAACTAGTGCCGACGGGAAGCGCCGTCTAAATTCTCCTTGTTGAACTTCCTTCGGAGGTACCCGTGCTCAATACCAAAGGCAATCGAATCACGTATCTTGGCCACAGCACGTTTTCGTTGACGACGCCATCGGGGCAGGTGGCGTTGATCGATCCTTGGACGATGACGAATCCGTGGTGTCCAGAGGAGCTAAGAAGTGTGCAGCGGCTGGACGCGATCTTCCTGACCCACGCGCATACGGACCACCTGGGCGACTTGCTCGCGCTGGCCAAGCAGCATCGGCCCAAAATTGCAGCGATGTTCGAGACGTGCCTGTGGATCGAGAGCAAGGGATTCACGGAGGAAACCTGCCCGATGGGAAAGGGCGGGTCGCAGAAAATCGGCGACCTTGAGATTACTATGACACACGCGTTTCATTCGAATTCGATCGATGACAATGGCGTGCGCCACTATGGCGGAGAGCCCGCAGGTTATGTCATCCGCATGCCGGGCGGATTCACGGTGTATCACGCAGGAGACACGGCGCTCTTCGGCGACATGAAATTAATCGGAGAACTGTACAAACCGGACCTGGCGATGCTGCCCATCGGTGACCGCTTCACCATGGGGCCAAGGGAGGCCGCATATGCAATCCGGCTGCTGGGAGTGAAACACGTCATTCCCATGCATTACGCGACATTTGCTTTTTTGACGGGAACCGTAGAAGAGCTGCGAAAGGAAACGAGGAAGACCAAAGGGCTGAAGATTCACGCGTTGAAACCGGGGGACAAACTATGATTCGCAGCGAAAATCTGCGCAGCGGGTACATCCACGACGATGTCGAGGAATATCTTTACAAGCTGCTGCCGGAGCGCGACGCGGTGGTGTCCGAAATGGAGGCCTATGCCCAGGAACATCGCGTCCCCATCATTGGGCCGGCAGTGGCGCGCCTGCTGGCACTGCTCGTGCAGGTTTCGGGCGCAAAGCGAATCTTCGAGATGGGGTCGGCGATCGGATACTCGACGGTGTGGCTGGCGCGCGCGGCAGGAACGCAGAGAAAGGTTTTTTACACGGACGGAGATCCCGAAAAGGCGAAGAGAGCGCAAGTGTACTTTCGCATGGCGGGCGTGGCCAAGCGAATTGAAGTCAACGTAGGGGACGCACTGGCGCTGGTGAAGAAGACGCCCGGCAAATTCGACATGATTTTCATCGACATCGACAAGCACCAATACCCTGCAGCGCTACAGGCGGCGCTGCCAAAGCTGTGCCGAGGGGGCTTGGTGATTGCGGACAATACGCTTTGGTCGGGCAAAGCTGCGCGGCCCGCGGCGGAGGACGACAAGGACACCAAGGGAGTGCAGGAATTCAACCGGCTGGTGTATGCGTCGAAAGAGCTTTATCCGGTGCTGATTCCGCTGCGCGATGGGGTGACCGTCTGTCGCAAACTGTAACTTCAGAACTCCTGACATGGTTGGTCGGGGACCTGTCCGCTTTTTGGTTCAAAACAGGGGGGGTGCGACCACATAATGCATCTGGAGCAGAGTGCCTGGGAAGAGCGTTTTTGTTTTGTTGAGTGCAACACAAAGGGATTCGAGGACCCG
>Ga0066681_10001123_pt1 | contig 10372 bp, 11 predicted proteins | sample GraSoiAngelo_130_FD_65629 | JGI IMG/M metagenome (GOLD analysis project Ga0066681, IMG submission 65629) | Grasslands soil microbial communities from the Angelo Coastal Reserve, California, USA - 14_0929_02_20cm | ecosystem: Environmental > Terrestrial > Soil > Grasslands | place: USA...
GTGGAGCGGTTTCGGCCAATCATGATGACGACGCTGGCCGCATTGATGGGCGCAATTCCGCTAGCGCTCGGTTTTGGTCAGGACGCTTCCTCGCGCAGACCGCTCGGGCTTGTCATCGTCGGTGGCTTAATCTTCTCGCAAATGGTCACGCTTTTCGTGACGCCGGTGATTTATCTGTGGCTCGAATGGTTCCAGGAGCACGTGCTCGATAAGGTGCCCTTCCTGCGCAGCGCCCACACCCATCACGAGGGCGAACCTGCGAGAGGAGAGTTGCGACCCGAGCCGGCGGGCGTCCATTGACTCAACAACTTAACTGTTTAACTCTTTTCAACGCTTTAACGCTTCAACATGGCGAAGCCCATGCGCGCGATGGTTCTCGATAAGCCAGCGCAATGGCTGCAACTGCGCGATGTGGCAAAGCCAAAGCCGGGCAGGGGACAATTGCTCGTGCGTATCAGCACGTGCGCTGTTTGCCGCACAGATCTTCACGTAGTCGATGGCGAACTACCGAATCCAAAGCTGCCACTCATCCTCGGCCACCAAATTGTCGGGCGCGTGGAAGAAGTCGGCGAGCCCGCCAATTTCAAATCTGAAATTTCAAATCAGAAATTCGCGACAGGAGATCGTGTCGGCATTCCGTGGCTCGGCTGGACGGATGGCGAGTGCGCATATTGCCAATCGAACCGGGAAAATCTCTGCGATAACGCGCGCTTCACCGGCTACACCATCGACGGCGGTTACGCCGAGTTCACCGTCGCCGATGCACGATTCTGTTTTCACCTGCCCGATCTTTACGATGACGTCGCGGTTGCGCCGCTGCTTTGCGCCGGACTAATCGGCTATCGTTCCTATCGCAAAACGGGGAATGCGCGCAGGCTCGGCCTTTACGGTTTTGGCAACGCCGCGCACTTGATCGCGCAGATTGCGCTTTACGAAGGACGCGACCTCTTCGTGTTTACGCGGCCAGGCGACAGCCTCACGCAGCAAGCCGCAAAAGAACTCGGCGCGGTCTGGGCCGGCGGTTCCGACGAGATGCCGCCAGAAAAACTTGACGCTGCAATTATTTTTGCGTCGGTCGGCTCGCTCGTGTCCGCGGCGCTGCGCGCTCTCGCCAAAGGCGGCATTGTGGTTTGCGGCGGAATTCACATGAGCGACATCCCTTCATTTCCCTATGTCGATCTTTGGAAGGAACGAGTCATCACGTCTGTGGCGAACCTGACCCGGCGCGACGGCGAAGAATTTTTTGAAATCGCCCCCCGTGTCCCCGTGAAAACGAAGACAGAAACATTCCCCATGGAACAGGCCAACACCGCACTGGAAAAATTTCGTGCCGGCAAGCTCAAAGGGACTGCCGTGCTAATGATTGCTGAATGACGAAGCTCCTTTATTGCACTTTCTCAGCGCGTTCAGACCCGCGCGCGAGTGGCCAACGGTTTGACAAAATTGCCGGGAAGCCGTTTTTCGTCGTCCGGCACAGCACCGGCCGCATTGGCGAGCGCTTCATCCTCTGGTGAGAGGAACGGTTTGAAGCGGTTTTTGTCAATAGCTTTCATGAAGGCTTCGTGTGGCGAGATAATTCCTTTTTCGAGCAGCTCCCAAACCGCGTCGTCCATGAACTGCATCCCTTGCGCCTTGCCCGATATGATCACATCCTGGAGCTTTTGCGTCGCGCCTTCACGAATAATTGCAGCGACGGCTGCATTAGCGATCAGAATTTCATTTACGGCGATTCGTCCGGGCCGATCTGCTCTTTTTAGGAGCAACTGGGCGACCACGCCGCGCAGCGAATTGGCGAGCATGACACGCGCCTGCGGTTGCCGATCGGCCGGGAATACGTCCACCATACGGTCAACCGTCTTCCGCGCATTGTTTGTATGCAGCGTGCCGAACACCAGAAGGCCTGTTTCCGCAGCGGTAAGGGCGAGTGAAACTGTCTCGAGGTCTCGCATTTCTCCCACCAGCACAATGTCGGCGTCCTCACGTAACGCCGCCTTGAGCCCGGCGGCAAACGAACTCGAATCGCCCGGAACTTCCCGCTGGGTGATCGCGCTTCGCTTGTTCTCATGCACGAATTCGATCGGTTCCTCGATTGTCACGACATGTTTCGCAAAGTTTTGATTGATATAGTCGATCAGCGCAGCTTGTGTCGTCGTTTTGCCGGAGCCGGTAGGGCCAGTGATAAGGACAAGACCGCCGCGGAAGTTGGCAAATTCTTTTATAACCAGCGGAACTCCCAGGTCCTCCAGCGTGGCAATCTTAGTGGGAATCAGCCGAAAGGTCGCGCCGTAACCGTTTGACTGTTTGAAATAGTTACTACGGAAACGAGATGCTTTATCCATCTCATAGGCAAAATCGAGATCACCGCGTTGATTAAAGATTTCCCAGTTATGGGGTCCGCAAATTTCGCTCATCATCTGGGTAGCTTCCTCATGGGAAATCTGCTCCGCGCGAATAGGCATGATATCGCCATGCACACGCATTTTCGGCGGCTGTCCCTCCGCGATGTGCAAATCGGACCCGCCGTGCTTGACGATGATCTGAAGGAATTGATCAAGATAAGCCATTTCCAGAACCGCGGTTACATTTTCAAGTGTGGGCGCAAGATGTGTTTTTGCTCGGCACGCGCGTAGGCTTCTTCCGCGCTGATCAGACCGCGGTCATAAAGTTCAATCAATGTGTCATCCATCAAACGCATGCCTTGCTTTTTGCCGGTCTGAATAATGCCCGGCAGCATATATGTTTTCGCTTCCCGAATAACGTTCGCCACCGCTGGCGTATTGGTAAGGATTTCCAGCGCCAGCACCCGCCCGGTGCCATCCGCCCTGGGTATCAACTGGTGACTGATGATTCCTCGCAGGGATTCGCTTACCATTACCCGGACCTGTTCTTGTTGCTCGGTCGGAAACACGTCGAGCAATCGATCAAGTGTGCGCGAGGCATTACTCGTGTGCAGCGTTGCCAAAACAAGATGGCCGGTCTCAGCCGCGGTGATGGCGAGTGAAATAGTTTCCAAGTCACGCATTTCTCCAACCATAATCACGTCCGGATCCTCGCGCAGCGAAGCACGCAGCGCTGAGGCGAAAGACTCGCTGTGAGTGAATATCTCTCGTTGGGTAACGTGGCAGTTTTTCGATTTGAAAATATACTCGATGGGATCCTCCAGCGTTATGATGTGATCGTGCCGCTCGATGTTTATTTGCTCAACCATTGCCGCCAGCGACGTTGATTTACCCGTTCCTACCGAACCTGTCGCCAGAATTAGCCCATTCTGGTAACGCGTGAGTAGTTTGAGGCGCTCGGGCAACCCCAGTTCGTCCATTGTCCGCACCGTGCTGTTGATTACGCGGAAAACAATTTCGGTTCCAAGCCGCTGGCGGACCACGCTGGTGCGATAGCGAGCAAACTCGTTTGCATATGCAAAATCCGAATCGCCGCGGGCTTTGAGTTCAGTTTTATAGACATCGGGCACAAAGCCTTCAGCCAGAGCTGCGGCTTGCTCGGCAGTGAGGCGTGGTGCGTCGGGCCAGATCAGCTCCAGGCGTCCGTGCAAACGCCATCTCGGCCGTGCGCTTGCGGCCAGATGAACGTCCGAGGCCCCCGCCTTCTGGCCGATCTCGAGGTAATCGTCCACGTGCGGCAGCGGATGCGACACGACCGAAGGAACTGAAATCTTTGGGGCCATTGCGAACTGCCGGAATGATTACTCGACCCAGCCGAGCGCGTAAATGCTAAAGCGAGCGCATCCCCATGCGACTTTAGACGCGTGGGACTCATGTCTTGCGGTGCCGTTGCCCTCCAAAATCAGTGAGTCGATTTTTCACAAACTCGACAATCGCCGGTCGAGCCATGTTTGCAGCGATTTTGAGCAACCCCAGGGCAAAGCCGGTTTCGACGAGCTTTTTCTGTGATTTACGACCGCTCTTCGCATCGACGTAGATTTTTTTCTTCCGCATCGGCGCCAGAGCAATCAGCACACCGACAGCACCTGCAGCTGTCATCCAAGAACCGGTTTGTCGACGAAATGACCTCCGGAATTTCGCGGGGAAGTCCAGTTCATACTGCAGGCCGCGCAAATCGCGCCTTACATGTTCCCGGGACCGCGCGATTTCCGCAGTCAGCTCGTCGATTGATTTGTTGCGTCCAGGTGTTTCAGCCATTCGCGATCCTTCTTTAATTCAGCCAGCGTCGCGCGGAAGACCGGCTTGGTCATGCGGCTGCGCGCGATCAGAACCAAAATCATCGCAATAATAAAATGCACTGCAGCAGCGGCCAGCGCTATCCAAGCCCATGAAATTCCAAGCAGGTGGGCCAGCCCTACAACCATGGCGGTGATGAGAAAAACGTAACCCATCGCGCAGAGGAGCAGCGCAAAAATCAGGCAACCGGCCAATATGAGCAGGTGTACCGCGGCCGTTTTCGATTCCTGGGCAAAGAGAGCAAAGCGGCTCTCAAAAAACTCCACAAGCGCGCTAACGAGCGCCAGCACGTTCTCAAGCAAACCGGCATGCCCCGCGGGATTGCGGGACCTAGGGCTCTCGCTGATCATCTCCGACGGGTTTCGGAGTTAGCGCCGGAAGATCAGACCCAACACGAACCCGATTCCGAGCGCCGTGAAAATCGCCTTTGTTGGATTTTCACGCACGTATTGCTCCGCGTCTTCCTGAAACGTCCGGGCCCGATCCTTGGCATCGCCCCATGCTTCTTCTGCTTTGCCGCGTGCCTCGTCCCAGGCCTGTTCTGCCTTGCCGCGGTACTCTTCGGCTAAAGAGCCTGCGGCTGATTTCAAATCTTCCGCTGCTCTGCGGGCATGCTCCTTACTGCTTTGCAATTTATCCTGCGCGTCCTTAGGGACGGCTGTCTTCTGTTCTGCTTTGTTTTCTTCTGCCATTGGTAATCTCCAGTTGATTTTCGCCTTAACTATCCGCGTGCTTTGCGGAATCAGCAAACACCGTAGTTATCGCGTCACAAGCGCGCTTCGCGTTTATTGTTCGCGAAAAATAATGCGAGCTTTCGTCAAATCGTACGGCGAAAGCTCCACGGAAACTTTGTCTCCGGGGACAATGCGAATGAAATGCTTCCGCATCTTGCCGGCGATATGTGCAAGCACATTGCGTTGGCCGGGAAGATCGACGCGGAACATCGTGCCCGGCAACACTTGCGTTACCGTGCCTTCGGTCACGATCGGTCCTTCCTTGGCCATGGCGGGCGAATATATCCTCCAACGCGCGAGCTTCAAGGCTGACGCACCTGATCCGCTGAAACCGTGGGCAAATATTCCCGAAGTTGCTCTCGTTTCCACCACGCGCCGGTCTCGCGCCGTTCGCGCAACGTCGTGAAACGATAGCGATAAAACATTGCGCGAAGGTAGCGTGGCGGGTCGTGCGGGAAAGGATTCTTCGCGAGCAATTGGTTCACATCGCGCGAGCCTTGCAGCAACCTTACAATCAACCTGCCAAACCAAGGGTTTTCCCGATAGCTTCCGAGCGCTGCGAACCACATCTGCCAGTCCAGTCTCGGTTGATGCGGTGCGCACCAGCCCGGTGCGCGCATCACGTCGCCGGGTTTCCATTTGAATTCGTAGGGCAGCCAGTCAATTCCGTCGGCGCTGCCTTCGATCACAATCTCGTCGCGATCCTTGGTCATCACTCGAAAAAGACCATAGCCGTTCACAATCCGAAACGACTGCAAACGGCCATAAATTGCGACGAGCGGTCGCGGCCAATCCGCGTCGGGCCTGAACGCAGTGAAAATGAGCCACACGTTGATCGGCAGCGTGAGGATGATCACAGCGATGGTTGCGTAGCTGCGCAATTGATCTGGTAGGGCGCGACCGCGGGGCGCGCGGCGCGTGTGTCTGAGGGCCTCCCGCGACTGGGGGGCCCTTACGACGGAATTATCAATCAGCAATAAGCACAGCGCGATCGTAAGCAGATTGAAAAAGCAATAATTGCCAGTGAGCGCGATTACGATTTGGAGAAAAATCATTAAGCCAGCTGCAATGAGTCGCGGCCGGCGCGGTGCCCAGATAAAGAACGGAGCGATGATTTCTACGACGAGACAAAACGCGACTGAAAAATGCTTGAACCATTCCGGACTTTTGTCCGCCCACCAACCGAACACAGTGGGCAGCGGTTGTGACCAATAGTGGTAATCGAGCGCCGTCAGGTTCCACCAGCAATCATCCCCGCTGGTCAGCTTCACCACGCCCGACATTAGCATCAGTTTAAACAGGAGAAACTTAAGTAAGAACAAACCCGCGCGTGAGACAGGAGGTTCTTGTTGTCGTGATTGAGTGGTTGCTACTGTGGCGGCAGGCGTGTCGCCTGCGGGAGGAAAATTACTCGCAGCCGACACGGCTGCCTCTACAGAAGATCGTCTTGGCCAAAGCCGCCACGGCGCGAGAAAAATCGACAGGAAGCCAGTTTCCAACAGCAAAATGTCCCATTGAAAGCTGAGAAAAGTTTGTCCGGCGATCGTGAGCGAAAGATAGAAAACAAAAAGGACGACCAACGACAGCGCAGGCGCGATGCCCAGAATTAAAAGCAGCGACAAAACAACGCCGCCACCGGAAAGAAAATGGAGAAAACCGTTACTCGAATCGACCCAGCAAAGCGTAAACAGCAGCGAGTAAGCCGTGGGGCCGAATCGTTCGTAAACCGCCGGCAAGAATTGGTTGAGAGGCGAAACTCCGTTACTCCCGACAAGGCCGTCCATCTGTACCCAAAGCGATGCGAAGGCGATCAAATAAGTGAGTCCGAGCGCGCGCAGAAACCAGCGCCGCGCCCAAAAGTAAATTGGCGGCCGTACGTCTTTTCCCCATAGCAATCGAGTAAAAGTTGAGCCGAGCCCGCGGTGACGAGCGATGAATTTGTAAGCGATTTCGGAAATGACCGCGAATCCCGGAACGTGATCGTAGCTCCACGCCAGCCATCTTCTCGAAGATCGATATCGCAACGAGCGATAGACGGCTTCCGCGGCAAAGAAAGTTTCGCCGCCCGGCTCAATCAAAGCCATCGCGCGCTTGAATTGTTCAACTGGAATTTCGGGAAACTGATGCGCTGCCTGCTGATAAGTAGCGTACTCGACTTTACCAGCGGTGATTTCTCGCCAGCGCTCGATCCACAACCGGCAGAAATCACATTCGCCGTCCCAGATTAGGAGCGGCTTGGGTGGGGGATTGGAAACGTGCTGACGGCGTTCGCCAGTCATAAACGTCGAACGTCCAACGTCCAACGCTCAACGTCCAATTCAGAATCCGAATTCGGTATTCGGTGTTCGACGTTGGGCGTTCGGCGTTTTCTCAATCTTTAAATTCCGCCCATACTGGCGCGTGATCGGAGGGCTCCTTGCCTTTGCGCATTTCCCGGTCAATCCCGGACGCAATGCATTTTGCTGCCAGCTTTTCGCTCGCCAGAACTGCGTCAATGCGCAGGCCGCGATTTTTTTCAAATGCGCGCATCTGATAATCCCACCAGCTGAAGAGTTCGCCTTCGTTGTGGTGGATCCGCAGTGTGTCACGCAAGCCGATTTCGCATAAATCTCGAAACGCGGCGCGTTCGCTCTCCGAGGCCATGATGGCTCCGCGCCAGAGGTCTGGATCGTAAACATCAATGTCTTCCGGGGCGACGTTGAAATCCCCACACACGAGTACATCGACAGCTTTCTCTTTCGCAACGCAGCCGCGAAGGCGGCCATACCAATGCAATTTGTATTCGTAAGCCGGGGACCCGACCGCCTGCCCATTAGGCGCGTAAATCGAGAACACGCGCAGGTGGCCGATGGTCGCGGCGATCACGCGCGACTGCGGATCGACCACTTCATCACAAAGCGATGGGCGAACGTCACACAGCTGGCTCTTCGCAAGAATCGCCACGCCGTTATACGATTTCTCCCCGTGATAAGCCGAGCGATAACCGACCGCTTGCAAGCCGAGCGCTGGAAATAATTCGTCCGGGCATTTTGTTTCCTGAAGGCAGACAATGTCTGGCTTCTCCGCCTCGAGCCAAGCGAAGAGGCGATCTTGTCGTTTGCGCAGAGAATTGATGTTCCACGAGACGATCTTCATACGCGTCATTCTGAGCGAAGCGAAGAACCCCTCATTTGGTGATACGTCACACTAAGTAATCTGCGTGACCGCTCGCGCAATTGTGCGGTCCCTGACTTGGTTCGGGATGACCCGCAGAGAAATCACTTGTGACGAGTAAAAGACTATTCACTCGAGCTAGCCCTCACCACTCACTTCTCACAGCTCGACCTCCACTCCCGGTGCTGGCACAATCACCTCGGTCCCGGGCAACTGGGCCGCGAGCTGCGCCCGCATCCACTCGACTGCCGGCGGGTCGCCATGCACGAGAACAATCTTGCGGGGCGAAAGTTTCTTTGCGTATTCGATCAACGTCTCCCGCGTAGCGTGCGCGCTGAACTGGAACTGTTCAATGTTGCAGCGGATCGGTTGGGGCGGTTTGTCAGGGTCAAGTGCGACCTCGCCGCCCGTGCCTGCGTCCCGGAGCACACCGGCAGGCGATTCGGGATTGGCGTAGCCGACAAAAAAGATCGAGTGCTGTGGGTTTTCGATCAGTCGGCGGGCAAAAACATTGGAGAGCGTTTTTGGGATCATCATCCCGCTGGAGAGAACGTAAACGCGTCCCGCGCGCAGGGGCGCGTCCCGCACCGTTTCATCATTCAAAATGAACGGCGCGATGTCCCTTATGAGTTGCAGTCGCGGCAATTGCCGGCGCGTCATACGCGCGCGTCGATCATAGATATCGGTCATCTTTGAGCTGAGACCGCCGATATAAATTGGAAACTCTCCCGAAAGCTTTCGGGACTCACGGCGGAACTTGTAAAGCATGGCCAGGGTCTCCTGCGTTTTGCCCAGCGCGAAGACCGGTACGAGGACGCATCCCCCGCGCGCGAAAGCGTCCTCGAGTGCCTCGGCAAGCCTTCGCTCTTCACCGGCGCGCGTCCAGCCCACAGATTTCGCATGATCGCCCCGCGTGCATTCCATGACTAGGACATCGATCTTCTCTTCAGGGAAAATCGCCGCTTCCATGATTGTTTGATCGTCGAAATTGACGTCTCCGGTGTAAAAGACGGTTTCGCCCCCGGCGCGCAGCAAAATTCCTGTCGAGCCGAGCACATGCCCTGCTTCGAAGAACTCAAACGTCAGCGCATTTCTTTCGCGCTGAGGCGCTCGCTCGCCGGCGATGGAAATGCGTTGACGCACCGGACACCAACGCCAGCGTTCCGACGCTCGATCGGTCTCCCGATGTGTGAAAAGCGGATACGACCCTTCTCCGATTTCCTCGCGCTGCCGGGTCATCACGTTGACCGAGTTGTGCAAAAGCACACTGCTAATATCAGCCGTGGCCTCCGTCATGAAAACACGCGCGCCTGGAAAGCGCCGCATTGCCAGCGGCAACGTGCCGATATGATCTTGATGAGCGTGTGAGATCAGGATCGCGTCGATCGCCCGGAAGGCGATTGCCTTCAAATGAGGCAGCGCATCCTCTCCGGTGTTTTTTGGATGCATCCCGCAATCGAGCATCAGCCGGTGGCGGCCGATCTCTATGTAATATGAATTCGCACCAATCTCGGTGCGGCGCGTCAAATTAATGAATTTCAAGCTACGCTCTTACTCTTGCTCTTGCTCATGAGGAAACGAGTACGTCCCCGGCTCTTCGCCGATACGAGCGGTCAGACTGTTGATCAGCCCCATCAGCATCGAAACAATCTCAAACAGTTGTTGCTTCCCGGACCACACGGCTGCTTCGTCTGATAGTTTCTTAGCGACCAAAACGTCGAGACAAGCGGCGCATTCCAGCGCCGAACCGCGAGCGAAATCAAGGAACCGGCAACGATCCTTGATGGCGAACTTGCCGTTTCCCTCGGCGATATTGAGTAGAACGCTGGTCGAGGCGCGATCGAGTTGATCCTTCACCGCAGCCTTGGCTTCCACTTTCGAGATTAACTCTGTAGCCCAATTTATGAATGCAAGTGAAGCGTGGTACACATTCAGTTTTTCATGATCGAATCGCGGTTTCATCTTGCCAGAATGAGCAAGAGCAAGAGTAAGAGCAAGAGTGAGAAATGCTGCAACAGCGTCTGCTTGCCACGCCGAACCTTTACGAAGATGAGTCGCGGCCGTAATTCTCTGAACAGTTGGTTTCCCGAGCAGTCTAAATACTGGTCGCATGAAAGGAGAAACGGAGTCGCAGCGCGACCCAAACAGCCACCTCGAGCGGGATATTTGCATCCACATCTTTACTGTCTCCTCCGCCATGGTCGGCGTTTGTCTGACCGTTATTGGATTGATTCGCGTTGTGATCACACTCGGAACCGCGGACACGTTAGCGGACGATTTTCTGGCCGG
>Ga0066681_10001132_pt1 | contig 10337 bp, 9 predicted proteins | sample GraSoiAngelo_130_FD_65629 | JGI IMG/M metagenome (GOLD analysis project Ga0066681, IMG submission 65629) | Grasslands soil microbial communities from the Angelo Coastal Reserve, California, USA - 14_0929_02_20cm | ecosystem: Environmental > Terrestrial > Soil > Grasslands | place: USA...
TACCTGGCCGAGCGCCAGTGGGGCACGGTCCGGGAGGACTACAGCCCTTACGGCACCGCCTGGGAGTTCTTCCCCCACGATCACGCCCGCTCGCGGGCGTACCGGTGGGGCGAGGATGGAATCGCCGGGATCACCGACAACCACGGGCGCCTGTGCCTGGCGCTGGCGCTGTGGAACGGCCGCGATCCGATCCTGAAGGAACGCCTCTTCGGGCTCACCGGCAGCGAAGGCAACCACGGCGAGGACGTGAAGGAGTACTACTTCTACCTCGACTCGACGCCGACCCACTCCTACATGACGTACCTCTACAAGTATCCGCAGGCGGAGTTCCCGTACGGAACGCTTGTCGCGGAGAACCGTCGGCGCGATCGCCACGCTCCGGAGTTCGAGCTGATCGACACCGGCGCCTTCGACGAGGATCGCTACTTCGACGTGGTCGTGGAGTACGCGAAGGCCGCGCCCGACGACATCCTGGTGCGCGTCACGGCCACCAACCGCGGTCCGGAGGCGGCTGAGCTCCAGCTGCTGCCGACCCTCTGGTATCGCAACACGTGGACATGGGACGGCTCGGACCGCCCGACGCTGAGCGCGGGCGGCGACACGGGCGCCCACGCGGTGATCGCGGGCGCGCACGCGTCGCTCGGCGCGCGATGGCTCTACTGCGAGGGCGCGCCGGAGCTCCTGTTCACCGAGAACGACACGAACGGCGAGCGCCTCTTCGGCCTCGCCAACGCGCGTCCGTACGTGAAGGACTCGATCAACGACTACGTCGTCGCCGGGCGGACGGACGCCGTCAATCCCGAGCGGTCGGGCACGAAGGCGGCCGCGCGCTACCGGCGCTTGCTCGCGCCGGGCCAGAGCGTGGTGACGCGGCTGAGACTCTCGAACACGCCGCTCCCAGGCGGGCCGTTCGGCCGGGACTTCGACGTGGTGTTCGGCCAGCGGAAGCTCGAGGCGGACGCGTTCTACGAAACCGTCATCCCCAAAGCGCTCTCGGACGACGCCAAGAACGTGATGCGCCAGGCCTTCGCCGGCCTCCTCTGGTCCAAGCAGCTCTACCTGTTCGACGTCCACCGCTGGCTCGAAGGGGACCCCGCGTGCCCGGCACCGCCGCCCGAGCGGCTGAAGGGCCGCAACCACGAGTGGCAGCACCTGTACAACGAAGACGTGATCTCGATGCCCGACAAGTGGGAGTACCCGTGGTACGCGGCGTGGGATCTCGCGTTCCACATGATCCCGTTCGCGCGCCTCGATCCGCACTTCGCGAAAGAGCAGCTCGTGCTCCTTCTGCGCGAGTGGTACATGCACCCGAACGGGCAGATCCCGGCGTACGAGTTCGCGTTCGGCGACGTGAACCCGCCGGTGCACGCGTGGGCGGCCTGGCGAACCTACAAGATGACGGGCGCCCGCGGCGGTCGGGACCGCGTGTTCCTCGCGCGGGTCTTCCACAAGCTGCTCTTGAACTTCACCTGGTGGGTCAACCGCAAGGATCCGGAGGGCCGGAACCTCTTCGCCGGAGGCTTCCTCGGCCTCGACAACATCGGCGTCTTCGACCGGTCGAGCCGGCTTCCGACCGGCGCGCACCTCGAGCAGGCGGACGGCACGGCCTGGATGGCGTTCTACTGCCTGACGATGCTCTCGATGGCGATCGAGCTCGCGAGCGAGGACCCGGCGTACGAAGACGTCGCGTCGAAGTTCTTCGAGCACTTCGTGGCGATCACGGATTCCATCAACACGCTCGGCGGAGCGGGCCTCTGGGACGAGGAGGACGGCTTCTACTACGACCAGCTCCGCGTGGACGGCCGGAATTTCCCGTTGAAGCTGCGGTCGATGGTCGGGCTGGTCCCCCTCTTCGCGGTCGAGGTCCTCGAGGAGTCGGTGATCGCCAAGCTCCCCGGCTTCCGGAAACGGATGCAGTGGTTCCTGGAGAACCGCCCGCACCTGGCGCGGCACATCTCGTACCGGGAAGGAGCTCTCGGCAAATCTCACGGCCATCGGCTGCTCGCGATCCCGTCGAAGGAACGCCTCGAGAGGGTCCTCCGGTGTCTCCTGGACGAAGGAGAGTTCCTTTCGCCGCACGGCATCCGCGCGCTGTCCCGCGTCTACGGCGAGCGTCCCTACACGTTCACGATCGGCGCCGAGGAATATCGCGTCGCGTACGATCCGGGCGAGTCGACGACGAGCGTCTTCGGAGGCAACTCGAACTGGCGCGGGCCGGTGTGGTTCCCGGTGAACTACCTGCTCGTCGAGGCGCTGGAGCGTTACCACCACTATTACGGCGACCTGCTCCAGGTCGAGTTCCCGAGCGGCTCCGGCCGGCGGATGAACCTCCGACAGGTCGCCCTGGAGCTCGCGAGGCGGCTGTGCGCGATCTTCCTGCCGGACGCAAGCGGGCGGCGTCCCTGCCACGGCGACGAACGGCGTTACGCGGAGGATCCGCACTGGAAAGACCTGCTCCTCTTCCACGAGTACTTCCACGGCGAGACCGGCCGCGGCGTCGGAGCTTCCCACCAGACGGGCTGGACGGCGCTGGTGGTGAGGCTGTTGAACGACCTGGCGCGGTCCCGCAGCCGGAGATGAAGGACGAATGGTGGAAGGACTTCTTCGGCGGCCTGATCGTGGATTTCTGGCGCGCCGCGATCCCCGACGAGGTGACCCGCGCCGAGGCGGGTTTCCTGGTCCGGGCGCTCGGGCTCGCTCCCGGCAGCCGGGTCCTCGACGTTCCCTGCGGAGCCGGGCGGCTCGCGATCGAGCTCGCGGCGCGCGGCGGCGCCGTGACCGGCGTGGACATCTCTCCGGAATTCCTGGAAGTCGCCCGCTCGACGGCGCGCGAACGCGGCGTGGACGTCGAGTGGCGGCAGTCGGACATGCGGGACCTGCCGTGGACTTCCGAGTTCGACGCCGCGTTCTGCGGCGGATCGAGCTTCGGCTTCTTCGACGACCCGGGCAACGCCGCCTTCCTCGCGGCTGTGAGCCGGACGCTCCGGCCCGGCGGGCGATTCTTCGCCGACTTCAAGGCGGCGGAATCGATCCTCCCCAATTTCCGCGAGAGGCGCGAGATGACGCTCGGAGACCTCCGCTTCGAGGCGACGAACCGATACGAGTCCGCGGCCGGGACGATGGAGAGCGTCTACGTCATCACGCGCGGCGACCGTTCCGAGACGAAGCGCGCCGTCACGCGCATCTACACGACGCGGGAGATCCTGCGGATGCTCTCGGAGGCCGGCTTCGCGGATTTCGAGACGTTCGGATCGCTCGAAGGCGAGCCTTTCCGGCTCGGCTCGCCGAACCTGCTGGTCGTCTGCCGCAATAGATAGAGTTGCAGGATGGCGCGTCCCGGACTCTTCGGCGGCGGAATCTCACGGGCCTCTCGCGGCGGCGGCCGCCGCGCGGGCGCGGCTGCCCGCGACCCCGAAAAAAAGCGCAAGGCGCCGCCTTTCAAAGTCGTCCTTCGCGACGCGGCGGAGCTCCTGCGCGCCCGCCGGGGTCGCCTCGTCTTCGGGTTCGCTCTGCTCGCGGTCAACCGTCTCTGCGGGCTCGTCCTCCCGGGCACCACCAAGTTCCTCCTGGACGAAGTGATCGGGAAGGGAAAGCGCGAGATGCTGGGTCTCCTGGTGCTGGCCGCGGGCGGCGCCACGCTCATCCAGGCGGTGACGTCGTACGCGTTGTCGCAGGTCCTCGGCAAGGCGGCGCAGCGCTCGATCACCGAGATGCGGCGCCGCGTCCAGCGCCACGTCGGACGGCTGCCGGTCTCCTACTTCGACCAGACGAAGACGGGCTCTCTCCTCTCGCGGGTCATGACCGACGCGGAGGGATTGCGCAACCTGGTCGGCACGGGGCTCGTCGAGGTCGCCGGTGGCCTCCTGACGGCGGCGGCCGCCTTCGTGATCCTCCTCTTCCTCTCCGTCCGGCTGACGGTGATCGCGCTCTCCGTGCTGTCCTTCTTCGGGCTCGTGCTCTTCTACGCGATCCGGACGCTCCGGCCGCTCTTCCGAGAGCGATCGAAGATCAACGCCGAAGTATCGGGACGGCTGACCGAATCGATCTCGGGCATCCGCGTCGTGAAGGCGTACCGGGCGGAGCGTCGCGAAGCGCTCGTTTTTTCGAGAGGGGTCCACCGCCTCTTCCGCAACGTCGCGAAGACGATGACCGGTTTCGCGGCGGTCTCGGCGTTCTCGACGCTTCTGCTGGGAGCGGTCGGCGTCGCGATCATGTGGGTGGGCTCGCACGAGGTCATCGCGCACCGCATGACGCTCGGCTCGTTCTTCTCGTTCACGCTGTACCTGGGACTGCTCGTGGGGCCCATCATCCAGGTCGTCTCGATCGGCAGCCAGATCACGGAAGCGTTCGCCGGGCTCGAGCGGATCCGCGAGATCCGCGACGAGACGCCGGAGGACCAGGAGGACGCGGCGAGGGAGCCGCTCCCCGCGATCGCCGGCCACGTCGAGTTCCGAGACGTCTCGTTCGAGTACCAGGAGGGCGTGCCGGTCCTCCGCGAGGTGACTTTCGACTCCGCGCCGGGCACCTCGACCGCGCTCGTCGGTCCCTCCGGGTCCGGCAAGAGCACGCTGATCGGGCTCGTTGCCGCTTTCTACCGGCCGACCTCGGGAACGATCCTCGTGGACGGACACGATCTCTCGCGCGTTCGGCTCGCGGACTACCGCTCGCGGCTCGGGGTCGTCTTCCAGGACAACTTCCTGTTCGACGGAACGGTGTTCGAGAACATCGCGTTCGCCGAGCCGGACGCCTCCCGCGAAGACGTGCTGCGGGCCGCCCGGATCGCGCGCTGCGACGACTTCGTCAAAGACATGCCGGACGGGTACGACACGATCGTCGGGGAACGCGGCGTGAAGCTGTCGGGCGGCCAGCGGCAGCGGGTCGCGATCGCGCGGGCGATCCTCGCCGATCCGCGTATCCTGATCCTGGACGAGGCAACCTCCTCGCTCGACAGCGAGAGCGAGGCGCTCATCCAGGAAGGTCTGACCGAGCTCATGAAGGGACGGACGACCTTCGTCATTGCCCACCGGCTCTCGACGATCCGGAACGCCGACACGATCCTTGTCCTCGAAGCCGGGCGTATCGTCGAGCGCGGCAGCCACGCCGCTCTGCTGGCGAAGGGTGGACGTTACTTCGACCTCTACACGCGCCAGTACGGGATCGAAGCGAACCTCTTCCTGAACCCGGGCGAGTCTCCGACCGAAGAACGCGAGGAGGAAGAGGTCGCGTCGACATCCGCCGACGCCGGAGCCGCCCGGCTGCCGCTCGGCGGCTCCCGGCTGCCCGGCGCATAATTCTCTCGATGACCGAGAAGCGGCTGCAGGCGCTCGCCCTCTGGGAAGAGGGGACCGGAAAGCTCCTCTCGGGCGATCTCGACGAAGCCGTCCGGCTCTTCACGCGGTCGCTCGAAGTCTCGCCCACCGCCGAGGCGTACACCTTCCGGGGATGGGCTTACTCGTTCTCGGGCCGCGTCGACGACGCGATCGAGGAGTGCCGCAAGGCGATCGCGACCGATCCGAGCTTCGGCAACCCGTACAACGACATCGGCTGTTACCTGATGCAGAAGGGGGAGCTCGACGAGGCCGTCTCCTGGTTCGAGAGGGCCAAGAAGGCGTCGCGCTACGAGCCGCGCCATTTCCCGTACCTGAACCTGGGCCGCCTGCACGCGGCGCGTGGCGACCTCGCCGCCGCGGTCGCGGAGTTCGAGGGCGCACTCGAAGAGAACCCGGAAGATCCGATGGCGCGGCGATTCCTGGAGAGCCTGAAGTACCGGGTGAACTGACGAGGAATTCGCCCACCGGCGTTTCCGTTTCCGATAGATCGGAAGAGAGGAGTTTCCCCGCATGGACCGTTTCGAGATGACACCGTCGACGGCGTTCCAGACGCCGCTCGCGATCGGCGCCGAAAAGGTGACGGCGTTCCTCCGCCAGGTGTACGGCTGGATGTTCGCCGGTCTCGGGATCACCGCCGGGGTCGCGTTCGTGGTCACGGGCTCGCCGACGCTGACCCGGGCGATCTTCGGAAACCCGATCCTCTTCATCGTGATGATCGTCGCGGAGCTCGGCCTCGTGGTCGGTCTTTCCGCCCGCGTCGACAAGATGGCGCCGCGGACCGCGGCGATCCTCTTCGTGGCCTACTCCGCCCTGAACGGGGCGACTCTTTCCGTCATCCTGCTCACGTTCACCGGCGCGTCGGTCGCGACGACGTTCCTGGTCGCGGCCGGGATGTTCGGCGCGCTCGCGGTCTACGGGACCACGACCCGCCGCAGCCTCGCCGGCATCGGTCAGTTCGTCTTCATGGGGTTGATCGGCCTCGTGATCGCCATGGTCGTCGGCTTCTTCTGGAAGGCGCCGGCGCTTCAGTTCGTGATCTCGGTCGTCGGAGTCCTCGTCTTCACGGGATTGACGGCCTGGGACGCGCAGAGTCTGAAGACGATGGCCGCCGTGACTCCGGACAACCGGATCGCCGGGCGGGCGATCGTCGGCGCTCTGCGCCTCTACCTCGATTTCATCAACCTTTTCCTCTTCCTCCTGCGCTTCCTGGGCGCCCGGCGCGACTGAAGAGCCCGGCGGAGGCAGACACACCGTGACCGTTCGCCTCCGCCCGATTCTCGCCGCCGTCTTCACGGTCGCCGGCCTCGTCCTGATCGCCATCGCCGCGCTGCACTACGCGCGGGCGGCGCGCGGCCAGAGCGAAGGCCGGGAAGCTTTCGAACGCCGTCTCGCCGGAGGCTACACGCCGGTCTCGCAGAGCACGACGCGCCGCGAAGACCTGCCCCGCGCGGCGGCGCTCCCGGCTCAAGCGGGTTACCCGTTCGGACAGCCGATCGCGAAGATCCGGATTCCGGCGGCGCAGATGGACTGGGTCGTGTTCGGCGGGACGGACGACGCGACCCTCGAAAAGGGTCCGGGCCATGTGCCCGGCACGGCCATGCCGGGGTCGGACGGGCCGCCGCAGAACTGCGTGATCACCGCGCACCGCGACCAGCACTTCCGCCACCTCGGCTGGCTCCGAAAGGGTCACGTGATCGAGCTCGAGACGACCGCCGGCACGAAGCGGTACCGCGTGGTGTCGCGCGAGATCGTGACGCCGAAAACGGTGCGCGTTCTGAATCCCACGCCGAAGCCGCGCCTGACGCTCATCACCTGCTATCCCTTCACCTACATCGGATCGGCGCCGAAGCGCCTCGTGGTCGTCGCCGAGCCGATCGCGCGCGTGACCCGGCAGCGCGCCGTGGTCGCGCCCGCCACGCGCTGACGTCGAATGGCGCCCGATCGGCGCTCTCTGGCATCCCTTTTGAAGTTTCGGCTCGCGGAGGGACTCCGCCCATGGCTCGAAACCCGTCCCGAATTCCGATCCTCGCCGCCCTGACCGCGCTTCTTCTCGTCTCATCCGCGGCTCCCGAGCCGCTCGAGCTTGCCCGTGCCCGACGCAAGTCGACTACGACGCATAAGCGCAAGAGCGCTCCGCACCACCGCCGCCGCGCCGCGCCCGCCCGCCCGAAGGAAGCGCCTCTCGATTTCAACGCCGTGAACGATCCCGCGACGGCGTCGCTCGTCGGACGCGGCGCATCCGGGTCGGCGACTCTGCGCGCCCAGGTGCTGCTCGATCGGGCGCGCTTCTCACCCGGGGAGATCGACGCGGCCTACGCCACGAACATGGAGAAGGCCGTGGCCGGCTTCCAGAAGGCGCACGGCGTCCAGCCGACGGGGACCGTGGATCCCGCGACATGGAAGCTCCTGAACTCGGATACCGCGCCGGTCCTCGGTCGCTACACGATCCGGCCGGAGGACGTCGCAGGCCCCTTCGAGAAAATCCCGGAAGACATGATGGAAAAGGCGAAGCTGCCGGCGCTTTCGTACTCGAGCGCGCTCGAGGAGATCTCGGAAAGATTTCACTCGAGCCCGAAGCTCCTGCAGCGGTTGAACCCGGGGAAGTCCCTGGACAAGGCGGGCGAGGAGATCGTCGTGCCGACCGTCCGCAACGTGTCGCAGGCTCCCGCGAAAGCCGCGAAAGTCGTGGTCTCGAAATCGGGGCTGACCGTCACGGCGGTGGACGCGAACGACAAGCCGATCGCGCAGTACCCCGCCACGATGGGGAGCGAGCACGACCCGCTGCCGATCGGCAACTGGAAGGTCAACGGGGTCTCGAAGAACCCGCCGTTTCACTACAATCCGAATCTGTTCTGGGATGCCGACGCAAAGGACGAGAAGGCAACGATCAAGCCGGGCCCGAATAATCCGGTCGGAGTCGTGTGGATCGACCTGTCCAAATCGCATTACGGGATCCATGGGACTCCCGAGCCTTCCACGATCGGAAAGACGCAGTCGCATGGGTGCATTCGATTGACGAACTGGGACGCGAAGGAGCTCTCGGAGATGGTCGGTCCCGGCACCCCGGCGATCCTGCAGGAGTAGGCATCCGAGCGCGCGCCGCACTTCTTTTCGCTGCCGGCTTCGTCGCAGGCGCGCTGTCGTTGTACTACCTGCTCTGGAGGACCGGGGGCTTGATCCCCGGACACTTCGCGTCGATGACGACGGCCGACATCGCCGGCGCGACGCGGGCGACCACTCCGGCGCCGCTCCCGATCCTCCCCTTCCCGACGACGAACGCAAAGTCGAAAGCGACGCCGGCAATCCCGTCGACCTCGCCGGCCGCAGCCCTGTCGCCCACGCTTCCCGCGTCTTCCCTGGCGTTGACGGCCACGCCGACCTCGGGCGAACGCTTCTTCGGCACGCTCGACGGCAGGACCCTCATGTTACCGGTCGTCGGCGCGCGGATGATCGACCTGCGCGACAGCTTCGACGAGACGCGCGGATCCCGACGACACGAGGCCATCGACATCCTCGCGCCGCGCGGAACGGCGGTCATTGCGGTCGACGAAGGAAGAGTCGCGAAGCTGTTCCGGAGCAAGGAGGGCGGGAATACGGTGTATCAGTTCGACCGCGACGAAACGCACGCGTTCTATTACGCGCACCTGGACCGCTACGCCGAAGGCCTGATCGAGGGGACGTACCTCCGGCGCGGCGATCCGGTCGGGTCCGTCGGCACGACCGGCAACGCTCCTCCCGGCACGCCGCACCTCCACTTCGCGATCTACGAGCTCGGCCCCGAGAAGCACTGGTGGTCGGGAAAGGCGATCGATCCGTATCCGCTGCTCGCGAAAGTCAAATAGAATCCGAAGCGACCGGCCTCACCACCCGACCATGAACGACCGCAAGTATCGCCACCGCGGATACATGGACTCCTCGTCCGAGGAGAGGGGTCCGCGCGGACCACGCCCCGGAGCGCCCGGCCGCTCCGAGGGCGCTCCCCGGGGCCGCGGAGTCGACGTCAACAAAGCCGTGGTTTTCGCGTGCAAGTCGTGCGGGGAGAAGCGCCGCGACCTCGAAGACATCCGCTTCGACTCGACGTGCACGCGCTGCGGAGCGGACCTCCACGCCTGCGTGCAGTGCGCCTACTTCGATACCTCGGCGCGTTTCGAGTGCACCCAGCCGATCCCGGAGAGGATTCCTTCGAAGAAGCTCCGCAATACCTGCACTTTCTACTCCCCGGCCAAATCGTTCGACCTGACCGGGTCTCGCGCGACCACGGCCACACCCGACGACGCGCGCGCCGCTTTCGACAGGCTGTTCAAGAAATAGCCGGGCCCGGAACGCTTCCTGCATGGAAGGCCTGGAGACACGAAAGGAGCCTTTTATGCAGGCCAAAGATCTGATGACGCCAGACCCCACGACGTGCAGTCCGTCGGACGATCTCAAATCCGTCATCGAAGTCATGCGGGAGGAGGACTGCGGCATCGTTCCCATCACCGAGGGTAACGGAGAAAACCGCGTCGTGGGCGTCGTCACCGACCGCGATATCGCGCTGCACCTGGGGGAGACCGACCAGGCGCCGTCGGAGATCCAGGTCTCCGAGGTCATGACGACCAACATCGTCGCCTGCGAGCCCGACGCGGAAGTCCACGAAGTCAGCCGCAAGATGCAGGAGGCGCAGGTGCGGCGGGTGCTGATCACGGAGGGAGGGAGGCTCAAGGGAGTCATCTCGACGGCCGATCTCGCGCGAGCCTCCTCCGCGCGGAGCGACAAAGATCAAGTGGGCAACGAAGTCGAGCGCGTGATGGAGAAGGTGTCGGAAGAGACCCCCGGCAAGCGGGCTTAGGAGGGTCAGGTCTCCACTTGCCACTTCGCTTCGCGAAGATGGCAAGGACAGCTCGTGTTGTTCCGAACGTCGGCGATCAGTGAATACCTGACCCCTCCCGGGCCGCCCGGCGCAGAACCGACCGCAGCATCCGCTGCGTGAGGCGTCCCGTGAACGTGTTCTGCTGGCTCGGATGGTAC
>Ga0066681_10001135_pt1 | contig 10323 bp, 6 predicted proteins | sample GraSoiAngelo_130_FD_65629 | JGI IMG/M metagenome (GOLD analysis project Ga0066681, IMG submission 65629) | Grasslands soil microbial communities from the Angelo Coastal Reserve, California, USA - 14_0929_02_20cm | ecosystem: Environmental > Terrestrial > Soil > Grasslands | place: USA...
AGGAAACAGGAACATGAATCCGGTAATTCGTAAGTTACATGAAGCGCAACTGCGCAAAGACCTCCCCGAGTTTCGCGCGGGTGACACCGTGCGCGTCAACGTCCGCCTGCAGGAAGGTGAAGGGGAAAAGGTCAAGGAACGCCTCCAGGCATTCGAAGGTGTGGTGATCTCCAAGAAGGGCCGCGCGTCGGGCGCCACATTTACGGTGCGCCGGGTCAGTTTTGGCGTCGGCATCGAGCGCATTTTCCCGCTCCATTCGCCAACCATCAGCTCGATTGAGGTGATTGGGAAGGGTAAAGTTCGCCGGGCACGGCTGTATTACCTGCGCGATCTCAGGGGCAAGGCCGCCCGTATCAAGCGCGCTGGACGCGAAGAGGAAGAGGCGCCGGCCGCCGTTGCGGCCACCGCCACAGCGGGCACCGAAGCGAAGGTTTAACTGGCGCTCCTGCGTTCAAATCTATTTGCGAAAAGAGCCTCAGTTTCGCGAGGTTCTTTTCATTTTGAACGCCGCTTGAGCCAGGGCCACTAAGGTTGAACGTTGGTAACACCTTCCGCGCCGGGCTTGGGGAAATGCTTCTCGTACCAGGCGATGCAGCGGTCGATGGAATCGATGTTGTGCTTGACTTCGCTCAGGCCGTGCCCTTCGCGCGGATAGCGCACGAAAATGGCCTCCGTGCCCACATCCTTCAAAGCAATGAAAAATTGCTCGGCCTCCGCGATGGGCACATCATTGTCATTTTCGCCGTGCATCAGCATGGTGGGTGTGCGTGCCGCGGCGACATGCTTCAGCGCGGAACGTTCCCATGCAACGTCCATTAAATTTCCCTGGTGCAGGAACTGGCCGAATTCCATTTCTTCATACTGGTTGTAATAGGTCATGTAGTTGTAGCTGACCAGGTTGGCGATTCCGGCGATGGGCACCGCGGCCTTGAATTCATTCGTTTGGGTGATGAGCCAGTCGGTCAGTTGGCCGCCGTAGCTCACGCCTTCGATTCCCATACGCTCGCGGTCGATCCACAAGTAACGGCGGACCGCTGCGCTCACTCCATACAAAACATCTTGCCCTTCGTTTCCGTCCTGATCGCCGAAAACGGCGTCGGCGAACTTCTGCCCGTAGCCGGTGGAGCCACGATAGTTAACGTTCAGCGTGGCCCAGCCATGCGCCGCGTAGACCTGATTCTTAAAATTGAACACCGGACCATTTTGCCCGTGCGGCCCGCCGTGAATATTGACGATGAGCGGATGCTTCGACGTCGCCGTCATTCCCAGCGGCTTGGTGAGGAAAGCCTCGACTTCGAACTTGTTGTCGTTGCTGACGAAAGTGAAGGATTCGACTTCGGCAATCTTTTTTCCCACGAAGAGTTCCGCATTCAAGTCCGTGAGTTTGCGTGGCGCGGCACTGCCCGTTTTTAAATAGAGTTCCGGCGCGTCTTGTGGTGACGCGAAACCGTACGCCAGCGATCCATCTTTCCCAACCGACCAGCCGCTCACGCCCCCCGTGTCTTTCACCACGTACTCCGGCTTGCCTCCTAAAATCGGCAGCCGCACTAAGTGGATGCTCCCGCGCTCTTGAATCGTGAAATAAACCGCGCTGCCATCCGGCGCCCATCGTGGCGCACCTTGGCGCTTGTCCAGCACTGCGCCAATTTCGCGGCGGTCGCTGCCGTCGGCGTTCATCACCCAAACGTGGGTGTCTTCCATGGTCGTTTCGCGGTCGGTCAACCCGCGGCGCGTCCCGCGAAACACGATGTGCTTGCCGTCGGGCGACCACAACGGTTCGTATTCGTTGTACTCCGTGGCGGTCACGCGGCGAATAGTGTCGTCCGCAACCTTCAAGGCAAAAATGTCGTAGTTGAAAAACTCATCCTGATTCGGCTCGCGATTCGAAGCGAAGAGAATCTCCTTGCCGTCCGGAGACCAGTCGATGGAATGTTCATCGGTATTCCCGTGGGTGAGCTGGCGCACCTGCTTTGTGGATACGTCAACGACAAAAATGTGCAGGCGCTGATTGTCATTGAAGCGCGTCATCCCTTCGCCTGCATCCGGCTTATAGAGATAGCGCGTGATCACCATGGGATCGCCGCTGGCTTCGTCAGCCTCCGCGCCGGGAGTCGAGGAGATAAACGCGATCTGCTTGCCGTCGGGCGACCAAGTGAAATCTTTGCCCGCGCCTGGCAGTGGGCTGTTGGTGCCGCTCGGCGACGCGAGAACAGTGACCTCCGAGCCGTCCGGCCGCGCTACGAACAATCCGCCTTTTTCGCCTTGATGCCCTTCGAACGCGAACCACTTGTCATCGGGCGACCATAGCGGACCGCCGCTGGAATCTTTTTCGCTGCCCACGCGGACGGATTTTTGCGTGGCCAGATCCATGATCCAGAGCTGGCCGTAAAGCCGGCCGGGCCGGTCACGCATGACCATGCTGTAGGCAATGCGTCGGCCGTCGGGCGACAGCTCGGCGCTGCCAACGGAGCGTAAGCGCGAAAGGTCGCCGCTCGCTAGGCCTTGTGCTGCGGCCGAAGGAACTAGTCTAATTAAGACTAGTACGCAGCAGAGGAAGAAACCGGCTCGGAGCAAAACAGACCGCAAGTAAAGAGACATGGAATCCCCCCTAACACCCAAAGCAAGCGCAGAATTTGCCCGGCCATCCTAGGCCGCGTTGCGTTCCAAGGTCAACATGTCTTCTGACCACCGCGAAAAGAGAGTTTAAAGGTGCGCAGCTCCCACTACTCTTCTTGTCGTCTTCCAAAATCCTTTCCTGTTGACATTCAACAGGAAGGAGAATATGCTCCTGTTGTTTATCTAAAGGAGAAAACATGGCTCCTCCCCGCGGAGAAGTTCTGCAGGGCACGCTCGACCTCATTGTTCTGCAAACCCTTCACACCATGGGCCCGCTGCACGGCTATGGCATTGCCCAGCGTGTCCAGCAGGTTTCGGAAGACTTGCTCAAGCTCAACCAGGGCACGCTCTATCCCGCCTTGCTGCGCCTCGAGCAACGCGGCTGGATTGCTACCAAATGGGGCGCTTCGGAGAATAACCGCAAGGCGAAGTTTTACTCGCTGACGCGCGCGGGACGCAAGCAGTTGCTCGCAGAAACCCGGAGTTGGGAGCGCATGACCGCGCTCATGACTCGGCTTCTTAGCGGCACGGAAGGAGCCTGACGTGGAATGGCTTCGCATTTTCGGCGCACGTCTGCGCGGCCTGTTCCGCAAACGGCAGCTTGACGGTGAACTGGACGCCGAGCTTCATGCGCATCTGGAGCTGCTCACGGAGGAAAACATCCGCCGAGGCATGAGTCCGGCGGACGCGCGTTATGCCGCGCGGCGGGAATTTGGCGGCGTCGAACAAATGAAAGAGCTGCACCGCGACCAGCGCAGCATTCCATTTTTCGGTGCACTACTGCAAGATTTGCGATTTGCCTCGCGCATGCTTGCGAAAAAGCCCGGCTTTACGTTTGTGGCCGTTCTCACGTTGGCTCTAGGCATAGGTGCCACCACTGCGGTTTTCAGTGTCGTCGACCGCGCCTTGTTCCGCAGTCTGCCGTATCCGAATGAAGACCGCTTGGTGTCTTTCGGTCTGCTTGCTCCTATCGAGCGCGATGAATTCATATTGGGATCCGGCTACGTCGATTTCAGAAAGGAGCCTGGTCCTTTTGAAGCCGTAACGTCGACAGCTCCCGGAACCTCTGATTGCGACATCACAGAACCAAATGCCATCCGCTTGAATTGCGCGCTTGTCGAGCAAACCTTTCTTCCCACGCTTGGCGTGCAGCCGATGGTGGGCCGCAATTTCACGCCCGATGAAGACCGACCAAATGCGCCGCGCGTGGCTCTGCTCACGTACTCATTGTGGAAGACTCGCTTTGCGGGCGATCCCGGTATTCTGGGCAAAACGATCTCTTTGGATGGAAACGCCACTCGAATCGTTGGCGTCCTTCCTTCCATTTTCGAGATGCCGACGTTGGCCGCAGCCGATATTCTTATTCCACTAGCTCTCGATGAAGACCAGCAGCGCAGGTCCGAACCGGGAAGAGTGCTGCGCACTTTTGCTCGCCTGAGGCCCGGAATCAATGTGCCCATGGCTGTTGCTGGACTCCAACCTTTTTTTGAGCGAGCAGTACTGGATGCCCCTCCTGAATTCCGCAAGGAAATTCATCTGTCCATCCAGGCGTTGCGCGATCGACAAGTCCGGGATGCGCGTTTGGCTTCCTGGTTATTGCTGGGTTCGGTGTTCGCGGTATTCCTTATCGCGTGCACCAATGTTGCGAACTTGCTGTTGGCTCGCGTGACCGGCCGCCAGCGAGAGCTTGCCGTGAGAGCCGCGTTGGGCGCAAGCCGTGGCCGGTTGGTTCGTCAGGCGTTAACGGAGAGCCTGCTGCTCAGTCTGCTGGGAGGTGTTTTGGGATGCGCGATGGCGCAAGTGCTCCTTCGTCTCTTTATGTCCATAGCGCCCCAAGGCATTGTGCGTTTGCACGAAGCTCGTCTCGATCTGCGCGTTATAGTGTTCACCTTGGCAGTCGCGCTCATTTCCGCTGTGTTCTCCGGCCTTGTTCCGGCCCTCTACCGGCCGGCACCCGAATTGCTGATCGGAAAGGATGTTCGTGCGACAACGCGCAATGTTCTGCGGCAGGCACTAGTGTCAGCGCAGATCGCCATCTCGCTCATGCTTCTCGCTGGCGCAGGGCTGCTACTCCGCAGCTTGTTGAATCTGCAAAACGTCCGGACGGGAATGCGGACTGAAAATGTCCTCACGGAAGCAATATCGCTTGGCGGGTATCGTTACCCCACGCCGGAGCAGCAAATAGCCTTTTTTTCCGAACTTCAGGGTCGCTTGAAGCGACTGCCGGGCGTTACGTCGTTGGCCTTGAGCGACAGCCTCCCACCCTCGGGTCAGATGCGGTCAACGATCTTCGCGGCCATTGAAGTCCCTGGCCGCCCTCTCCTCAAGGAGGGTACCGGCGGCATGGTGGGATGGCGAGCCGTCACGCCAGACTATTTTTCCGCCCTGAGCATTCCGATTATCCGCGGCAGAGGATTCCGGCAAGAAGACCGTCTCCCGACGGAAAATACCATCATTCTCAACGAGACTCTAGCTCGGGAGCTCTACGCGGATGCCGAACCGATTGGGCAGCAGTTGCGGTTGTTTCGCATGCAAGGCCCATGGCGCACCGTCGTTGGCGTTGCAGCAGATGTCAAGAATAGCGGCCTCACAGTCAATGCTGACCCTGAGTTTTATCTCCCCTGGAAAAACGATCCGGTAGAGTCCCTTAGCACGGCCCACATCATTGTGCGCACTGGAACGGATCCAAAGGCGATGGCGGCATGGATGCGCGCCGAAATAGTTGCGTTGGACCAGACTCTTCCCTTCACGATTGAAACCATGAGCCAACGTGTTGGCAAACTCGCGCAGCGCCCACGGTTCACGGCGGTCTTGCTGTCATTGTTCGCGGGCATAGGCGTCCTGCTTGCGGGGATCGGGATCTACGGCGTCGTTGGATTCCTAGTCGCTCAACAAACTCGGGAAATCGGCATCCGAATCTCGCTCGGCGCTACTTCTCGGAATGTCCTGACCATGGTTCTTTTGAACATGGTGCGCTGGACCGTCGCAGGTGCGGCGTTTGGCCTGCTGGGGTCTTGGCTCAGCTCGCGTTTTCTGGAGTCTCTTCTCTTTGAAGTTCGCGCGCATGACCCGTTCCTTCTCGCGTCGGCTCTGTTTGTTTTACTCGCGGTGGCGTTCTTCGCCGCTTGGATTCCCGCCCGGCGGGCAATGCGCGTCGATCCCATGATCGCCCTTCGCTACGAGTGAGAGGAGTGGAGAGAATGTTTCGCTTGGGAGACGTGCCGTCACGATTGTGGAATGTTTTCCGCAAGCAGCGTCTCGAGCGAGAACTCAATGCTGAACTGGAAACTCATCTGGACCTTCTCACCGAGGAGAATATTCGCCGCGGCATGAGTCCCGCCGAGGCGCGCTATGCCGCTCGTCGCGAATTCGGAGGTGTCGAACAAGCCAAAGAACTCCATCGCGATCAACGGGGCCTCCCCTTCCTGGAAACCCTTTTGCAAGACGTGCGCTACGCTCTGCGCCTGCTCCGCAAGAGCCCTGGCTTCACGGTAGTGGCCGTCTTGACTCTCGCCCTCGGCATCGGCGCCAACGCCGCCATTTTTGGATTAGTGGACTCCGCGCTCCTGCGCGCCCTTCCATTCCGCGAACCGGAGCGATTGGTCCATATCTGGACAACCGATACGCGAGGCGATTTGCACACGCCTTCCCCATCCGAGTACTTAGCCCTGCGGGCAAACAGCCACTCGTTCGAGGAAATCACCGGTACCGGATGGGCTGACTATTTCTATGGAGATGATGACTCCGCTTGGCAAAACTTGTCCGGGTTTCTTGTGAGTACCAATTGGCTGCCTACGTTAGGGATTCAGCCAATTCTGGGCCGTAACTTTTTCGCTGAAGAACAGCTTCCTGGCCGAGACACGGTTGTGATTCTTTCTTATGGGTGCTGGCGAACTCGGTTCCAAGCGGACCCGCACACTGTCGGAAAACAGATTTCTTTGAATCGCCGCACCGTCACGATTGTTGGCGTACTGCCGCAATCGATGGGCCCATATTACGAGGACACTGAGATCTTTGCGCCTCTGGTTTTGGACGCTTACGCAAGCCAAGGAAAGCCTAGGGCGGGGATCATCCGAGTCCGGATTGTGGCGCGCCTAAAGCCTGGAGTGACCTTGGAGCAAGCGCGTTCGGAAACAGAAGTGATTGCAGAGCAACTGAGGCGTCCGCGGGCCCAGGCCGATCGGAGCGGACATCTGGTAATCGAGAGTTTCACGGAAGAGTTCCGGCATCCAGGGCCGACGAGGCAAAACACCAGGCGTGGCTTGTGGATGATGGCGGGTGCGGCCGGAGTTGTGCTTCTGATCGCGTGTGCAAATGTTGCGAGCTTGCTTCTGGCGCGAGGCGTGAAGCGCCACAAGGAAGTCGCAGTGCGCGCGGCCCTCGGCTGTTCCCGACTGCGGATGATCCGGCAGCTTCTGACCGAAAGCACGCTTCTGTTCCTTTGTGGTGGGAGCCTCGGTTTGGTCATCGCGCGATGGTCAGAGGACGTCATTACAAAAGTCGCATCCGGAATGGCCCCGGGAACCTATCTGCAAATCGATGGGCACATTTTGACAGTTAACTTAGGCGTTTCGCTTCTGAGTGCTTTGTCTTTTGGAATGATTCCCGCAGTGCACGCAACCCGCGTGAATCTAAACGACAGCTTGAAAGACGCAGTCTTAAGCGTAACCGGCGGGTTACAGTCGCGGCATTCGCGAAATCTCTTCGTCATATTCCAGATTGCACTCGGCATGATACTGCTTGTTGGCTTCGGGTTATTGTTCCGCAGTTTGCTGCACGTGGAATCTGCGCGTTTGGGGTATGACCCGCGCAACGTTTTGACGGCCACGGCCACGCTGTCGGCGTCGCGTTACTCCGACCCGTCCGTGCGAACTCGACTGATACATGAGGCGGAGGAGCGTGTGCGCTTGATGCCGGGTGTCGAATCGGTGGGGATCACAGACTCTCTCCCCATGGAAGGTGCGGACAGCTCGCGGCTCAGGATCGAAGTTCCTTTTTCGCAATCCGAACCCATGGAGGATGAGATTTGGTTTCTCTCTGTCAGCCCCGAGTACTTCTCGACATTGAAGGTTGCCATGCTCGCCGGGCGCCCATTCCGCGATGGGGACACTAGCGAGGCGAGTGCGGTTGCCATCATCAACCAGACTTTCGCGAAACAGTATTTTCCGGGAGCAAACCCTGTTGGCTATCACGTTGCTCTTGCCGACTCGCCAAAGACATGGAAGGAGATCGTGGGCATAGTTTCTGATTTCCGGCAACGCAATCCTGAAGAAGATATAAGGCCCTTGGCGTACTTTCCTCTGGCGCAAACATTGCCTGTCGGACGTTGGAGCATGGCGATTCGAGTTCGTGCGTCGAGCAAAGTGGCCGATACTGCCCGGGATCTCAGCAAACGGCTTCAACATGTGGATCCGCAGCTTTATTGGGAACTGGGCAGCATGCGGCAGCAGATTCACGATTCCGAGTCGCTCACTCTTCGCCGACCGCTGATTACGTTGATGGCTTCCTTTGGCAGCTTGGCACTCCTGCTGGCCATCGTGGGCGTTTTTGGAGTTACATCGTATTCCGTGATGGAGCGGACGCGAGAGATCGGCATTCGAGTCGCACTCGGCGCGGTCCCCGGCGAAGTCGCCAAGCTCGTCTTGCTAGAAACACTTCTGGTCACGCTGGCGGGTCTGACTGTGGGCACTCTTGGAGCTTTTGTGCTGACGCGTTTTTTTCCGACAGGGTCTATTGGATGGAGCGGCTCGGGAATCTATCTTTATGGCATCTCTCGAACCGACGCCCTGACATACACGTGTGCAGCCGCCCTGCTGGCGGGCGTTGCCCTATTGGCGTCTTGGGTTCCCGCGCAGCGCGCCATGCGCGTCGATCCCATGGTGGCTTTGCGCTACGAGTAATTGTTGAAGCGCGGCGAAGTTCGCGTGCTAAAATCACCGCGAATGAGCCGACTGTGCTCCTCACGTTTCGAGCGAGCGGCGCGCAAATTGGGCTGGATGCGCATCGCCGGCCTCGATGAGGCCGGACGCGGCGCACTCTTTGGTCCAGTCGTTGCCGCTGCGGTGATTCTCAATCCCAAGCGGCGCATTGTCGGCTTGGACGATTCCAAAAAGCTCACTCCCGAACGCCGTGCGGAGCTTGCCCCGCGCGTCCGCGAGCACGCTCTCGCCTGGGCCGTTGCCGAAGTGGACGCCCAGCGCATCGATGCCTGGAACATCTACCAGGCCTCACGTCAAGCCATGACCGCCGCGCTCCAGCAGCTCGCAATTCCGCCCGACTATTTGCTCATTGATGCCATGCAGCTCGACGTCTTGATCGAGCAAAAGTCCCTAATCAAGGGGGACGCTCGCAGCATCTCAATCGCTGCAGCTTCGATCCTAGCGAAAACACACCGTGACATGCGGATGGAAGAGTGGGATGCCGTCTATCCGCAATACGGGCTGGCGCGCCACAAAGGCTATGGTACGCCCGACCATCTCGAGGCCTTACGCCTTCACGGCCCCACACCACTGCACCGCTATTCCTTTGCGCCGGTGCGGGATTCCACCTGTTGGGCTGTCGGCGCGACGCAAACTGCATTTCCGATTTTCTGAGAGATCACCCCAGTTACTAGAATCTGCTGGGAGTGGCGGGATCGTTATTTGAACATGTCCAAATTCGGAGGAGCCCCAATTCAGTTTGTGTTGCAAACCAAATTGTATCGCAGACAGAATTCCTCTCTCCGCCTCCAGACCCACGATTCGGTAGGGAGCCGGTCTCCGTGTAGCCCCCGTTGGTGTGCCCGGTTTGCCTTTCGTGTCGCGTCTCCTCAAAGCAACCGTGCGATGTGTCACCTCCGCCCCGACTTTGTCCTCGTGTTTCCATGCTGGAAGGGGATAACTGGCTACTCACAAGGTACTTTGGGTTCGTTGACTTGTCTTTTTCCCGCCTGATAGCGTAGTTCAGTAGTGTTGCGGGATTTTCCGCTGCCGCAACCCACTGAGGAGAACGTCACGGACAGACTCCCGCGGGGAGGTTTGTCCCAGTTCGCGCATGGCTTATAACAAAAGCAAATACGTAGAGGCCGCACAAAAGCTGCTGAACCAGGGCAAAGTCGCCCAGGCCATCGCCGAATACCAAAATATTCTGAAGTACGAGCCGCGCGATCAGGTCACGCTCATGACCATCGGTGAGCTCTACATCCGCCAGGGCGAAACATTCCAGGCCATTGACTATTTCGAGCGCCTTGCGCAGATTTTCGTTGGCGACGGTTTCCTTACCAAAGCAATCGCAGTGTACAAGCGCATCGCCAAGCTGGCTCCTGAAGAAATTCGCCCCCTCGAAAAGCTTGCTGACCTGTACGTTCAACAGGGCGTAATGAGCGAAGCCCGTCCGCTTTTCCTGCAACTGGCGGAAATTCATCTGAAGAACAATCGCCAGCCGGAAGCCATCGGACTTCTGAAAAAACTTCTGCAAGCGGAGCCTGATAACCTCCGCATACAGATACGCCTGGCCGATTTGTATCAAGCCATGGGCCAGACACGGGACGCCATCGAAGGGTACGTGTCTGCTTCGCAGCGTGCGCTGGCTCGCGGCGAGCAGGGAGAAAGCGAAAAGCTCGCGGACAAGGCGCTGAAACTCGATCCCAACAATTCAGCCGCAGTAATCGTCAAAGCACGGTCGCATTCTTCCCAGGGCAATGTCGCCAAGGCCGCCCAGCTTCTGGAA
>Ga0066681_10001136_pt1 | contig 10321 bp, 9 predicted proteins | sample GraSoiAngelo_130_FD_65629 | JGI IMG/M metagenome (GOLD analysis project Ga0066681, IMG submission 65629) | Grasslands soil microbial communities from the Angelo Coastal Reserve, California, USA - 14_0929_02_20cm | ecosystem: Environmental > Terrestrial > Soil > Grasslands | place: USA...
GTGATAGAAAACAATACACTTACTCATTCTTCCGATCGGTATGGTATCCCCTGGGTGATGGTTCAATATTGAAAAGATTACACTTAATCGGGCAAAGTGGGCACCGTTTCATATTCCGCAGCTCTACCTCTGCGGAACGATCGTCATCTCGCGAAGGGCGGCGATCCTATCGACCAACGGCGGGTGAGTGCTGAAGAGCGCGGAAAGCGTTCCACCGCCAAACATGGGCTTCACAATACACAACGAAGATGTCGACGGCGAAATGGCCGTCGTAGGAATGCGCTTGTTGTAGGCGCCTAGCTTTTCGAGGGCGCTGATCAGTCCGTAGGGGTTTCCCACCATCTGCGCGCCGGTGGCATCCGCCGAGTATTCTCGCTGGCGGGATAACCCCAACTGCAGCAGGAAAGCCGCCAGCGGTGCAAGGAAGAACAATAGCACCCCAAGAATTCCTGCGCCGCCTCGGTCCCGGTCATCCTCGCCGCCACCCAGCCAAGGCCCCCAATGAGCAAGCCAGGTGATGGCGCCAGCAATGGTTGCGGCAATCGAGCTGATCAAGATGTCGTAATTACGAACATGTGACAGCTCGTGGGCGATCACCCCTTCGAGTTCGTCATCATTCATCAGTTGCAGTAAACCTTCCGTCACGGCAACGGAAGCATGCCTTGGGTTCCTGCCCGTCGCGAAAGCGTTCGGCGCGGCTTCAGGCACTACATAGAGCTTCGGGACCGGTATGTTGGACTTCGCCGCCAGACGCTCCATGACCGCGTAAAGGCGTGGCAACTGCTCGCGGGTCACCGGCTTCGCGCCGCTGGACATCAGGGCGATCTTGTCTGAAAAGAAGTAGGCCAAAGCATTCATGACCACGGCGAACCCAAGAGCAATGGTCATGCCGCCGCGGCCACCAAAAACCTGCCCGATCAGCATGAGCAGGAGCGTGAGCGCTACCAGCAAAAATGTGGTTCGAAAAACTCTCATAGTCTTCCTTCTGTTCTACGCGTGCGCCCTTGCGCTCAACCTGCTGCTCCTTGAAAATGAAGCAGCAGGCGCACTACAGACCGTCTCCCTACATTCTATTAGATACGCGCCGCGGCAGCAGGTTGTTTCGCGGGCTTCCGCTCGAAACGCATGGCATTCTTCTGTCCATCACGATCGACGATCACGTGATCGCCTGGCAGCACCGTGCCTTCGAGAATCTGCAACGCCAGCGGATCCTGAATGAGGCGCTGAATAGTCCGCCGGAGCGGCCGCGCGCCGTAAGCCGGGTCGTAGCCTTCGCGCAAGAGCAATTCTTGCGCAGCCGGCCTCAGTTCCAGGGTGATCTGGCGTTCAGCGAGCAGCTTCTCCACGTTTTTCATGAGCAGGCCGACGATTTTCGCCAACTGCTCTTTTCCAAGGGGATTGAAGATCACGATTTCGTCGATGCGGTTGATAAATTCTGGCCGGAACGATGCGCGCAAGGCGTCCATGGCCTCTTTTCGCGCGCGCTCGGGATCCTTGCCGGCCAATTCGGAAATGGCGCCCGAACCGACGTTGCTGGTCATGACCAAAACCGTGTTGCGGAAATCTACGGTGCGGCCTTTACCGTCGGTGAGGCGGCCGTCCTCGAGAATCTGCAGCAGGACGTTGAACACGTCCGGATGCGCTTTCTCGATTTCGTCAAAAAGGATGACGGAATACAAATGACGGCGGACCTGTTCGGTAAGCTGTCCCCCCTCTTCGTACCCGACATAGCCCGGAGGCGCGCCGATGAGCCGCGAGACGCTGTGCTTCTCTAGGTATTCGCTCATGTCGATGCGGATCATCAGCTTCTCGTCGTCGAAGAGAAATTCCGCAAGGGCGCGCGCGAGTTCCGTCTTTCCCACACCGGTTGGTCCAAGAAAAATGAACGAACCAATGGGGCGCTTGCCGTCCGAGAGGCCGGCGCGGCTGCGGCGCACGGCATTGGCGACACGCGCAAGAGCATCATCCTGACCGACCACACGCTGCCGCAAGCGCTCTTCCATATGCACGAGCTTTTGCGCTTCGCCTTCAAGCAAACGCCCGGCGGGAATGCCTGTCCATTTACTGACGAGCTTCGCGATGTCCTCTTCGTCGACTTCTTCCTTCAGCATCGGCGCGTCTTTTTGGACCGAAGCAAATCGCTGTTGTGCTTGCTCAAGCTCGCGCTCTGCGGCGGCGATTTTCCCGTAGCGGATCTCGGCCACTTTCGCCAGTTCCCCGGCGCGTTCGTAGCGCTGCTCTTCGGCTTTTAACTGCTCGATTTGCTCCTTCAAGTTGCGGATTTTCCCGATGGCTTCTTTTTCCGCTTGCCAGCGCGCTTTCTTCCCGCTCGATTCTTCCTTCAGTTTGGCAAGCTCCTTCTCGATCTGCGCACGCCGCTCCCTGGAGTGGGCGTCGGATTCCTTCAGCAGCGCCTGCCGCTCGATTTCGAGTTGTAGGATGCGGCGCTCGATTTCGTCAATCTCCACCGGCAGCGAATCAATCTGCATGCGCAGGCTGGCTGCGCTTTCATCGATCAGATCGATGGCCTTGTCGGGGAGAAAACGATCCGAGATATAGCGCTTCGAAAGAGTAGCAGCAGCGATGATGGCTGCATCCTTGATGCGCACGCCGTGATGCACTTCATAGCGTTCCTTCAGGCCGCGCAGAATCGCAATGGTGTCTTCTACGGTGGGCTCGGAGACGAGCACCGGCTGGAAGCGGCGTTCCAGGGCTGGATCTTTTTCTATGTGTTTTTTGTATTCGTTGAGCGTAGTGGCGCCGATCGCGCGCAGTTCGCCACGGGCCAGCGCCGGCTTGAGCATGTTGGAGGCGTCCATTGCGCCTTCCGCCGCGCCGGCTCCCACCAGGGTGTGTAGCTCGTCGATGAACAGGATGATCTGTCCTTCGGCCTCGGTGATTTCCTTGAGAACGGCTTTCAGCCGATCTTCGAATTCGCCGCGGAATTTTGCTCCGGCCACGAGCGCCGCGAGATCCAAAGCAACAATGCGCTTTGTTTTAAGCACATCCGGCACGTCGCCGGAAACGATGCGCTGGGCCAGGCCTTCGACGATGGCGGTCTTGCCGACACCGGGTTCGCCAATCAGCACCGGATTATTTTTTGTGCGGCGCGCCAGGATTTGCATCACGCGACGAATTTCTTCGTCGCGGCCGATGACCGGATCGAGTTTCTGCCGCCGGGCGAGTTCGGTCAGGTCGCGCGCATACTTTTCCAGGGCGGCGTAAGTGGCTTCGGGATTCTGGGAGGTCACGCGCTGATTGCCGCGAACCCCGGCGAGCGCTTGCAGAATCGCTTCATGGGAAGCGCCTCGACGCTTCAATAATTGGCCGGCGGGATCCCGGTCGCGACCGGCAATCGCGAGGAAAAGATGTTCCGTGGAGACATACTCGTCCTTGAACTTGTCCGCTTCTTTGAATGCTTGCTCGAGCACGTCGTTGAGCGCCCGGCCCATGTGCTGCTGAGCAAAGCCTTGTACTTTGGGCAGACGCGCGATTTCGCGGTCAATTTCTTGAGTCAGGGCTTCTGTGTGAATGCCTAGGCGAGCGAGCAAAGGAGGCACCACGCCGTCGGTCTGCGTCACGAGCGCGGCCAGCAGGTGAATCGGCTCAATCTGCTGGTTCTCGTACCGCGCGGCAACTTCCTGGGCGCCCTGGACCGCCTCCTGCGCCTTCACGGTCATTTTTTCAAATCGCAACATAAAGCCCTCAACCTCAAGCCAGTGGTGCAAAAAGGGGCTGGCGTGCTGGCCAGCCCCTATTCTTGCAGCGTACGCACTTCCCTTGCAGCCTTTTCGCTACGCCCGGGCTTACCTGCCAGAGGCAGCCGCAGCGGCCACGGCCGGAGTACCGACATTTACTTTGATCTGCTTCGGCTTCGCTTCCTCGCGCTTGGGAATACTGAGCGTCAGCACGCCATTCTGATACTCGGCCTTGATGGCATCGGGATTCACGGTATTCGCAAGCGTGAAGCTGCGAGCGAAGGAGCCATACGAGCGCTCCACGCGCACGTAGTTCTCTTCGTTCACTTTTTTCTCGAACTTGCGCTCCCCGCGAATAGTGAGGATGTTGTTCTCCACACCAATGTCCAGATCCTTGGGATCAACATCGGGGAGATCCGCCTTCACCACGAGTTCGTGCTCGGTCTCGTAGATGTCGACGGCTGGCGCCCACGCGCTCAGGTTTGATTCCTCGCCGGTACGCTCAAAGGCATCGTTGAACAGACGATTGATCTGGCCCTGCAGAGTGGTGACGCCGCGGAAGGGCTCCCATCGGGCTATTGTTCTCATCGTTGTAAGCACCTCCATAGGTGATTGCATCTGCATGATAAAATATGAGCATTCAATTGTCAAGTATGAATATTGGATCTCCAATGCTACAGGCTAAGGCTTTATATATCAATATTATGGACTAGTTTCCTCATTAGCCTCAAAGCTTGTTCTGAATCTAGCAGAGGTCTATTCTTGGCGGCTGAATCAAGGGGGCGAAACAACTCGTAAGCTAGCTTGCCCCCATAAGCTAGTTTGCCAAAATGAACCAGTTGGCGACGCAAAGTAAATTTGACTGTAGTTCCTATGCGCTAGACTACGTCTGCTTATGCGCCTCGAAGAGCTCGACTACCACTTGCCTCCGGAGCAAATCGCGCAGCGGCCTCTGGACCGCCGCGACGCTTCCCGCCTCCTCCTTTTGAACCGCTCCCGGGGCGCGCTGGAGGACCGGAGATTCGCAGAATTTCCGGATCTCCTCTACGGCAATGAATTGCTCGTTCTGAACAACGCGCGGGTGATTCCCGCCCGGCTCTTTGGCCGACGCGCCGGTGTTCACTCGCAGAAGCCTTCGCGATCCACGCGAGCCGAACACTTGACCGGAAAGGTTGAGGTCCTGCTGACACGCCTTATCGGCGACGACACGTGGGAAACCTTGGTCCGTCCTGGCCGAAAGATGCACCTGGGAGAGCGGGTTCTCTTTGGCGATGGAGAACTGGAAGCCGAAGTCACGGCGCGAGGGGAATTCGGGCTGCGCACGCTGCGGTTCCTCGCTCATGATCAGCGCGCAGTGAACGAACATTTTGAGCGGCTGGGGCACGTACCGCTGCCGCCGTACATCGAGCGCGCCGACGAAACAGCCGATCGCGAGCGTTATCAAACCGTGTTTGCCAAGCGGCCCGGTGCGATTGCTGCTCCCACCGCAGGCCTTCACTTCTCCCAGGAAATATTGAAACGGATACGTGAGCGCGGAGTAGGGATCTGCGAGCTAACCTTGGATGTGGGGCTCGGGACGTTTCAGCCGGTTCACGGAGAAACGCTGGAAGGCCACGTCATGCATTCCGAATGGTACGAGATTTCCCGCGAAACGGCCGATTGCATCAATGCTGCGCACGCTGCGGGGCGCCCCCTCTTGGCCATCGGGACGACCGTGGTGCGGGCGCTGGAAGATGCCGCGCAGCGCGCGGCCGAGGCTGGCTCTGCGGAAGTTGTGCTGCCTGGCAAAGCGGAGGCGCAACTGTTCATCACTCCAGGATTTCGATTCCACATCGTCAACCAACTGCTCACAAATTTTCATTTGCCGCGGTCCACGTTGCTTGCGCTGATCTGCGCGTTTGCAGGGCGAGAACACGTCCTCGCCGCCTACAAACATGCCCTTGAGGTCGGCTACCGTTTTTACAGTTATGGAGATTGCATGCTGATTCGCTAAGATGGGCGGAAGACGATCGATAGATCGAACGGACAAGCAGGGAGGCTGCCGCAAGCAGCAACCTCCCTCTCATCCTGAGGAAGGGTTCGCGAAGCGGTTCCGACTACTCGGTGAGCACGAACACACGAGACTGGCCGGAGAAACGCACTTCCTTTACCTGGCCATTTTCGCTAATCAGCAAGGAGTCGTAGCTGGACTTTGCGCTGCGGTCTTCCCAGCGGCCCTCGGTCTCAGCGACAATCTTGCCACCCTTCTGCACGGTAGCTTTGTTGCCGTCGATGAGCAGGCGGTATTCGCCAGCCTGCAGGTCGGCCTTACCGACCTTAGCGGTTTGGTTGAGGTTGATGGTCCTGGAAAAGGGTTTGGCAAAAACGGGTACTGCCAGCGCAATGGCCGCGAGCAGGGCGATGGAGCGGAAAAATGTATTGTTTCTCATGCGTGTCAGATTCCTTTCGGACAGGATCGAGTCAGCGGATAGCAAGCTGCCGGAGGCAAGATGGAGTTGACACGCAAACGGAGGACAGGTAGTCTCCCCCGTGAAGACACCTCTTCTTCCTGGACTAACGGCCGGAAAAACTGCGTGTCGTGACCCCGCGGCTGCCACCGCGGGGTTTTTTCTGAATCTCGCCTTGAACAGCGCTATGAACCGCTGCGCCTATATAGACGAAATCGCTACGACGGATGTTTCGCCGGAAGGTGATAAAACTTTCGTGTAGCCGCAAGAATTACGTCCGAAAATGTTTGTTTTCCCTAAAGCGAAATCCGTCCGCGCTTGCAGAAGATAAATTATTCCTAAAAGACGTCGACCTGCTGATGGCCTTTTGCGAGACCATCCGTCTCGCGCTCATCGCGCGTCGCTTGATGCATCGGCTAGCTCGTTCATCTATACTCTAGTGTATTTTTTTCAGGGACCACGAATGCGGATTCTCATTCTTAGCGACTTACACTCCAATGGAACTGCGCTGGATGCCGTGCTTGATGTCGCGAAGGACCATTGGGACGTGTCCGTCTGCCTGGGCGATGTGGTGGGTTACGGCCCCGATCCCAATTACGTCACGGCACGCCTGCAAGAGCTGGGCACGACGACGATTCGAGGGAATCACGACAAGGCAGTGACCGGTTTGATGGCTACGGAAGATTTCAATCCAGTGGCAAAAGCTGCGGTGGATTGGACACGAGCGGAATTGAAGCCAGAACACATGGCATGGCTCTCAGGCTTGCCGAAGGGACCGCTGGAGACGGACGGCATCGTGCTCGTTCACGGAGCGCTTCAGGACGAAGATGAATATGTTTTCACTCCGGAGCAAGCCCTTGAGGGACTCCTCGATTCCAATGCCGTAGTCACTTTTTTCGGCCACACGCATCACCAGGGAGGCTTTTCGTATCGAGATTCGCACCTCGAAGTGCTGCAAATTCGGCCGCGTGCGGCGGAATCCTTTGCTGCACTGCGCGTCGAGCCGGGGCGACGTTACTTACTGAATCCGGGTTCCATCGGGCAGCCCCGCGACGGAGATCCCCGAGCCGCCTTTGCCATGGCCGATTTAGAGCACAACGTGGTGGAATTTTGGCGCGTTCCTTATGATGTCGCGGCGGTACAAAAGCGCATGCGGTCTGCGCTTCTACCAGAACCCTTGGTCCAGCGACTAGTCGTTGGCCGATAGCCTTTCCAGACCACCGCGCACCCATTCCTATCGGTAGGTATTCATACGATACGTCCATTAGTTATAATAGTCGTGTGAAGTTCGCGGGGGAACTTGAAGCCAGCCTGAAAGAATTCCTGGCCTCCGGCCTCGTGGATCTGCAGGAGAACGGCGGCCGCACCTGATTTGTTGCCGGGTGATCGTGGGAAGTGCGAGGGGACAGCGAAAAGCCGCTCCTGCATCTTTGGTCGCAACGATTCAACCTGACGCGGCGAGTATTGGCAATCACGGATCACTCCGAGCAACGGCTGGTTCTGGCGGGGGTGCGCTTTGGGCGCGCCAAGCTGGAACGGCTGGAATTTGTTCGGCGGGAGTTCGAACCGAGCGCGGCAATTGTCGCGCGAGGAATTTCGCGAGCAACTCCGCAAACTCCTTGCGGAACAGTTTCCCGACGAATCCGTGGAATCGCTTACGGTTTCAGCAGACCTGGAGCATTCACTCGCTGGAAATTACGCGCGGGGACTGCTGCGACGAGGTTCGGTGCAGCGTGCGGTTCTCGCCGTGCCGAGCGGCGAATCTTCTGACACGATGGACAACAGCCTCGCGTTTGCGTTGCTCGGGCTGGCGCGCGCGGCATTCGAACGCGGGAGCCTCGATAGCGGGGCTTCGCCTGATTCTTCCCAAGAACTTGAGCTGCACCGCCATCCGCTGGCCGAAGACACGCGTCATGCTCTTATCGCGCGCAGCCGGAGCGCTGGCTGGAAAGTTTAGTGCGCGAAGACGTGACGCGTGTGGATGCCGGGCGGGACGCCCGATATGTGTACTCGCAGGTGTTCGCGAGCTCCGGAAGCGAGCACGGCATTCTCGATCTGCGAACGGTTACGCGCTCAGGCCGGTTGGCGACCCTGGAACTGAAAGCCAGCGAGCACATCCATCTGCCGCTGCAAGCTGCGGATTACTGGCTGCGCGTGCGAAAGCACATGGACCGTGGAGAGATCGCCCGTTTTGGCTATTTTCCTGGCGTCGAGCTGCAGGCGATTCCTCCGCTCGTGTATCTTGTTGCACCGGCATTGCGCTTCCACCCGTCGACGGATGACCTTTGAAGTATTTATCGCCGGAACTCGAAGTAGTGCGCGTGGGGCTCGCGGAAAGCTGGCGACGTGGCCCGCGCGTGGTGATGCGACAATTGCGCCCTCTTCGGTTCCACATTCACCCTTTCGCGATTCGTTCTGGAGATTACGCGGCCTTACAGGTTTTCCCTGAATCCCCAGGGAAGAAAGAGGCCAGGGCAGTTTTCCGAAATGGGCGGATAAGAACCAAAAAACATTTGGGGAAGAATTTACCCCGTAAAAGGAGAGAAGCGGTTAGGGGCAAGCCCTAACCGCTTCCCGGGGTGTGTCCTCGAAGTGGTTTTGAAATATTAGATGTACGGGAGCGAAAAAGGTTTCCTCGGGGGGCAAAATTTTTTTCGAAAAATCGATTTAGTAGGTCAAATCTCAATAAAACAAATACTTACGCCAGCGGTCGTCCCGGTGCCCGATCAGCCGCATTAACTGCCGGGACGTATGTAGTGTGAAAGGCCGGGGTTTGCGGGCTAGCTTCAACCCGGCTTCTTCGGGGGTGCGGTCTCCCTTGGTGTTATTGCAGTGGTAGCAGCAGGCCACCAGGTTTTCCCAGGAAGAGCGGCCCCCGCGAGACCTGGGCAACACGTGATCCAGCGTCAGTTCAGAACTGGGAAACACGCGCCCGCAAAACTGGCAAGTATTTCGGTCGCGCAACAAAATATTCTTCCTTGAAAGGGCTCGGCTCTGCTGGGGAATATGCCGGTAGGCCAGCAGGCGAATCACGGAGGGAACCTGGTGCGCATGAGCGGCAGAGTGCACCTCGGCATTGTGCAACTCCTCGGCCTGGGCCACTCCCTTCAGCATTAAAACCATCGCGCGGCGCACGGCGGTGACGTTGATTGGTTCATAGGTGGCATTCAGCACGAGCACGGGTTCCTGCATCAAGGATGCCCGGCGGGAAATCGAGTTGTGGGGTCTACTGCCTGCGGGATCCTCAGAACCGGGCGCAGTCGCGCGAGCCGCTTCGGGGGTATGAGCCCCCCGGGAATTGGCCGACATTTGCCGGTTTAGTCCCATTGAGCCTGCCACTAACTATTCTACCATTCCACGGAGCTTGGGAGTGGATTTCTTACCGCTCGGGCCACGGTGAGTCCAACCACGGACCTGGCGTCCGCCTCGTGTAATGCTCGCGCACAGGCATCCAAGGTCGCTCCGGTCGTCAATACATCATCTAGCAGTACCAGTAGGACGCGAAGATTGTCAACTTGGCTGCCTGGGCGTGTGGCAAAAGCGCCACGCACTGACTCCGAGCGCTCTTCGAGGCTCAGAGAATACGCTTGTCTGGACGGGCGCGCGTGCGCATCAGCAGCACAGCTTTGTGCGGCAACCGCAAGCGCTTTGCAAGGGGCTTGGAAATCAGGGCCGCCTGGTTGCACCGGCGCTGTCGTTCGCGCTGCCGGTGGAGCGGCACGGGCACGACTACATCGGCGGCGAGCTTATCTCCGTCGCGCTGTACAAGCTCCGCCAGTCGCTCTGCAAACCAAACGCCCAAAGCTCGATTTGCTCGAACTTCAGCAGGAGAATCGCCTGGACGAGCGGGCCACGATAGATCGCGAAGCCGCGGGCGCAATCAAAGGCATAGGTTTTGTCCTCGCACGCGGGACAGAGCTGCGGCTGTTTTTCATTCTGCGCCAATCCTGAAAGAGGAAGACCGCAGATCTCGCAAGTAATTGCCGGCACTCGTTCGAATGAATTGAGACATTCCCACGGTGGGAATCAATGAGGAGTTCGTTGCAGTTCTGACATCCGGCGGGGAAAGATCACGCTGACGAGGGCGTCGCTTGCCGCCGTGAGCCAGGCGCGCATACGCCGCCGAAGCAGCGGTCTTCTGCTCAATGCGCTTGTGCTAGATGTATTTGCCGCCAC
>Ga0066681_10001137_pt1 | contig 10321 bp, 9 predicted proteins | sample GraSoiAngelo_130_FD_65629 | JGI IMG/M metagenome (GOLD analysis project Ga0066681, IMG submission 65629) | Grasslands soil microbial communities from the Angelo Coastal Reserve, California, USA - 14_0929_02_20cm | ecosystem: Environmental > Terrestrial > Soil > Grasslands | place: USA...
CATTCCCCCGCTTTCCGCGTCCGGGCGGGCTTATCGGCCGACCTCGCGATACCAATCACTGATGTAGGCATACCGCTCCTCCGGCTCCATGGCCGAATCGATGCGGACCCCGTGGATGCGGGTGTTGTTGACGGCCATCACGTACCGCGGACTGTAGAGAAAAACCGCCGGAATCTCCTTGGCGAAATCCTCCTGGAAGGTGGCGTACGCCTTGGCCCGGGCCGTCAGGTCCAGGGTGTTGCGGCCGTCCTCCAGGTCGCCGTCGATGAAGACGTTCTTCTTCATGCCGGCGAAGTTGAAGCCGCCCGGATGCGCCTGCGAGGAGTGCCAGAACGAGTAGACGTCCGGATCGGGGCCGTTATCGAACGCCGTGAGCGTCATGTCGAAGGTGCGCGGGTTGAGGTAATCGTGGATCAGCGAGGCCGTCGTGACCGGTCGGACCTCGGCGACGATCCCGACCTGCGACAGCTGGCTGGCCACCTTCTCGGCCACCCGCTCGTATGGCGGGACGTCGCTCGACACCGTCAGGCCGAAGCTGAGACTGATCGCGGCCTTGGTTCGAATGCCATTGACCATGGTCCAACCGGCGTCATCGAGCAGTTTGGCGGCGGCTGTCGGATCATAGGCCGGCTGCTGGGCGGCGCTGTCGTACGCCCACGTGATCGACCGCGGGATCGGTGAGTCGGCGGGAACGGCCTGCCCGCCCAGGACATCACGGATGATCGCCGTTCGGTCGATCGCCTTCGCGATTGCCTGCCGGACCCTGACGTCCTGGAAGTAGGGTTCGTCGCTTTTCAGGTTGAAGAGCAGCTCGGCGTATTGATAGGTCGCGCCGGTCAGCACCGTCACCTGCGTGTTGCTCCGCTCCTGGGCGGCGCCCGAGGGCGTGAGATTGGCGAGGCCATCGATCTGCCCCCGATCGAGCGCATCCAGCGCGGCGGCCTGCGACGGGAAGCTGCGGATCATGAGGGAATCCAGCCAGGGTCGGCGCCACGAGAACGGGTTGCGCTCCAGCTGGATCCGGTCGCCCAGGTTCGCAACCATTCGAAAGGGGCCGGTTCCGACCGGGTTCAGATTGGGCGACGCGGAGGCGAGCTCGACCATCGTTTTCCCCGCGAGCAGGTGCGCCGGGACGATGTCAAGCAGCTCGAGATTCGCCATGAACCCCGCATTGTGGCCGGGGAGCGCGAAGCGAACGTGGCCGGCGTCGATCGCCGTGGCGATGATGTCCTTCCAGCTCTGGTTGAGCAACGCGCCGGGGAACTGCGGATCCTGGACGGTCCGGACCGTGAAGACGACGTCCTCCGCGGTCACCGGGGTACCGTCCGACCATCGCGCATCGGATCTCAGCAGGAAGGTGTAGCTGCGACCGTCCGGGCTGACCTCCCAGCGCGAGGCAAGGCGTCCCTGGACCGCCCCGGTCGGCAGGACTCGGACGAGCGGCTCGAAGAGCAGCGCATCGAGGTCATTCGACCCGGCGGTGGCCTCTCCGAAGAGCGGGTTCAGCGAGCCGAGCTGGCCCACGACGCCCTCCACGTAGGTGCCGCCCGGTCGGGGCGCCTCGGGCGACAGGATGACGCCGCGGAACACGAGCGCCAGGACCGTCAGCAGCGCGATCAGCGGCACGCCCACCCCGAGGGCGAGCAGTCCGCGCCGGATCAACCGACTCGGATGTAGACGACAGAGATCGCCACGAACAGGACGACCAGTCCGATCGTGGCGTAGAACAGGTTCTTTTCCAGCCCGCGCTTCGTGCGGTAGCCACCGCCCGAATCTCCGCCGCCACCGATGGTGCCACCGAGCCCGCTCGCCTTGGGCGTCTGGAGCAACACGCCCAGCATGACGAGAAGGGCCAGGACGAGCTCGACGATTCCGAGAAAGGCTTTCATTGAGGCTGAAGCCGCTGAATTATAACGCCAATTCTTCGCGCACTCGGGCCGAGTGCTGGCATTGACAGATACACAAATATGTAGTAGCATGCCAACGTGTACGGCCCGTCCCGCTGCCTCCGGTTGCCGCTCCTCCTCCTGGCGCTGCTGGCCGCCTCCTGTGCGCCGGGCCGTACCGCACCCCCCATGGGCGCCGCCCTCGCCCTCCCGCCGGTCATGCCAGCACCGATCAGCAGCGGGTTCGACCAGCTGGTGCCGTTGCCCGACGGGGCAACCGCCTTTGCCGCGATCGGCGACGAGCTGGGGCACGCGCGACGATCCATCGACATCGAGCTGTACGAGTTCCAGCGATCGGATCTCGCGGCGTTATTGCTCGACGCGCAGGAACGCGGCGTCACCGTCACCGCGATCAGGGATCCGTCGGAGCGGAGCAGCCGCAACGTTTGGGCCCAGCTCGAACAGGGTGGCGTCCGGGTCGTGGCGTTTCCGCTGGAGCGCCTCACGATCGACCATGTGAAGCTGCTGATCCTCGACGGCGCACGGGCCATCGTCGGGGGCATCAACTGGGGCATGCACTCTCCGAAGAACCACGACTTCGACGTGCTAGCGACCGGCCCCGTCGTGGACAACCTCGAGCGCGTCTTCAAACAGGACCTGGCGCTGTCGGGCGAAGCGGCGGGTATTCCAGCGCCGGCCGCTGACCGCAGCGTCGAGGTGTTGACGACGCATCCCGGTGAGCTCATTCGGGCCGCCGCGCTCGCGGCAATCGCCGCCGCCCAACACTCGATCGACATCGAGATGTTCGTTCTGAGCGATCGCCTCGTCCTCGAGGCGCTCGTCTCGGCCGCGCGTCGCGGTGTCCACCTTCGCGTCCTGCTGGACCCCACCCAACCGCAGAATGCCGCCGCCTTCGGGCTGCTCGAGCCGGCCGGGGCCGCCGTGCGCTTCTATCGCCAGGCCGGAGACGAGCTGCTGCACGCGAAGCTCGCGATCTTCGATGCTGGGATCACCCTCTTCGGTAGCTGCAACTGGTCGCGCTCCGGATTCACCCGCAACCACGAACTCGACCTCCTGGTGCGCGAGCCCCAGCTGGCCCGGACCTTCCTCAGCCGGATGGCGCAGGACTGGGCCGTGTCGACGCCCTGAGGTCGTCGCCGGACATGGCGTGGGGCACCTCCAGTCCGACGAGGGGCAACAGCGTTGGCGCGATGTCGCCCAGCTTGCCCCCCTCGCGCAGCCCGTGGACGTCGTCGGCGCCGGCCAGGATCAGTGGCACCGGACTCAAGGTATGCGCGGTCAGCGGCGCTCCCGTGGCTCGATCGACCTTCAACTCAGCGTTCCCGTGATCCGCCGTGATCGCCAGGATGCCGCGGCGGCTGAGCACGGGACCCGCGATCCGGCCGAGCATGGCGTCGACGACCTCGACGGCCCTCACCGTCGCCGGAAAGACGCCGGTGTGGCCGACCATGTCGGGGTTGGCAAAGTTGACGACCAGGAAGCGGTCCTCGCCCTCCGTGAGCCGGTCCAGTAGGACATCAGTGACGGGCTGCGCGCTCATCTCCGGCTTCAGGTCGTAGGTCGCCACTCGAGGCGAAGGCACGAGCAGCCGGTCTTCGCCGGGAAACGGCGCCTCCCGCCCGCCGTTCAGAAAGTACGTGACGTGGGCATACTTCTCGGTCTCTGCGGTGTGGAACTGTCGCCAGCCCGCGTCGGCGACCACTTCCGCGAGGACCTGGTTGAGCGGCTCGTCGGGGAAGGCTACCTCCGCGGTGAGGCCCTTCTCATACTCGGTGAACGTCACGAAGTGCATAAGACTCGGCCGGCGGCTGCGCGGGAAGTGATCCCAGGACTCGTCCACCAGGGCGTGGCTCAACTGGCGAGCGCGGTCGGGGCGGAAGTTGAAGAAGATCACGCTGTCGCCGTCGCCGATCGGTGCTGCCGGTTCGTCGCCGGCCGGGACAATCCGGGTTGGCGCGATGAATTCGTCGGTGATGCCGCCCTCGTAGCTCTGCGTGATCAAGGTCACCGGGTCGGGCGCCGTCGGTCCGCTCGCCTCAACCACGGTGCGATAGGCGCGCTCGGTCCGCTCCCATCGCTTGTCGCGGTCCATCGCGTAGTAACGGCCGCTGACCGAGGCAATCCTGCCGGTGCCGATCGCGCGGATGCGCTCGACCAGCTCTCCGATGTAGCCGGCCGCGCTGTTGGGCGGCTCGTCCCGCCCGTCGGTGAAGGCATGAACGAACACGCGCGGTACCCGCAGCGCATGCGCCATCTCGAGCAGCGTGTACAGGTGCTCGCTGGAGCTGTGCACGCCGCCCGGAGAGACCAGCCCCATCAGATGTAGCGCGTGGCCGCTAGCGGACGACTGCATCGCGGCGCGCAACACTGGATTGGTCGTAAAGCTTCCGTCCCGGATCGCCCGGTTGATCCGGGTGAGGTCCTGGTGGACGACGCGGCCGGCGCCGATGTTCAGGTGGCCGACCTCCGAGTTACCCTGCTGGCCCTCGGGCAAGCCCACCGGTTCGCCCGCCGCGGCCAGGATCGTATGCGGCCACCGCTGCCAGAGCGCATCCCAGTTGGGCGTTTTCGCCGCGGCAATCGCATTGCCGAACGGATCGGTTCGGTACCCCCAGCCATCGATGATGACGAGCACCAGGGGACGTCCTGGCGCCGCGCTCACGCCGGCCCGGCGGCGGCGCGCACGATCTCGGTGAAATCGGCCTGCTTCAGGCTGGCGCCCCCGACCAGGGCCCCGTCGATCTCCGGCTGGTCCATCAGGCTCCGCGCATTGGCCGGTGTCACGCTGCCTCCATAGAGGATGCGCATGTCCGCCGCGAGTTGCCCGAACCGCCCCACGAGCAATCCGCGGATCAAAGCCATCGTCTCGTTGGCGTAGTCCGGCGTCGCCGCCCTCCCGGTCCCGATCGCCCAGACCGGTTCATACGCAATCGTCAGGGCCGTGGCGCGCTTCACCTCGATGCCGTAAAGCGCCGCGCCGAGCTGGCGCGTGATGACCTCCTGCGTGCGCCCCAACTCATGCTCCTCAAGCGTTTCGCCCAGGGCCAGAATGACCTTCAGGCCGTTGCGGAAGGCCGCTTGCAGCTTTCGGTTCAGCTCTTCGTCGGTTTCATTGAACAGCTGGCGCCGCTCGGAATGGCCGATCAGCAGGTAGTGGCACCAACCCGCCAGCATCTTCGGCGAAATCTCACCGGTGAACGGCCCCTGATCCTCCCAGGAAGCGTTCTGCGCGCCAACCTCGATCGGGCATCCGCGAAGGACATTCGCGATCTCCCAGAGCATCAGCGACGGCGGCAGGACCACGATGTCCCCGCGGTCCGCGAATGACTCCAGCACATGACGAAGATGCAGCGCATACTCCAGCCCTTCGGGCACGGTGAAATGCATCTTCCAGTTGCCGGCGAGCAGTGGCCTACGCATGGTCCTTGTCGCGTAGCACCGCGATCCCGGGCAGGACCTTCCCTTCGAGGAACTCGAGGGTGGCGCCGCCGCCGGTCGAGACGAACGACATCCGCTCCGCGAGGTGCTGCTTCTGCAGGGCTGCCACCAGGTCGCCGCCACCGATGATGGTCTGCGCGTCGCTGCCGGCCAGACCCTGCGCCAGCGCATCGGTGCCGTGGTCGAAGGGCGGGACTTCGTAGACGCCGAGTGGACCGTTCCAGACGATCGCCGCCGCGCCGTCGCACGTTTGCAGGAACCGCTCCACGGTCATCGGTCCGACGTCGAGCACCTTCATCGCGGCGGGGACGGCATCGACCGGCACGGTTTTCACGGGGACGCCGGGTCTGGCCTCGGGAGCCACGATGGCATCGAGCGGCAGCACGAGCGTCGCGCCGGAGCTGAGCAGCGACCGCGCCACGTCCAGCTGGTCGTCTTCGACCAGGGAGCGGCCCATCTCCAGACCCTTCGCTTTCAAGAAGGTGCAGGCCATCGCGCCCCCGATGCAGAGGCGATCAACGCGTCGCAGCAAGCTGCGCACGACGCCGATCTTCGTCGAAATCTTCGAGCCGCCGATGATGGCCACAAGCGGACGCGGCGGGTCGGTCATGATGCGGCCCAGCGTCGTGATCTCGCGCTCCATCAGGAGTCCGGCGACGGCCGGCAGGTACTGCGCGATGCCCACCGTCGAAGCGTGGGCCCGGTGTGCGGTGCCAAAGGCATCGTTGACATAGAGTTCGCCGAGGGCGGCCAGTTGCCGGGCAAAGGCCGGGTCATTTTTCGTCTCGCCGGGATGGAAACGAACGTTCTCCAGCATCACCACCTCGCCGTCGCGCATCGCCGTCACGGCGGCCTCGATCGAGGGACCGACGCAGTCCTCGAGGTGGCGCACGGGGCGGCCCATCAGCTCGCCGAGCCGCTCCGCCAATGGCGTCGTCCGGTAGGCATCGTCGACCTGGCCGTCGGGGCGGCCCAGATGGGTGATCAAGATCACGCGCGCACTGCGCTCGACCAGGTTCTGGATGGTCGGGAGCGCCTCACGGATCCGGGTATCGTCGACGATGCGGCCGTCCTCGATCGGGACGTTGAAGTCGACACGGACTAGCACGCGCTTGCCCGCGACATCGAGGTCGCGAATGGTGGCTTTTTGGAGCGCGCCGCCCAGGCTGACGTCGGTAGTCAGTTCAGCCGGTCACCCATGAACACGGCGAGGTCGACCACCCGGCAGGAATATCCCCATTCGTTGTCGTACCAGGAAAAGACCTTGCCGTGACGGTCACCGATGACCATGGTCAGCGGGGCATCGACGATGGATGAGTTGGAGTTGCCCTTGAAGTCGCTGGAGACGAGTTCCTCCTCGGTGACGGCGAGGATGCCCTTGAGGTCGCTGGCGGCCGCCTCCCGCAAGGCCTCATTGATGGTTTCGGCCGATACTGGATCGCGGGTCATGACGGCGAGGTCGACGAGCGACACATTCGGCGTGGGCACCCGCAGCGAGATGCCGTGGAACTTGCCCTTGAGCTCGGGCATGACCAGTGCCATCGCCTTGGCCGCGCCGGTCGTGGTGGGGATCACCGAAAGCGTCGCAGCGCGGGCCCGCCGCAAATCGCTATGGGGCGCGTCCAGCAACCGTTGATCACTCGTATACGAGTGCACCGTCGTCATCAATCCCGCTTCGATGCCGAAGCTGTCGTGGAGCACCTTCGCCACCGGGGCCAGGCAGTTCGTCGTACACGACGCATTGCTGACGACATGGTGCTGCCGCGGATCGTAGCGCTCGCCGTTGACGCCGAGCACGATCGTGATGTCCTCGTTCTTGGCCGGTGCCGAGATGATCACTTTTCTGGCGCCGCCCTTGTCGATATGGACCTTCGCCTTGGTCGCGTCGGTGAAGAGGCCCGTCGATTCGATCACGATGTCGATTCCCAGGTCCTTCCAGGGCAGGTTGCCGGGATCCCTCTCGGCAAAGACCTTCACCCGCGCGCCGTCTACCCGTAGATGATCGCCTTCGGCGGCGACGTCACCCTCGAAATTGCCGAGGATCGAGTCGTACTTGAGGAGGTGGGCCAGGGTGGGCGGATCCGTGATGTCGTTGACCGCAACGATCTCGAGGTCGCGCCGGCCCAGGGCGGCGCGGTAGACATTGCGCCCGATGCGGCCAAACCCATTGATGCCAACCTTCACCGGCATGACGCCTCTCCTCGCTACTGGGGGATGATCACGGGAGTCCCGCGCTCAATCTATTAGACCATTTCGATTCGCCAGCCCGACCAGCCGGCGCAGGCGATTGGCGACCGCCGACTTGCTGACCTGGGCCACCTGGGCAAGCTCGCGCAGGCCGGCGCGGGGATGGGCCAGGCGCAGCTCGGCCACCTCGCGCAGCGCGGGCGGCAGCCACTGCAACCGGTTGTCGCGCGCCTTGAGCCGCCGGATCGCCTCGCGTTGTTGGAGCGCAGCGCGCAGCCGCTTGTCCATGTTCGCGGTCTCGCTGTTGGCTCGCCGGTTGGCCTGGCTGCGCATGTCACGCAGGATGCGGTCGTTCTCGAAGCGCATTACCGCGCGGTTCGCGCCCATCAACCCGAGCATCTGCGAGATGGGCTCGGCGCCTTTCAAGTAATAGACCGTCCGTCCGCGGCGCGTGGTGCGCTTGAGGGCGATGCCTGCGCGTGCCGCCCCACTGCTGACCAGCGTGGTGGCTTCCTTGGGTACCGCCATCTCCAGGTGGTAGGCGTCCGCGGGATTCCCCAACACCCCGCGCGCCAGAAAGGTCCCGCGCAGGATGGCCCGGGCACAACAACCGTCCTGTGAGCCCCGGCCCGCCGGCAGGGTAAGCCGCAGCTGATAGCTAGGCCGTTTCTCAGTCGCCCCTTTGCGGACGGTCTCCACTCGGCCGCCGGCGACCTTGGCCAGGTGCACGACCTTGCGTGCCACGGCGTTGCGCGGAATGCGCAGCGTCAGCGGCGCGCCCTGGCTGGTGCCGACGAGCGCTTCGACCAGGGCTGTCAGCTCCGCTTCCTGGCAGCACGGTCGTGCCGGTTGGACGTTGGCGAGTTCCGCCTTCACCTCATCGGTGAACGACGCCTTGACCGTCATTGCCACACATTAAACTGGGTCGGTGCTGATCAAGATTGGGATCGATCCGGTTCTCGTGTCGATCGGTGGGCTCAAGATCCACTGGTACGGGATCATGATCGCGATCGGACTCTACGTGGGGATCCAGGTCGCGCTTCGCGACTCGCCACGCCGAGGGATCGACAGGGACCAGCTGATGAACGTGGCCTTGCTCGCGGCTGTGCTCGGCATCGCCGGAGGCCGCCTCTATTACGTCGTCCAGAACGACCCCAGCTTCTTCCTGCACCACCCGGCCCAGATCATCGCGGTGTGGCAGGGCGGCATGGCCTTCTTCGGCGCGATGTTCGGCGGCGCGCTGGCGGTCGCCATCTCGTCCTGGCGCTGGAAGATCCCGTTCTGGAGCCTGCTCGACGTCGGCGCGCTCGGCATGACGATCGGCCAGGCGATCGGCCGCATCGGCAACATCATCAATGGAGACATCGTCGGGTACAAGACCAACGGTTGGGGCTTCGAGTACACGAACCCCCAGACGTTCGGGCCCCTCAACGTGCCCGTCCAGCCGGCGAGCCTCTACGAGCTGCTGATCAGCCTCGCGCTCTTCCTGCTGTTGTGGAATCTCCGCACGCGCATCCGTCCCGAGGGGATGCTGGCGATGCTCTACGTCGTCCTCTACTCGGTGAGCCAGTTCTTCATCTTCTTTGTGCGCGACAACATCGTCATCCTCGGAGGCTTGAAGCAGGCCCAGGTGACGTCACTCGTCGTCATCGCCCTTGCCTTGCCGGTGATCGCCTACCTGCTGCGCAAAGAGCGCCTGGCGAGCCCACCACAGCCGCAGCCGGCAGAGACGCCCTCGACCGCGGGAGAAGCCGCGAGCTAAGCGGCGCGTTTGCGGCGTTCGCCGCGCTTCAGCAAGAGTTCGAGGAATCGCTCGGGCTGGAATTCCGCCTTGTCGACGATCGACTCGACCTTGCCATCCAGGCGCTGCCGGTCCTCGGCCGTGAGCACCTTCGCGGTATGGACGAGGATGGGGATCCGGCCGATGTCCTTGTCGCGGCGCAGCGCCGCGATGACCTCGAAGCCGTCGACCCCGGGCATCACGAGATCGAGAATCACGAGGTCGGGCTTGTTGCGCAGGGCCTGCTCGATCCCGGTGCGAGCACTGTCGACCGCGCTGACCCGAACGTTGAAGGGTTTGAGAACGGCCTTGACCAGGCTGATCGCCTGAAGGTCGTCATCGATGACCAGGACGTTCGCGGGCATCTTTTTCGCGCGCTTGGTGTCGGCCATAAGGTCGAATCGCACCATCAGCTGGACGAGCTGCTGCCGGTCGATCGGCTTGGTCAGGACCTCGCAGTCCGGGAGCGCGACCGGTGGACCGTCGGGGGTTGCCAATACCACCAGCGGGATGTCGCGGGTGCGGGGATCCTTGCGGAGCTCCTTGATCAGGGCCGGCGCACCGCTGAGCGGCAGCTGGGCGTCGATCAACATCGCCAGCGGCTGCAGATGAGAGGCCTTCTCCAGGGCGCGGGGACCGTTGTCGACGTAAACGACCTCGTAGCCGGCGCGCTTGAGGAATGGCTCGATCCGTTGCCGCGAGACCATGTCGTTGTCCGCCACCAGGATGTCCGGCGGTCGCCCCTCGCGATCGACCACCGCTGCGGCGTCGGGATTGGCGCCCCGGCTTCCGGTCAAGGAGCGAATCGCCACGCCGAGCGCCACCGCGCTGTCGTGCAGATACTTCAAGTATTCGCGATGCTCCTCGACCGTGAGCGCGTGCGTGCGCTCGTCGAGCAGGACGCTGGAAAACCCGATCAGCGAGTTGAGCCGCGAGTTCATCACGTGGCTTTGCTCCGGGCTCACGCTCGCGGCCGCTGTGAGCGGGCCCGCCGAGCTGTGCCGCTCCA
>Ga0066681_10001148_pt1 | contig 10288 bp, 9 predicted proteins | sample GraSoiAngelo_130_FD_65629 | JGI IMG/M metagenome (GOLD analysis project Ga0066681, IMG submission 65629) | Grasslands soil microbial communities from the Angelo Coastal Reserve, California, USA - 14_0929_02_20cm | ecosystem: Environmental > Terrestrial > Soil > Grasslands | place: USA...
CGAGTAGACTCCCCGGCAACCCGCCGTGAAGAGAAACAGGGCGGCGCAGCTTCCCCGGCCCGTCCGCCTCAACGAGACGTCCTTCCCTCCCCCGCCTGGAGGTGCTCCTCGCGCGGACCGGGAGAGGAGGCGATCGGCCGGTCGCCACGGAGAGTCTCGACGTACGTCACGATCTGCCAGATCTGGTACTCGGGAATCTTTCCGCGCCAGGAAGGCATCCCGTTCGGGCGGCCCTCCACGATCGTGGCGTAGATGTTCCCGGGGTCCTTGCCGTAGATCCAGACGTCGTCCATCAAGGCCGGGCCGATCCCGCCGCCCCCCCGGAAATGACAGCCGGAGCAGTTGTACCAGTTGTAGAGGCGCTGCCCTTCCGTCATCGCGTGCGCGTTTCCCTCGTACGGATTCCGGAGCAAAAGCGGAGGAGACTTCGGGCCGGCCTGGAGCTGACCGACCGCGATCGAGTTCGGGCGCGCCTGGAGCGGCGCCTTCTCGTGGAGCGTTCGCGCCGACTTCTGGCACGCGGAGAGGATCAGCGCCACGGACAGGACGGCGGCGGTCGGCAGAATTCGTTTCACAGCCCGGCCCTTCGTTCGGAGCCGACCCGCGGGACCCCGTAGGCGTCCAGGATCTTCTCGATCTCCCGGTGTCGGCGCGCCAGAACCGCCTCGATCTCTTCCTTGAACGAGTCTTCGCCGCGGCGCACACCGACGGAGATGTCGAACACGAAAGGCAGGAACGGGAGATCGATCTGCGGCGAGACCGGAGTGATCGCGAGGCGGACCCCCTGCCGCTTCGCGAAGTACCCGGCGAGCGGGCCCCACACGAGCGCCGTGTCGACCTCGCCCTTCGCGACCGCTTCGACGATGCGCGCCGGCGGATTCGCCCGCGTGTAATCGCCGTAGACCGTATAGCCCACGACGTTGTTCACGATCCCGCGGTTGGAGAGCGCGTGCGCCGGCGGGGAGCTTGCGTAGTCGTCGCCGACGATCTGGACGCCCACGCGGAGGGTCTTCAGCCGCGGGTCGTCGAGCGACTTGAGGTCGAGGCGGCGGTCGGCGCGGGTGACGAAGACGTATGTGGACCGGTAGTACGGCCGGGTGGTCGCGGCCATCTCGACCGCAGAGGGAAGCCCCAGAACGACGTCGCACAGTCCGGCCTTGAGCGTGTTGCGGAGAAAGCCGCGTCGCTGCGCCCACCAGGTGTATCGGACGCTCGCGTGGAGGTCCTTCGCCAGGAGTTCTGCGATGCGGTTCTCGAAACCTTCCAGCCGGTCGTTGGAGAACGGAAGGTTGTTCGGGTCGGCGCAGATCTTCAGCTCGCGAGTCCCGGAGGCGGCGGTCGACGACGCCGCCGCGGCGAGACCGGCGACGAACGCGGCCGCGGCGACGCCTCTACGGAAGGGCGAACGCATAGAGCATCCCTCCCTTCGTCGTCGCCTGCGGCAGGTCCCGCATCGCGCCGACCATTCCGAGCGCCGCCGTCTGGTCGCGCGGATCGAGGTCGCCGACGACGATCGCGCCGGCCCACCCGCCGACGCCCGACAGGACCGCGACGTATTGCTTCCCGTCGGGTCCCTTGTAGCTCACGGGCTGGCCGATGATTCCCGAGCCGACCTTGAACTGCCACAGAAGCTCGCCGGTCTTCGCGTGGACCGCCTTGAACCAGCCGTCCATCGTTCCGTAAAACACGACGTCGCCCGCGGTCGAAAGCGCGCCCGACCAGACCGGGAACTTCTCTTTCAGGCTCCAGACCTTCGCGCCGCCAATCGGATCCCACGCGTCGAACTCGCCGCGATGGCCGCCGGGGCCCGCGTACATCTTGACGTTCGCTCCCACGAAGGGCGTTCCCTCGATGTAGTTCGCCTCCACGCCTTCCTCGTCCTGGCAGAGGTTGTTGTGGGGGATGTAGAGCAGCCCCGTACGGGGCGAGAACGAAGAGGGCTGCCAGTCCTTTGCGCCCGGCGCGGCGGGACAGATGTCGCGGACGACGACTCCCACGTGCGGCCTCTTCTCCTCCACCTCGATCGGCCGGCCCGTCGCGAGATCCACGCCGCGCGACGTCGTGATGTAGCCGAACGGCTTCGCGGAGATGACCTCGCCGGTTGCGCGATCCACGACGTACATGTAGCCGTTGCGATCCGGGTGGAGGAGGACCTTGCGCTGTCGCCCGCCGATCGCGAGGTCGACGAGCACGTTCTCGTTGACTCCGTCGTAGTCGTAGAGGTCGTGCGGACTCCATTGATACGCCCAGGCCGCGTCTCCGGTCTCGGGCTTCCGGGCGAAGACGGCCGCCGTCCACTTGTTGTCCCCGGGACGCTGGTCCGGGTTCCACGGTCCCGGATTCGACGTGCCGTAGTAGACGAGGTCGAGCACCGGGTCGTAGGAGAGAAAACCCCACACCGTGCCGCCGCCGATCTTCCAGGTCTCGGGCGGCCAGCTCTTCACTCCGAGATCGGCGCCGCGGTCCAGGGCGTAGAAAGGATGGAACCCCGCGCCGATCAGCACGTCCTTGTCGGGGCCGGTGGTGTATCCCCGCCAGACTTCCTTGCCGTTCGACGCGTCCAGCGCGGTCAATTTTCCGCGGACGCCGAACTCTCCTCCGCTGTCGCCGACGAGGACTTTTCCTTTGACGACGAGCGGGGCCATCGTGATCGACTCCCCCGTCTGGATGTTGGCGACCTGCGTCGTCCAGGCTTCCTTGCCCGTGTCGGCGTCGAGCGCGATCGTCCGGCCGTCGAGCGTGTTGTAGAAAATCTTTCCGTCGGAATAGGACGCGCCGCGATTGACGACGTCGCAACACGCGACACCCTGCGCCGCGGCGATGGGGAGCGGCTTGTACGCCCACTTCGCGGGAGCGCCCGGCTTCGTCAGGTCGAGCGCGTAGAGGACGTTGGGGTAGGGCGTCGCGACGTACATCGTCCCGCCGACCACGAGGGGCGCCGCCTCGTGGCCGCGGTTCCCGCCGGTCGAGAAGGTGAAGGCGACCTTCAGGCCGCGGACGTTCCCGGTGTTGATCTGGTCGAGTCCCGAGAAGCGGGTCCCTGCATAGTCCTTCGCGGGCGTCAGCCACTGGCCGTCTTCGGCTTCCGCCGACGACGTCGCGCGCGGCTCGTCCGCGCGAGAGGCGGTCTGCGCCGGCGTCTGGTGCGGGCTTTCTTTCCGACACGCGGCGAGCGCCGCAACGATTGAGAGGGAGAAGAGGAACGATCGTCGAAGGAGGTTTCGGTTTCGGATCGTCATCACCTCACGAAATCGAAAGTCCCAATTCCGCGGATGCTATTGCACGCGACTTGCCAAGAGGATCACGCCGGCCGGCGACTCCGGCTCGCGCCCGGGACCCGATTTCGCCACCTCTCCCGAATCCGGATCGATCCCGGCTCGGCGGGACGCGCGAGCCAGAATTCGTCCAGGCGGTCGATGAGCCACCGCCGTCCTTCACGCTTCAAGCCGAAGCGCAGCCGCCTTTCGCGCCGCCCAGCTCGGAGAAGGCCGCTCGCCTCGGCCTCCTCGTCCGAGATCCATTCGGTCTTCCCGCGCACGTCCCGAACTTCTCCGAGCCCCACCCGGACTTCCTTTTCCCACTCCTTCAAAACCTCGGGTCCGGCCCTCTTCTCGAGCCTGCTCGAAAGGAGCGGGGCCGCGCTCTCGAAGCGCGCCTTCGAAAGATGCACCAGAAACGTCTCCACCACCGCGCCGGGCGTCTCCGCGGAGGGCGGGTGGCGCAGCGCGCCCGCCAGCGCCACGAGCGCGATCGCCGCCGCGGGAACCGCCGCCAGACGGAGAAAGAACTTCACGGACCGGATTCGAGCAATGGATGTGCCGTTCGCCGGCTCAGGCGACTTTCCGGCGGAGCAGTTTGAGCAGGGCCTTCTCGGATGCCCGGAGTCGCCGGCGGCTCGTCACGAGCTGCTCGACCGTCTCGAAATGGTTCGGGATCGTCTTCCCGCGCTCGAAAGAGTCCAGCACGGACGGGTAAATGTACGAGGCGCGACAGACGGATGGAGTGTTGCCGAGAACGTCCGCCGTCTCTCTGACCGCGGCGACGACCTTTTTCCTGCGCGCGGCGCGGCTCTCGGAAGGATCCGAGCCGGCCCGAGCGAGCGCGCCCGCGCAGAGCAGGGTCCCGGCCCAGGTCCGGAAATCCTTGGCGCTGAACCGCTCCCCCATGACTTCCTTGATGTACTGGTTGACGTGCCGCCGCTTCACGTCGACGGTCCGGCCGTCCTCGGCGACGTAATTGAAGACGTCCCGGCCCGGGAGCTTTTTCAGATTCCGGATGATGGAAGCGACCACTCGATCGCGCGTCTCCACCACCTGACGCTTGCCGGACTTTCCCGGGAAGTCGTAGCGCACGAGGTCGCCCTTCACCGTCACGTGCCGGTTGCGCAGGGTCGCGATGCCGTAGCTGCCGTTTTCGGACGCGTAGACCCGACTTCCCGGACGCAGGAAAGAGGTGGACAGGATCCGGAGAATGCAGGCCATCACCTTTTCGCGCGGCAACCCCGGGAGAGCGAGGTCCCGCCGGACGGCCGCGCGCATCTTCGGGAGAGCTTCCAGGAAATGAACGAGGCGGCGGAATTTCTTCGCCTCGCGCCGCCGCACGTGCGCGTCGTTGTAACGGTACTGCCATCTTCCCGCCTTGTCGCGGCCGACCGCCTGGAGCGCGGACCTCGCGGAGGCCGCGATCGCCGTGCCCTTCCAGGCCGGAGGCAGCACCAGGGCTCGGATCCTCTGGAGGTCGTCCGCTCCCGCCGGCTCTCCGCTCGACGTCACGTACCGGAAGCCCTTCTTCGGCGAGCCGAGCCGACGGATGCCCGTCTTCTGCAATCGCTCGATTCGCGTCATCCGCTCCTCTAAAAAGAAAACGGGCCGGCGCGCGCGCCGGCCCCGGTTTCTCACGTTGTGACTTCCTCTACGTTCTTACTTCTTCTTCGAGGAGCCGCCGCTCTCCGACTCGCTCTCGAAGCGTCCCTGATCGTCCCTCTCGCGTTCGCGTCCGCTCGTCGAAGATCCACCACGCTTCGCATCGCTTTCGCTCTCGAAGCGTCCCTGGTCGTCTCTCTCGCGTCCACTCGTCGAGGATTCGCGATTGCTTTTGTTGTCGTCGGGCACCGGAAACCTCCTTGATTTTGCTCTCGGGACCAAATTGCCCCGCCCGGTCAAGCTGCAACATCCGTTCCGAACGTTCGAGGAGCCCGGCTGAGCCCGCTTCTTTCGATTTCGTGCCAGAAAGCGGTTCCCTCCGAGGCTGTCTTTTCGCGACGATCCCGCGTGGCTCATCTTTTGCTGCGCCACGTTTTGCCCTCACCCAGAACCTTCATCCCGGTCCAGGGCCGATTCGAGAGACAACGAAAGGAGGAGATTTCCGTTGGCTCAAGTCAAAGGAGAAGGAAGAGGGTTCGCCGGTATGGACGAAGAGAGAAGGAGAGAAGTGGCGCGCATGGGCGGGCGGGCGGCCCACCAGAAAGGAACCGCGCACGAGTTCTCTCCGGAAGAGGCGCGCGAGGCGGGACGGAAGGGGGGTCGGGCCGTCTCCCAGAACCGCGAGCACATGTCCGCGATCGGACGCGAAGGCGGAGAATCCCGGGCGGCCAATCACACGAGACGCCTCTCGCCGGAAGAGCTCGAGGAGCAATCCTCCGAGGGCACGCGGCCGGCGCACCTTCCGAGGACTTCCGACGGACACGATTCCGAGGAGAGCGAGCGGAGCTAGGAAACGATCCGTGTCGCAAAACGAGCTGAACTGCGACCACGCGGGCTGCCGCTGCGAAGAGGCACCCGTCGAGCGCGGCAACAGGAGGTTCTGCAGCGAGCGGTGCGCGGAGATGGAGATGTCGGGGACGCCCGAGCCTCTCTGCCAGTGCGGACATCCCGACTGCGCCGCATAAAGTCCCGACGGCGCCGACGCACCGGCCCGCGCGCGGCGATCGAAGCCCGGGTCGAAAGCTGGTCGGAGCTGCAGGATCGCCTCTTCGAGGGCTCGTGGCAGGACCGGCTGCAGCGGCACCGTTCCCGGTTCGCGTTTCGGGGCATGCCCGGAGCCGGAGAACCCCTCGCGACGCGGCTCGCGCGCCTCTCACCTTCCGCGGAGCGCCACCTCCTGCGCAACTTCCGGAAGTTCGCCCGCGCGAGCGCCGTACCGGGCGATTCCGTTTGGAACTGGCTCACGCTCGCGCAGCATCACGGCCTTCCCACGCGACTTCTCGACTGGACGTTCTCTCCCTACGTGGCGCTCCACTTCGCGACGGACGATCCGGGCGACTTCGCGAGAGACGCCGTGATCTGGTGCGTCGACTACGTCGCCGCGCACGAGCACCTGCCGCGCCGCCTGCGCGAGCTCCTCGACGAAGAGTCGGCGGACGTCTTCACCACGGAGATGCTGGAGCGCGCGGCGCCGACCCTCGAGCGCTTCGACCATCTCGCGAAGAGGCCATTCCTGGTCTTTCTCGACCCGCCGTCGCTCGATGAGCGCATCGTGAACCAGTTCGCGCTCTTTTCTCTGCTCTCCGGAGCCGGCTCGAGCCTGGACGACTGGCTCGGGACCCGAGCCGGGCTCGCCCGCCGGATCGTCCTGCCGGCGTCGCTCAAATGGGAGGTCCGGGACAAGCTCGATCAGGCGAACGTGACCGAGCGCGTACTCTTCCCGGGGCTCGACGGTCTCTCCCGCTGGCTCGAGCGCTACTACACCCCGCGCGGCCGCACCTAGGACCCGCTCACGTCTTCTGGTCGGCCAAGAGGACTTCGCGCAGGAGCTCGGCCTGTTCCTCGGTGTGCCGGAGCTTCTCCTCGAAAGGGATTGCGATGCCTTCCATGTTCCGCTCGCGCGCGTGTTTCGCCATCCGCCGCGAGAGCGCAGCGCGCTCCTCGAGGGCCCGCAGGCCCGCCCAGAGCGCGCGCTCGATCGCCTCGTCCTGCGCGCCGTTCATGCTGTCGGTCGAGTACGCATGTCCGACCCGGCAGCGGAACCGGAGGAGGTTTCCTTCCTCGATCTCCCAGAGGACCCCGCTGCAATCGGGGCAGCTGAACGCCGAAGGGGTTCCCGGCTTGTCGTCGTCCTGCATCGTTTCCATGTCGAACTCCGCGAGCTTCGTTTCCTTGACCATTTCTTCGGACACCGGGCCGACGACGCTCTCGAGAGAATCCCGGCTGAGCCGCGTGAGAAGCGGCCCGATCTCCCGGAGCGGCAACACGTAATCGACCTCGACGTACCGCAGCGCCGATTTCGGCATTCCCGCGCAGAAAGCGTCGGACGGATCCTGCACGACCGCCAGACCGCCTGCGATCTTGACCGCGACCAATCCCGCGGTTCCGTCGTCGAGCGTGCCGGTCAGAATCACGCCGATGACGCGCGGGCCGTAGGCCCTCGCCGCGCTGCGGAAGAGCGGATCGATCGCCGGCCGGTGCCGGTTCTCGGTCGGTCCGCGAACGACACGGATGCGTCCGGGCTCGATCATCAGGTGACGATCCGGCGGCGCGACGTAGATGTGGCCGTTCTCGATCCGTTCGCCGTCCTCGGGATGGGACGCCGGCAGAGAACCCGCGCGGGAAAGAATCATCGGCAGCAGGCTGGTCGACTGTGCCGGGATGTGCAGAACGACGAACACCGAAGCGGGCAGGTCCTGCGGAAGGTTTCTCGCGAGCCGGGAGAGAGCTTCGACGCCTCCAGCCGAGGCTCCGACCACGATCACGTCCCGGTTCGCCATTGCTCAAGTTTCGGTGCAAGACCGCGGCCACGCGGACGATGGCCTCGATGAGGTCGCCGGAGATATAGTTGCGACGAAGGCTCGCGCAAATTTTGGATCGGGAGACCGGACGGTGAAGCGCCGCAAGACGGAGCGACCGAAGAGGTTGGCCGCAGGTCGTCCGCGATCGGCACGCGCGGGTGAAAAGTCGAATGTTTCGACGACAGGTGCGTCGCCTCGCGACCGCGCGCCTGCCAAGCCTTCCGTGGAGAAAACCTTCCCGGTCGTCGGGGTCGGCGCTTCGGCCGGAGGTGTCGAGGCGTTCACGCAACTTCTCTCGAGCCTTCCCGCCGACACCGGGATGGCGTTCGTGCTCATTCAACACCTCGACCCGACCCACGCGAGCATGCTCCCGGAAATCGTGGCCCGGTCGACGCAGATGCAGGTGCTCGAGGTGAAGAGCGGGATGCCGGTCCAGCCGAACCATGTCTACGTCATCCCCCCGAACACGAAGATCGGCCTTTCCGATGGAGGCTTCCGGCTCCTGCCCCGTCCCAAGACGCGCGGCCGCGAGCTTCCGATCGACTATTTCTTCGAATCTCTCGCCGAGACGTACAAGATGCGCGCGATCGGCGTCATCTTGTCGGGCACGCTCTCCGACGGCGCCCTGGGCCTCAAAGCGATCAAGTCCGAAGGCGGCATCACGTTCGCCCAGGACGAGACGGCGAGGTTCCCCGACATGCCGCGCGCGGCGGTCGCCGCCGGCTCGGTGGATTCGATTCTCCCTCCGGAAGGCATTGCCCGCGAGCTCGAGCGGATCGGGCGGCATCCTTTCGTCGTCCGCGCTTTCATCAAGAACGACGACGGGGTGGCGGCCCCCGCGAAGAAAGGACGCGCCCCGTCGAAAACCGACGAGCTCCAGTCGATCTTCCAACTCCTCCGGTCGGCGACCGGCGTCGATTTCTCGCGTTATCGACCGACCACGATCCGGCGCCGGATCTCGCGGCGGATGGTCCTGAACCGCGTCGAAGAGCTCGAGGACTACCTCCGGACGTTGAAGTCGAAGCCGGCCGAGGTGCACAGGCTCTACGAGGACATCCTCATCACGGTCACCGGCTTCTTCCGTGATCCGGAGATGTACCAGGTCCTGGAGGCGACTGTGTTCCCCACTCTCGTGAGGAACCGGCCGGCGGACGCGCCGATCCGGATCTGGGTGCCCGGCTGCTCGACCGGAGAAGAGGTTTACTCCATCGCGATCTCGCTTTTCGAGTCGATGGGCGAGACCGGCATGAATCCGCCGGTTCAGATCTTCGCGACCGACATCAGCGAGACCGCGATCGAGAAGGCGCGCTCCGGGATCTACCTGGAGAACGCTCTCGTGGAGATCTCTCCCAAGAGGCTTCGCCGCTTTTTCACCCGCACGGACGGCGGATATCAGATCAGCAAGTCGATTCGAGACGTCTGCATCTTCGCGCGACAGAACGTCGCGGTGGATCCCCCGTTCTCCAACCTCGATCTGATCTCCTGCCGCAACCTTCTCATCTATCTCGAGCCCGGCCTTCAAAAGCGCATCGTGCCGCTCTTTCACTACGCGCTGAAGCCTCAGGGCTATCTGATGCTGGGAAGCTCGGAAACGCTGACGACCTTTCCGGACCTCTTCTCTCCGGTCGACCGCCAGCACCGCATCTTCGTGAAGCGACCGGGCGCCCGGCCGTTCATCGACTTTGGCCATCGGTCGCCGATGAAAGAGGAAGCGCGCGAAGACGCGGGTCCCGGCCATCAGCACCGGCACACCGGGCTCGACCTCCAGCGTGAGGCCGACCGGATGGTCTTGAACCGCTATGCGCCGGCGGGGGTCATCGTCAATGACGCGCTCGACATCGTTCAGTTCCGGGGAAAAACGAGCCCGTTCCTGGAGTCGGCATCCGGCACTCCCAGCCTGAACCTCCTCAAGATGGCGCGCGAGGGACTTCTGGTCGAGCTGCGTTCCGCCGTGGTGAAGGCCCGCAAGACCGGCTCCCGCGTCCGGAAGGAGGGAATCCCGGTCCGGCAGAACGGCGGCGTCCAGGAGATCTCGCTCGACGTCGTTCCGCTCCGGGAAGGGCATCAGGGCGCGACGTATTACCTCGTTCTCTTCGAGGAGACGCACCGCAAGTCCGGCCGGCGAGAAGCGAGGCCGACCCCCCGAGCGCTTCGCATCCGCGACGACCAGGCCATCGTCAAGCTCGAGCAGGAGCTGGCGGTTACCAAGGAGTACCTCCAGTCGATCATCGAGGAGCACGAGGCCGCCAACGAGGAGCTCAAGTCGGCGAACGAGGAGATCCTGTCCGCCAACGAGGAGCTGCAGAGCACCAACGAGGAGCTGCAGACGGCGAAGGAGGAGGCCCAGAGCGCGAACGAGGAGTTGGCGACGGTGAACGAGGAGCTGCGGCACCGCAACGCCGAACTGGACCGGGTGAACAACGACTTGGTGAACGTCTTGAGCGGGGTCGGCATCCCGATCGTCATGGTCGGCCGCGACCTCCGGGTCCGCCGGTTCACCCCGCTGGCCGAGAAGGCGTTCAACCTGATCCCGACCGACGTCGGCCGGCCGATCAGCGACATCAA
>Ga0066681_10001153_pt1 | contig 10279 bp, 12 predicted proteins | sample GraSoiAngelo_130_FD_65629 | JGI IMG/M metagenome (GOLD analysis project Ga0066681, IMG submission 65629) | Grasslands soil microbial communities from the Angelo Coastal Reserve, California, USA - 14_0929_02_20cm | ecosystem: Environmental > Terrestrial > Soil > Grasslands | place: USA...
GCGGCGACAATCAGATGGGGTGATCGGGCTCGGCCAGTACCTGGCGTTTGTGGGCGTGTCGCTGCTCGTGATCTGCACCCCCGGCCAGGACACCGCGCTGACCATTCGCAACACGCTTCTGGGCGACCGCCGAACGGGCGCGGCGACCGCGCTGGGGGTTTCGGCCGGGCAGGCGACCTGGACGGTGGCTACCAGCGCGGGACTCGTGGTGATCCTGACCGCCTCCGCACCGCTCTTCCTCGCGATCAGGCTGGCGGGCGCGGCATACCTCGTTTATCTCGGTGGGAGATCCCTTCTGAGCGCGATCGTCAAAAGAGATCCGACCCACGTCGCGCCCGCGAGGCCGGCTCCTCGCCTTTCGACCCGGACTGCTTTCCTCCAGGGCTTCCTCAGCAACCTCTCGAACGCCAAGATGGTCGCCTTCTTCGTCAGCCTGCTGCCGCCCTTCGCGGGACCTCATCCGAGCCTGGGCCTGCTGCTTGCGCTGGGTTTCAACTTCTGCCTGCTGACGCTGGTCTGGCTGGTCGGCTACGCGTTCGCAGTCGAGCGCATGAACCGCTGGCTGCGCAGGTCATCCGTCCGGAGAACCCTCGATGGCGTCATGGGCGCCGTGCTGGTTGCCCTCGGTCTGCGCGTGAGCGCCGAGGCCCTCGCGTCTACTTGATTGGTGCGGGCATCTGCCCCGCTTGCGGGGAATTCCGGCGTAGCCGGGCGATGGGGCTCGGTCGCGGAATTACCACCCTTGCATGCGGCTCAAAGATGCCTACACTTGCCTCGAATTCGGCGGTTTTCACAGGAGGAGCAGGGGGATGCCTAGGGCAAAGCAACTGACGCTATGGGTTGCCGACCAGCCGGGGATGCTGGGCGAGATCGCCACCGCGCTGGGGGAGAAGAAGACGAACATCGTGGCCCTCATGGGCGCCACCGAAGGCGGCCGTGGGGCGGTCCGGATGGTGGTCGACAAGCCGGCGACCGCGCGTAAGGTCTTCGCCTCACACGGCTGGCGGGCGACTGATGAGGAGGTCCTCGCCGTCACGCTCTCGGACACGCCGGGCGCACTGGGCAGGGTCGCCGCGAAGCTGGGCAGGGCGGGCGTGAACATCGAATACATCTACGCGGGCTCGGCTGGGAGCGCCCGCAAGCTGAACGCCTACCTGGGCGTGTCAGACCTCAAGGCTGCCCTCAAAGCCGCCCGCTAGCGTTTGACGGCGTAGTCGCCCAGGCCGCGGTCGAGCCTGGCGAACGCTCGCCGCGCCTGTGACCTGTAGTCGTCGGCGAGCCCGGCGCCGCGCCGGCCCGCGACCACGCGCAGGCGCACGTGGGCGACCAGCGCGCGGTGGGTCGCCATCAACGCGCTCGCGACGCTGAGCGGCTCCACGTCCGCGGGATCGGCCCCGGTCTCCTCGGCCAGGAGGTCGGCCAGACGCGCGGTGTACCGCTCGACGATCTCGCGCTCGCGTGCGACCAGGGAGGGGCTGGCGGAGACGAGCTTGGCCGCAGTCGAGATCGCGCGGGCGCTCTGCCTGGTCTCCAGGCGTTCCGCGCCGGCCAGCAACCGGCGGCGAAAGGCCTTGACCGCCGGTTCCCCTTTCGGGCGGCTCCGGACCGACTCGATCAGCTGCTCTTCAAAGAATTCCATTCCGCCGTAGAAGAGGTCTTCCTTGGTGGGGAAGTAGTTGAAGACGGTCACCTCGGAGACGTCTGCAGCCCGCGCGATCTCGGCCACGCTCACGCGGTCGAAGCCCTTGGCCTCGAACAGCCTGCTCGCGGCATCGAATATCTGCTGCCGCGTCTGCTGCTTCTTCCTCTCTCTGAGTCCGGGCACTGAAGCCATGAATGTGATTGTAGCGGAATAGCTGGGGCCGCCCTATGATTTAAGTCACTATAAGATTATGGTAGCCTAATCGACAAACTCGGGGGTTCAGGAGGCAAGTGGGATGACCATCTATTCGATCGCGTTGTTCTTGCATATCGTCGGGGCGGTCCTGTTGTTCGTGCTCCTCACGGTCGAAGGCTTCACGCTGCGGCAGGGAAGCACCGGGGCGCGCTTCAACCGAATCGTCGGCCCCATCTCGGCGCTGTTGATCCTGGTGCCCGGTCTCTACCTGGTCGCCTCGGGCGCGGGATGGGCGGGCTGGGTCGTGGTGGGCATCGTGAGCTGGGTCCTGATCGCCGTGATGGGAGCCATCACCGGCATCAGCGTCTTGCGCGGCCGCATGAGCATGCGCGCAGCGGCCATCTCGTGGGTGATTCGGGTCGGGATGGCGGTCGGTGTTGTTTTCGTGATGACGGTAAAACCCGGTTGGCTCGTCGCGTCGATCGCCGTGATCGCGGGCGCGCTGCTTGGTCTGGCCGGCAGCCGTGTCGCCGTGCGTCAGGTTGAGTCGGCGTGAGCACCCCAACGGTGGCCCGCGAAGCACCCCCGTCGCCGGACGAGCCTTCGCGCCGGCGATGGACGGCACTGGGCTTCATCGCGGTCGCACAGCTGATGATCGCGCTCGACGCCACGATCGTGAGCATCGCGCTGCCCTCGGCGCAAGCGACGCTGGGCGCCTCGGATGCTGACCGCCAGTGGGTGGTCACCGCCTACACGCTCTCGTTCGGCGGCCTGCTTCTACTCGGTGGCCGGATCGCCGACTTCGCCGGCCGCAAGCGCGCATTCCTGATCGGGCTGGCCGGCTTTGCTGTCGCCTCCATGATCGGCGGCGCGGCGCCGACATTTGCCGTGCTGGTTGCCGCGCGGGCGCTGCAGGGCGCCTTTGCCGCGCTGCTCGCGCCCACAGCGCTGTCGCTGCTCGCGGTGACGTTCACCAAGCCGCGCGAGCGCGCGACCGCCTTCGCCGTTTACGGCTCGATCGCCGGCAGCGGAGCCGCGATCGGCCTCCTGCTTGGCGGCGTGCTCACGCAGTACCTCACGTGGCGCTGGTGTCTCTACGTGAACCTGCCGGTCGCGATTGCGGCCGCGATCGGAGGCTGGATCGTCCTGCCCGCGACCTCAGGGCCACGTGCCCGGGCTGGATTCGACGTTCCAGGTGTCGCACTGGCCACGGGAGGACTGGTGGCCTTGGTCTACGCCTGCACCGAGGCCGTGAGATCCGGCTGGTCGTCGACCACCGTGATCGGCCTGCTCGCGGCGAGCGTCGTGCTGCTCGGCTTCTTCGCCTTCCGCGAGGTCCGGACGGCCAACCCGCTGCTTCCTCCGCGGATCGTTGCCGACCGCAACCGCGGCGGCGCCTACATAGTGGTTGCACTGGTGATCGCCGGCATGTTCGGCGCGTTTCTGTTTCTCACCTACTACCTCCAGGTCGTGTTGCGCTACACACCGCTGCAGGCGGGGCTCGCTTTTCTTCCCTTGAGCGTCGCTTCGCAGGCGGGTTCGTGGTTGATCGCGAGCCGCCTGATGCCTCACGTGCCGCCTCGAGCCCTGATGGCGCCCGGCGCCCTGGTCGCGGCGACGGGCATGGCGCTGCTCACCCAGCTCCAGCCAGGCAGCGCGTACCTGTCCCTGGTCCTGCCGGCAGAGATCCTGCTTGGCCTCGGCGTGTCGTGCGTGATGGTGCCGGCGTTCAGCACCGCGACGCAGCGAGTCGACCAGCGCGAGGCAGGAATCGCCGCGGCGGCGGTCAACACGGCCAGCCAGGTCGGCGGCTCGCTGGGCACCGCGCTCCTGAACACCATCGCCGTCAGCGCCGCGGCCGGCTTCGTTGGGAGCCGAGCGGGTGCCTTCGTGCACGGTTTTTCGATGGCGACCGCGTGGGGAGCGGGGATCCTGGTCCTGGCGGCGCTCATCGCCGCCGTCACCATCAACGCCGCCCGGCCGCAACCACAGAAGACGATGCCTAGTCCGGGCCCCGCGGCGGTCCAAAGGTGAGCCCCATCCCCCGCCTACGGCGGGGACTTCCCCACAAATGGGGAAGACGGCGCGATGGTGACGATCTGGCTGTCCTCGCATTTGACCAATTGCCATCCGCCCTCATGCACCATCCGATGATGCCGGCGACACAGAGCAGGACCAGGTTGTCAATGTCAGTGCCGCCGCCGTCTATCCAATGGACCACGTGGTGGCCGTCGCACCAGGACGCCGGCCGTTCGCAGCCCGGCCACCGGCAGTGACCGTCGCGCGCCGCCAGCGCCTTGCGCGCCGCGCCCGAGATCACCCTTTTGGAGCGGCCGACGTCGATCGTCACCGACTCCTGGTTGAGCAGGACCCGGGTCACGCTGCAGTCGCAGGCCATCCGCTGGAGCGAGGTCGAGGAGATGGGGAGCGAGAACTCCATCTCCGCCCCCGCCGCCCCGGCCAGCCCCTTCAAGGTCTCGATCGTCGCCGTGACCTGGAGGTTGGCCGGCTTGCCGCCGGAGGCCAGCTCGACCAGGGCGTCGGCGTAGCGCTGGGGCAGCAGCCGGTCATCGTGCGCGCCTGACTTCTGCGCCAGCGGCTCCAGCGCGGTTCGCACCGCCGCCCCGCCGATGGGGTCGAGGACGCCGTTGATGAGCAGGTGGCCGGATTCCGAGGTGCTGAGCGAGAGGTGATGGTTGATCTCCTGCTCGGATTGCTCTTGGCAATAGGCCTTGGCGTCGATCGAGTGCCGGTAATGGAGAGACTTGTAATAGAACTTGCCCGGCGTGTGCTTCCTGGCCAGGGGCAGGAGCCGGCTCTCCTCGAAGCGCTTGCCCACCGCCGCCGCGGTCCGGGCCATCACGGTCAGGTGGCCGTAACCGATCTCACCCGCGCGCATCGCCTCCACGCTGGCCGGCATTGCCGCCAGCTGCTCGCCGACCTGGATCCGGTCCGAAGCCACCTTGTCGGTCAGGTGGCAGTTGAAGCGCAGCCAGTCGGTGGGGCTGTTGTAGCCGGCGTCTTCCAGGAAACCGTTCTCCAGCAGCTGGCAGGCCGGCACCGAAGCCTCGAGCTGGAGGAGAGCGATCTGGCGCTCCCGAAGGACAAGCTCCTGGGCCATTTCGTCCGCTGAAGGAGACGCCTGGAGCATGGGAAGAGCGTACGAATGTTCGGGGTCAATGTCAAGTTAATTTACTGGCAAAACAATTCAGAACAACAAAGTTTCCAGCCACAGGCCCCCACCCCGCCGCCCTCTTCCCAGTCCTGTTCCAGCCGCAAGCCACCAGACCCCTTGACAGCCTCCTCGCCACTCCAGTATTCTACCTCTAGGTTAATTAGCTAAATGGCAAAATATCGTGGCTAACGATCAGCTGAGCGTCACGTTTGCAGCCCTCGCCGACCCCACCCGGCGAGCGATCCTGGCCCGACTTGCACAGGGAGAGGCTTCCGTCACGGAGCTGGCCAAACCGTTTGACCTGAGCCTCCCCGGCGTCTCCAAACACCTGAAAGTGCTGCAGCGCGCCGGCCTGATCACCCAGAGCCGCAACGCGCAGTGGCGGCCGTGCCGCCTCGAGGGCGGACGCTTCCGGGAGGCGTCCGAGTGGGTGGGGGAATACCGGCGCTTCTGGGACGAAAGCTTCCAGCGCCTGGACGACGTTCTGCAGGATTTGATCAAGGAGAAGGAGACCAATGACACCGAAGGAAGAAACCAAGATGGCGAAGACTGAGTACGTGATCGAACCCGGAAAGCAGGAGATCATCTCGACGACCATCCTCGACGCGCCCCGGGAGCTCGTGTTCAAGGCGTACACCGACCCCAAGCTGTTCGCGCAGTGGTGGGGTCCGCGCCGGTACGAGATCAAGATCGACAAGTTCGAGTCCCGCCCGGGAGGTTCGTGGCGTGTCATCCACCGCGGCGCCGATGGCTCCGAGCACGGGTTCCGCGGCGTCAACCACGACGTGGTCGCGCCGGAGCGGATCTGCGCGACGTTCGAGTACGAAGGCGTGCCCGGCCACGTCGCACTGCAGACGGCCACCTTCGAACCGCTCGGCAACAAGACCAGGCTCGTGGCGCACCAGGTATTCCAGTCCGTCGCCGACCGCGACGGGATGGTGGCGTCTGGCATGGAGGAAGGAGCCAACGAATCGATCGAGCGCCTCGCGGAGCTCCTGGAAAAGATGAAGGCGGGCTCGTGACCCGGGGCCTGGAACAGCTCGACGTCGACCTGACGTACAGAAAATAATGAGCAATCAAGCCGGAAAGCGAGCGGTCGACGCTTACATCGCGGCTGCGCCTCGGGCGGCGCAGCCGCACCTGCGCCGGTTGCGCGAAGTGATCAAAGGCGCGGCGCCAAAGGCCGAGGAAAAGATCAGCTACGGCATGCCCTTCTACGAGTATCGCGGACGCCTGTTGTATTTCGCGGCTTTCAAGAAACACGTGGGGCTCTATGCCGTCGGCGAAGCAAAAGGGCTGCAGAGGTACTTTTACGGCGCCTCTACTCTGCGCTTTCCGTTCGGTGAGCCTCTGCCCGCCGCGCAGATCTCAAGGCTGGTCAAGGCTCGCGTCAAAGAGAACGAGGCCAAGGCCTTGCCCGGGCCAGGGGCGGAATCCTCTCTCCCTGCTGCGAGCGGTTGATCAGCGCCTTGAGGCGCCTGGCTCGCGTCTCCTCACGCTTGGCGCTCATCACCCAGTAAGAAGCCGTCCTTCGATACCACGGAGCCTGTGCCTCGAAAAACTTCCAGGCGGCCCTGTGCTTGCGAAACGCGGCCTCGCTTGCCTTGTCGAGGCCGCGCGCCTGGCTTTCGTAGGAGTAGATCCGCGACCGCGCCTCGTCGCGTCGCCTGAACGCAGCTCGTCCGCTCGGGTGGACCAAGCCCAACTGATCCAGCTCATGGAAGCGCTTGATGTTGACTGCGCTCCAGATGCTGCCCCTGCGTCGCGGCGTGATCCTCTGGGCCGAGCGGTCATCGCCGAGTGAGTAGCGGACGCTGTCGATCCATCCGAAACACAGCTCCTGGTCCACCACCTCGGGCCAGGTGACCGACGGGCGGCCGCTTCGCTTGCGGTGGTAGCCGAGCCAGAGCTCGGTCGCGGTGTCATGGTTCGCCTCGAACCACGCTCGGAGGCGAGCAGGCGTCTCGAAGAAGACGACTTCCTCAGGCGTCGGCATGCCCAACCAATCTACTGGTACTCCATCCTTTACGTCCGTGAGCCAGCCCGAAACAGGAAGGCCTTTCTACAACCTGCTCGCCGGCAGCAGCCTGGATCGGCTGGCCGCCATCTCAGACGGCATCTTCGCGGTGTGCATGACCCTGCTGGTTCTCGGCCTGGCGGTGCCGGCCGCGAGCGGAGTGAAAACGGAATCGGACCTGTGGCGTGCCGTGGTCGACCTCATGCCCAGCGCAGTTACGTACTTCATGAGCTTCCTCACGCTGGGTATCTTTTGGGTCGCCCAGCAGACGCAGCTCAGCCAGGTCGAGCGGGCCAACCGCAACTACACGTGGATCCATCTGGCGTTCCTGCTGGCGGTGACGCTGATTCCTTTCTCAACCGGGATGCTGGCGCGCTTTCATTGGTCCAGGGTCGCCTTGATCGAGTACTGGCTGAATATCTTCGTCCTCGGCCTCGCCCTGCTGGCCGGCGCTGAGTACGCACTCCGAGCCCATCTTTTCCCCGAGACTCAGGTCCGAACCATCATCAGAGCCATTCGCCGGCGGGTGTACAGCGCCCAGCTCCTTTACCTGCTGGCGATGCTCCTCTGCATCTTCGACACGCACTGGAGCATCGGGGTGATCGTCGCCATCCAGCTCAATTACGCGATCGCGCCGCCGATTCCGCTGCTGCATCGGCTGTGACGCGCTGAACCACGCGGCGCGATCAATAGAATGCCCGCTGTGGTGGATGATCAGACGCTGCCGCGCGGCGCGTTGTCAGGCCAGGTCGCGGTCGTCGTCGGCGGCGCCAGCGGGATCGGGAGGACCGTGGCAAACGCCCTGGCGCGCCAGGGCGCGCGGGTTGTCATCGCCGACTTCGACTCGGAGCGCATGGAGCGCACCGTGGAGGAAATCCTGGAGCTGGGTATCGCCGAAGCGCTGGCCCTGACCACCGACGTGCGAAGCGATGCGTCGGTGCGTTCGATGGCCGGCGACGCGATCAAGGCCATGGGACAGGTCGACATCCTTGTCAATATGGCGGGCGTCTTGCTGGAAGGCCCGCTGGACCGGATCAAGGCGACCGACTGGAAGTGGATGCTGCAAACCAACCTGCTCGGTCCCGTGCGCACGACCACCGCCCTGCTGCCGCATATGAGAGAGCGGCGTTCAGGCCACATCATCAACGCGGTGGGCGCGGACGGGCCTGCGCCGCACGATCCCCTGACCATTGCGTACGACGCTGGGCACGCCGCGCTCGCATCCTTCACTCGCAGCCTGGCGGCCGAGCTCGACGGAACAGGAGTCAACGTCTCGCTTTACTGCACCGGGTCCAGGGGACCGCGCATCGGCAAGAACACAAGGTCGCGCGGGATGAAGCGCCTGCTTCATCCCGGCGAGGGCCACGACGTGGAGGAGCTCTCGAAACCGACCGATCAGCAGGTCGACAGCCTCATTGACGCCCTGCACAATCCCCGCTTCCTCGTGCTTGCGGAACCGAGCCGGTGAACGTCCCCACCGACCTGCTGTCGAGCATCGGCATCTGCGTCGGCGCCGCCGCGCTGATCGCTGCGGTCACATGGCGATTCCGCCAGCCGCTGATCATCGCCTACCTGCTGACGGGCGTGATCATCGGGCCCAACATCGGTTTCAGGTTCATCACCAACGAGGCGAGCATCCAGATCGTCGCCGAGATCGGCCTGATCCTGTTGCTCTTCGTCATCGGACTCGAGATCGACCTTCGCAAGATGGCCTCGGGCGGCCCGGCCGTCCTGCTTACCGGCGCCCTCCAGGTGCCGATCTGCATCGCGCTCGGACTGGGATTCTTCGCCGTGCTCGGGGTCCAGAACGCGCCGCATGACTACGCCCTGCTCTATCTCGCGGCATGCATGAGCCTCTCGAGCACGCTGGTCGTGGTCAAGATTCTCAATGACAAGTTCGAGCTCGACACCCTGCCTGGGCGCATCACGCTGGGCGTGCTCGTCATCCAGGACCTGTGGGCGGTCGGGATGCTCGCGGTGCAGCCGAATCTGCTGAACCCAAACCTGGTTCCCCTGCTGGGCTCGTTGTGGCGCGGCGCGGTGCTCGTGGTCGGCGGTTTCGCGCTCTCGAAATACGTCCTGCCGTATCTGTTTCGGACCGTGGCCAAAGCACCCGAGCTCGTGCTGGTGTCGGCGCTGGGCTGGTGCTTCTTCCTCGCCGGCGCCGCCAGCCTGATCGGTCTTTCGCGGGAGATGGGGGCTCTGATCGCCGGCGTGAGTCTTTCGACATTTCCTTATAACGTCGACGTCGTCGCCAAGACGGTGAGCATCCGCGACTTTTTCGTGACCCTGTTCTTCGTCGCCCTCGGCATGCAGATCACGATTCCTAGCTTGCCGGTGCTCGAGCTTGCCCTCGCCGCGTCGATCTTTGTGATCGTCAGCCGCGTCGTGGTCGTCCCGATCCTTTACGCGCTGCGCCTGGGGTTGCGAACGAGCATCGTGCCCGCCATCAACCTCGCCCAGGTGAGCGAGTTCTCGATCGTGATCGCGTCGCTCGGCGTGACGTTTCATCAGATCGGGCAGGACGTGTTGACCGTGGTCATCGTCACTTTTGCTGTGACCTCGGTCGTCTCGACCTACATGATCAACTACAGCCACCCGATCCAGAAGCTGCTGGCCGCTGCCTTCAAGGCGGTTGGTTTGAAGGATCTCGATTCATCCGCGATTCGGGAGGAAGCGGCCGCGATTCACCAGCCGGTGATCTTCCTCGGCTTTTTCCGCGACACCAGCTCGATCCTCTACGAGTTCGAGCACGAGGGCTCGGCGGTAGAGTCGCGCCAGTTCATCGAGAAGATCCTGGTCATCGACTTCAACCCGACCGTGCTGCGGGAGCTCCGCCGCAAGAGCATCAAATGCGTCTATGGCGACATCGCGCACGCTGACACCCTGCGTCACGCGGGCGTCGAACACGCCCAGCTGGTGGTGTCGAGCATCACCGATGACGTCCTGCGCGGCACCAGCAACCTGAGGCTCATGAACAGCGTCCACACGAATGCGCCGAACGCCCGGATGGTGCTGACGACCGACCACATCCCACAGGCGCTGAGCTTCTACGAAGAGGGGGCGGATTTCGTCTTCATCCCCAGGCTCTACTCGGCGGCAGCCTGTGCGCGCATCCTGCGCAAGGGCCTGGCCGGAGGCTTCGAGGAGATCCGCTCGCAAGCGATCGACCATCTTTCCCAACGCCAGGAGGTGTTGGCGTAGATAGGAGGGAAAACCCCGATGGTTTTCCCTCATCGGCCGGTCGCTT
>Ga0066681_10001160_pt1 | contig 10268 bp, 9 predicted proteins | sample GraSoiAngelo_130_FD_65629 | JGI IMG/M metagenome (GOLD analysis project Ga0066681, IMG submission 65629) | Grasslands soil microbial communities from the Angelo Coastal Reserve, California, USA - 14_0929_02_20cm | ecosystem: Environmental > Terrestrial > Soil > Grasslands | place: USA...
ACCTCTCCTCTGATTTCAGGCCAGGGACTCGGGTAAACGGCGGTCATCCCCGGGCTCCTTACGGACTCACCGAACTGATGCGCGAGAGCATTCCGGGAGCGGAAATCGTGGCCAATCCCGGCTGTTACCCAACTGCGGTGCTGATAGCGATCGCGCCACTGCTCACCGAAGGCTGGATAGTGCCGGGTGCTACCATAAATATTGTCGCTGCCAGTGGCGTGACGGGCGCCGGTTACTCGGTGCGGCCGGATCTACTCTTTGCGGAAGTCGCCGAGGATTTTCGCGCCTACTCCGTGGGCAACGAGCATCGCCATTTGGCGGAGATGCGCGCCGTGACCGCCCAGCTGGGTGGAAAAGACAACGACATTCTTTTCACTCCGCACCTGCTTCCCGTCGCGCGTGGAATACTCGCGACGATCACCGTGCCGGTTAAGCAGTACGTCGATGATCCGCTCACTCTCTGGCGTGATTGCTACAAGGGAGAGCCGTTCATCGAGATCGCGGACCAACCGCCATCATTGCGGGATGTGGTCCGTCGTAACGTCGTTCGACTGAGTGTTGCCAACGCGGCAAACGTTCGCCAGCCGACGCTGATAATCATTTCCGCGATCGACAATCTGATGAAAGGCGCGGCGGGACAGGCACTGCAGAACGCGAACGTCCTTTTGGGCTTGAGCGAGCAGGCAGGGCTGCCAGCATAATGCGTGTCGTGAAGATCGGAGGACGGGCGCAAGCCAATCCTCAGCTGCCGATCATACTCCGTGATGCCTGGCGGGCTGCGCCGGGATCGATGTGCATCGTTCATGGCGGCGGCGACGACATATCGGCCATGCAGCGCGCGCTGGGAAGGGAACCCGCCTTCATCGGTGGCCGCCGCGTTACGTCGGAAGGAGATATCGAGCTACTGCGGATGGTGCTCTCGGGCGTCGTCAACAAGCGGCTCGTGAACGCGCTGCTCGCTGCCGACATTCCGGCAATCGGCATCTCTGGAGAGGACGGCCGGCTGATTGGCGCCGAGATGATCGATGCGGCGACGCTGGGCTTTGCGGGCAGACCGGTAAGCGTCAACGCCGATTTGCTTCATTCATTGTTGAACGCGAGCTACATGCCCGTGATTTCGCCGGTCGCCTACGACTCGAGAAATCCGCGAGGTGGCGCGTTGAACGTAAATGGCGACGACGCAGCGGCGGCGATCGCCGGCGCCCTCAGCGCGGACGAGCTGTTCCTCGTGGCCGATGTGAAAGGTGTACTTGATGCCGAAGGTGAAAATCTGTCGACACTGAGTGGCGAGTCGGCGCGAGAATTGATCGCGAGCGGTATCGCCGCCGGTGGAATGGCGGCAAAGATCGAATCCGCCCAGGCAGCTCTTGCTGGAGGGGTGGCATCAGTTCGTATCTGTGATCTCGACGGTCTCATCGACGACGAGCGCGGGACATTCATAACCCTATCACCGAGTGTTGCCTTATGACCGTTACCATGCCGGTCGAAGACGAAACCGCGTCGGAAACATCGGCGCTTCTCTCCACCTACAAGCGCGCGCCGATGGAGCTGGTGCGCGGCGAAGGTGTCGAATTGATCGACTCCGACGGTAAGCGATATCTCGATTTCGCTAGTGGCATTGCCGTCAATGCACTTGGCTACGGCGACGCGGGAATCACTGGCGTAATCAATGAGACGCTTAACAGCGGGCTCATTCACACATCGAACCTTTATCGCACGCCCGCCGGTGAGGAGCTCGCCGCCAAGCTGGTGGAGCGTTCTTTCGCGTCGAAGGTCTTCTTCTGCAATTCGGGCGCGGAGGCGAACGAAGGCGCTTTCAAGTTCGCCCGGCGTTGGGCGCGCAAGATTGGCTCTGACGCAAAGGTCGAGATTATTGCGTTGCGGGGAAGTTTTCACGGCCGCCTCTTCGCATCGCTGGCGGCAACGGATCGTCCGTCTTATCGAGCTCCATTTCGTCCGCTCGCTGGCGCCGTCTCGATCTGCGAGCGTGACCTGAACGAGCTCGATAGCGCCCTCGATGAAGAAACGGTGGCGGCAATTATCGTCGAGCCGATTCAGGGTGAGGGGGGAGTGCGAGTGCTCGACGCGAATTTCCTGGGTCGGTTGAGGGAGATCACGAAGAAGCGCGAGATCGCTCTCATCTTCGATGAGATACAGTGTGGGCTGGGACGAACCGGCTATCTCTTCGCGTATGAGAACGTCGGGATAACTCCCGACATGGTCACCTTGGCAAAGCCGCTGGCCGGCGGACTTCCGATGGGAGCTGTATTGGTGTCGGAAGAAATTGCCTCGACGATTCAGCCCGGCGACCACGGCACGACGTTCGGCGGTGGACCACTCGTGGCGGCGGTGGCAGGGCATGTCTTCGATCGGCTGTCGGATCCAGCACTGCTCAAGTCAGTGCGGGAGAACGGAGCCTGGCTTGGTGAGCAGCTGGAGACGATAGGACGTCGCTCCGGCAAGGTCCGCGCGATTCGTGGTGCCGGATTCATCTGGGGCCTCGACGTCGTCGAATCGGCGAACGACATCGTCAAGCGGGGATGGGACGAGGGTCTCCTCGCGCTCACCGCTGGCGAGCACACACTGCGCCTCCTGCCACCGCTCGTCATGGAACGGGATGATCTGCAACGGGGCGTTTCGATCCTGGAGAGAATCATCGGCCAGTAGCTGAATCGGCGGTCGCCAAGCTCCACGTTCCCGGTTAAACTTTCGGGGACTTTATTCCGACGAGATTATGACCCCGGCGAGATTCACGTTCGCCCGCGTGATCGCACTGGTTTCTGCGATCGGCTGCAGTCAAGTTCCGCCCAACACCAACGCGGCAACGGTTTCCTCCGCATCCGATACCATCGAGGTGCGGCGCTTGTTCGAAGAAAACATCGACGCGATACACAAACGTGACCGTGCCCGCTACCTCGCGACCTATCTTCACAGCGGTACGCTGGCGCGCAACGGACCCACCGGACTCCAGCTCGGGTACGAAAACTGGAGCGCGCGTCGTGATTCGACCTGGCCGGACACTTTGATCGCGACCAATTTGCGAGTGCAGCCGATAGCACCGGGCGTCGTTTACGGAACGTATTGCTACACGGTGACACAGAAAGACACGACATCGAGCGGAGTCTCGGAGCGCATTTTCGTCAAGACACTCGAAGGATGGAGAATCGCCGTCACGACGGCGTTCGGACTCCCCGCCGGCGCGCCGGCGCAGTGTAAATAACCGCTCGACTCCACACGGGAACGGAATGAACCGCTTCAATAGTCTTATGCTGCCGGTCGCTCTGTCGGGGCTTGCCGCAGCATCAGTGAGTGCGCAGGCGCCTTCCAGGTCGACGCCCAGACTCGTTGTGTTCATCACGGTCGATGCAATGCGACCGGATTACGTGACACGCTTCGCGTCTCAGCTGACCGGCGGGCTGGGTAGGCTCTATCGCGGCGGAGCGTTTTTCACCAACGCGTTCCAGGACCACGCGATAACGGAAACAGCGCCGGGACACTCGGCGACGATGTCTGGGCGGTTTCCCGTGCACACGGGTATTTCGGCGAACAGCGCAGGTGTAATAGACACCACCGTATCATTGATCGATGCACAAGGGCTCGGTGCCTCACCGTTTCGCTTTCGCGGCACGACACTCGTTGATTGGCTGATCGCCAAGGATCCGCGCACCAAGGTTCTCTCGGTATCGAGAAAAGATCGCGCGGCGATTCTGCCAGTTGGAAGATCGAAGCAACCTATTTTCTGGTATGCTCCGAACGGAAACTTTACGACCAGCACGTATTACGCTTCGAGTCTTCCCGACTGGGTGAAGGGATTCAACGCGCGCCGTCTTCCGGCCAGCTACGCCGGGCGTGCGTGGCGGTTGCTCCTACCGGACACGGCGTATAGCGAGCCGGACAGCGTGCAGGCCGAAGCAAATGGTGTTGGTTTTCTATTCCCGCATCTCGAGCCTGGATCACCGGATTCAGCAGCAATGGCCAGCGGCGAATTTCCATGGATGGATGACATCACTCTTCAGTTCGCGTTGGCTGGAGTCAACGCTCTCAATCTCGGCGCTGGCCCGCAGACCGATCTGCTCGCCGTTTCATTATCGACAACCGACGCCGTTGGTCACCGTTACGGACCGGACTCGAGAGAGCTGCACGACCAGATCCTCCGGCTCGATCGCTCGCTCGGCGTCTTTCTCGATTCCCTGTTCCGAATGAGGAAACAGAAAGACGTCGTGATTGCCTTGACCGCCGATCACGGTCTGACACCGTATCCAGAAGTTCATGCTCACGATCCGAATACCGGCGCAATTCGTGTCGACATCAGGCCGGTTCTGCAGCGATTGAGCAACTCGCTCGCCGAGGCTGGTGTGCCGGGTAACGGATTGAGCTACTCGTTCAATAGCTTCAGAGGCAACGGATTTACTTTTGACGGTGGAGTTCTGGAACTGGATCGGCCAGCGCTGGCAAAAGCAGGAATCAATCAGGACTCGCTGTTGCGGGCGTTACGTGCCGATTTTCTGCGCGTAACGGGCGTCGCACGAGCTGATCGGATTTCAGAGCTGGCCAAAGCAGATACAGTGAATGACAGAGTCGCGCGCAGATGGCTGCATATGTTCGCCGACGAGCAGAGAGTTGCGTTGGTAGTGACCCTGGCACCGTACAATTACTGGTTGACCTACACACTGGCTCAGCATGGCAGTCCACAGGATGCTGACGCACACGTCCCGGTAATTTTCTACGGAGAAAGAATCAAACCTGGTCATTACACGGAATTTGCCAGAGTCGTAGACATGGCTCCGACGCTGGCTGCCATCGCCCAAGTGACACCCCTGGAAAAACTCGACGGACACGTGCTGCAGAATGCGATCAAGTAAGGTCTCGATTCACCCCGTTCTGAAGGGTTTCGACGAGGCGAATTTCGGTGTCAAGAACATCTTGAATTTGCGCGAGTCGCTGCCGACAGTAGCCGATGCGCAGTTTCGAGCCGAGGCATGGCTACGCGAGCGACAGATCAGTGGCGCTGGCGAAGTGCTGATAATCACGGGACGCGGCAACCAAAGTCCCGGCGGAGTGTCGGCGGTGCGTGCGGCGATCGTGTCCTTGATGCCGTCACTCAGGCGACGTGGTGTTGTCGCGGGGTGGCGGGAGCATTCACCGGGATCGTTCGCTGTAAAGCTCGGCTTGATTTCATCCTTACTTGCTGCCCCGCGGCGCAAACGCGATCGGGCAGCACAGACCGAGCCCCCGGATCCGCAGGTGCTGGCCGCGCTGGATAGCTCAACGCTGACGCTGCTGCGCCGGCTCGCCATTCGATCACTGGAAAATCTCGGCGTGCGCGAGCCGGGGAAATTCGTCGAAGCAGAAATGTTGACGAAATTCAGCTCTCTCGCTTCCGGAATTCCCTCGGGCGAAGGGAGTGAAGCCAAACTGCGTGGGGCAATTGCAGCGGCGCTCGAGCAGCTCGACGAGTGACAACGGCTACTCGACCCACATCAGGAGCCACCTGAGAATGATCCGAAGACTCGTTCTTACCGCGGCAGCGACATGCGCATTTCCACTCGGCGCACAGACGGCTGCACCCGGATACACGGCACAGTCAGCCGCGGCGGAGCGCAATGTCGAGGCGGATGTGATAAGCAAGCCATCGCCAGACAAAGCTTCTGCGCACTCGAGGTTTCTATCTCTCCAGCCACACATGGCGGGCACACCGGCGCAGGCACGCACCCGTGACTATGTCGTGTCGCAAATGAAGTCTTGGGGTCTGGAGACGGAAGTTCGGGCCTACAGAGTGTGGATGCCGCATCCAACGAGCACGCGTGTCTGGCGAGTCAGCCCTGACCCGATCGAGCTGAAACTTCAGGAAGGACCGATTGCAGAGGACACGACTTCCGTCGCTTATCCGCAAGTAATGCCTTTCAATGGCTACGGTGCCACGGGGGACGTGCAGGGCGAAGTCGTCTATGTGAATTACGGGCTGATAGAAGACTATGCGCAGCTCGATTCAATGGGCGTCTCGGTCAAGGGCAAGATTGCCATCGCGCGATACGGTCGCTCGTACCGCGGTATCAAAGCGCGTGAGGCAGAAAAGCATGGCGCAGTCGGGCTGATCATCTACAGTGACCCCGCCGATGACGGTTACGTGCGCGGCGATGTGTATCCGGGCGGACCAATGCGACCCGAGCACGGGATTCAGCGCGGGAGCGTAATGAACCCGAATGGTGACCCGAGCACACCGGGTTATCCGAGTCTCGGGAACGCGAAACGGATTCCGCTGGCGCAAATGGAAGTGCCGCGAATTCCGGTGCTGCCGATCTCCTATGGAAACGCAACCGAGCTGTTGCGCGGGTTATCCGGCAACTCGATTCCACAGCCCTGGCAGGGAGGCCTCGGCTTTCGCTATCACGTCGGGCCGGGACCGGTGCGGGCGCGCCTTGCTGTCACAAGCGATGCCAACACGAATCCCTACAAGGAAATCTGGGACACCTTCGGGATCATTCGTGGAAGTGTGTACCCGGATGAGATCGTAATGATCGGTGGCCATCGCGATGCGTGGGGACCTGGCGCCGCCGACAACGTGAGTGGGACGGTCAGTGTGCTCGAGGCGGCACGCGCGATTGCCGAGCAAGCCAAGGCCGGGAAGAGACCGAAGCGAACGATCGTATTCGCGACATGGGATGCCGAAGAATGGGGACTGCTCGGATCGACCGAGTACGTCGAAGAAGATTCCCTGCGACTGACCAGGAGCGCCGTCGCTTACCTGAACCAGGATGACATCGCGCAAGGGCCAAACTTCAGCGGCGGTGGATCGCCGTCTCTGCGCGCGTCGTTGCGTGACGTTGCGAAGAAGGTTCCTGATCCGAGTCGTGAGGGCAGTGTGTACGACGTGTGGAGGAAACGCGCCAATCTCGCAGCTGATTCCCTCGAGCCGTCGATGGGAGATCCAGGCGGAGGATCCGACTTCGCCGGCTTCTACAATCATCTTGGAATTCCAATTGTCGACTGGGGCTTCGGCGGACCGCAAGGCATATATCACTCCGCCTACGACTCCTACCACTGGATGTCGAAGTTCGGCGATCCGAAGTTCGAATATCATGCAGCGGCTGCGCGCATCGGTGCGGCGATGCTGTTGCGTATCGCTAACGCTGATATTCTACCATACGACTATGTGGAGTTTGCGCGTACAATGCGCCGATTCGGAACCCGCGTCGACAGCGCCATCGCGGTCAAGCATTGGAAGACTTCGACGACTGGTCTGACATCAGCGATCGCCAGAATGGAAACCGCCGCGGTCGCTTTCAATGCGGCACGCGATCGCGCGCTTACGGCTCAGCTGTCGACACCAATGCTAAAACAAATCAACGCGACGCTGCTCCAAGTTGAACGCCAGCTTACAAGACCGCAGGGTCTGGTAACGCGGCAATGGTTCAGAAACCTGATTTACGCATCGGACGAGAATAACGGCTATGCGACCATGGTTTTCCCCTCTGTCAACGAAGCAATTCGCCTCGGCGATGAGAGTGCAGTCGAACGGGAATTGGCAGATCTAGCGGAGCGCTTTGACGGAGCGACGCGTGCATTGCAGCAAGCCACGGCGCTGATCAAGTGAGTGTGCGTCACAAATAAAAGGTGTCATTCCGTACCGGCCCGGACATTGCGAGAGAGTTCTTCTCGTCAAAGAAAGGAATGGCAGGCAGCTTGATGCGAATGACCAAATCAGGTTTGCGGCGTGCCCGTCTCACCGCGGAAGAAGTGGCTGCCATAAGCGCGTACGGGGCGAGAGCAGTCTGGCCGGCTGGATTTCAGCTGTATCAACGCGGGGCACCGGCGGACGGTGTCTTCATCGTCCTCGAAGGTCACGTGGTGTTGCGCAACAAGATCAAAGTCGGCCGCGGATTCGTGCCGGTGATCGCCACCGCGGGACAGACATTCGGCAGCGAAGGACTTTCCCCCAATAGCTGCTACGTGACGGATGCGAACGCGTCCGAAGAGACGAAGACGATGTTTCTGAGCGGGGCACAATTTCGCGCCTTCGTTCGCGAGCGACCCGCACAGACGATCCCCCTCTTGTCGCAGATCATGTCAGAGCGCGCGTACCTGCTGGAAAAGCTCCACGAGCTCGCGGCCCTCAACGTAGATCAGCGGCTGATGTCCACGCTCACGCATCTGAGTGGCGACCACAGCTTTACTGCACCCGATGGGCGACTCAAGCTCGAGAACAGTCATCACCGCCTTCTTTGCGAGATGGTCGGTGCGACAAGAGAATCGATCGCTCTTGCCCTGAGCCGGCTGGTTTCGGCGGGAATCGCCGAGCGGAGAGGGATGACGTTTCTCATCGAGCCCGGCTCGCTGGCCCATACCTTCAGCGACATAGGTGAACGGGATACCGTCATGCCGATCGCGCGAGAACTGTCTTAGTGAGGATAGATGGTCGATCAGCAAAGCGCTGACACTGCCATAATCAAAGGAGCTGAGACAATAGATCTGCAGGAGGAGGGCTCACACGGAGTTCTCCTCCTGCATGGCTTTGGGGATACTCCGCAGACTCTTTCGCTGCTGGCGCGACGGCTTGCCAAACGTGGCTTCGGCGTATTAGCGCCTTTGCTGCCCGGCCATGGGCGGGACATGGCTGCATTCCGACGGGGGCGCGCCGACGAGTGGGTCGACGCAGCGAGGCACTCGCTCGTGCAGATGCGCGAACGATACGCCACCGTCAGCATCGTTGGTCTTTCAATGGGCGCGGCGCTGGCAGTCCTTGTCGCCACCGAAAGGACGACTATCGCATCGCTGGTGCTGATCGCGCCCTATCTCCGCATGCCGGTCCAGATTCGTCTGGCAGCGGCAGTGCATTGGCTGTGGGATCCGATCGTCGGCGAAATCAATTCACGGAATCCGCGATCGATCCGCGATCCGATTGAACGAGAAAAAAACCTTGCTTACGGGACAGTGACGGGGCGCACTCTGTTCGAGCTGGCGAAGGTCGTCAGACGGTCCAGAAAAGCGCTTCCCCGGGTGACTGCTCCCACGCTGGTGATTCTGTCGCAGGAGGACCCCAGAGTGCCACCCGACGTCGGTGAGTTTGCGCTGAGGACACTGGGTGCGCGCGACAAAAAAATGGTATGGACCGAGGGTGCAGGACACATCATCACGGTCGACTACGGTCGGGAGCGTGTTTTCAGTGAAGTCGAAAAGTGGCTGCGCCTTCACGACAGCAGTAGCGCGACAGCCGCTGAGGATGACAGAGCGGCTGTCGAACGGCCCTGAAGCTAAAACCGATCCTGGACGAACTCGGTAACCGTGTCGACGGCGCGCTCGCCCAAATCTGCTGCCTGATGAACCACGCCAGTGGCGACGCGCTTCACGCGCGCCACAGGAGATGGCGATCTGCGACGAGCACGGCGCCGGCTTCCACCAGTCTTCCTGCTGCTGCGTTTGCGGGCAGAAGATTTCCTGCTCGACTTCCGTGCAGACGATTTGCGTCCGCCTTTCCGACGAGAGGACGATTTCCGCGCGCCACGTCGCGAAGATTTGCGTGCCGAGCTCCGCGACGATTTGCGCGCCGGGCTCCGCGACCGCTTCCGCGCACCACCGCGCGCCCTCTTTCTACCGCCTGTTGACCGACTGGATTTTCTTGCAGCAGCCATTGGAAAGCTCCGTGTAGGAGAGTTCGTAAGACGGATAGCAAGATTCGCGCACAAGTACGACAAGCGTGTCGCGCAACGATGCGTCGTCCGGTGTCAACTAGGTGACGCTGCGCGTCTCGCCGTGCCGCATGATCCAGAGATCGTCCGCATTGTGTTTAGCTGATTGCCATAGCTCGCGCATCAGGACAGGGGGCTCGTCCATTGGCTCGTCGGTGAGCTTGAACGTCCCCCAATGACCGGCAACCATTGTAAGGCGGTGACCGTTTTGAGCGCTCGCGAGTTGCGCCACAGCTTTAATGCAATCTTCCGGGTTCATATGTACGGCACCCATGAACCAGCGCGGTTCATAAGCGCCAATCGGCAGGATCGCCAGGCGGAAGGGGCCGCAACGTTCGCCAATGCTGACGAATTCCGGGTGGAGCGCCGTATCGCCGCCGAAAAAGACCGAATGCTGACCGGATCGCAGGGTCCAGCCGCACCACAGAGTTCGATTGCGGCGGCCGAGGGTCCTGCCTGAAAAGTGCTGAGCAGGAACGCAAGCCAGGTACAAGTCCCGGATCGCTCCTTCCTGCCACCAGTCGCACTCAGTGATGTCTCGCGCTCCATGTCGCTTCAGGAATGCGCCCAGTCCAAGCGGAG
>Ga0066681_10001168_pt1 | contig 10223 bp, 8 predicted proteins | sample GraSoiAngelo_130_FD_65629 | JGI IMG/M metagenome (GOLD analysis project Ga0066681, IMG submission 65629) | Grasslands soil microbial communities from the Angelo Coastal Reserve, California, USA - 14_0929_02_20cm | ecosystem: Environmental > Terrestrial > Soil > Grasslands | place: USA...
CGGCTGCAGCCCCCACGGGGGTAGAGTTAACTATGCGTAGGCATTCCCGACAACCTGTCGTCCATCACAGACTTCGTGTCGCCATTCGCCAACGCTCCGAGTCGCCAACGTTGCGAGCGAAACGCATCGCATCGCCGGTCGAGCTCTCGCGTGCCATCGCAGGGGCGAGCGGGAATGAGGGGGCAGTGGTCGATCACCGTGGCGCGTATCGAAATACCGTCCAACGATCCTGCCTCTTTGGTGATCGGCGGTGTTGGTGACGTTGGGCCGCCGATTCTTCAGCGCGGATAACCACTGCATTACGTCGGGTGCCGCGCCGCGCGGTCAATTGCCGCCGCGACCATCGCGGTATCGGTGTACCCGGCCGCTATGACATTGACGGTGATGCCGCGGGCTGCGCTCTCGAGCGCCAGCGCCTTGGTGAAGCCGATCATGCCGGCCTTGGCGGCGGCGTAGTTGGTCTGGCCGAACTGTCCGGCCAGCTAGTTGACCGAGCCGATGTTGACGATGCGTCCGAAGCGCCGCTCGCGCATGGCTTCGATCACCGCGCGGCACATGTTGAAGCAACTGCCGAGATCGACGTCGATTACCGATTGCCATTGCTCGCAGCTCATCTTGTGCAGGGTCGCATCGCGCGTGATGCCTGCATTGTTCACGAGGACGTCGACCGGTCCGATGGTTCGGACGATCTCGGCGACACCCCGCTTGCAAGCGTCGAAATCCGCCACGTCCCATTGAAATGTCGGGATGCCGGTTTCCTCGCGGAATGTGGCGGCGCTGGCGGTGTCGCTAACGTAGGTCGCGGCAACCTGATAACCCGCCTTCTTCAGAGCCTTGCAGGTCGCTGCGCCGATGCCCACTACGCCTCCGGTGACGATCGCGACGCGCGCCATAACTCACCCCCTGCTGCCATTGTCATGATAGGTTGCCCGATCCACAGTATGGACAGCGCGTCTGACTGGGAATACGTGCAAATGCGTAACGTTACCCGGACGGCACTATCATTCGGGACGAGCGCAACTCTGGCGCGGGCAGCAGGCGAAAATTCCGACGACCTGCAGTTCGTTGCCGGCGTGCGTGCATGGTTCTAAAAGGGACGATTCTTAGGAATCCCAACGGAGCTCTTCATGAACATGTCCTTTGTGCCGCTGATTATCGGCCTCGGGTTTGCCACGCTCTGTGAGGCTCACGCGCACCTGAAAGACTCACAACCGGCCGACGGGAGCGTGGTGACCATCGCCCCTGACAACCTCGTCCTGAGGTTCTCCGAAGCGGCACGCGTCACCGCCCTCGCACTGCACAGAGTGGGAGAGGCCGAACGCAAGCTCGCGCCGCTGCCGACCGCCCCGGCGCAGCAAGTGACGGTGCCCTTGTCCAAACTTGGGCCCGGCAAATACGTCGTGGCCTACCGCGCTGTCAGCGGTGACGGCCACATCATGTCCGGAGAGTTGCGTTTCACGATCGATCCGAGTGCGGCGCCGACGACTCCCAAGGCGTCGCGGGATCAAACGCCCTGACAGCAGTCGCCCAGCATGATGGTTGATGCGCTGTCGGTCGCGCTTCGCGCGCTCAGTTTCGTCGCCCTGTTTCAGGCGGCGGGAATTTCTCTATTCCTAGCGCTTTTTGGCCGTCTCGTGGTCACATCGGGCTCGACTTTGCGACGCGCTGCCACTTTGTCAGCGCTGGTCGCGATCGGCGTGCTGGTCGCTGAGTATGTCCTGGAGGCGGCCCGGATGAGCGGCGATTTCTCGGGGCTGATGGATCTGACTTTGCAGTCACAGGTCATGCATTCCTCGACCGCTGCGGCGCTCGCCTGGCGACTCCTCGGTCTCGTGCTCATTATCATGGCCCTGCGTTTAAGGGGTCCCCCCGTCGTCCCCCTGAGCGTGGCCGGCATACTGCTGGTCACCGGGGCTTTCGCGCTAACGGGTCATACTGCGACGCATCCTGAGCGCTGGCTGTTGAGCCTGCTGCTCCTTGCGCATCTGTTAGTCGTGATGTTCTGGTTCGGGGCACTCGTGCCCCTTCACGTGGCGAGCTCGCGCGAATCTGCGGCGATCGCTGGCGAGGTGACCGAAGCGTTCTCTGTGATTGCGATTTGGGTCGTGCCGGTGCTCTTGGTCTCCGGCCTCATGCTGAGCGTTCTGCTCCTGAAAGGCTTCGCGGGTCTGCGAACAACCTATGGGCACCTCCTGCTCGTGAAACTGGCTGCTTTTGCGGCGCTCATGGGCCTCGGAGCGCTGAACAAATGGCGGCTAGGGCCTGCGGTCGGCCGGGGAGATCCGCGGGCGACAGCGGCGTTCCGCCGCTCCTTGAAGAGCGAATACATCCTGATCGCCGCAGTGCTGAGCGTGACGGCGATATTGACCAGCTTCTATTCGCCGGACTGAGCTGCATCCGGTCGGGCTCTTGCATTGCGAACGCTCGGAGCTGAGAACAACAATTGAACCCACGGCACGATGATTCGCACATGCATCCCGGGAACAACGCGCCTCACACTTCCGGGAACGCTGCACAGGGGGCTCGGCTGTCTTTGCACGCCGAGGGGGCTGCCGATGCGATCTACACCTGTCCCATGCACTCTCAAGTGCGGCAAATCGGCCCGGGGCATTGCCCGATATGCGGCATGGGGCTTGAGCCATTGTTGCCGAGCGGGAGTGAGGATGACACGGAATTCCGCAGTGTACGGCGGCGGTTTTGGTTCGCACTGACGCTGGCACTGCCGGTCATGCTGAGCGCAATGGGGACACACGTACTCGGAAAGCCCATCAATCCCCGCATCGCGTGGTCGCTGCGACTAATGGAGGTATTATTGAGCGCGCCCGTGGTCCTGTGGGCGGCCGTGCCGTACTACCGCCGCGGTTGGCTCGGGGTGGTGCACCGAACCCCTAACATGTACACGCTAATTGGGCTCGGGGTGATCGTGGCATTTACCTACAGCCTGATCGCGACGTTCCTGCCCGGCAGTTTCCCGGCGAACATGCGCGATGCACACGGAATGGTCGGCGTTTATTTCGAAGTGGCGGCGGTGATCGTGGCGCTCGTGCTCCTGGGTGAATGGTTGGAGCTCGCCGCGCGAGGGCGCACCAGTGCCGCCATCCGGCAGCTCCTCGAGCTGTCTCCCAAGACGGCGCGCCGCATTGCTGCCGGCGGTGAGGAGGCGGACGTCCCGCTCGAGTCCCTCGCTGTCGGTGATCGGGTGCGCGTTCGGCCCGGGGAAAAGATTCCGGTCGATGGTCGCGTCATGAGCGGTCAGTCGAGTGTCGATGAGTCGATGCTCACCGGCGAGCCCTTGCCGGTGGAGAAGCGGGTCGGCGATCGCGTTGTGGGCGCCACGGTCAATCAGACTGGCGCGCTGGTGATCGAGGCCGAGCACGTGGGAGCGGATAGCCTGCTGTCGCAAATCGTGGCGCTGGTCAGTCAAGCGCAACGCTCGCGCGCACCCTTACAAAAACTCGCCGATCGGGTCGCGGTTTGGTTCGTGCCCACGGTCATCGCCATTTCGATCGCCACCGCCCTTGGGTGGTGGTTCATCGGCCCGGAGCCGCGCCTCGGTTACGCCCTGGTGAATGCGGTCGCCGTGCTTATCATTGCCTGTCCGTGCGCTCTGGGGCTCGCGACGCCCATTTCCATCATGGTCGCCAGCGGTCGTGCTGCCCGATTGGGCGTGCTCTTCCGCGATGCCGAAGCGATCGAGTCGCTCCGCGACATCGATACTCTCGTTCTTGATAAGACTGGGACGCTTACGCGCGGCCGGCCGACGCTGAGCCAGGTGATCGCCCTCGGGGCGTTTGAGGAGACCCTCGTCCTTGCCTGCGCCGCGGGGCTCGAGCGCTCGAGCGAGCATCCCTTGGCTCGCGCCATTGTGGAAGGTGCGCTCTCGCGCGGCGTCACACCCGTCGAGGTTGCGCAGTTCAATTCTGTCACCGGTCAGGGCGTGACTGGCACGTGGGACGGGCGGCGCCTGGCCTTGGGCAACGCAGCGCTAACGTATGGCGTAGGTGTCGATGCCGGCGCTGCGCAGGAACGCAGCGAGACTCTGCGCCGGACGGGGCAGTCCACCATCTTCCTAGCCATCGATGGGCGACTCGCGGGGATCCTTGCCGTCGGCGATCCCCTCAAAGAAACGACGCCCCAGGCGCTTCAGGCACTCGAGACACTCGGCTTGCGTCTCGTGATGCTCACCGGGGATAGCCGCACGACGGCGCAAGCGGTGGCAGCGGGGCTGCCCTTTGATGAGGTGATCGCGGAAGTACGCCCAACCGACAAAGCGACCGTCATCTCCAAGCTTCAGAAGGACGGCCATCGGGTCGCGATGGCGGGTGACGGCATCAATGATGCCCCCGCCCTTGCCCAGGCCGATGTCGGTATCGCCATCGGGACTGGCGCTGACATTGCCATGGAAAGCGCGCAGATCACGCTGGTGAAGGGTGATTTGCGCGGCATTGTTCGAGCCCGGCAGTTGAGCGAGACCACCGTGCGGAACATCCACCAGAATCTGCTGTTCGCCTTCGGTTACAACGCCCTGGGGATTCCGCTTGCGGCGGGAGTGCTATACCCCATGACGGGCTGGCTCCTGAGTCCCCTCGTTGCGGCCCTTGCGATGAGCTTTTCGTCGGTGTCAGTGATTGCCAATGCCCTGCGTCTTAGGGCGGCGAGCCGGTAGCGGGTCAACTGCCGCCTGGCCGGTGCAAGTCCGGCCGGGGCGCACCCCCGGCCGGAACCGATCGGACTTGCTGCGGGTCAGTGCGCGTTCCCGACGACCGTGTCCTGGTTCGGCGTGGTCGCTCCGGGCAGGCCTCGGAAGTCGGTCCACGCAGCGTGTACTCCTCCCGCCGAATCGACCGCGATGCCGGTGTAGTCGCCGATGAAGCTACCGGAGAATTCGATGTACGGATTGGAGGACTGCGTCGAGGCGCGAGTCTCGCTGGCATACCCGTCCGTCGAGCTGCTGAATGCGTAATCGAGGCACACCGGGTTCAGGTCCGTATAGTGCACCGTCGTAGAGGCGGGGTAACCCGGATCTGCGGTGTCCAGGAACCCGCGTCCGCAGGCATGGTCGGTTGCAGTGGGTACCGGCGAGTAATCGCGGGTGTAATAGCCGACCGCCACCCGGCCGTCATTGGCTCCGACTGCCGGGTAGACCTTGTCGTTGGCGCCCGAGGTGATCTGTCTCGGGGCCGTCCACGTCGTACCGTCGCCGGAGGTGATGAGCTTGACCTGGTTGCTCGTCACCCCTGAGAACGTGGCTGCGCCGTTCGCGCAGCCCGCGTTGTTCTGGTCGTCGGCCCAGGCGATGGCCAGTGCGCCTGTCGTCGGATCGATGGCCAGTGAGGGAAAGCCGTTGATACGGAACTGCTCGAAGCTCAGCCGCTGGCGACCCTGGGCCACATTCAGCGGATAGCAGCCGACATCGTCGTATACCCGCCCGAGCTCGACGTTGGTGAACGTGTGTCCCCCGTCGGTCGAGCGCGCCAGCACGATCTGATCCCTGGTGACGTCGCCCGCCAGGTTACCCTCGTAGGCTACGTACAGGGTCCCGTCGGGCGCGACGGCCGGGGACGAGCCCTGGTCGCTGAAATGGGCCCCGTCGCTCACCGCGATCGGGCTCGACCAGGTCCGACCGTAGTCGTGGGACACCGCCTCCACGATGTTCGAAGAGATGTAGCCGGCACCGTGCGGGCCCTGATTGAAGAGGGTCCAGGTGACGTAAACGTTGCCCCCCGCGCCGGCCGCGATCCACTCCTTGTCGTTGAAGAAGTTGTTGGCGGCGTCGTAGTGGACCATAACCGGGGCGCCCCAGGTGGCGCCGCCGTCGTGGGAAGCCGCGACCGCGACCCCGCTCGGGGTGCGATTTGGGTAGCTGAAGTCGTACACGAGCGCGGAATAGTAGAGTGTGCCGTCCGGAGCAAAAGCCAGGACCGGATCGCCCCCGGCCTGCACATGCTTGAATAGCCCGGAGGCGCCCGTCGCGGGATCCCAGCCCGGAAGCAGGACATCTGAGAAGGTCTTGCCGCCATCGGTGCTGTAGTAGATGAGGGCCTGGAACCCATAGCGATAGTCGTTGGCCGAGGTGACGATGTTCTGGTGGTTCGTCGGGCTGATGACGATGTTCTGCTCGTTCTGCGGCTCATAACAATGAGTCCCATCCACGAGCGTGAAAGTCGTATCCCCCACTACGGCGTCGGCATTGCCGGCGGATAGGGGCGAGTACAACGTGACCGAGGTGAACGGCGCGCGCCGGCAGAGTGAAAAGAACACGAGGTTGTTGGCGTCAGGATGTGCGGCCGCGGCGGCTTCGAAGTCATTCGGATAGAAGAGGGCATCATCTAGCGCCTGGCTCTTGTCCGGCCCGAGTGCCTTGAAATGAGTTGTCCCTCCTGCAGCCAGCGCCGGGTTTAGGATTCCCAGAACCAGCAACAAAACAAAAAGGCTGAGCGCCATGAGCTTCCGCATTTTCTTGCTCCTTGGTGGAACTTCTGTCGAACGCTCTCCACCCGCCGCCGGTAACAGCCGTCTTGCGAGGAACGGGGGGCGCTGTTCGTTATTGAGTGCTGATTACGCCCGCCTGGTCGGAGGGGGTCAATGCAGGGTTTGCCCCAACCCGGCCGCTCGGGACAGGTTCCGCGGGGACCGCACCTTCGTGTTTCACCCCATATCGGTCCTGGCCGCCTCCCTCGTCTCGGCCGCCGCGCGCACGAGCACCGACTCTTCGTCGGACCCGATCACGTGAACGCGGACGGTAGCGTGGGCGGCTCCAATGCGTGAGTCGGCGCCACGTGCCGCCTCGTTGAGCACCGGATCGAGGCCGACTCCGGCCCAGGCGAGCCCGGCCAGTGCCCCTGCCCGGACCCCCGGTACATGCTCACCGACACCCCCGCCGAAGACGATGCCGTCGCAACCCCCCAGCACGGCCATGTAGGCGCCGAGGTACTTGCGGATGCGGTAGCAATAGAGCTCGACTGCGAACTGGGACGCGGGCGACGGGTCGGACAGCAAGGTGGCGGGACTGGCTTCCGTTCCCGAAACGCCGGCGAGCCCGGAGGTGTTGTTCAGCAACTCGACCACCTGATCGCCCGTCAGCGCCAGCTCTCGCTCGAGGTATGGAACGATCGCGGCATCGAGGTCCCCCGTCCGGGTCGCCATGACCAAGCCTTCGAGCGGCGAGAAGCCCATCGAGGTGTCGAGCGGCCGGCCCTGATCGACCGCGGCGATCGAGCAGCCGCCCCCGAGCTGCAGCGTGATCAACCGGCCGCCTTGCGGCAGCTCCGGATAGAGCGCGCACCATTTGCGCCACATGGACTCATGCGCCAGCCCATGGAACCCGTAGCGCCTGACACCGCGCTCGACGCCGATGCGCGCGGGCAGCGCGTACTCGGAGGCGACCCGCGGCAGGTGGGCGAAGAATGCGGTATCGAAAACCGCAACCTGGGGAGTCCCGATGCCCCACAGGTCCCGTGCCGCCGCCACCCACCGCAGCGCCTGCGGGTTGTGCAGCGGAGCGAGCGGCGAGAGCTCACCGATGGCGGTGATGACCTCGGCGTCGATTCGCGTCGGGCGGACGAACCGCGTGCCGCCGTGGACGATGCGGTGTGCGATGGCCTCCGGAGCCGGCCGGAGTCTCTCGGCGAGCGCCCGCAGCACGGCGGACGGATCGAGGTCGTGGCCCGTGTGCTGCTCGCCGCCGAGCCGCAGCGGCGTCCCCGCGGGGCCCGGCTCGTAGAGCCCGAGTTTGACGGAAGTACTGCCGCTGTTTACGGTCAGGAGTGTCACGAGGCTATCGTATCCTCGTGCGCTCCTGCCCGCTTCTGCCCGCTCCGGCTCATAGGAGGACACTGATGGACGCTCCGCTGGCTCCCGAGCTGCTGCGCCGAATGGATGCCTACTGGCGGGCGGCGAACTACGTCTCGGTCGGGCAGATTTACCTGTATGCCAACCCGCTCCTGCGCGAGCCGCTGCAACCTGAGCACATCAAGCCCCGGCTGCTCGGCCACTGGGGCACTACGCCTGGACAGAATTTCATCTATGTGCACCTGAACCGGATCATCCGGCAGTTCGATCTCGACATGATCTACCTTTCCGGACCCGGACACGGCGGGCCGGCGATCGTGGGCAACACCTATCTCGAGGGGACCTACAGCGAGTTCTACCCAGACATCACCCAGGACGCCGAGGGCCTCGAGCGCCTGTTCAGGCAGTTCTCCTTCCCCGGCGGAATTCCGAGTCACGTGGCGCCGGAGACTCCGGGGTCGATTCACGAAGGAGGTGAGCTCGGCTACTCCCTGAGTCATGCGTATGGCGCGGTGTTCGACAATCCCGGCCTCATTGCCGCGTGCGTCGTCGGCGACGGTGAGGCAGAGACCGGGCCGCTCGCCGCGGGCTGGCAGGGCAATAAGTTTCTCAATCCCGCCACCGACGGCGCCGTGCTGCCAATCCTGCATCTGAACGGGTACAAGATCGCCAACCCGACTCTGCTGGCGCGGATCCCGGGCGCGGAGCTCGAGGAGCTGCTGCGCGGTTACGGCTACACCCCGTATATGGTCGAAGGCGAGGAGCCGGCCGCGATGCATCAGTTGATGGCCGGCGCTCTGGACCGCGTCGTCGCGCAGATCCAGGGCATTCAGCGCCAGGCGCGCTCGGAGGGCTTCAAGGAGCGCCCGCGCTGGCCGATGGTCGTGTTGCGCACGCCGAAGGGCTGGACCGGCCCGAAGAAGGTCGATGGACAGCCTGTCGAAGGGACCTTTCGCGCGCACCAGGTGCCGCTCGCCGAGGTGCGCACCAACCCGGTGCATCTGGAGCTGCTCGAAGAATGGCTGCGGAGCTACCGCCCCGATGAGCTCTTCGATGCCGGCGGGAAGCTGCGTCCGGAGCTGGCCGGGCTCGCGCCCCCGGGCGAGCGGCGGATGGGGGCCAACCCGCAAGCCAACGGTGGACTGAAGCTCCGCGACCTGCACATGCCGGACTTTCGCCGGTACGCCGTCCCGGTCGGCGCACCGGGCGCGATCGATGCCGAGGACACGCGCGTTCTAGGGAATTTCCTGCGCGATGTCATCGGGCTCAATCGGCGGCCGCGCAATTTCCGCCTCTTCGGACCGGACGAGACCAACTCGAACCGCCTCAATGCGGTGTTCGAGGTAACCGACCGGCAGTGGGTCGCGCAGACGGTGGCGGGGGATGACCACCTCGCCGCCGAGGGCAGCGTGATGGAGGTACTGAGCGAGCACCTCTGCCAGGGGTGGCTCGAGGGCTACCTCCTCACCGGTCGCCACGGGCTGTTCAACTCCTACGAGGCCTTCATCCACATCGTGGATTCGATGTTCAATCAGCACGCAAAGTGGCTGAAGGTGACGCGGCGGATCCCGTGGCGGCGCCCGCTCGCGTCGCTGAACTATCTGTTGAGCTCACACGTCTGGAGACAGGACCACAACGGCTTCACGCACCAGGACCCAGGTTTCATCGATCTCGTCGTCAACAAGAAAGCCGACGTGATCCGCGTTTATCTGCCGCCGGACGCCAATTGTCTGCTGTCGGTGGTCGATCACTGCCTGCGCAGCCGGCACTACGTGAATGTCGTCGTAGCGGGCAAGCACCCGGCTCCGCAGTGGTTGAGCATGGACGCCGCCATCAAGCACTGCAGCGGCGGCATCGGCATCTGGGAATGGGCGAGCAGCGACCGCGGGCAGGAGCCCGACGTGGTCATGGCCTGCGCCGGGGACGTGCCCACGCTCGAGACGCTCGCCGCGGTCAAGCTGATGCGTGGCTATTTCCCCGAGCTCAAGGTGCGGCTCGTCAACGTGATCGACCTGATGAAGCTGCAGCCGCCGAGCGAGCATCCCCACGGCCTGCCGGACGCGGATTTCGACGCCCTGTTCACGCGCGACCGTCCGATCATCTTCGCCTACCACGGATATCCGTGGCTCATCCATCGCCTGACCTACCGGCGCACCAATCACGGCAACCTGCACGTCCGGGGCTACAAGGAGGAAGGCACGATCACCACGCCCTTCGACATGACGGTCCTGAACGACCTCGATCGCTTTCACCTGGTCGCCGATGCCATCGACAGGTTGCCGCAGCTCGAGTCGCGGGCTGCCTACGTCAAGCAGGCCCTACGCGACAAGCTGATCGAGCATCGCGAATACATCGTCCGCCACGGCGAGGACCTTCAGGAAATTCGCGAGTGGCGCTGGGGAAGCTAAGGTCCGCAGGCACGGGGGGCGACT
>Ga0066681_10001172_pt1 | contig 10214 bp, 7 predicted proteins | sample GraSoiAngelo_130_FD_65629 | JGI IMG/M metagenome (GOLD analysis project Ga0066681, IMG submission 65629) | Grasslands soil microbial communities from the Angelo Coastal Reserve, California, USA - 14_0929_02_20cm | ecosystem: Environmental > Terrestrial > Soil > Grasslands | place: USA...
TCTGCTTGGGCCACCAAATTCTCGGCTTCGCGTTCGGCGGATCGACGTTCAAGTTGAAGTTCGGCCATCGCGGCGCCAACCAGCCGGTAAAAGATTTACGCACGGGCAAAGTGGCCATCACTGCGCAAAATCACGGATTTGCCGTCGATGCGGAATCGCTGCCCTACGATGTGGAACTAACGCACATCAATTTGAACGACGGCACAGTCGAGGGAACGCGGCACAAGGAATTGCCGATCTTCAGCGTGCAATACCATCCGGAAGCCGCGCCAGGCCCGCATGATGCCTCTTATTTTTTCGATCAGTTTACCGATCTGATCGAGAACAGCGCGTGAGGCAGGCAAGGAGCGCCGGTCGCCAGTCCGCCGCCGATGGATTGACCAACACGCTAGGCAGCGCAAATTTATTGTATGTTTAATTCAAGAAGCAATAAACCTAAAGTCTTGAGAGTTGTAGTGACTGCGACGTTCATCGCAGCGCTGGCGGCCTCGCCGCTGGCGATCGCACAGGAGCACGAGCACGGCGCAGAAGCCGGTGCTTCGAAAGAGGTGACGGGCGAAGTGGTCGATATGATGTGCTACGTCGATCATAATGCCGTGGGTGAGAAACACGGGCAATCCTGCGGAGCCAAGTGCATCCGCAGCGGTGGCCCAGTCGGCATCCTCAGTGAAGGCAAAGGGTATCTGGTCGTTGGCGAACACAAGCCAATAAACGATCAACTTGCCGATTTGTGCGGCAAAAACGTCACCGTGAAAGGCAAACTGGCAGAACGCGGCGGCGTCGCGATGATCGAGAACGCCGAGGTAGTTAAGAAATAATCGGGCTGTCATCCCGAGCCGCGCAGACGGCGAGGGACCTCATAATCGAAGTTTAGAGCACGCAAATCAACCAGCGCGCTCAATCAACTGGTGTGTGATCCTTCGCTTCGCTCAGGATGACAATCCAGTCACTTGTAATACGGTCGCAACGACGGCCGCAGCTTTCCTACTTTTAGCGCCCTTTCGATTTCCAAGTCAGGAATGGCTGCATCAGCGAGTTTGCGAACCTCGCCTGCCTCAAGTCCCGCGATTGGCAATCCATCGCGAAACAAAATGCGGTTTGCGGTGAGCGCGGCAATTCGTGGTCCCGGCGTCAGTATCCCCTGCAAATTCAGCGGGTCCGCAGCACTCAGCGTGATCAGTTCGCCCTTTAGCGGCACCTTACGAATGGAACGCAACGAGCCAATAGCTTCAGGCAGCGCGAATTGCTCGCCGCTGATTCCTCCCACGAAATAACCGCCGCGGATTTCGCCCCGTGCTTCCCATCGGCGATAAATTCGGCCAAGCTCGTACCAACTGGCGCCAAGACTCTCGCGCTCAAGCAAACGACGAAACACAACGCCATATCGGTGCAACAATACTCGCGCAAATTTTGCGGCGGCTGTATCCCGCTCAGAACTTTCCACGCCGTTTCCCGACGGCTGCGACGGGATCGGGGATCTCAGCAACGACCAGCGCCCTGCAAACTCTATGCTGGCCAGGTTCGTTTTGCGCCGGCGTTTTCCGATGTTTCGTCCAAACGTCGGGCGTTTGTCTGGCGGAACCAGAAGCGCTCGCAACCCGTCGAAGCTGTCTGAAGTGACCAGACCCAGCGCCGCGAGTTGGGACAAAGCTTCTTCAAGTTGAGAAGGCAGCCCCGACACGTCGCTGCGTCGCATCAACTCTGTGAAGAAGAGCGCCCCGCCGCTTTGCAGTGCATCCAGTACGGCTTGATTGGCCGCTAACAGTTCCACTGCGGAATTTGGTCGCGACAGCAGGAGCCAGTCTTGGAGATTCTGCCGCTGGTAAAGCGCAATTGGGCTGCTCCGCAACGGAGCGATCGTGCGCGCATTTGGATTTCGTGGCGCGCTCAAACGTCCCCAGCCGATGCGGCCGGAAAAACAAAGACGATCGAGCGATTCCGGATCATAGTCGGCAACGCGCGCCGCAAGCACCGCCGATTCCCAGGCCGCCAGCGGCAACTCGCAGCCGTCGAGTTGTTCCAGCACAGATTGCAGACCTTCCGGTCCTTCAACGCGATGATCGACATCGACACGCTGCCACGCGAACAGAAATCGATAGAAATCCTGAACCGAGACCGGCTGAATTTCCGCGCGCAACCGGTCGATGGTGAGCCGATGAATTCGCGCGAGCAATCGGCGGTCGCACCATTCCTGGTCCGTTGTGCCGTGATGAAATTTTCCGCGCAGAACAAAGCCTTCGCTTTCGAGTCCGAGCAATCCGGTTTCAACTTCTGAAGACGAAAGACTCAAAATAGTTTGCAACTGAGCAACGGTGACTGGACCCGAAACTTCCATTCTTCCGCGCAGCACTTCGCGGATCGCGTTCGACCGTTCCCAATTTTGCTTCTGGACAGATTCAGGTGCGCTCAGTTGAGGATCGACATTGGCGCCTGGATAAATCGTTTTCAACATCGGCAAACGCTCGGCGCTAATCCAAAAGTTCTTGTCGCCGACTCGCAATTGCGCTGCGCGTTTGTCCGCGACGAGCTGATTTTGCAATTGCTCCGCACCAGCGCCGTTGACTTCGTGATGAACAGTTCGTAGCACTTCATCGCGCGTCATGACTGCGAGAAGCATTAGCGCGTCGTGCAGTTCGTCCGCGTTAGTCGCGTTCGGCCATGCTTCGCGTTGCACCTTCTCGATTGCCGCTGTGTCGAGAATTCCCAAGCCATCGCTGCCGTTTCTTTCTGAAGCGCGCCGCGTGTACACGGCCTGCGTTCGGCGTTCCTCTAAAGGTGCGTTGTCGAGAAACGCATATGGCCGCGCATTTAAAATCTCAGACGCGAGCGGCGAAGGCTCGGGCAAATCGCGCGCAATGCAGCGGACCTCGCCGCGTTCGATCTTGCGCAATAGTTCTTCCAATCCCTCGATGTCCATCGCTTCGGTCAGGCAATCGTCGATTGTTTGTTTCACCAGCGGGTGATCTGGAATCTCGCGGTCGCCAACGATATGCTCGAGGCAGGCCAGTTGGTCGGGGAAAACTGCCGCCAAAAGATTTTCCGATTCCATGCGCTGCAACGGCGCCGCGATTTTTGCGCCGCCACGGAAACGTGGCACTGCGAGTGAGCGGGTCGCGTTCCAGCGCCACCGAATGGTGAACATTGGCGCGTCGAGCAACGCTTGAACGAGCAGGTCCCGAACGGTGTTGGAATTGAGGTAGCGAAATACTTCCTCGAGCGGAAACGAATGCTGCGTGCCGAGCGAAATCACAATCGCGTCGTCCGTCGCTGCCGCTTGCAACTCGAAATTGAACGAGCGGCAAAAACGTTTTCGCAGCGCCAGGCCCCATGCGCGATTGATTCGATTGCCGAACGGCGCGTGCAAAACGAGTTGCATGCCGCCTGATTCATCAAAAAACCGCTCCATCACGAGAGTTTGCTGCGACGGAATTGCGCCCAGCGAGCGATAAGCATCGGCGAAATAGGCGCTGATTTGTTCAGCGGCAACAATCGGCAGCTGTAGTTCCTGTTTTAGCCACTCCTCGATTTTGCAGGGGAAGCTTTCAGCTTCCTCTACGGACAACCCCTTTTCGATTTCACCCCTCAGATCCGATACAGCTTTGGATAGCTCGTTAGTCCGCGCTGGAGCTTCGCCCAACCAAAATGGAATTCCCGGCGGCTGACCTTTAGCATCTTCGACACGAACGACTCCGGAGTTGATGCGCAAGATTCGCCACGAAGCATTGCCGAGTTGAAAGATGTCGCCCGCCAAACTTTCGACGGCAAAATCTTCATTCACTGTGCCGACGAAAGTTTCCGAAGGCTCGAGAATCACACGATAATCCGCATTGTCTGGAATAGCGCCACCGGACGTGAGCGCAGTCAATCGCGCTCCGCGACGACCGCGGATTCGATGGTTTACCGCATCGTGATGAATCAACGCCGCACGCCGGCCGCGTTTCGTGCTAAACCCATCGGTAAGCATCGTGACGACGCTATCGAACTCATCGCGGGTCAGATTTCGATATGGCCACGCCGAACGGACAAGCTCGAAGAATTCATTTTCATCCCAGTCTTCGGTCGAAGCCGCGGCAACGGTTTGTTGTGCGAGAACATCCAGCGGTTTTTCCGGAATGCTGAGTCGATCCAGCTCACCGCGATGCACGCAACGGAGCAACGCCGCGCATTCCACCAGCTCGTCACGACTCAATGGAAAGATGCGCCCCTTCGGCAAACCGCTGCGCTTATGCTCGGCGCGTCCGACCCGTTGCAGCAATGTCGCTATGGATCGCGTCGTGCCGAGTTGGCACACGAGATCAACCGAACCGATATCGATGCCTAACTCAAGTGAAGCCGTCGCCACGAGCGTTTTCAAATCGCCGCGCTTCAATCGATCCTCAGCATCGAGGCGTAGTTTCGCAGAGAGACTTCCGTGATGCGATGTCACCGCATCGGCGCCGAGCAGTTCGCTCAGATGATGTGTCACGCGTTCGGCCATTCGGCGCGTGTTAACGAAAACAAGCGTCGTCCGATGGGCCTGAATCAACTCAGCGAGCCGATGATAAATTTCCTCCCAAACTTCATTCGACATCACCGCTTCCAACGGCGACTTGGGCATCTCAATAGCCAGATCCAGCTCGCGGCGATGACCGATATCGATAATCTCGCAATCGGGATTGCCACCGTCGTCAACTCCATGAGCGCCGACCAAAAAGCGTGAGACCTCTTCAATCGGTTTCTGCGTCGCAGATAAACCAATTCGCTGAAGTGGATTTTTTGTTAGCGCCGCCAAACGTTCGACGCTCAAGGCGAGGTGCGCGCCGCGCCGGTCATCAACGACCGCGTGAATTTCGTCGAGGATGAGTGTTCGTGCCGTGCTCAGCATCCGGCGGCCCGAGTCCGAAGTCAGCAGCAGATAAAGCGACTCTGGCGTTGTAACGAGAATGTGCGGAGGTTTTTTGATTAGCGCCTGTCGTTGAGCAGCAGTCGTATCGCCAGTGCGAACCTCGGCGCGCACGTCGATCTCGGTGCCATTTGTTTCACCCAATAACGCGCGAATGCCAGCCAACGGTTCTTGCAAATTTTTGCGGATATCGTTGCTCAATGCTTTGAGCGGCGAGACGTAAACGACTTGCGTTTCATCCGCCAATTCCTCCTCGACGCCTTCGCGGAACAGCGCATCCAGCGAAGCAAGAAACGCCGCCAGCGTTTTGCCCGAGCCTGTCGGCGCAGAAATCAGCACGTGCCGGCCCGATTGGATTGCCGGCCAGCCGCGTGCTTGCGGTTCCGTCGGTGAGCCGAAAGTGTGCTCAAACCACCGGGTGACCGCTGGGTGAAATTGAAAAGACCGCATGGAAACAAGAAATCTAATTTATGCGACGATGCGGCAAAGAAAAGCAGGTCCCGGTTTGTCATCCCGAACGCAGCGAGGGACCTCCCCGATGGAACGTGCAACACGCAAGCTAAACAATGTGCTCAATCAGCTTCGGTGAGATCCTTCACTTCGTTCAGGATGACCGTGTGTTCATTATGGAACGGCGTGCTTTGTCCGCAGCGCGATGACTTCGCGCAACATGCGCAGACTGTCTTTGAAAAAGCTGACTTTGCTTCCTTCAGCGTGATTCCACCGCACAGGAATCTCCTGAATACGCAAGCCGGCGCAGTGCGCCAGGAAAAGCAGTTCGACATCAAACGCGAAACCATTGATCCGTGCTTCCTCCAGAATTGGTCGGCAAACATCAAGGCGAAAGGCCTTGAACCCGCATTGCGTGTCCCAAAACGGCAGACCGGTGGCCATGCGCACAAGGAGATTGAAAACACGGCCCGCTTGTTCTCGGCGCCAAGGTTGATGAATTCCAATCAAACTGCGGTCGATTGCCCGCGATCCAAACGCAATGTCGACTTCGCCATTCGCGATCGGTTCGATCAGCTTGGGCGTCTCTTCGATCGGCGTGGAAAGGTCGGCGTCAGAAAAAAGCCCGATCGGTTCTCGGGCGGCGAGCAATCCGGAACGAACCGCCGCGCCCTTCCCGCGATTTGGAAAATTCTCCAGTAAACGCGTCGCAATCTTAGTCTCCGATAAAATTTGGCGCGCGATTGTCCCCGTTGCATCGGTCGATCCATCGTTTACCACGATTAATTCGCTCTCCGGCGCGTGGGCGCCGAGATACTCGAGCGTAACGCGCAGCGTGTCGCTGACGCGCCGTTCTTCATTGAAGCAGGGAATGACAATCGAGAAGGGCGGAAGCATCACTTTGTCATTCCGAGCGAAAGCCTGCCCTGAGCGAAGTCGAATGGGTCGAGGAATCTCTAATTTTAACAGCGAGAAATGTCTCGACTTCGCTCGACATGACAATCTCTACCGGTAGATCTCGATCACAAACCTACCATTCGGATCAACGTAGCCGCGGTACATGCCGTTTGTGTTAAATGGCAAAGCGACCGCGCCGTTTTTGTCGATGGCGATTAAACCGCCGCTGCCGCCGAGCTTTTTGACACCGTCCAGAGCCATCTGTGCTGCTGCTTGCAATTTTATGCCGCGATATTCCATCAGCGTTGACACCTCATGCGCCGCGCCGGCGCGAATAAAAAACTCGCCGTCACCGGTGCAGGACACGGCGCACGTCTGATTGTTCGCATAGGTGCCAGCGCCGATGACTGGCGTATCGCCGATTCGCCCAGGCAGCTTGTTTGCCATTCCGCCAGTCGAAGTCGCCGCCGCCAAATTCCCGCTCTTATCCAACGCGACCGCGCCGACCGTCCCGTGCCGATCGTGTTCGGAGATAAAAAATTTCTTGCCGCCGACGCCACCGTGCTTTTCCGCTTCTTTAATTTTCTGCAACGCGTCCCAGCGTTCCTGCGTAAAAAAATATTTTTCATCTACAAGCTCGATCCCGTTTTCTTTCGCGAACGCTTCCGCGCCTGCGCAATCGAGCATGACGTGCGGCGATTTTTCCATGACCAGCCGGGCCAGACCGATGGGATTTTTCACGTGTTTCACACTGGCGACCGCTCCGGCCTTGAGTGTTTTCCCGTCCATGATGGAAGCGTCCATCTCGTTCGTGCCGGTGCTCGTGAACACGGAGCCTTTGCCGGCATTAAAATGTGGATCGTCTTCGAGCACGCGCACGGCCGCTTCCGTAGCGTCGAGACTTGACCCGCCGCGCTTCAAAATTTCGCAACCAGCTGTCAAAGCGCGCTCGAGTCCCGCGCGATATTCGCGCTCTTTTTCCGGCGTCATCTTGCTGCGCTCGATAGTTCCGGCGCCGCCATGAATCGCGAGTCCAATTCTTTTTGTTTCCATGTCTGGCTGATTCTCTTGGGCAAGCGCGCGCGCCCCGGCACTAAATATCGCGATCACAAAGAAGCAATTCCGTATGCGAAAGAATTTCACGTAATGCGGGCTGGGTTAGCGCAAATGACCGTCGGTTCCGGTTCTATTGATATTGGCATCATACAGTGGCCGTCCACTAGATGAAAGCGACGCGGAAACGCGTCCATACTCACAAAGGCAGGTCTTCGCCCTGCTGAACTTTGCTCTTTTCCCCATCGACAAGTAAGGCCACGTTTCCCCCGCCATGGCAGACGCTAATCCGCCCGTTTTGGTTGCCCAAGGAATTGGCCAGCTTACACGAACTTTTCTCCGTGAGGTGGGGAGCGTGTTCTGGTTCATCGTCAACACGTTCGAAGAAACGTTCGAACGTATTCAGCACGGGCGAGTGCCGTTTCGCGCCGCCAGTTTTTTTCGGCACACCCAACGCGCCGGTGTGGACTCAGTGCCATTGGTCGGATTGGTGTCGTTCTTTCTCGGACTAACCATGGCGCTGCTGACTGGCTATCAGTTGCAACGCTTTGGAACCGAACGGTTGATTCCTGGATTGGTCGCGATCGCTTTTACACGCGAGCTTGGGCCCCTCATGACCGGTATCATGCTGGCAGCGCGGATCGGCGCTGCTTTCACTGCCGAACTCGGCACGATGCAAGTCTCAGAGGAAGTGGAAGCAATTGAATCCATGGGCATCGGTCCTCTGCGCTTTCTGGTAGCGCCGCGAATGCTCGCGTTGTTTCTGCTGATGCCGTGTCTCTCCATGGTTTCGAATATCGCGGCTGTATTCGCCAGCAGCCTGATCTGCAAAGCCTATTTCAGCATCGCGTTCCCGTACTTTCTCGATCTGGTGAAAGATTCATTGCTCATTCGCGATATTATCACCGGCATTTTAAAGAGCCTTCTGTTCGGACTACTCATTGCCGCGATTGCCTGTTATCGGGGATTGACTGTGAAAGGCGGCGCGGCTGGCGTTGGCGCATCGACAACTTCGAGTGTCGTCACCGCCATCACCGTAGTGATCGGCTTCGATACGCTCTATAATATCATTTACACGGTATTCTTCCCCACGTGAGCACACCGTCGCACATGGTCGAACTGCGCGATGTGCACATGCAGTTCGAAGAAAAAAAAGTGCTCGACGGTCTTTCACTTAAAGTCGAGCCACAGGAACGTTTGGTGATCATGGGTCAAAGCGGAAGCGGCAAGAGCACCATCTTAAGATTGATTCTCGGCACGCTCCGCCCTGATTCCGGCTCCATTTTTTTCAAGCAATTTGAAATCACCCGACTGCGGCGCCGGAAACTTCAGCAGGTACGACGGCACATTGGCATGGTCTATCAGTACTCGGCGCTAATGAGCTCCCGTAACGTGCGCGACAATGTTGCTTTGCCACTCGAAGAGCTCACGGACAAATCGCGTGAGGACATCGACAAGATCGTGGATGAAAAACTCGACCTCGTCGGGATGAAGGATTCCAAGGAACTGTTGCCAGAGGAACTCAGCGGGGGCATGAAAAAACGCGTGGCCCTGGCGCGCGCCCTCGTGCTCGAGCCCGAGTTGATCCTTCTTGATGAGCCCTCAGCCGGACTCGACCCGGTCATTGCATCCGTGATCGACGAATTAATCATTAGCCTTACCGAAAAATCGAAGGTCACATCAGTCACCGTCACGCACGAGATGGAGAGCGCCTTTCGCATCGGCACGCGAATGGCTATGTTGTACCAGGGAAAAATTATTGAAGAAGCCGAATCCGAAGAATTCAAGCAATCCAAAAATCCGGTGGTCGCTCAGTTTTTGAGCGGAAGCACAGAAGGTCCCATTCTGGAAGGCAGCCTCGATGCAATTACAAAAAAATGAAATCATGACCGGCCTGCTGGTGATCGGCACGATCGCCGTGGTCGCGTTCCTTTTGGTCTTGCTCGGCGCGCCGGGCTTGTTCCGGCCGCTGGTGACCTACAAGATTTATTTCGACAACGCGGCCGGAATCAAACAGGGCGCGCCAGTGATGCTGGCCGGCCGCAAGATTGGCCAAGTTCAAAAGCTGTATTCACCCGTGTCGCCCAAAGAAGAAAAACAGGCAGAGGAAGCGGCCGCGGCGATTAATCCGCCCGAAGCGAACGCGAGCCCCAGTCCAACCGCGAGTCCAAGCAAACCGAGATTCGAAGCGCGCGTGGATGTGCAGGTGGACAAGAAGGCGAAGGTCTATCGCGACGCGAAAACACGATTGATGCAGCTCGGCTTGTTGGGCGACATGGCAATCGACATCACCCAAGGGAACGAAAGTTCCGGCCGCGCAAAAGATGGCGAGGCGTTCGCCGGGGAACGCACTCCCGATCTCGGCGAAGCAGCGTCGAAGATGCTGGAAGTCATCAAACCGGTGGCAGCCGAAGCGACTAATACCATGAAGGATCTCCAGCAGACTGCGCAAAATCTCAATCGTCTCACCGACGAAAACTCCGAGCTAAACCTCGCGCTCACCCAGTTCAAAACGTTCGGCGAACATATGGCCGGTCTGACTGCGCCGGACAGCTCCCTCTCGCATTCGCTCACCAACATCGAAAAGATCAGCACCAGCCTGACTGAAAACGACAACATCGAGGTCACTCTGCGAAACCTGCGAAGCTCGTCAGAGAAACTAAAGGTGGCGACCACCGAGCTCGGGCCCGCCGGCGAAAACATCAAGCAATTCAGCGAGACAATAAAAACTCAGCCGTGGCGGTTGATCTGGCCATCGACAAAAAAGTACGCCGAAGCATCACCAACTCCCGCTCCTGCTCAGGGAACCATCACCGTGCGCAAAAGCGCAAGAGCAAAGCCACGTCGCACCGCGACCCCCGTGCCGCGGACGAGCCAACGGTAGCCCTAACGCTTACGCGGACGATTCTTGCAGACCAGCGATTGTTACTGA
>Ga0066681_10001175_pt1 | contig 10213 bp, 8 predicted proteins | sample GraSoiAngelo_130_FD_65629 | JGI IMG/M metagenome (GOLD analysis project Ga0066681, IMG submission 65629) | Grasslands soil microbial communities from the Angelo Coastal Reserve, California, USA - 14_0929_02_20cm | ecosystem: Environmental > Terrestrial > Soil > Grasslands | place: USA...
TCTGCGGCGAGGAGACCGGCTTGATCGAGAGCCTCGAGGGCAAGCGCGGTCAGCCACGCGTCAAGCCCCCCTTCCCCGCGGTCGTGGGCGTCTTCGGCGCGCCGACGATCGTGAACAACGTCGAGACGCTCTGTTGCGTCACGCACGTCCTGAAGCGCGGCGCGGACTGGTTCGCGAAGATCGGGAGGAACGAGAAAAATTCGGGACCCAAGCTCTATTGCCTCTCCGGTCACGTGAACCGTCCCGGAGTCTACGAGGCGCCGATGGGTCTGCAGATGAAGGAGCTCCTCTTCGGCGACGATTACGGGCGCGGAATGAAGGACGGCCGCAAGGTGAAAGCGGTCATTCCGGGCGGAGCGTCGGCGGCGATGCTGACGGCCGGGGAGATCGAAGACTGTCCGCTCGACTTCGACGGCCTCGCCGCCAAGAAGTCGATGCTGGGTTCGGCCGCGATCATCGTGATGAACGAGGACACGTGCATCGTGGACGCGGCCACGAACCTCGCCAAGTTCTTCTCGCACGAGTCGTGCGGCCAGTGCACGCCGTGCCGGGAGGGGACTCCCTGGCTCCATCGCGTGCTCTCCCGCATCGAAGCGGGCGAGGGGAGGGCGGAGGACGTCGAGCTCCTGGAAAAGATCTCCAACCAGATGGGGAACGGAATCACGCTCTGCGTCTTCGCCGACGCGGCGATTGCGCCGGTTCTGTCTTCGATCGGGAAGTTCCGCGACGAGTACCGGTACCACGTGGAGAACAAGCGGTGTCTTGTCGGGCCGCGGGCCGCCGTGGAGGCGGTCACCGCATGAGCGCACCTGCGCCGCCCGCCCCCGCGGCTCCGCCGCCGCCGAAGAAGGACACGCTGACGATCGTCTTCGACGGAAAGCCGATCGAGGTGCCCCCCGGAATCAACCTGATCGAAGCGGCCAAGCTCGCCGGCATCGAGATTCCCCACTTCTGCTTTCACCCGCGCCTCTCGGTCGTGGGGCAGTGCCGGATGTGCCTGGTCGAGATCGAAGGAATCCCCAAGATCCAGGCGGCGTGCACCACGCCCATCAAGGACGGGCTCGCCGTCAAGACCACGACGCAGAAGGTCCGGGAGTCGCGCGCCGCCAACATGGAGTTCCTGCTGATCAACCACCCGCTCGACTGTCCGATCTGCGACCAGGCCGGCGAGTGCAAGCTGCAGGACAACGCCTTCGGGTACGGCGAGCAGAGGTCGCGCTACGACGAGCGCAAGCGTCAGTACGCCGGATACGACCGAACCGCAATCGGGCCGCACGTCGTCGCCGACATGACGCGATGCATCCAGTGCACCCGGTGCATCCGCTTCTGCCAGGAAATCGCGGGGACCGGCGAGCTCACGTTTCTCGACCGGGGAGGGCGGACGCTCGTCTGGACCCACGACGGCAAACCTCTGGCGAATGACTGGTCCGCCTGCGCCGCCGACGTCTGCCCCGTCGGGGCACTCACGACGAAGGAGTTCCGATTTCGCCGCCGGGTCTGGGACTTGAAAAAGACGCCGTCCGTCTGCCCCGGCTGCAACATCGGCTGCAACATCTCGATCGAGGACCGCGATAGCGTCGTCTACCGCTTCCTGCCCCGCCTGAACCCTGCCGTCAACGACTACTGGCTGTGCGACTATGGCCGGTTTCTCTCGGAGAGCCTGAACGCGCGCGAGATCTCGAAGGCGACGGTCCGCGAAGGCTCGGACGTCCGCGACGCGATCGTGCCGGCCGCGGTCGAGCGCATCGCGTCCGAGATCCGCTCGACGATCGAGACCGACGGGCCGTCCGCGATCTTCTTCCTCGGGTCCGCGCACCTCTCGAACGAGGAGAATTTTCTTCTCCGGAAGATCGCCGACCACATCGGCTGCGGCAACCGCGACGTGGTGGTCGATCGATCCCGCGTGCGGCGCATGAAGTCGAAGACGGAGTGGATCGAGGGAGACCATGCCGGCGCGAACTATGCCGGCGCCCGAGACATGGGCCTGTCGCCGGGTCCGGGAGGGCACGGGCTCACCGACGTCCTCGAAGGCCGATGGATTCCGCAGATCGTTGTCGTCGCCGACGCGTCGTTCGCGGCGGCCGCGGACGACGCCGAAAAGGTCGGACGCCTCCGCGGCGCGCGGTTCCTCGCCGTGGCTGCGCGGACCGCGAACTCGCTCACGCGGGCGGCCGACGTCGTGTTGCCGGCCGCTTCGCTCGCCCAGAAGGAGGGTTCGTTCACGAACGTTCAGGGCCGCGTCCAGTGGTTCCAGCGCGCGTTTCTCCCTCCTCCCCCGGCGCGGGCGCACTGGGAGCTGCTGCTGCTCCTGGGCGTCGCTCTCGGGTGGGGCGATCGCAACTGGACGCCGGCCGCCGTCCGGACGCAGATCCGCGAAGAGGTCGAGGGCTACGACGAAGTCACCGAACAGGAGCTCGCCGGGGGCGGGCTGATGAAGAAAGGTCTCTTCGTCTCCACGGGAGCGGTGTGAGCGCCAGCGACGTCGGCATGCTCGCGCTGCGCGTGCTGGCGCCGGTTCTCGTCATCCTGATCGTGCTGCCGATGCTCCAGTGGGTCGAGCGGCGCGGCGCCGGTCTTATCCAGGACCGGCCGGGTCCCAACCGCGTCGGTCCGTTCGGCCTCCTCCAGCCGCTCGCGGACGTCGTCAAGTTCTTCATGAAGGAAGACCTGATTCCGTCGCACGCCGACCGTTTCCTGTACGTCCTGGCGCCGGGCCTCGCGACCTTCGCGGCGCTGACGACGTTTGCGGTCATCCCTTACGGCGCGACCCTCAACATCCGCGGAAACCCGGTCCCGCTCGTCGGCGCGGACGTCTCGATCGGCATCCTCTACCTCTTCGCCGTGACTTCGCTGTCCGTCTACGGGATCGTCCTCGCCGGCTGGTCGTCGAACAACAAGTTTTCCTTGATCGGCGGGATCCGCTCGAGCGCGCAGATCATCTCCTACGAGCTCGCGATGACGACGGCCGCCGCGGGGGTGATCCTCGCGGCCGGATCGTTCCGCCTGACCGACGTCGTCGCTATGCAGAGCGGGAGCTGGCTCTCCCTTCCCTACCGCGGGTGGACGGTCGTTCCCCAGCTGCTCGGGTTCGTCGTTTTCTTCGTCTCGGCGTTCGCGGAGACGAACCGGCTCCCCTTCGATCTCCCGGAAGCGGAGGCGGAGCTCGTCGCCGGCTACCACACCGAGTACTCGGCGATGAAGTTCGCGATGTTCTACATGGCCGAGTACATCAACGTCGTCGTAGCCTCCGCGCTCATGGTCACGCTGTACTTCGGGGGCTGGAGCTTCCCCGGCTTCCATCCGACGAGCCTCGGCGGAGTCGTGCTCTCGGTCCTGATCTTCGCGGTCAAGACGGCGTTCTTCGTGTGGATCTTCATGTGGGTGCGCTGGACGCTTCCCCGTTTCCGCTACGACCAGCTCATGCGTCTCGGCTGGAAGGCGCTGCTGCCGCTGGCGCTCCTGAATCTCTTCTGGGTCGCGGGGCTCGTCCTGTGGAACGCCTTGTGACGCCGAGGCTCGTGTTCGACGTGGCCGCGGGGCTCGCGATCCTGTTCGCCTGCGTGATGGTCGTCCATCGGCATCCGGTCAAGAGTGTGCTCGCGCTCGTGGTGTCGTTCTTCGCGCTCGCCGTGACCTATGTCCTCCTCGCGGCGCCGCTCATCGCGGCGGTCCAGGTCATCGTGTACGCGGGCGCGATCCTGGTGCTCTTTCTCTTCGTGCTGATGCTCTTGAACGTGCCCGAGGAGGTCCGCCAGACCCCGGATCGGCCCATTCACCAGGCCCTTTCGGCGGGCGCGATCGTCGCGTTCGCCGCGGCGCTCCTCGCGTCTCTTCGAGCCTACGGCGCCACGCGGGCGGCGCCGTCCGCCGAGCTCCCCCCGGGAGACCTGGCGCCGGTCGCCAGGCTCCTTTTCTCCGATCATTTTCTTTCGTTCGAGGCGCTCTCGATCCTTCTCCTCGCCGCCCTCGTGGGCTCCTTCGTTCTCGCGCGCCGGGAAGAGAGCCCGTGACGGCGAACGGGATCCCGATCGGGGACGTCCTGCTCGCCTCCGGCGCGCTCTTCGTGATCGGTCTCGCCGGAGCCCTCCTGCGCCGCAACGCGATCTCGATCTTCCTCGCCATCGAGCTGATGATGAACGCCGCGAACCTGGCGGTGCTGGGTTACGCGGCGGCGCTCCACAGCCTCGAGGGACAGATCGTCGTGTTCTTCGTCATCGCGATCGCCGCAGCCGAGGCCGCCGTGGGTCTCGCCATCTTCGTCGCCCTGTTCCGACACACCGAAACGATCGACGTCAATCAGATCAACCTGCTGAAGTGGTGACATGACCGTCGCTCTCTGGATCGTCCCGGCCCTGCCGCTCGCCGGGTTTCTCCTGTGTCTGCTCCTGGGGACACGACTCGGCAAGGGTTTCGTGTCGGCTGCCGGCGTCGGGTCGATTGGAATCGCGACGCTCGCCGCCTGGAGCCGGCTGCTCCCCTATTTCCGGGATGGAGGCGGCGCCGTCGTCGAGCGGATCGCTCCATGGATCACGGCAGGCAACTTCTCCGTGGACGTGTCGTTCCGCCTGGATCCGCTCTCGGCGCTGATGGTTTCCTTCGTGACGTTCGTCGGTTTCCTGATCCACCTCTACTCGGTCGGCTACATGAAGCACGACGAGACCGACGCGGGCTACGCGCGCTACTTCGCCTACATGAATCTGTTCATGTTCTCGATGCTGACGCTCGTCCTCGCGAACAACTTCGTCCTGATGTTCGTGGGGTGGGAAGGCGTCGGCCTCTGCTCGTATCTCCTGATCGGGTACTACTACGAGCGGGAATACGCTGCGGCTGCGGGCCGGAAGGCGTTCGTCGTCAACCGCATCGGCGACTTCGGTTTCCTTCTCGGTATGTTCGGCGTCTTCTCGCTCTTCGGAACGCTCGACTTCGGAGATGTCTTCTCGCGCGCGGCGGCCAATCCCGGCCGTTTCGCGCCGGGGCTGACGGTCGTCTGCCTCCTTCTCTTCCTGGGCGCGATGGGAAAAAGCGCGCAGGTCCCTCTCCACGTCTGGCTCCCCGACGCCATGGCCGGTCCCACTCCGGTCTCCGCGCTGATCCACGCCGCGACGATGGTCACCGCCGGCGTGTACATGGTGACGCGCTGCAACGCCCTCTTCCGCCTCGCCCCCGAGGCGATGGCCGTCGTCGCGGTGATCGGCGGCGTCACGGCAATTTTCGCGGCCGTGATCGCGCTCGCGCAGAACGACATCAAGAAAGTGCTGGCCTATTCGACGGTTTCCCAGCTCGGCTACATGTTCCTCGCCTGCGGCGTCGGCGCCTACGTGGCGGGGATGTTCCACGTTCTCACGCACGCGTTCTTCAAGGCCTGTCTCTTTCTCGGGTCCGGCGCCGTGATCCACGCGCTCGGCGGCGAGCAGGACATGCGGCGCATGGGAGGCCTCGCGCCGAAGCTCCCGGTGACGTACCGCACCTTTCTCGTCGCGACGCTCGCGCTTGCCGGGATCCCTCCGCTCGCCGGCTTTTTCTCGAAAGACGCGATCCTGACCGGAGTCTTCGCCGCGAACCGCCCGATCCTCTTCGCGGTCGGCCTCTTCACCGCGGGCCTCACGGCCTTCTACATGTTCCGGCTGGTCTCGTTGACATTCTCCGGACGGTTCCGGGGCTCCGCCGAGGTCGGCGCGCACGTCCACGAGGCGCCGACGACGATGACTCTGCCGCTGGTGGTTCTCGCTTTCCTGTCGGCGGTCGGCGGTTTCCTCGGTCTCCCCGAGGTTTTCGGAGAGAGCGCCAACCGCGTCGCGGCTTTTCTCGCCCCGGTCTTTCCGCCTATCTTCCTGCCGGGCCACGAGGTCGCGCGCCACGCGGTTTCTCCAGCGAAGGAGTGGATCCTGATGGGCGTCTCGGTCACGGTCGCCGCCGCCGGCCTGCTCCTGGCCTGGGACTGGTACGCGAAAAAAGCAGGCCGGCCCGCCGAGCGCCTCGCGGCCTCGTTTCCGCGGCTGTACGCCCTGATCGCCGACAAGTTCCGGATCGACGAGCTCTATGACGTGCTCTTCGTGCGGCCATTCTCCTGGCTCGCCCGCGTGCTCTGGAAGGTCGTCGACGTCCTCGTCATCGACGGCTTCCTGAACGCCGGCGCGTTCGTGGTCGAGCTCGTGGGCGACGCTCTGCGGTTTCTCCAGACCGGCAACGTCCGAAACTACGCGCTCACCTTTCTGCTCGGGATCGTGGCGCTCCTCCTGATCGTGCTGGCCGGATGACGGCATGACCGCGCTCCTGCAGACCCGGATCCTGACCGTTCTCGTCTTCCTGCCGAGCGCGGCGGCCGCTCTCCTCCTCCTCTTCCCGAGGAGCCGGAGCCGCGAGGCGAAGATCTTTGCGATCGGGGCTTCGCTCGTCGAGCTCGCCCTCGCGCTGCCGCTCTGGTCGCGGCTCGACCTTCATTCGGGGACCTTTCAGTTCACGGAGACGACGTCCTGGGTCCCGGCTCTCGGCATCACGTATTCCCTGGGTATGGACGGGATCTCGCTGCTCCTCGTCCTCCTGACCGTTCTGCTCACGCCGGTCTCGCTGCTCTTCTCGTTGAACCACGTCGAGAAGAGCGCGCGTGCGTTCTCGATCGCGTTTCTCGTGCTCGAGACCGGCATGGTCGGGACCCTGGTCGCCCTGGATCTCGCCCTCTTCTATGTTTTCTGGGAGGTCATGCTGGTCCCGATGTACTTCATCATCGGGGTCTGGGGAGGCGGGCGCCGCATCTACGCGGCGATGAAGTTCTTCCTGTTCACGATGGCCGGCAGCCTCCTGATGTTCCTCGCGATCCTCTACCTCGCGATCCGCTACCGCGCGGTGACCGGCCGCTGGTCGTTCCTCCTGTCGGACCTCGTCACGCTGTCCTTTCCGACGATGGCGGTCCAGACCCTCCTCTTCGCCGCTTTTGCCCTCGCGTTCGCGATCAAGGTGCCGGTGTTTCCCCTCCACACCTGGCTGCCCGACGCACATACCGAAGCGCCCACCGCCGGATCGATCCTGCTCGCCGGCGTGCTCCTCAAGCTGGGGATCTACGGGTACCTGAGGTTCGCGCTTCCGCTCTTTCCGGACGCGGCGATGCGCTACGCGCCGTGGCTCGGGATTCTCGGCATCATCGGGGTCGTTTACGGGGCTTTCGTGGCCTACGCGCAAAGAGACATGAAGCGCCTGGTCGCGTACTCCTCCGTCTCCCACCTCGGCCTGATCGTGATCGGCATCGGAGCTTTCACGAGCGCCGCCGTCACCGGTTCAGTCCTCCAGATGATCAACCACGGCCTTTCGACCGGCGCGCTTTTTCTTCTCGTCGGCGTCCTCTACGAGCGGACCCACACTCGCGAGATCGCCGACTACGGAGGGATCGCGGGCGCGGTTCCCGTCACGACGGCGCTGTTTCTCGTCGCGACATTCTCGTCGATCGGACTGCCCGGCCTGAACGGGTTCGTCGGAGAGTTCCTGATCCTGCTGGGGACCTGGACGTCGGTCCACCGGTGGTGGGCGGTCGCGGCGGCGACCGGCGTGATCCTTTCCGCGATCTACATGCTCTCGCTGGTCCAACGGGTTTTCTGGAATCCGGTCACGCGCGAAGAAAACCGCCGCCTCCCGGAGATCCGGCCGACCGAGGCGATCGGCGCCCTGGCTCTCGTAGTGGTGATGGTCTGGATCGGCGTCCGACCGAACGACTTTCTCGACCGCGTCCGGCCTTCGGTCGAACAGTTACGGCGGTCGGTCGCGACGAGGAAAGTAGCCACGACATCGTCGTGGCCATCCCGAGCCCTTCGCGTTCGCTCAGGACAGGCTCCGCGAGGGATCCCTCAGGAGATCGCCCGATGACGCCGAGTTTCCTCGCGCTCGGTCCGAACGATCTCGCCGCGGCGTGGCCCGAGATCTCTCTCGCCGTCGCCGGATGTCTCGTCATCCTGCTCGACGCCTTCGCGCCGTCTTCGCGCCGCTCCTTTGCGACGCTCTCGCTTGCCGCGATCGCCGTCTCGATGTGGTTCCTGGTCACCGCTCCCGCGGGCCTCTCGTTCAGCGGCCGCTACGAGACGTCGGACCTGACCGCCGCGGCCGGACTCTTCGCCGGCGCGACGGCGGCCATCGCGATCCTGACCGCCCGACCGTACCTGGAGCGGGTCGGTCAGGCGAAGGGCGAGTTCTACGCCCTGCTGCTCTGGGGACACCTCGGAGTCCTTCTCCTGACGCGCGGCCTCGATCTGCTGGTGGTTTTCATCGGCCTCGAAACTCTCTCGCTCTCGTTCTACGTGCTGGCCGCGTTCTTCCGAGGGATCGGGGCCTCCTCGGAGGCCGGCCTGAAGTATTTCCTGACCGGAGCGTTCGGATCGGCGTTCACGCTCTACGGGATCGCGCTCCTCTTCGGAAAGTCGGGCAGCGTCCGGATCGCCGCCCTCTCGCGCCCCGACCTGGCTGCGGATCCGCTCGTGGCGTTCGGGCTCCTGCTTCTGCTGGTCGGTTTCGGATTCAAGATGTCGCTCGCGCCGTTCCACGCGTGGGCGCCCGACGTCTACCAGGGCATGCCGACGCCCGCCGTCGCCTACCTGTCGGTCGCGCCCAAGGGCGCGAGCCTGATCGTCCTCTACCGGGTCCTGACGGCCGTGTTCCAGACCGGAATGCCGGATCGATTCCGCACCGCGATCGCCGCGCTCGCCATCCTGTCGATGAGCCTCGGCAACGTGGTCGCGCTGGCCCAGCGCGACATCAAACGCCTGCTCGCCTATTCGGGAATCGCCCACATGGGGTACGTCACGATCGCGCTCGCGGTCTTCGGCCGCGACGCGCTCGCAGCCGTGATCGTCTACTTTTTCGCATACGTCGTCTCGAACGCCGGCGCCTTCGCCGCGGTCGCGGCGCTCTATCGTGACGAGACGAAGCCCCACCCGGTCGGCCTGCTCGCCGGAGAAGGGCTCCGCTCACCGTTTGCGGCCGGGGTGCTGGCGCTCTGTCTCTTCTCGCTGGCGGGGATTCCGGCCACGGCTGGATTCATTGGGAAGTTCTTCGTCTTCAAGTCCGCAATCGAGCAGGGTCTGTACGCCCTGGCGGTGATCGGCGTCGTCAACAGCCTCGTCTCGATCGGCTACTACCTGAAGGTCGTTTACGTCCTGTACATGCGGGATCCGGTGGACGAGGAAGGACCGCCCGCGCTCGCCGCTTCCGATCGGCTGGTGCTCGGTCTCTGTGCGGCGGGGATTCTCGGACTCGGCGTCTTCCCGGCGGGTCTGTGGAATCTGGCCCGCCGGGCCGCCGCAAGCCTTCCTTTCGGGCCATGAGCCGCAATTCCGCTGTCTCCCGGCCGGCGCGCGACCCGCGGGAATCGGTGTCGGAGGCGACCGCCGCCCGCCTGTCGGTCTACGTGCGCTGCCTGGCGGCGCTCGAGGGCGAAGGGGTCGATCACATCTCCTCGCAGGAGCTCGCGAAGAGGTTCCACCTGAACTCGGCGCAGATCCGCAAGGACCTCGCGACGTTCGGCGAGTTCGGCACGCGGGGCGTGGGCTACGCGACCGGCGCTCTCAAGCGGCACCTGATCTCGATCCTGGGCCTGGACCGGACGCGCCGCGTCGCGATCATCGGCGCGGGCCGGCTCGGCTCGGCGCTCGCGGACTACGGCGGTTTCCGGTCGGGGGGCTTCCGCATCGCGGCGCTCTTCGACAACGACCGCGCCCGGATCGGCTCGAAGAGCCGCGCGGGAGTCCCGGTGCACGACATCCGACGATTGGCGGAGATCGTCGCGCTCGAAAAGATCGAGATCGGCGTGATCACCGTCCCCGCGTCGGCCGCCTCGGAGGTCGCGCGCAAGTGCTGGGAAGCGGGGCTCAAGGCGGTCCTGAACTTCGCGCCGGTCCGACTCGATCCTCCTCCCGACGCCTTCCTCAAGAACGTCGATCTGAAGATCAATCTCGAAACTCTCTCTTTCTACATCGCGCGCGCATGAGCGAGAAGTCGGAGAGCGCAAAGGAGAAACGAATGCCTTCCAAGCCGAAACCGGCCTCGCCGGCGGCCCGCGCCGTTCCCGGACCGAAGCCCGTCGCGCCGGATCGGGCGGCGCCCAAGCCGAAGCCGGTCGCGGAGGAAAACCTGAACCCGTACGAGTTCGCGCTGCTCCAGTTCGAGCGGGCCGCCGACCACCTGGGCCTGGACGCCGGCGTCCGGGAGGTCCTGAGCACGCCCAAGCGGCAGT
>Ga0066681_10001176_pt1 | contig 10212 bp, 10 predicted proteins | sample GraSoiAngelo_130_FD_65629 | JGI IMG/M metagenome (GOLD analysis project Ga0066681, IMG submission 65629) | Grasslands soil microbial communities from the Angelo Coastal Reserve, California, USA - 14_0929_02_20cm | ecosystem: Environmental > Terrestrial > Soil > Grasslands | place: USA...
TACGTTCCTTTTCGCAATGCTCACTTTCTTTCCGTGGCAGTAAGCTGGGCGGAAGTGATTGGAGCGGGCGCAATCCACATCGGAGCGGTTGCGGAAGATAGTTCCGGTTATCCGGACTGCCGGCCGGAATATTACCGCGTGTTTCAGGAGCTGATTCACGCCGGAACGCGGCCGGAAACGCGAATCGAAATCGTGACCCCGGTCATCCAGATGAAAAAGGGCGAAATCATCCGGCGGGGCCTGGAATTGGGAGCGCCGTTGCATCTTACGTGGTCATGCTATCAGGAAGAAGAGGCGGCTTGCGGCGCCTGCGACAGTTGCTTGCTGCGTTTGCGCGCATTTGCGGAAGCAGGAGCCACCGACCCTATTCCATATCGGCGCGTGGTTTCCGCAGGGCGTTGAGCTTGCGGGGCTTGCCGAGAGCAGGCAGACTTGGAATCCGGCAGGAACAAGAGAGATAATGGGGCGAAAACGCTCCGGGGATTCCGGAGCAGCTCCCTCACAAAAAGGAGAATGGAGCATGAAGATTTTCAATAAGTCAGTCGTACTCGCCGCAATTCTTGTGGCGGCCCTTGTTTCCGTGTTGACGCCCCGCGCTGCCGCCCAGACAGGATCGGTCAGCGGACAGATTCTGGACATCAACGGGAAGCCTTGGGCTGGTTTGACCGTGGAGGCAGTGAGCGAGCAAGGTGCGAAGCAAGACGGTAAAACCGAGACCGACGGCAAATACAGCATTGCCAACCTGCGTACCGGCATTTATACCGTCACGATCACAGCGTTTCCCCCGCCGAATGACAAGCAGCCTCCGTACACCATGGCTAAGGTCCGAGTAGGGAGTGGAGAAGACGCCAAGGCGGACGCAAACTTCAAGGAGATCATGGCCAAGCAGGGCGCTGCTGTACAGGAGCAGGTGAAGAAGCAGGAAGAGGCCAAGACCAAGTTTGAGGGAATGAAGGCGCACTTTACCGCGGCTAACGCGATTCTCGAGCAGGAGAAGACTGCGAAAGCAGAATTGCAGAAGGCAACTCCGGATCAGCGCGATGCCGCCAAGCAGAAGCTGGCGGACCTGGCCGATCAGGCGGCAAAGGAATATAAGGCAGCGCAGGAATCCGCCGTCGAAAAGGATCCTAATCTGCACCTTCTGTGGGCCAAGCTCGGAGAAGCCTACGACACGGCTGGACGCAACGACGAAGCCGTGCAGGCTTATCAGCAGGCGATCAACACCAAACCGGACGTGCCAGGCTACTACAACAATCTTGGAAACGTGCTGGCGCGCGCGGGAAAAATCGATGAAGCCAAAGCTGCTTATACCAAGAGTGCGGAACTCGATCCACCCAATGCGGCGACGGCGTGGAGAAACTTCGGCATCAGCCTGTACAACGCGAACCGACTGGGCGATGCCGTGGAACCCTTGCAGAAGTCCGCGGAGTTGGATCCCAAAAACCCTCAGACCTGGTATCTGCTTGGCGCTTCTCTGGTTTACAGAATGACGATCAAGAAAGTAGGAGATAAGCAGGTGCCGGAGTTCGCGCCCGGAACCATCGAGGCCTACCAGAAAGCCATCGAACTGGACCCCAATGGAACCTACGGCACGCAGGCCAAGGCAGGCCTGGAACAATTGCAACAAATGGCGCCGGGAATCGACCTCAAGGTCAACGTGAGAAAGAAGAAGTCCTAAGCACAAATTGTCAGCGCATTCAGGCCGGTTCCGCTTTGCGGGGCCGGCCTTTCTTTTACCGGTGAGTGAGCGTGCCGTTGATTTTTGTGCGGCGAAGCGACCAGGCGAAGGCAGCCATCGACAACGGCAGGAGCACCACCGCGAAGAGAAGAAGGATCTCGAGCGATCGCCAAAGCGCGGCCACGCCGGCGCCGCCCAAGAGTGCGGAGCGCATGGCTTCCATCGCATAAGAGACGGGATTCAGGCGTGCCACCAATTGCAGCCAGTTAGGCAGAATGCTGACGGGAAACAGCATGCCTCCGGCAACACTCGAAATGCCAAGGAACAACCACTTGGCGGGATTGCCGCGCTTGAAAATCAGCAGATAACTTGCGGAGAGAATGCCCAAACCCGAAAACGCGAGAAGTGCCGCCGCCATCACCGCCAAAACGCCCATCCAGTTGGCGGAATGCAAGGGGAATCGAAACAGGATGGCCGCCCAGGCAACGTAGATGATGATGCGCAGCGTCGTGGCCACGAATGGATATATGGCGGACCCGGCTACGAAAACGGGAAGGGAGGTTTGTGTGATGAGCAGATGCTCGAGCGTGCCGCTGTCGCGCGCTTCCTCGAGGCTGCGATCAAAGGAGTCAAGAGCTGCGTTGAGATAATCGAGAAAAACAAACCCCACCAGAGAAAACTCGAAATAGCTGCCGCCCTGGGGCAAGGAACGCTGCAAGCCGGGAGTGTCCACGAAGCGTGCCACGTAATAAAACATCGCTGCGCCGAAGAGCCCTTCGATGGCCTCCAGAACGAAAACGGTACGGTAGGTACGCGCGATGCTGAGATCGCGCCAGAAAAAGAGCCAGACTTCGCGGAGAATGCGCGTCATGGGACCTGATCTCCGGACAATGTTTCCGTGCGGTGGCCGGCGAGGCGCAGAAACACCTCTTCGAGAGTGGCGGAGCCGGTTTTCGTTTTTAACGCCGTGGGAGTGTCGCACGCGAGAAGCCGACCAGCGTGCAGCACGGCCACGCGATCGGCGAGCAGCTCGACCTCTGGCAATGTGTGCGAAACAAAAAGCAAGGAAGTCTGGCCGTCGCGCAGGATTTCTGACTTCAAGAAACGGCGAAATTCCGCCGCCGCAAAGGCATCCAGGCTGCGCGTGGGTTCATCGAGAAGCAGGACTTCAGGCTGATGAAGCAAGGCGCGGGCAAGACTGAGGCGCTGCACCGTGCCTGAGGACAAGGTGCGTACCTGGCGATCCATCGCATCAGTCAGTTGGAATTGTTCCGCAAGCTGAGAAACTCGGCGCGCGGCTGCGGAGCGCGAGAGTGCATTCAACTGGCCAAAGAACAACAGGTTTTCGCGGGCCGTCAGCCGCGCATAGAAACCGTGGTCTGTGCCCGCGTGATAGCCCAGACGGCGGCGGACGTCGCGCGGCTTGCGGACGGTATCATGGCCTGCAACGCTCGCGTGCCCCCCGGTTGGAACCAGGAGGGTAGCGAGGATGCGAAGGAGCGTGGATTTTCCCGCGCCATTCGCGCCAAGAACGGCGAGCGATTCGCCTTCGTGGACTTCGAATGAAACGCTAGCCAGGGCAACAGCCGTGGGTTTCTCGAAAGGCTGAAAGAAGGCGCGCCAGCCGCTGCGGGCGGGCGGAAAAGATTTGGACAAAGATTCGACTTGGATTGCGGCGGCAGCCACCAGGAGTCTTATAGCGTGTCTTCCCTTGGAAGACAATTGAAACGGGGCCTGTGGAAGCGCAGGGACGCCCGGCGCCATCGCCCGGTACCATAGCGAAGCGGCGCAATCCCCGGTAGAATACTGACCGAGATAACTGTCCCTCTCAGTCCGCGGACAGAAGTTTCTAGAGGAGCCGTGCCGATGCTGACATTCAAGGATCGCGCTGCCGCACCCGCGCACGTCCTCGTACGGCTTCTGGACCAGGAATCGGTTTTGCTTAACCTGGAAACGGAACAGTACTTTGGCCTTGATGAAACCGGCACGCGCATGTGGCAATTGGTGACCGCTTCACCGAATATTGACGCTGCGTATCAGGAGCTGCTCACGGAATACGACGTCCAGCCGGAGCTGCTGCGTGAGAACTTGACCGAATTGCTGGGCCACCTCGTCGAACACGGTTTGCTCCAAGTGTCGCCCGCTGATGCTGGAAAGCCTGCGGCGGTTTAGCGCGCTGGAGCGCCCTGCGCAAATGCTGTTTTTGCGCGCGCTGGCAATGTTGCCGCTGGTTTCTCTGAGCTTGAGGTTGCGCGGTTTCCAGCCGACTCGATCGACGCTGCAAAGAACTCTCGCGCGCCGAACGCCCCAAGTGGATTCAGATTCCCTCAACCTGAAAATGGTTTTCGCCGCGCATATGGTCAACGCCGCGGACCGGCACGGGCTGGTTCACCCTTCCTGTCTCGCAAAATCCCTTACGTTGTGGTGGCTGCTCGGGCGGCAGGGAATAAGCTCTCGCCTGCGCATCGGAATTCGCAAGCAGAACGATCAATTGGAAGCCCACGCCTGGGTTGAGCGCGAGGGCGTGGCGCTGAATGAGCCAGAAGAGCGGCACCACCACTACGCAGCTTTTGACGCTGCACTCGCTACGTGGACCGAGGATGAACCCTGACCTGGCTCCCGGGAGAGATGCAAGGCGGTTCAGACCTTTCTCTGCAGGGGCGTTGAGCTACTACTTCGGATGCGGTACCCAGGGAGACTACCCACACCCCCGGCATTTCATATAGTTATTAAAACAAAGGGGTTACCAACTTCTTTGGAGACTCCCCCGCCCGGCCTCAATCCAGAGGGAGGGCGGGGGCTAAAGGCTTAGATATTGGTGCGATGGGCGATCAAGCGCTTTGTACGTGAAGCGGGAGCGGGCAACTCCACGGTCACCGAAACTTCGCTTTTGTTGCGCAAAACGCCGAGCTTTACGGTTTGGTTCTGGTTCTTATCCTTTGCTTCCCGTTTGGCCGCGAGTTTCTCGCGCAAATCGCCGACCGTGCGAACACGCTCGCCATTGACGGAAGTAATGACGTCGCCAGCTTTTACGCCCGCCTTTTCCGCCGCCGAACCGGGATTCACTTCGCGAACCAGAATGCCCTCGCCATCGGGAGCTCCAAAGAATGTGCCGAGTTGGCCGTTGAGATCTTCCGCATCAATCCCGAGGCGCGGGGAACCACCCATCAGGAACCGGCTGCCGTCCCATTCCATGGGCGGAATCATCGGAATTTCCGGCATGCTAAACGCGAACTCTCCGGCAGCGCCGGGCCTGGGAGTCAGGACCTTGAAGGGGTGGCGGCGCTCTTCGGCTTTCCCGAGAGCAACGGTTACGGTCTGGGCGTGGCCATCACGCCACACGGTGAGCTGCGCGGGGCGCCCCGCGGGAATCTCGCGGATCATGCGGCGAAACTGCGCCGCGCCTTCGACGCGTTGCCCATTGATTTCCGTGACGACGTCGTTTTCCTTGAGACCCGCTTTCGCGGCCGGACTGTCCGGAACGATGGAGCTGAGAACGACGCCGCGTTCGGCGGGAAGTTTCAATTCCTTAGCCGTATCACCGTTAACCTCGTGGAGTTCAACGCCAAGCCAACTCGAGCCTTCATCGTCCAGCAGGACTTTCAGGTCATCGTCTCCATCGGCCAGCTGGGGGAAAGCGTCCAGTTGCTCAAGCGCCTGCCGGTGCTGGGCGAGAACCATTTGCGACGCCAGCATCGCACGCGACTCCGCGAGTTTGGCGACTTCGTCTTGACGCCCTTGAAGCCTCGCTTGGAGCCGTTCCAGCTTTCTTTCCAGGCGGGCAATGGCAGAGTCATCCGGACAAAGCGTTTGCGAATTTGCAGGAGGCGCGGGCAGAGCGATCAGCACGAGGCTGAGTGCCGCGACCCCTCCGGTAATCAAAAGATTGCGCTTATTCATTTTCGTCCCTTCCTCCTCACCACTTAGACGCAGCAACGGCAAAATGGTCAGACGCTCGATCGCAGGACAATCAAGCGGATTCCTCCATTCACCGTACGCAGATGAATGGGAACTCCGCCACGGCCCAGCTTGCCGTGCATTTCCCGGGGACGGTCGGTGCTCTCCATGGTGATGGGAAGCTCGGAAGAAAAGTTTCCGTTCAGGCAGCGGGCGTCGATCTCCGCCTGGAGATCGGAAGGCACGGCAAGAACCAGCGACCCGTTGGTAGTTTCCGCGGTGGCGCCAGGCTTCTCCGGCGCGTGGGCCAGTTCGAGGTGCACGTTGCCATTGGTTGTGTGAGCCCGAACGTTTCCGCCGCCTTCGAACACCTCGATGTCTCCGTTCACGGTATGCAAGTCTTCCACGTTCTCCAGGCCGGAAATACGCAGTGTGCCGTTCACCGTGCCGATATGTTCGACGTGAACGCCATGCGGCACATGAATCGTATATTCCACGGCGACCTCCACGCCTTCGTTTTGCGGATACCGCGTGGTGACCGCGACGGCATCCGGACGCGCGTTCACCTCAATCGAAACGCGCTCGAGATCGGCTTCCCGCTGCTTCGCCGTTTTTACGGCGTGAATTTCCACCTCGTTGCGGTCCCATCCCTGAACGTCAACAGTGCCGTTGACGTTTTGCAGCTCGAACGTGCCGCACGGCTGCAACGGCACCGTCTGGTTGAAGTCTTTGCTGATGGCGTAGCTGGGAGCGGCCCAAAGAGCAGCCACAAGAAGAAGGGAAAAACAAAAAGCTGTCGCGCGAAAACCGTGCCGTGACATAACGTTCTACCCCCTTGCACCTGCGATTTACAGAATCGAGCTACTTACAGAACCGAGGACCCAACAACAAGTCAATTGCGCTTTGCTACCACCCGCTCAGCGCAATTGAAAATCGAATTTCAGCGTCGAAATAACCTCGACGGGCTTTCCTTTCGCCCATTCCGGTTTCCCCCGCCAGCGCTTCACTGCATCGATCGCGGCATCGACCAGTGCCGGCTCGCCTTCCAGGGCCTTTAGCACCTCGACGCGGCCGTCTTTTGTAATCTTTGCCTGAAGTACTACGAATCCATGGATTCCCGCGCGCTGCGCAAGAGATGGATAAGTAGGATACGGATGATAGGTAATCCTCTTCAAAAACTCATCCGGGTCTTCGGTGATGCCGCCACGGAACCTGCGTTCCAGGTCAATGAGCCAATCTTCGAGCCAGTCGGTGCTGTTTTTGGTACGCTCTGGCTGCGTCTTCTCAGGCTGCCGATTTGTATCACAGGGCGTGGGCCCCATTGAGGGAGGGAAAGAAACCGGAGCGAGCCCCGCTTCCATAAACCGTTTGTTGAGGCGATCCGCTTGTTCGCACAACAGCGATTCGCGCAGCGCCAGTTGGGCGTCAATAAACTGCAGGCGGATTTTGCCTCCGGTGGTTCGCAACTTCAGCGCGGCGCCGCCTCCATTCAAAACCGCCATGGCATGGACCGGACCCACTCCGCTCGTGGGCCCCTGCATGATCAGGTGCAAAGCAGAATCCGCCTCGATGTGGTGCTCCGTGCCGTTGGACACCAATGCGTCGATATTTACGGCCAAATCCCGCGGCAGGTAGACCACGATGTCGCCCGTGCCGGAGGCCAACTGCGAAGGGGCTTCCAGGCGCAGCGGCCCTTTTCCTGCCGGCGCGTTTGGATTGATCCAGGCGGTGATGCTGCCGCCCGAAGTGGCAGCTTGCACGGCGCCGGACGCGCTGGTTACGCAAATGCTGCCGCCGTTGGATTCCACTTCCATGGGGCCGGAAACGTACATGACGTGGATACCGCCCCCGCCTGTTTGGGCGCGCACCGAGCCCCGAACTTCACCAAAATCGATCTGGCCGCCCCCGGTGTGGACGCTCACGAAGCTGGCAGTCTGCCCAACCGTGATGTTGCCGCCGACGGTTTCCAAATCCGCGCGTCCGCCAATCTGGCGCGCACGAATATGTCCGCCGCCGCTCCGCAGCGAGGCGTCTCCGGAGATATTGCCTGCGTTGATGTGCCCTCCGGCGGTAAACGCCGTCAGATCCCCCAAGACATCCATGACCTTGATGTGCCCGCCCTCGGTTTCCAGCCTGGCGAGAGGGCGCCCGCGCGAAATTTCGCGAAATCCTGCTCTGCCGATTCGTCCGGCAATGATGTTTCCGCCCTGCGTTTTGAGAAGAGCGGTGCCGCCAATATCTCCGGTGGTGATGTCGCCCGCGTCGGTGTTCACTTCCACGTTGTAATTGCGCGGTACTGCGACCTCAAATTGCACCCAGAACTGGGCATTGGCATGGTGGGCGGGTTGCGGAAAGAGCGCGCCGGCGATTTCCACTCCGGTAGCGGAGGTTCCGGCCTTGAGAGAATAGTTATTCAGGAGTTGCGTTGCCGCAGCACCGCGCGCGTCTGTTTCGACATGCACCGTATAGCGCACGACCGGGGGAGAGCCGGGCTCGATTTGTGTGATGTTTACAGAGCCAAGGTCCGCAGTCAGACGCAGCGTCAGTCCTTCTTTGGTGTCCAGCACGCTGCTTTTCAAGATGGACGTGCGCGGCGCGCCTGGCTCTCCGGGCTTCTCCGGCACGGCTGCAGGGTCTTTGGGGTCAGAGGCGAACACCGGGAGCGAAAATTGTGTAGCAAGAAAAATTCCGGCCAGCGCCCAGAGCAACGCGGCGTAGCGCGCTAGGGAGGAAGAAACCTTTCGATAGAAATTCCAGTTCATCACGAAAGCAAGTTCTCTGCGCGGCGGTGGATCACTGCACTTCACGGGGCCCAATTTGCCGCAAGGCGGCGGCGCTGCGCAGCCGTACGTAGCGGCTCGGGTCACGGCGTTGCAATTCCTGAAGCACTTTAACCACATGTTCGAATTCATCGCCTGGTGCTCGTGGCGCAGCCGTGGACGCCACGACCGGCGCTTCAGGGGCCTCTGGAGCTTCTGGAGCTGTGCTTGCGCCTAGGGCCTCGCCATCCAGCGACCCTACCAGCAAATTCACAGCTTCCACGCGCACGCCGGGATTCGTGTCATGTTCGAGAGTATCCAGAAGCGCTTGGCGAACGTCGTCGTCTCCTGCCGCATCGCGCAGCGCCTCCAAAGCCTTCATGCGCACGGCCGGATTCTGGTCCTTGCGAGCCGCATTGAGCAAAGCGCCGCGTACCTGCTGATCCCGCACCGCGGCCTTAAGAGCATCCAGGCAGTCCAGCCGCATCCCGGCATCGAATCGCTCGCTGTTTTGGACCATGTATGTAAGGACCTGGCGCATACGGCTGTCGTCGACATTACCGGTGAGTACCATGGGCTGTTCGGCGCTGACTTGCAACTGAACCGTAGGAGAGTCCGACCCGGGAGACGGCGAAATATTCACGCCGCTGACCACCATGTTGGAAAGCTGGTCCGGGGTGAGGGGCTGCGGGGCGCGCACGTTCATGGCTTGCCCCGTATTGCTGGAATTCTGCCGCAGCCATGGAACAAGCTGGGTTCCCGCAAGCACACCCACGAGCACCAGCAGCGCCCCGCTCCAAGCCGGCCGCAGCGCCATCCAGCGGTGCAGCCAGCCGAAAGGTCGCCAATGTTCCTGGAGCGGCGGGGCAGAAAGATCGTCAAGGGCTTCCGCCAACTCGCTGCGGCATTGCGAAAGAAGGATCCCGGAAGCATCGAATTGGTCAGAGGATTGCGGAGCACAGGAAAGCGCCGAATGGAATTCCTTCTCCTCAGCAAGTTGCTCGGAGCAGGCATGGCAATTTGCAAGGTGCGTTGCGATCAGCTCGCGTTCACTCTCGCCAACTTCCTCGCAAACGTAAAAGACCAACAGGGGCGCAACGTCCTTGCAGTTCAGTTTCTTTTCAAAGGGGCTCATCGCAAACCTCCCAACTCGTTGCGGAGTTTGCGTGTAGCGCGGAACAAAGAATTTTTCACGGTTTCCTCGGTGGTGCCGAGCGCGTCGCCGATGGCGCGGAGCTTCAGGCCTTGATAATGCTTCATTTCGAAAACAACGCGCTCGCGAGGCGACAAGCGTTCCATGGCGCGGGCGATGCGCGCCTTGATTTCCAGTCCCATCATGGAGCGCTCGGGATCGAGCGTCGGCCGGTGCTCGCGTTGGCGTTCAAAAAAATCGGTGATGCCTTCTTCGTAGTGGCCGGCATTGAGCTCCGGCGCTTGATCTTCGGGACGGGCCTGCCGTCGGCGCAGGTGGTCCAGGCAGACATTGGTGACGATGCGGTAGAGCCAGGTATAGAAGCTGCATTCGAAGCGAAAGCGGTGGAGATTGCGGTAAACCTTGAGGAAGGCTTCCTGATAAACATCGCGGGCATCTTCGGGCCGCTTCATCAGGTTCAGAGCCAAGCGAAGCACATCGCGGTCGAAGCGGCGAACCAATTCCTCGAAAGCGGCACGGTTGCCGGCTTGCGCTTCCGCCACCAGTGCGCGCTCGTCAAGATTGGGCAAAGAGGTCATCGTGGCTAGGGCGGCATTGGTGCTGCCCGAGCAACCGTTTTCATCGGCCAAGGCAAGAGCCCATCTGGGGAGCTGCATTTTTCGCTTTCTCTTCGCGCGCGGCCAACTTAGCGATTGCAGAACAACAGGTTAGAGCAGAATTCTGCA
>Ga0066681_10001183_pt1 | contig 10196 bp, 9 predicted proteins | sample GraSoiAngelo_130_FD_65629 | JGI IMG/M metagenome (GOLD analysis project Ga0066681, IMG submission 65629) | Grasslands soil microbial communities from the Angelo Coastal Reserve, California, USA - 14_0929_02_20cm | ecosystem: Environmental > Terrestrial > Soil > Grasslands | place: USA...
TGCCTTCGGGTTGCCGGGAACCGCGAGGAAGCCCACGACCTCGCGCAGGCAGTGTTCGTGAAGGCGCAGCGCCATCTCGAGGCCTTTCGGGGAGAGTCGAGAGTATCGACCTGGCTCTACTCGATCACCCGAAGCGAGTGCCTGAACTATCTCAGATCGCGCTCCCCGCTCGACAATGCGCTGGACGACAAGGCCGCTGAGGCGCTGCCCGACGATCCGGAATCGCGCCCGGAGCGATTGTTCGAGTTGCACTCCTCGGTGCAGGCCGCGCGCGCTCTCCTGGATCGCGAGCTCAACGAGATCGAGAAGCGCGTTTTCACGCTGCACTACGGCGACGACGTGCCGCTGCAGACCATCACCCGCCTGCTCGGGCTGCAGAACGCGAGTGGCGCGAAGGCGTACCTCGTCAGCGCGAGACGCAAGCTGGCCCGCGCCCTGCAGCGATGGCGAGCGAGCGAGAAGCTGACGGCGTAGCAAGGGAGAACGGACATGGCAGAACCGAGATCGCGGGAACGCTCGCTGCTGACGAAGGCCTTGTCGCCTTCCGACGTCTGTGCGACTCCGTTCGAACTGACCAGTCTGGGCGAAGGGTCGCTCGCGGAGCCCGCAGCTGCGCGACTGCGGGATCACCTGTCGGGCTGCCCGCGTTGCCAGACCGAGCTGACGCTGTTGAATTACTTCGAGAACGCCGCTCCCAGGCCCGACGAGGAGCGCACGGTGCGTTGGATCTCGACGCGTCTGGAGGCGGAGACGATCGGAGGGCCTTCACCGTTGCAAGCCCGCCAGAGCGCCGAGCTGCCCCGGCGCTCCGTAGCCAAGGGCCTGAATCTCGGTGGATTCGCCCTGGCGGCCGCGGCGCTTGGCGCGGCCATGACCATCGGAGTGCGGGAGCGCCACGCACCGGAGCTCAGGCAGCCCTCGCCGGCCGCGCCCACCATCCTGCGGTCAGCCGGAATCACGATCCTCTCTCCTGCCGGAGATCTCCACACGGCGCCTGACGAGCTGCGCTGGGAGCCGCAGACCGACGCCACGTCCTATTCCGTCCAGGTGATGGAAGTCGATCACGTCGCGCTGTGGAGCGCCGAGACCCGCGATGCGAGCATCGCCTTGCCCCAGGTGCTCCGGGCGCGGATCATTCCTGGAAAGCCGCTGCTCTGGGAGGTGGTCGCGAAAGATGGGGCCGGCAAGGCGGTGGCGTGGTCCGGCAAGCAGCGCTTCAGCGTCAGCAAGTAGTCGCGGCACCAAGGGGGAAAGATGCGCACCATGGTGACGAAGCAGCCAATGCATCGGTCGCGTGATCGTTCGATCGCGGCGATCCTTGCGCTGGCGGCTTTGGCGGTGCCGTCGATTGCGCTTGCCGACGATGGCACCTATTGCGTGCCCGTGCTCCCCAGTCGGATCCTGCAGCTGAGGGTGCGTCCAGCCGTCCCCAACGACCCTACGCCGATCATCGTCGACCAGCTTGGCCCTGACTTTGGAGGGGTCGGAATCGTAATGCTCGGCGCGCCGGAAGCAGCAGGTACCGCCCTGATGATCGGGGGCTCAGCGGTCATCCGCACGGTTTATCCGCCTGAAACCCCGGAGCTTTCCAGCGACCCGATGCTCGCGGTGACCATCACCGCCTCCGATCAGGTCCGCGCGGGAGCGACCGTCGACCTCACGTCCGGTGGATCATCCGGGACGGATGCTTCGGCGAGTCCCTGCGTCGAGGACGTCGGCGAACAAGTGGACGTGGTGGCCCCTCGGGCGGTCTCCATCGGCGACGTGCTGCCCGGCGGCGGGCTGTTGCCAGGGGGGTCGCTGGTGGCGGTGCTCGGGGACGGGTTTCAACCGGAGGCCCAGGTGCTGATCGAGGGCGTCGCCCTCGCCTCGACGTCGTGGGTGGACTCTTCACGCATCGAGGTCGTCACCGCGGTCGACGCGCAACTCGACGGCAGGATGGTCAGCGTCACGAACCCGGACCTGACCAGCGCGACCTCCTTTGCGACCTTGCGCACCGCGGACCTCGGCAAGAGTACGATCCCCCTCCTCGCCGTCACCGAAGCCATCTTTCCGTTGCAGACGCGAGCCAGCGCCGTGTTCGCGGCGCCGGCGACCGGAACATTCTTCGCGCTCGCCCTGCAGAATCCGGGGCCGGCCGACTCGATCGTGTCGGTCGAGCTCTGGGACGCGGGCGAGGCAGTGGCGTCGGCTACGCTCACGCTGCCTTCGGGCACCAAGGTCTCGCGCGAGGTCTCGGAGCTCTTTCCTGGCGTGATCCCCGGCGCTGAACGCGTCCTGGCGGTGACGGCAACCGTCCCGGTCCAGATGCTGGGACTCAGGGGAAACGAAGACGAGACCTCGGTCACGCCGGTCCTGCCCGCGCTCGCGTCTCCCTGAGCGCTGGACGCATCCCCACCGCCGGGCGATGATTCGCTCCGGTGCCGCTCTGCGCGATCAGTCTCGGCTTGATTTCATTGCTCGCGGGAGCGGCGCAGGGCGGCGCGCCGCTCACGCTCGAAGACGCGCGGGGGCTGCAGCAGCGTGGCGCGCTTCGCGAAGCGCAGAACGCCTACGAGGCGCTGCTTCCAGAGCTGCGCTCTTCCGATCCAGCCGGCCTGGGCGCCGCTCTCCGGGCCTTGAGCAAGATCGCATCGGCGCAGGGACAATACGAGTCCGCGGCCGCGAGGGCTCGCGAGGCGATCGACGTCCATCGTGCGAGCGGGGACAGGGCCGGCGAGGCGCACGCGATCCAGCTTCTTGCCGTCGCGGAGCTCTACCAGGGGCATTACGCCTCCGCGCTCGGCCTGCTGGCGAAAGCGCTTGCGCTGGCCCGGTCCATCGGCGATCGCGAGCGTGAGATCGAGGCGCTGAACAACATCGGGAGCGTCCACTTCCACCAGGCGCGCTACCTGGAAGCGCTGCGCGCGTATCGCGACGCGCTCGACAGCGTCGGTCAGGCGGGAGCCGCGCCGTGGAGCCCGCGGCTGCGGCGCATCACAATCACGAACCAGGCAGCGGTCTTCCAGCGTGTCGGGCACGACGATCAAGCGATCCAGCTCTATGGAGAGCTGCGCAATTCACCCGAGGTGCTGACTCCGAGCGAGCAGGCGCGCCTGGGATCGAATCTCGGGGATCTCTATCGTCGCCTGGGCGACCCGACCAAGGCGCTGGAGACTTACCGGGCCGCCCAGAAGCTCCTGGCTGGCAACGAGCACAAGCAGGCGCGGATCCGCGTGCTCACGAACATCGGCATCGTCCAGGCGCTCGACCTGGCCAACTTCCCGGTCGCGGTCGCGACGTTCACCGACGCCCTCTCGCTCGCCGAACAGACCGACAACCGCAGGGAGGCGGCCCTGGCCCGTCTCTACCGCGGAGAAAGTCTCTACCGGCAGGGCGACGCGGCCGGGGCAGCGAAGGATTTCGAGGCGGCGCTGACATTGTCGCGCCAGCTCGGCACCACCGACGAGCAGTGGAAGGCGCTGTACGGACTCGGCCGGCTGGCGCGGTCCGCCCACCGAGACGGCGTCGCGGACGCCTACTTTCGCGACGCGATCTCCGGGATCGAGTCGGTCCGGGCGCAGCTCCAGCTCGCCTCGCTCAAGATGGACTTCCTCGCGGACAAACGCGACGTCTACGATGCGCTGCTCGAGGTCCTCCTGGAGCGCGAGGACCTCGCCGGGTTTTTCGAAGTGCTGGAACGAGCGCGGGCCCGGACCTTCCAGGATCGGCTGGCGGCGGCGCAGCCGACGCTCGCTGCGGTCCAGGGGCGGCTTCCGGCGGGAGCCGTCCTTCTCGAATACTGGGTCGGGCCGCGCCGTTCGGCGGTGCTCTGGGCCACGCGGGAAGCGGCCGGCATCGTTTCGCTTGCGGCCGTCGTTCCCGATCTCGCGGAGATTTCATCGCTGCTGAACGAGGCATCGGCGGGCACGACCGACGGTTGGAAGGGGCCGGCCGCCACGATCGGGGCGCGTCTGCTCGGCGGAGTCCCCGCGCTCGGGCGGCCCAACGCCTCCCACCTGATCGTCGTTCCGGACGGAGCCTTGGGCGAAATTCCTTTCGAGCTGCTGGACCCGGGCACAGGTTCGCCGATCATCGAGCGGTTCGACGTCTCCTACCTGCCCTCCGCGGCAGTCCTGTTGCGCGAGTCCTCCGACCGCGCGCGCTTCTGGGCACCGCCTTGGAAGCGCCAGTTGATCACATTCGCCGCCCCCCGGATCCAGCCGGCCTCGCATGGGCCGGCGATGGAGCTCGGCGGCGCCGAGCTGAGCAACCCGCTTCCCGCCTCGGCCGAGGAGGCGCGCGCCATCGCGCGCACCTGCCCCGGCCGCGCCCAGCTTTTCCTCGGGAGCGCGAATCTGAAGAAACACCTGCTGGACGGCGATGCTGCCGGCGTACCCCTGCTCCACCTTGCCACCCATGCCGTCGCCGACATGGCGAGCCCGGAACGGTCGCGGATCCTCTTTTCGCCGGAGCGCCAGCAGGATGGGGTGGACTATCTGTTCCTGAAGGAAGTCTACGACCTCGACTTGCGCGGGGTCGACCTCGGCACCCTTTCCGCCTGCGATACGGAGCGGGGCAAGCTCGTCCGCGGCGAGGGCCCGTACGCGTTCAGCCGCGCTCTCCTCTCCGCCGGGGCGCGCGCTGCGGTGACCACTCTCTGGCGCGTAGCAGACGAGCCCGCGCGCGACTTCATGGCACAGCTGTACTTCGAGCTGAACCGCGGGAAGCCAAAGGCAGAAGCGCTGCGGGTTGCAAAGCTGCGCTTTCTGAACTCCGGGACGGAACTGCGGCACCCGCGCTACTGGGCCGCGTTCATCCTGACCGGCGACGGATTCAGTCCAATCCCCCAGGTCCTCTCCTGGAGCACTCTGCTCGGCTTGGCCGGAGTGCTGATCCTGGGCGTCGTCGCGGTGACCGCAGTCCGCAAGGGCGCAGCCTCGCGCACCCCGGGACTGCCGACATCGCCGCCCGGCGATCGCAGGCTGCTCGCCAAACGCTCACGCTAAAGGCTCGCTGGCGATCGAGGTGCCCTCCCTGCGGGCTGGACTCGGGCCGATGGGGATCCTGGAGAGCGGGCGGAAGAGCCTCGCGCTCACCCGTCTTCTGACGCACAGCCTTCCGCGTCGGCCTCGATGGTGATGATCGACGTCAGCCGGTGATCGGGCAACGGCGTGGGCGCGAGCTTCCTGGGATCAGCGGCCGACCCGACGACGCAGCGCGAGCGGCCTTCTGCGTCGTGGTCGCGGCGTCCACCACCGATAGCTCGCCGCCCAGTCAGCCATGTGCGCTCCAGGACGATGACGAGGACGGCGCTGTTCGAGATCAACGTGATCGCGATGGAGTAGAGATCAGATCACCGTTCACCGGGGGGAGACGATGACGCGGGAATCGTTGGACGAGTTCTTCACGCACTACGCGGACGCGTTTTCTCGCGGAGACGTAGAAGGAATAGGTCGGGTCTGGAAGCTCCCGGCGTTCATCACGACCCGCGATAGAAGCTCGTGCCTTGCTGATCCAGAGGCCTTTCGAAGGAACACCGAGGCCGCCTGTGCTTTCTACCGGCGGCAAGGCGTCGCTCGAGCGAAGAAGCGCGTGTTGGAGATCAAATTGGTCGGCGAAGGGGTCGCGGTCGTCACCACTCTGGATGAGCTCTTCGACGGCGCCGGCGAGCAAATCGCTCGATGGGAGCACGCATATCTCGTACGAGAGACCGCCGATGGCCTGCGTGCGGTCGCAGCGGTGGCGGACAACGAGGTGAAGGCGTGGAAGGCGAGAGGCACGCCGCTGGGCAATAGCGAGGCGAGAGAGCAAGGATAGCCCCGTCCGGAGTCGCAGCACGGAGTGCCGTTGGCGTGCCGCGAGCGTCCGCACAAGTTGGTGCCCAGGGGCGGAATCGAACCACCGACACGGGGATTTTCAGTCCCCTGCTCTGCCAACTGAGCTACCTGGGCACAGGCGGAGGGGCGCGTTGTATGCCGCGCCCTCGCAGATCCGTCAAGACGGAAGTCTCCTGACACAATGCTGTCGGGAGGGGCGGCGCAGAGTACGTTCTTACAGGAGGAACGCACATGGCCAACCCCTTCACGTACCTGGAGCTTCACACTACTGACGCCTCTCGCGCGAAGACCTTCTATGCGGAGCTCTTCGACTGGAAGACCAAGGACACGCCGGTACCCGCCATCGGCGCTTACACGGAAATCGATACCAGGAAGGCCCGGAGGCGGGGCTGATGACGCAGCAGGAACCGGGCGCGCGCAGCGCGTTGCTCGCCTACATCAAGGTGCCGAAGCTCGATGAGACGGTCTCCCGGGGCGCAGAAGCTCGGCGCGACCGTGATCGCGCCCAGGACCGAGGTCAAGGACGTCGGCTGGTTCGCGGTCCTGCAGGATCCCGGCGGGGCCCGGATCGGCGTGTTCGAGGAGGGTGGATGACGCACTCTTCGGGACGGGACTGCGCGTCAAAGGCACCCGGTCCCTCTGGAACAGGCGCCGGCGCCGCCAACCAGCTTTGACGCGCTGAGGCCTGCGTCAAAGCAGAAAGCGGACCGTCAGCAGGGCCCAAGGCAGGTCCGGCAATGGGGAGCCCTGGGTCGACGTTGCCGCGATCGGCACCAGCCCGCGAATTCCTGCCCAGATCTGCCCCCAGCGACGCGCGCGCCCGAAGATGTATCCAGCCTCGGCCGTGAGGACGACGTGTTCGCGGCGCGGTCCCGAAGAATCACCGCCGATGATCCCGCGGACCAGATACCCGATGCCGCCCACGATGTAAGGTGCCCGCTCCGCTTCCACCAGGACGGCGCCAACCGTCGCGGTGCCGAGGGCCGTTCCATAGTTGTGGAGTCCGGTCGCGCCGAGGAGATCGAACACGACCAACGCTCGACCGAGCTCGAGCGCAAGGTCATACGAGAGACCCACCCCGGCCGATTGCGCCGCAACGAACGTCGGGCCAGCGCCGGCATAGACGGTCCCGCCGGCGCCCGAGGGCGGCAACTGGATCGTCACCTCGTCGTCGCGCGGCACCGGCGCGGCGAGCAGCGCCGCAATCAGCGCAACCGTTCCCGGCACCCACCCCAAGTACCCGATTTTCAATGCGGAAGCGACGGATCTCTCCTGCCACCACGCTGTCAGGAGCCCCGGCGCAGGATGCAGGGTTGGAGGTAAGCTGACTCGGGCATGCGCCGGCGCCGCGCAACCGCGCTGTTAAGCTGCGCCGCATGAACCCGAGCAGCCCGCAGGCGAAGGAGATGGCGGACGAGTCGATGGTCCGCAACCTGGCCGCGCAGATGGAGGCCATCTGGCCGCAGGAGGAGCCCATCTTCCGGCGGCACCCGCTGCCGCAGGCCCCGCGCATCCTCGACGTCGGTTGCGGGACAGGCGAGATCGCCTCCCGCCTTGCCCGGCTGTTCCCCTCCGCGAGCTACCTTGGCATCGATCTGGAGGAGTCGCACCTCGAGAAAGCCCGCGCGAAGAACGCACAGCTCGGTGACCGCGTCCGTTTCCAGCACGGAGACGCGATGCACCTTCCCTTCGGCGACGCCGAGTTCGACTTCGCGGTCAGCCGCCACCTTTTGCAGGCGATCCCGGACGCGCGCCGGGTCCTCGGCGAGATGGTCCGGGTGCTGAAGCCCGGTGGACGCCTGCACCTGATCTCCGAGGACTACGGGATGCTCTGGTGCCATCCCACCGAGCTCGACTCCGACGGCTTCTGGCAGCGCATCCCGAATTCCTACGGACCCGCCATAGGCTGCGACCTCCACGTCGGCCGCAAGACGTTCACGCACTTGACCGATCTCGGCGTACGCGACATCAGGGCCGATTACGTCGTCGTCGACACCCTCCGCGTCCCGCGGGAGGTCTTCGCCCGCATCTGGGAAGCCTGGCGGGACGGCTATACCGACTCCATCGTCCAGCACTCGGGGGTCCCCCGCGAGGAGGTGGAGCGGCGCTGGCGCGAGATGATCGCCTGCGTGCGCGACCCGCGCGGGTACGCGCTCTGGCAGGTGCCGGTGTGGACGGCGGCGAAATCGACCTGATCGGCACCGCGCGCTAGCCTCGGTTTGACTGGAACCGCGCTACGACAAACCCGGCGTCCTGCGGACGCTGCTCGCGGTGCTCGCCGTCGCGGCTGTCGCGGTGGTCGGGCTGCTCGACTACGTGACCGGGCCCTGGATGTCGTTCGCGCTCTTCTACGTCATGCCGGTGCTCGGCGCCGCCTGGTGGCTCGGGCGAGGCCCGGCCCTGCTCGCCTCGCTCACGGCCGGCATCGCCTGGTTCGAGGCGGAGGCTTGGGACCACCGCGGCGAGTCGACCCGCACCCTGATGTGGAATTCCATGTCGCGACTCCTGATGCTGGTCGCGATGGCGGCCATGGTGGTGCGCATCCGCGAAGACCGGCGAAGGCTGAAGGAGATGAACGCCCGCCTCTCCGAGCTGCTGCACGGCGCGGAGAAGCTGGCGCGCACCGACGCGTTGACGAACCTGCCCAATCGCCGGGCCTTCCTCGAACGTCTCTCCGAGGAGCTGGCCCACGCGAGGCGAAACGCAACGCCGGTGTGCATTGCCTACATCGACATCGACAACTTCAAGCGTCTGAACGACGAGAGAGGGCACGTCGAGGGCGATCAGTTCCTGAAGAAGATCGCGCAAGCCATCCGCGACACCATCCGCGGCAGCGACGTCGCGGCCCGCCTGGGCGGCGACGAGTTCGCCGTGCTCTTCACCGACGCCAAGCGCAGCGCGGTGGAGCCGCTCGCGCATCGCCTGCTCGCGCGCACCCAGGCCCTCGGCGAGCGCTACCCGGGACTCGACGTCGGCGCTTCCGTCGGCATGGCCTGGTTCGAAGCCGCTCCCGACGCGCCCGAGCAGCTTCTCGACCGCGCCGACGGCGCCATGTACGAGGCGAAGTCCGCCGGGAAGCACCGCTTCGCGCTCTGGGCCGGAGACTCCGCGCGGCCGCAGTTGCAGGGCTGATCGACGCGGCTTTCCTTCCTTGATTTGTCGCGGTTGTCGGCTACGATGCGCGCCCCTCGGAGGAAACCGCATGATGCTTCCGCTTTTCGCCGCGCTGGTCGCGGCCTCCGCAGCGCCCGCGCCCGCGGCCGACGCAAAGGCGTTTCCCTTCCCGGTCGAAATCCATTCGCTTCCCAACGGCCTGCGCGTCGTCTTCATCTCCTACGACTCGCCCGGCCTCGTCGCCTACTACACGCTGATGCGCGTCGGCAGCCGCAACGAAGTGGAGAAGGGCAAGTCGGGCTTCGCGCACTTCTTCGAGCACATGATGTACCGCGGCACCAAGCAGCATTCTTCGCAGGACTACAACGACACCGTCACGCGCCTCGGCCTGAACACGAACGCCTTCACCAGCGAGGACATGACCGTCTATCACCTCTACGGTCCGGCCAAGGCGCTGCCCACCATCATCGAGTACGAGGCGGATCGCTTCCAGAACCTCGACTACGACGAGCCCGCGTTCCGCACGGAAGCCGGCGCGATCCTCGGCGAGTACATCAAGAGCGCGAGCAATCCCGAGCAGAAGATGGAAGAGACGATGATGGAGACCGCGTTCACGCGCCACACGTACGCGCACACGGTCATCGGCTACCTGAAAGACATCCAGGACATGCCGGCGGGCTACCAGTACTCCCGGGAGTTCTTCCGCCGCTACTACACGCCGGACAACGCGACCGTCTTCATCGCCGGCGACTTCGACAAGCCGGCGACGCTTTCGCAGATCGAGAAGGCGTACGGCCCCTGGAAGGGAAAGCTGGATGCGGTGCGCGTTCCGGTGGAGCCCAGGCAGCGGCAGAGCCGGCGGGGGCAGATCGATTGGGACAAGCCGACCCTGCCGCGCATCTGGATCGCCTGGCACACTCCCGCGGCGAGCGACCTGAAGCGCGCCGCGGTGCAGAACCTGCTCAACGCATACCTGTTCGGACCCACGAGCCCGCTCTACCAGAGCCTCGTCCTCGGCCGGCAGCTCGTCGACACCATGTTCCCGACGTACGGCGACCACCGCGATCCGAATCTGTTCGGCGTGCTGATGCGGGTGAAGGATGCGAAGAACCTGCGCACGGTGGAGACCGCCGTGTTGCGCGAGATCAAGAATCTCGCCGGCGGCCGCGTGGACGCCAAGCGGCTCGACGCGGTCCGATCGAACCTCCGCTACTCGAACATCATGGGCCTCGACAAGGCGGACGCCGCAGCCGTGACGCTGGC
>Ga0066681_10001187_pt1 | contig 10175 bp, 11 predicted proteins | sample GraSoiAngelo_130_FD_65629 | JGI IMG/M metagenome (GOLD analysis project Ga0066681, IMG submission 65629) | Grasslands soil microbial communities from the Angelo Coastal Reserve, California, USA - 14_0929_02_20cm | ecosystem: Environmental > Terrestrial > Soil > Grasslands | place: USA...
GCCGCGCGCCGCCCCGCCCGCCTCATCTTCACGATCTCTTCAAACAAGTCCATCGGCTTCCTGGGCAGAGCCAATCTTGGCTGTGCCTCTTCTACTTTTCCGTGCGAATCTCAGCGCCCTTTAGGTCTCCGCGTTATCTTTTCTCCTGACCTCAGCCTACGGCGCAGCCTCGCCCATGTCAACGAAGCGCCGCTGCTTCCATGCCATAATACAACGCGACTCTTCGAAGGTCTCGAGAGGGGCGTCCCGATGAAGGCGGTTGTTTTCGATCAGCACGGCGGACCTGAGGTCCTGAAATACACGGACGCTCCTGACCCCATCATCCGCCCGAACGAAGTCCTCGTCCGCGTGAGAGCTTGCGCGCTGAACCACCTTGACCTCTGGGTACGCCGCGGCAACCCCAATATCCCGATTCCTCTTCCGCACATCCCGGGTAGCGACGTCTCCGGCGAAATCGCCCAGATCGGCGCGGATGTCACCACCGTACGCGTTGGCCAGAAAGTCGTCCTCGCACCCGGCGTGACCTGTGGCAAATGCTCCGCCTGCGTCTCCGGCCAGGACAACCGCTGCCGCCAATTCACCAATCTCGGCTACCTGATCGACGGAGGCTGCGCCGAGCTTGTCCACGCTCCAGAAGTAAATTGCATGCCCTATCCGGAAAACCTGACCTTTGAAGCGGCCGCCTCGATTCCGCTAGTCTTCCAAACCGCCTGGCACATGCTTCTTGCCCGGGCCGAGCTGCAACCTGGCGAAGATGTTCTCATCCTTGGGGCAGGTAGCGGCGTTGGCACCGCCGCCATTCAGGTTGCCAAGTTTTTCGGCGCGTGCGTCATCGCCACTGCTGGCAACGACGAAAAGCTGCAAAAGGCAAAACAACTCGGCGCCGACTTTCTCATCAATCACAAGACTCAGAAAATCCACGAGGAAGTCCGCCGCATTACCAATAAGCGCGGGGTCGACGTCGTCTTCGAACACGTGGGGACGGCCACCTGGGACGACAGCTTCGCCAGTCTCGCCACCGGCGGCCGCCTGGTAACCTGCGGTGCCACCACCGGCTTCGATGCCAAGGTCGATCTGAGGTTCCTGTTCAGCCGCCAGCTTTCGCTACTCGGCTCCTACATGGGCACCAAGTCCGAGCTCCACAGCGTCATGCGCCTGGTGGCCTCTGGGCGCTTCAAGCCCACGGTTGACCGCGTTTTCCCGCTCGCCGAAGCGGCTGCCGCCCATGCCTACCTCGAATCCAGCTCGCAGTTCGGCAAAGTCGTCCTTGCCGTCTGATCTAAATGCAAAGATGCTCCCGTGCACTCTCACCCAGTCGCGTTCACCTGTACTGACGGCCGCTAGTCGGGTAGTTATCAGAAGTACCATTGACATAGCTCTTCCACTCGAATAATTTCGTCCCGATTTTACCCGGGTCCAACTCTCCAACTCTGTTTCCTCCGGGCGCCCAGAAATAATCTCCAAGCGATTCTCGATTTGGAGGACTACGGGATGTGGTCGAAAAGAGTCATGCTATATGTGTGTCTACTCGCCGGCTTGATAATCGCGCTTGCCATGGCCAGCCAATCCGCAGGCCAAAATTCCAGCACGGCCACCGAAGCCTCCTCGGGCCGCGACAATCAAACCCAACCGTCCAACACTTGGGCTCTTTCGAAGATGCTCTCACTGAGACAGGTTCAAGCCAATCCGAACACGTGCAACGTACAAGATGATCCCTGCAGGAGGTCCCTGTGCGCGCTCTGAATTTTCGTGCCAGCCTTGTAAGAGGGAACGGTGCAAACGTAACTACTCCCGACGGAGGCATGCGGCATACCGCGGCTGCCCCGCCTCACCCATTGACGCCCGCCATGTTGGAGGGGCGTGTGGGAAAGATCCTGCGGATGGTTGAGTCTGGGACCACTTTCACCATTCGTGATCTGGCCCTCGAATTCAACCTGAGCCCTTCGTATCTCCAGCGCTTGTTCAAGCACCAGACCGGTGTTTGCATGGGCGAATGGATAAACGAACAAAGACTTCAGAGAGCAGCGCACCTTTTGGCGAACAGCTACTTGAGCGTAAAGGAAATTGCCCACAACGTAGGATACGAGCATGCTTCCAGCTTCATCCGGGCATTCGAACGGCGCTTCACGCAGGCTCCGGCGCGCTACCGGAAACAAACCGACTACACAAAATGCTAACGAATGACTGGTTATGCTAATCCCTTCTTCTTGTAGTCTTCACGCGGCGAGTAGTAAATGGAACTCACTTGTCGGTACAGTAGCTTCTAGCAAATGGCTTACATTCGGGGGGTGATTCCCCAATTGCTAGAAGGATGGTTGTAGAAGTGTGCAAAACAGGCGGGGCTTGTGCACTTCCTAGTCGAAGGAGATGAGGAATGAAAACAACAAAGCGCGCATCAGTTGTCGCAATTTTAGCGACGTTATTCTTTACCGGAATGGCGTTTGCCCAAACCGACCCAGGAGTACGCAGCAACACGGGAGTGAACGCGGGCCAGCCGTTTACTTCCGTCACCGCCAGTGACTTGACCTTCTTCCAAACCGGACTCGGGCAGTTCAACGAGCACCAAACCGTTACCGGTGACAACCCAGGTCTGGGACCGCGGTTCAACTTGGACTCGTGCGGGGCATGTCATTCGCAACCGGCCCCGGGCGGAACGAGCCCGGCCTCCGGCATTTTCCCCAATGTCGGGCCGAACCCCCAAAGCCAAGTGATCGCCAATGGGATGGTGAATGGCAGCACCAACACCATCCCCTATTTCGTCTTCGCCAACGGCCCGGTGCGCGAAGCCCGATTCCCATTCTTCTTTGACCAATTCGGCAATCCCAACCTGAACGCGCCCAACGGGGGAGTGGAAGACCTGTTCACCGTGTCCGGCCGGATTGACGCTGGCAGCTGCAGCCTGCAGCAGCCCAGCTTTAATGTTGCGAGGGTGACGAACAACATCATCTTCCGCATTCCCACACCTACGTTTGGTACGGGACTGATGGCAAACATTGACGACTCAACCTTGCTGGCCAATCACGCGGCCCAGGCAAACAACCGACTGGGCATCAGTGGTGCCTTCAATCACAACGGCAACGATGGCACCATCAGCCGTTTTGGTTGGAAGGCCCAGAACAAGTCGCTGCTGATCTTCTCTGGTGAGGCTTACAACGTGGAAATGGGCATCTCCAACGAACTGTTTACGCAAGATCGGCCGCTGCCGGGTGAGGACCAATTTGGAAGCGGGCTTCCGGCCAACTGCCTGAACCTAGCTGGCATCGGCTACCCGGAGGACATTACTCATTCCAATGGCAGCACCGCCTCCACCGTCACCAGTGACGCCGGGCTGTTCAATACCTTCATGCAGTTCTTGGATCAGCCCACGCCCTCCACTGACTCGCCGGGAGGAGCAGCCTCGATTACTAATGGCCGCCAGCTCTTTAGGGCCATCGGCTGCGCCCTTTGCCATACGCCATCGTTCACCACCCAGGCCTCTCACTTGACGCCTGGTTTGAGCAAAGCTGCTGCCAACTTGTTCTCTGACATTGAAATCCATCATATGGGTACTGGCTTGGCGGACAATGTCTCCCAGGGCGAAGCTGGTGGAGATCAATTCCGCACGTCTCCGTTGTGGGGTTTGGGGCAGCGCATCTTCTTCTTGCATGATGGCCGAACAAGCAATTTATTGTCCGCAATCGAGGCTCACCAGAGCAGCGGATCCGAAGCCACTCAGGTCGAAGAGAACTTTGATTTGCTTTCGCCCAGCCAGCAGCAGGACCTGCTGAACTTCCTTCGCTCACTGTAAGTCTTTATAACAACTCTTCCCGGCGAGACACAGAAATGTCTCGCCCGTTCTTTTTCCTAATGGAGACTCCGGAGTTTGAATATGCATCCTACTTTCTTGCGTTCCCTGGTACTTCTTGGTTTTTCCATTTCGCTTCTAGCCCGCGCACAGGGCGCGCCTCAGAGCGGAGGCGATTTTTCCAACAATCCCCAACCGAACGCGCTCCCGTCGGACGTCATTGTGGTCAAGGGTGCCTGGTCGAGTGCCAGCGATTCGGTGACTCCAGTCCCTGAAGGCGGGAGAGTGGCCAACAATGTCTTTAGCAACCGGTATTTTGGATTCACTTATACTCTCTCGCCGGACTGGACCCAGATGTACGTCGGCCCGCCTCCTTCGGACAGCGGTTACTACGTCCTCGCGCAGATCCGGCCCGCGGACACATTCAAGGGAGCAAGTCGAGGCAGTATTTTGATCGCCGCGCAGGACATGTTTTTCACGCTCACACCGGCCGGGAACGCGCTGGAGCTGATCAATTACAACAAAGAAAGTTTGAACGCGGACTACAAAGTGGAACAACCGCCGACGCTTGTCAGGATCGCCAACCACTCCTTCGTCCGCTTTGACTACGGTTCGCCGGTCGCCGAGTTGCATTGGCACGTCCTGGCAACGCAAATCCGCTGTCACATGGTCCAGTTCGTCTTTACCAGCCGGGACACCAAGCTAGTTGAGAGTCTCATCCAGGAAATGAGCAAAATGACCTTGCCTGCAGAGGCCGGTCCCATTTCGGGGAAGGGCGGTGGTGATGTTCCAGTGTGCATCAAGGATTACGCAGGCGGCGAAAACGTCATGGAGAGAATTGATCCGGTCTCTGGCGAGCGCAGATTCAATCCCGCTCCAGTCCGAATCATCATCGATAAACAAGGTAAGGTAAAGCACATTCATTTTCTCAGCGCCTTTCCCGATCAGGTAAAAGCCATTACCGACGCCCTGTTTCAGTGGCGGTTCAAACCATACTTGCGCGACGGAAAGCCTGTGGAAGTAGAAACCGGCATTCTGTTCGGACGCGCCCCACCGGGCGCACCACCGGCATCGCAAGCCGTAAAGGAATGATCGATCTTCTCCTTTTCGTCGAGGAATTTTGCCCCCGGCGGGCGCTCCCGGTCCTCGCCCTGCTCGCGTGTTGTTCATCCGCATCACTGGGTGCGAACTACATCACCGGCGCGGTCCGCAATCAGAGTCGCGGCGAACCAGCTGCGGGCGATGAGGTGATCCTTGCTCAGCTGGAGACGGGAATGCAGGAGGAGGCGCGCGCGAAGACCGATTCACAGGGGTCGTTTACCCTCAATGTTCAACATCCTGACAAACCGTACTTGGTACGCGTGATTCACCAGGGCGTCAGCTATGATCAGCAAGCTTCCGCCGGTCAGGCTCTCTCTATCCAAGTGTTCGACGCAGCGACCCATGTGCAAGGCATAACCGGCACTATCGAAATCCTCCGCACCGGAACGATTGGAAGCCTGCTTCACGTTTCCGACATGGTTGAGATCAAGAACGAGTCCAGCCCGCCTCTGACACAGGCGGGTGAGCGCACATTCGAAATGTATTTGCCGGCAAATGCCAAGATTGATTCTGTCCTCGCCGCAGGTCCGGAGAAGATGAGCATGACGATTTCTGCGGCGCTCGTGCCCGGCCAGCCCGGACACTACACGGTGAATTTCCCCTTGCGGCCGGGAGCAACCAAGTTCGCGTTCAACTACGACCTGCCCTACGATGGCCATGTCGCGTTTCAAACAAGGCATGCGTATCCGCTGCAGCAGATGGCGGTCATGATTCCGCCGACCATGAAATTCTCGTCGCGCTCACCGGCCTTTAAGATTCTCCCAATCGGCAACAGCGGCTATCAAGTCCAGGCAGCAAATCAATTACAGGAAGGGGAAGGGCCAGGGTTTGAAGTCTCTGGAACCGGAGCGCTTCCGCCGCTCGGAGATCAAGGCAAAAAGCAGGCCCGGTCACAGTCTCAGGCAGTCCCTAATCGAGTCGTATCGGCTCCGCGTCGCGGCGCTTTGCCTTCTCTAGCTAACATCGATACACGCTTGAAGCAGACACAGCCACCTTCGCAATCGCTGGTCTTGGCCGGACTGACTTCTGTCCTTCTTGCTACATGCGTTCTGTTGGTTTGGCGCGCGCGCAAAGCACGCAGCTTCTCCGCCGCACAATCAGTTGCACCACGGCCCCGCCAAGGCAACCGTCCGCAGCCTGATTGGAAACTCTAAGGCAAGAAATGTCACATCTTGAGGCCGGCAGACAATTTGTCTCCAACCTCTCTCTGTGAGAACATGCTTGTGACGAGGATCTAATGAGCGTATCTCTCGGTAAACATGTCACACTGACCAAGCCCGACGATTTCGGGAATCTCCTGCAAGACGAAGGCATCATCTTCACAACTCTCGACAAGGCCGTGAACTGGGCGCGCAAGAGTTCCATTTGGCCGCTCGGCTTTGGTTTGGCCTGCTGTGCCATCGAAATGATGTCCATGGCCGCCGCCCGTTTTGACCTCGCACGCTTCGGCGCGGAAGTTTTCCGCCCATCGCCCCGCCAGGCGGATCTGATGATCGTCGCCGGCCGCCTCTCGCAAAAAATGGCTCCCGTCATCCGCCAACTTTACGATCAAATGCCGGAGCCCAAGTGGGTCATCTCCATGGGTGCCTGCGCCACTTCCGGCGGCGTTTTCAACAATTACGCCATCGTGCAGGGTTGCAATCAGGTCATTCCCGTCGATGTATACGTCCCCGGCTGCCCGCCGCGCCCCGAGGCCGTTCTCTACGCCATCCTTCAGCTCCAGAAGAAGATCGACAATGAGAAGGGTTCCTTCCGGCGCGCCATGAATCTCTCCTGATCGCGGCGCAGAGATTTCACCAATCCCGGCATGCGAGCGAAATTATTCTCGATGAAAACGCGATTCCCCGTGCATCCTGCCGCGCTGGTTCCGATTTTTCTTGCAGCGGCGCTGCTTTCGTTTAGTTGCGGCGGAGGCGCGACGCTTCAGCCTCCTCCGCCGGCGAGCTACAAACTTGTATGGAGCGATGAATTCAGCGGGCCCGGCGGCGCGTCGCCGGATTCATCGAAATGGACGTACGACGTCGGCGGTAACGGATGGGGCAACAACGAACTCGAGTACTAAACCAATCGTGCGCAGAACGCGCAAATCAAGGGCGGCAATCTCGTCATCACCGCGCAGAAAGAAACCTACACTGGCTCCGACGGCGTAACGCGGAATTACACCTCCGCGCGTTTGAAAACCCAGGGGCTTTTCGGTCAGGCCTGTGGCCGCTTCGAAGCACGCATCAAAATACCCGCGGGGCAGGGAATGTGGCCCGCCTTCTGGATGCTCGGCAACGATATCACTTCAAATGGCTGGCCGAAGTGCGGCGAAGTCGACATCATGGAAAATATCGGCAACGAGCCAGGCACCGTTCACGGATCGCTGCATGGCCCGAGCACCATCGGCCGAACGAGCAGCGCCACTGCGCCGTTCAGCCTGCCCGCCGGCCAGAATTTCGCCGATGACTTTCATCTCTACGCGGTCGAATGGGAGCCCAACACAATCCGCTTCTATGTCGATACCGCTCTTTACGCTACATTCAACTCGTCGCAATGGCCCGCCGGCGGCACCTGGGTTTTCGATCACCCCTTCTTCATCATCCTCAACGTCGCCGTGGGCGGCCATTGGCCCGGTCCGCCCGACAGCAGCAGCGTTTTCCCCCAGCAAATGCTCGTCGACTACGTCCGCGTCTACGCCAAGCAATAGCCGCTTGACTTGCGTCTTCAGGGATGAGGACTTTCTATTCGATTTTTTTCTGCGTACTCTGCTTCTCTGCGTTTAAACTCCTTGTGGCAACTCTTGAGAGAGGAGGGAAGCATCGATGCCCCCAACACCCGATTCCGCGCGGCAACTTCTTCGCCACACCGTCGCCGCCGTCGCCTACCGTGCCGGCAAAGCTCTGCGCGGCGCTCCTGATCACTTCGCCAGTTTCCACATCGGAGACAAGACGCGCACGCCCGCGCAAATCCTCGCGCACATGGGCGATTTGTTTGACTGGGGGCTCTCCATTGCGCAAGGCCAGCAGACCTGGCACGACTCCACCCCCTTGCCATGGAACGCCGAAGTCGAACGTTTCTTTGCGGCCATGAAAAAGTTCGACGACCTTCTGGCCTCAGACGAACCGCTTCACGGATCGGCGGAAGGCCTCTTTCAAGCTCCAGTTGCTGACGCCCTCAATCACGTCGGCCAGATCGCCATGCTCCGACGCCTTGCTGGCTCCCCCATCAAGGGCGAAAACTACTTCAAGGCCGACATCGCCGCCGGCCACGTCGGCCTCGAGCAGTCCGCCCCTCGCCGCGAATTCGAGTGATTCCCCCTTTCTTGATCTAGGTCTGCCCGCAAGGGATTCAAAATGATTTATCAACCGATGCACAGCGTGGTATAAATACGGGCAAGAATTTGAAAAGAAAGGGGATAGCTCGAGGAACGGTTGGAACGATTGAACCTTGGAGCATGGAAATGTTCCAAGAAGGGAAGGTACTACACACCCCCGTGAAAATGGAAGGTTATTAGAATGAGGCAGTTGCGCGAAAGGCATTTCGCAAATGATTGAAAAAAACAGTTGGACGACGGGACAATTTGTTACATACGACTCGCGGGCTTGATGAAGTGAGGAAGTACAGAAGCTAGAAGTAAGGCGAACAAACAAAACGACTGCTGGGGAGGCGGAACCGGCGTTGGACGCGAGGATCGTCGCGACCAGGTCCCCGAGGGAATGGTGGGTAGCGAGCAGTGGGTAGCAACTGGCGAAGATGGAGTAGTAGCGGACAAAGGGGGGCGCTCGTTTCTCCGCCGCGCTGAACAACAAAAACAGATAACACCAAGGGGTACTAGCTTTCAATGTTTAATTAGGATGTAATTCGGATAATTGCCGAAGCTGTTGAAAGAAACCGGTTTGTCGATCTGAGAGGCAAAAACTGGACACTGAAAAACCGTGAACGTAGGCCCCCAGTCCCATGGAGAGCCCACCCTCCCCGACCTCGCGGGGTAAACGCCAACCCGTGATGGGGCATCCGAATTCGTGTTAACGTCTTGTTTCCGGCTACCCGCCCTCGCTAACCATGGCCGCTTGCAAGACTGTTTGATCAACGGGCGGAGCAAAGCAGCAATTCCATAATAAGGCTGAAGGAGGCGGAGCATGAGAGCGATTCTAATCTCCGTAGCAATCCTACTTATGTCCGGGTCGATGTTGGCACAACAGAGGAGACAGCCTACCATTGTGCAAAGGACGTTTGTCCCTGACGAGCCGCTGCCGTGCATCGCATTTAACCGCATGGCGGATCGACTGGACGCGGTTTACAAAACCGAAGAAATCAGCAAAAGCGACTATGACGAGGGCATGAAAAAGTACAAGGATGGCAGACAGGTAGAGGGCGTGGATTATTTCATGGGGGAGAAGGACAAATACCAAAGGATTTTTCTACAGTGGGACAAGCGCGCTGAGTTCATTCGTTGGTACGTAGCGGAGGGAGGACGCGGGCAAATGAGCACGGCCGATTCCCAATGCAGCATCGAATTAGGTGAGAAAGAGGAGAGATATTCGGGAATTTACACACTTCGCCGGTTACAAGACGCGATGACTGTTTCGCAGGCGGAGGGGCTGTTGGCGGATGTTGCTTTGGAAGGGCAGAATGTGATGATGAAAGCTCTGTTGGAGAGTGAATCGGCGCGCAGCACAGTCGTAGAGCGCTACAACAAGCTGGTCGAAAACGTGAACTCATACAATAAGGCAGTGAACGATCTTGTTGTTACCGTGAATACCGCCATGAATGAACCGAAGGGCTCCAAGCTAGCGCCAAGGTTGAGTTTCAATTTTGTTCGCTTGCAGCCTATCACCTGCACTCGAAGCCCATTCCCGTTTACGAATTCGACGGCTTACATGGCTAACGTGCGCATAATGGCCAACGCGACCCCAACGATGCAGTGCGAGTAGGCGTTGAAGTGGCCGAGTCCAGGTGAGTCAAGGGTAAGCCCAAAAACTTGATGCGCCCGGGCGGCCCGGCTCCCCAGTGCCGTGCACTCGGAGACGTGCGGGCACCCAAATTTGTCTTAGAGTTTATCGTCCAGGCCACCCGACCTAGACTGCCGGGTGCGATTTCCGGGCTCGGTACTTAAAGCCGGGGAGTGAAGCATGTCACAGACAGTTGTTCTCATGATTGATGTCCCGGATGTTCGCGCCACAGTGGATTGGTACACCTCGATCGGGTTTAGATTGGACCGACAAAATGAAGAGGATGGGGAAATCAACTGGGCGAAGCTGACCTTCGGAAACAGCGAAGTCATGTTCCAATCAGGTGGGAAGGCGAG
>Ga0066681_10001188_pt1 | contig 10175 bp, 7 predicted proteins | sample GraSoiAngelo_130_FD_65629 | JGI IMG/M metagenome (GOLD analysis project Ga0066681, IMG submission 65629) | Grasslands soil microbial communities from the Angelo Coastal Reserve, California, USA - 14_0929_02_20cm | ecosystem: Environmental > Terrestrial > Soil > Grasslands | place: USA...
CGGCGATCACCGCGATGCACGGCCGCGGGATCACCCTGTCCACCGTCGCGATCGCGGCCACGGCACAAGACGTGTCAATGATGCAGGCGATGGCGGGCTGGGGACACGGCCGCGCCTATCAGAGCAACAGCCTGCAGGACGTTCCCCAGATCTTCCTGAAAGAAACGCGCGAGGCCCTCAAGCCCTGGATCGTCGAGGGTCGCATCGCGCCGCAGCTGGGATCGCTCGCGGAGGTGATCCCGGGCGTGCCGCTGGACAGTTTCCCCGCGCTGGCGGGTTATGTGGCGACGACGCCGAGGGCCGCCGCGGACATCGTGCTGAAAAGCCCACAGGGCGATCCGCTGCTCGCGACCTGGCAATACGGGCTGGGGCGGGTGCTGGCGTGGACCAGCGACGCGCAGGGTCGATGGACGGCGGACCTGCTGCAGTGGCCGTCCGCGAATCGATTCTTCGGCGACATCGTCCACGCGAGCCTGCCGCAGCCGGGCGACCCCGCGCTGCAGATCGAAACGCGGGTCCAGGGCGACCACACGCACCTGCTGGTGACCGCGCCATCGACATCGGGCGCCACCGTCACGGTCAACGCCGTCACTCCCGACCTGGCCGGCGCCAGCCTGACGCTCTCGCCTACAGGTCCGGGCCGCTTCGAGGGCGACCTGCCCACCGACCAGGTGGGGAGCTACCTGCTACACGTCAGTGAGTCCGCGGGCGGGATCGTTCGGCACACGACGACGAGCGGGCTGGTCGTTCCCTACTCCCCGGAGTATCGCGAGCTTGGCACCAACGCCGCCACGCTCAAGGCGATCGCGCAGGCCGGCGGCGGGGTGATGCTGTCAGATATCTCGATGGCGTTCCGGGTCCCGGTGCCGGCCGTGCACGCCGCCCGGCCGATCAGTGAGATCCTGCTCGTGCTCGCGATTCTGCTCTTCCCGATCGATGTCGCCCTGCGGCGGCTCATCTTCCGGGTCGAAGACCTGCCGGCCTGGCGCCGAGCCCTGCAACCAGCCCCAGCACCGGCCGTTCCCGCCGAGGCGACGGTGACCCGGCTCCGGGAGCGGGTCGAGGGCGTCCGCGCCGCCCGGGCGGCGCAACCGCGAACACCGAAGAAGCCTCCAGACGACCCAACCGGCGAGCTGCTATCTCGGCGGCGCCGCCGCTGACTCTTAGGCTGCGTTTATGAGCAGACCGTAAACTAGGCGGCGATGTTCCCCGGCGCCGGCTTTATCCAGATTCTGATCAATATCCTGATCCTGCTCCTGATCGTGCGGGCGGTTTTCTCCTGGTTCCCACAGATGCTGTATTCGGAAGCGGGTCGGATCATCGTCCTCGCTACTGAGTGGTACCTGGCGCCGATCCGCCGGGTGATCCCGTCCGCGGGCGGACTCGATCTGTCGTTCCTCGTCGGCATCATCCTTCTCTATGCCTTGCAGGCGTTCATCGGCTCAGCCAACATCCTGGTCGCGCTGCTCGTCATCGTCCGCTCCGCCCTGACCTTCTGCATCATCCTGGTGCTGATCCGGGTCTTTTTCGGCTTCTTTCAGATGGACCCGTGGCATCCGATCACGCAGATGATCATGCAGGTGACCGAGCCCTTTGCTCGGCCCTTTAGGCAGTGGTTCCCACGACGCCCGCGTGAGTTTGATTGGGCGCCGGTCGCCGCGCTGGTCGTCTTGCTGGGCGCCCTGTTCCTGACCTCGATCCTGCCGGTCGGCTAAGAGCTAGCCGAGCCGACGAGCGTGCGCGGCTGCCGGCCGCCATTGGCCTGTCGCTCGGGTGCACGCCGCCTGATGACCTCGAGCCGCCAGACGGGTCGCGCAAACAGGACGTCGATCTCGCGCTGGGCTCGGTCACCGGCGAGCCCGCCGCCCTGCACCCGGAACTTCTCGCCCAGGTCCATGTCGACGACCTGATCGGGGCGTTGCAGGTGCAGCACGACACGGTCCGGGCCGGCGCAGCGGCCGAGGATCTCCTGGAGGGCCGCCATTTGCTCCGCCGTCGCCTCGGCAGGAACGTCAAGATGGACGACCTGGTTGCGCACCCAGCTCTCGTGGCCCACATCGTCGAACGCAAGGATCTCGTCGGCGATGATTTTTGCCACCTCGCCGCGCTCATCGTCCTCGCCGGCGGCGCTGCGCGCGTCGACCTTGCCACGGACGATCACGACATTGTCAGAGAGTAAAAGCGCGCGGCTCTCTTCGAACAGCCTGGTGAATACGATGACTTCGATCGTCGCCGTCAGGTCTTCGAGCTGGACGAAGGCCATCGGCTTGCCGGTTTTCGTCACGATCGGCCGTACCGCCTTGATGACGCCACCGATGCGCACCTCGTAATCCTCCATCTCGGGCGTGACCTGGTTGACGTAGGTGTCGACCTTGGCGTGAAGCTCCTGCTCGATGCGGCGTAATGGATGGTCAGACAGATACAGGCCGAGCAGTTCCTTCTCGCCTCTGAGCCGTTCGTCGTCGGGCATCGGCGGCATGCCGGAGACCAGGCCGGCCGCCGGATCGTCCATCTCGTCCGCCTCGGGCAGCATGCCGAACAGATTCGTCTGGCCGCTCTCCCGCTCACTGATGATCTGCGCCGCCCGGTCGCTCACCCGGTCGATGCTCGCCAGCAGGCGGCCGCGCTCGCCCAGGCTGTCGGTCGCGCCGGATCGGATCAGGCTCTCGAGCACTCGCTTGTTCATTTCGCGCGGATCGGCGCGAACACAGAGATCGAGCACGGACTTGAACGGTCCGTTCCTCCGACGCTCGTTGAGTAACAACTCGATCGCATGCGTACCGACGTTCTTGATCACGGCGAGCCCGTAACGAATCTTGCCCTCCTGGACGGAAAAGCCGGCCTCGGAGCTGTTGACGTCGGGCGGCAGGACTTCGATGTCGCGGGCATGGCAATCGAGCACGGCGGCCGCGACCTTGTCGTAGTTGCCGGCTTCGTTGTTGAGCAGCGCCGCCAGGTACTCCAGCGGGTAGTTCGCCTTCAGGTACGCCGTCTGGTACGAGATCACGGCGTAGGCGGCGCTGTGCGCCTTTGGGAATCCATAACCCGCGAAGTACGCCATCAGGTCGAAGATCTCCGTGGCCTTCGACTCACTAACTCCCCGGTTGGTCGCGCCCTCGATGAACTTGGCGCGCATCTTCGCCATTTCTTCTTTCTTCTTCTTGCCCATCGCCCCGCGCAGCACGTCGGCCTCGCCGAGACTGAACCCGGCAAGCTGCCGGGCGATGTTCATCACCTGCTCCTGGTAGACGATGACGCCGTAGGTCTCTTTGAGAATCGGCTCGAGCTGGGGGAGCAGGTAGGCGATTTCCACCTCGCCGTGCTTGCGCTTCACGTACTGGTCAACCAGACCACCCTCAAGCGGTCCGGGCCGGAAGAGCGCGTTCGCGGCGGTGATGTCATCGAAGGTGGTCGGTTGCATGTCCTGCAGCAGACGGCGCAGCCCGGCCGACTCGAGCTGAAACACGCCGTTCGTATCGCCCGCCTGCAGCAACCGAAAGGTCGCGGCATCGTCCCAGGGAATGGCGGCGAGGTCGAGTTTGAGCCCGCGGGTGAGACCGAGATTCTTGAGCGTGTCCTCGATGATCGAGAGGTTGCGCAGTCCGAGAAAGTCCATTTTTAATAACCCGATCTTCTGGACGGCGTTCATCTCGTACTGCGTCATCACCGCGCGTTTCTCCTGGCCGTTGCGCTCGCCGCGCGTGATACTGGCCTGGAGCGGCACGTATTGCTGCAGCGGCTCCGGCGTGATCACGATCCCGGCGGCATGCGTCGAGGCATGTCGGACCAACCCTTCGAGCTTTCGCGCGTTTTTCAACAAGCGCTCGTAGAGCGGGTCCTTCTCGGCCTGGGCCAACTCCGGAACCATCTGGATTGCCTTGTCGAGCGTCATGTTGAGCGTGGGCGGCACCAGCTTGGCAAGGTGGTCGACCTCGCGGAGCGGGACGTCAAGGGCGCGACCCACGTCACGAATGACCGCGCGTGCCTTCATCGTGCCGAAGGTGATGATCTGCGCGACGTGATCCTGCCCATACTTCTGCCCGACGTACTCGATGACGCGGTCGCGATTCCGATCGTCGAAGTCGACGTCGATATCGGGCATCGAGATCCGCTCCCGGTTGAGGAAACGCTCAAAGATCAGGCCGTGCTTCAACGGATCGAGCGTCGTGATGCCGAGCGCGTAGCATACGATGCTGCCGGCAGCCGAGCCTCGTCCTGGCCCGACCGCGACACCGTTGGCCCTGGCATAAGCGATGAAGTCGCTGACGATCAGGAAGTAGGGCGCATAACCCATGTCCTGAATCACGGACAACTCGGTCTCGAAGCGATCGCGCACGACCTGGCCCATCTCCGGATAGCGCTTCTTCAACCCTTCTTCGGCCAGCCGCCGCAGATAGGCCTCGCCATTCTCGCCCAGGGGAACCTCGAAGCGAGGCAAGAGCGGCTTTGTGTCGAGCTCCAAATGGCAGCGCTCGGCAATCTTGACGGTGTTGGCGACGGCCTCGGGGAAATCGCGGAAGCGTTCGGCCATTTCCGCGGGGGTCTTGAGATAGAACTCGTCGTTGTGGAAGCGCATGCGCTTCTGATCGGAAACGACGGTGCCAGTCTGCAGGCAAAGCAGAATGTCGTGCGCCTCGGCGTCGTCCCGTCGTGTGTAGTGCGAATCATTGGTCGCGACCATCGGGATCCCGGTGCGCTGGGACAGCCGGGCCAGCCCTTCGTTCACGCGGGTCTGCTCCTCCATGCCGTGATCCTGGATCTCGAGGAAGTAGTCCTCACCGAACATCCGCTGGTACTCGCGGGCGGCCTGCTCCGCCCCCGACTCGTCACGCTCGAGCAGGCGGCTGGCCACCTCGCCGCCGAGGCAGCTCGAGAGCGCGATCAGTCCCTCGGTGTGCTCGGCCAGCAGGGCCTTGTCGATTCGCGGCTTGTAGTAGTACCCCTCGAGGTGCGCCAGGCTGGAAAGCTTGATGAGGTTGCGATAGCCGGCCAGATTTTTGACCAGCAGGATCAGGTGATAGGGGTCACGATCGGCTCGGCCTTCCTTCTGGTGGCGCGAGCGCGTCGCGACGTAAGCCTCCTGGCCGATAACCGGGTTGATGCCGGCCGCCTTCGACTGGAGATAGAGATCGACGGCGCCGTAGAGGACGCCGTGGTCGGTGAGCGCGATCGCGGGCATGCCCGTTTCAACGGCATGACGGACCATCTCGGAGATCCGGCTCGCGCCGTCGAGCAAGCTGTATTCGGAATGGGTATGAAGGTGGACGAAGCTCATGCGTTGCGTTCGAGCTTGACGACCGCCTCGATGTGGAAGGTCTGGGGGAACATGTCGACGAAAGCCACCTCCACAAGGGTATAGCGTCCGGCGGCACAAAAACGACCGACATCTCGCGCCAGGGTCGCTGGGTCACACGAGATATAGACAATGCGTTCGGCGCGTAAGTTCGCCATCGCCTCGACGGCCGTCTCGGCACAGCCGGCACGTGGTGGATCGAGCACCAGGACGTCAATTGGCCCTTCGAGCTGGCCGAGGGTGTCCTTGACCCGTCCGCGGCGGTACTGGACATTGCCGCAGCCGTTGAGCTGCATGTTCAGCTCGCCAAGCCGGACCGCGTAGGGGCTTTCTTCCACGGCGATGACATCGGCGGCGTACTCCGCCAGCCTTGCGGTGAGCATGCCGATCCCGGCATACGCGTCGACGGCCCGGTCGCCGCCGCGGAGCCGGGCAAACGCGACGGCGCGCTGATACAGGACGTCGCGCTGCCTGGCATTCACCTGGACAAACGCCTCCGGGCGCACGCGGAAATGACGGCCGGCATCGTCGATGCCGATGGAATCGTCATTGAGATTTAACTCTGGGATCCAGCCGGCGGCGCGGGCACCGAATCCGGGATCGGCCGACCCGGGTGGATAGGGCGCCCAGAGCAGGTCACTCGTGCCGGGCGCCCAGGTGAACTGCAGCGCCGTGACGCGGGCGGCCACCGGATCCTCCGCGGCGCGCGCGAACGCCGGAAGCGCCCGCTCGATCGCCTCGGCGTGGATCAGGCAGGCATCGATGGGCAAGGTCTGGTAGGTGTGCTTGCGGTAGAAGCCAAGGCTCACGGCCCCGCCACGATGCAGCACGTGGAATTCACCGCGAATCCGGTAGCGCCATGGATCGTCCATCCCCAGGACGTCGATTCGATCGATCGGAAATTCCAGGTGGGCACGCTCGAGCTGGCGATGCAGCACCTGCCGTTTCTGCGCGAGCTGCTCCGGATAGGCGAGGTACTGCAGCTGACAGCCCCCGCAGCCAGCCTTGAAGTAGGGGCAAGGCGGCTCGATGCGCGCGGCCGCGGGGTCCAGCACCGCGGTGGCCTGGGCGCGCCAGAAATCTTTGCGTCGATGGGTCACTTCGGCTTCGACGGTCTCGCCGGGAATCGCTCCTTCGACGAAGACGACGCGGCCGTCGACGCGCGCCACCGCCGCCCCGCCATGGGCGAGCTCGCCGACGGTCAGTTGCATTATGAAATCTTCTCTCGGAGCGACGCTTCGAGCCGCTGCGGGTTGGCCCGGCCTCTCGAGATCTTCATCCCCTGGCCGATGAGAAATTTCAAGGCTCGTTCCTTTCCCGCCTTGAAGTCGGCAACGGACTGGGCGTTTTCGGCGATGACCTGGTCGGCGATGGCCTCCAACTCGGCGTCGCCACTGATCTGGCTGGACCCCTTGAGCGCCGTTAGCGCCGGCCCTGGATCTACCTCGCGGTACATGACTTCGAACGTCTCCTTCGCCATCTTGCCGCTGATGATCCCGGAGTCGATCAGCTGAATGAGTTGCTGCAGGTGGGTCGGTTTGACCGACGATTGCTCGATGTCTTTCCGGTCGACGTTGAGCAGCCGGCTGAAGTCGCCGAGGATCCAATTCGCGGCCGCCTTGGCCGGCGCACCCAGCCCGACGGTCTCCTCGAAAAAGCCAGCCATGGGCTTGGACGACGTCAGCAGCGAGGCATCGTACGGCGTGAGGCCGTACGCGGTGATGAACCGCTGCCGGCGCGCGGCCGGCAGTTCCGGCAGGCCGGCGCGGATCTCAGCCACCCACTCTCGGCTGACTTCGAGCGGGGGCAGGTCCGGCTCCGGAAAGTATCGATAGTCTTCGGCGAACTCCTTGGTGCGCTGCGAGACCGTCAGCCCACGGGCATCGTTCCAGCCGCGCGTCTCCTGGACGAGCCGGCCGCCACTGTCGAGGACCTCGGATTGCCGCCCGATCTCGTACTCGATCGCGCGGTGAATCGCCCGAAACGAGTTCATGTTCTTGATCTCGACCTTGGTGCCGAGCTCGGTCCGGCCGGCCGGCCGCAGTGACACGTTGGCATCGCAGCGAAGCTGACCCGATTCCATGTCGCCGTTGTTGATGCCGAGATACTGCAGGATCGCACGCAGCTCCACGACGTATTGCCGTGCTTCGTCGGCGCTGCGCAGATCGGGCTCCGACACGATCTCCATCAGCGGAACGCCGGCGCGATTGAAGTCGACGAGCGAAGACTGTGCCTCCTCGATTGCCCCGGCATGGAGGAGTTTCCCCGTGTCTTCCTCGAGATGGACCCGGGTGATGCCGCAACGGCGCGCCTCGCCCTTCACGTCGAATTCGAGGTGACCGTTGCGACTGAATGGCAGGTCATATTGCGAGATCTGGTAGCCCTTGGGCAGGTCGGGATAGAAGTAATTCTTGCGGTCGAACTTGGAGAATTCCGGAATCTCGCAGTTCAAGGCGAGCGCGGTCCGGATCGTGCCCTCGACCGCGCGCCGGTTGATCACGGGCAGCGAACCCGGCAGGCCGAGGCACACGGGGCAGGTGTTCGAGTTTGGGGGGGCCGTCAGGTAATCCGTCGAGCACGAGCAGAACATCTTGCTCTGCGTCAGCACCTGGGCGTGGACCTCGAGGCCGACCACGACTTCGTAGCGTGTCGCGACGGCGCTCACGCCGCCGCCCGCATGAGCGGCGACTGCAGCTTGCGGAAGTCGGCGGCAGTCTCGAAGGCATAGGCAACCTGCAGCGCGATTTCCTCGCGAAAACCGGGAGCGATCACCTGCAGGCCGATCGGCAGGCCATCAGCGAGGCCGCACGGCACCGAGATGCCGCAGACATTGCCGAGGTTCGCCGGAATGGTGATGATGTCGTTCAGGTACATCGCGACCGGGTCCTGCGTTTTTGCGCCGAGTGGGAAGGCCACGGTTGGGGAGGTGGCCCCCAGCAGCGCGTCGACCTTTTCGAAGGCGCGTTTGAAGTCATCGATGATCAGGGTGCGGACCTTCTGGGCCTGCAGGTAGTAGGCGTCGTAGTAGCCCGAGCTCAATGCATAGGTCCCGAGCACGATCCGGCGCTTCACCTCCGCGCCGAATCCCTGCTGACGCGTCAGCATGTATTGCTCGATCAGGTTTTTCGCGCCCTCGGCCTGGTGGCCGTACCGGACTCCGTCGTAGCGCGCGAGATTCGAGCTCGCCTCGGCCGGCGCGATGATGTAGTACGCGGGCAGGGCGACGTCGCTGTGCGGCAGGCTGACTTCTTCGATCGAGGCGCCCTGTTGCTCGAGGAGCCGAATGGCATCACGGACCGCCTGCTCGACGGCGGGCTCCATTCCGGCCACGAAGTATTCCTTCGGGACCCCCAGCCGCATACCCTTGACTCCGTCACTAAGCGTCGACAGATACTCGGGCACCGGATGCTTCGAACTGGTCGAGTCGCGTGGGTCGTGGCCCGCGATCGCCTGCAGGAGGATCGCGCTGTCGGCCACATCCCTCGTCATCGGGCCGATCTGGTCGAGCGACGACGCGAACGCGATGAGGCCGTAGCGGCTGACGCGCCCGTAAGTGGGCTTGAAACCGACGATGCCCGTCAGCGCCGCCGGCTGGCGGATCGAGCCACCCGTATCGCTGCCGAGCGCCCCGATGGCCTCCCCTGATGCCACCGCCGCCGCCGACCCGCCGCTCGAGCCGCCCGGGACGCGGTCGAGCGCCCACGGATTGTGCACCGGCCAGTAGCCCGAGTTCTCGTTCGAAGATCCCATGGCGAACTCGTCGCAGTTGGTCTTGCCCAGGAACACGGCGCCCTCCGCTTCGAGCCGCTCGACCACGGTCGCGCTGTAGGGCGGCGAAAAGCCCTTGAGGATCTTCGATCCGGCCGTCGAGACGACGTCGCGAACACAGAGGACGTCTTTCAGGGCAATCGGGATCCCGGTCAGCGGCCGGACGTCGCGTTTGGCGCGCAGGCGTTCGTCGGCCGCCTTCGCCTGGCGAAGCGCCAGCTCGCGCGTGACGACCAGGTACGCCTTCGTCTGCTCGCCGACCGCCGCGATCTGCCCGAGCACCGCCTCGGTCAGCTCGACCGATGAGATCTCACGGTCGACCAGCATCTGGTGCAGCTCGCGTATCGTTTTCTGAAAGAGGCTCATTCCTGGATCGCCTTCACTTTGAAATAGGAGTCCTCGCGGCTCGGCGCGTTCTTGAGTGCCGCTTCGGCCGGCAGCGAGGGCTGCCGCTCGTCCTCGCGCATGACATTGCGCTCCTCGAGGGGATGCGCGGTGGCCGGCACCTTCGAGGTATCGGCCCGTTTCAGGGCGTCGATCGCCGTCAGGATGTGGCGGAGCTGATCCCGGTAGCGGACGACCTCTTCCGGTGTGATTCCCAGTCGCGCCAGGCGGGCGACGTGCTCGACCTCGCGGGAGGAAAGCTCGGACTCGGGCTCGGGCAAGACCTATAGATTAGCGCGGCAGCTGCCCGGTAACCTGCAGCAGCAAGCCGAGCACCAGAAAGCCCCCGACGAACAGCGGAGCGAGTATGGCTTTGCGCCAGAACGGGACTGACCCGGCCTGCCGCTTCGCCGACCAACCGGTGGCCAGCCCGACGCCCACGCCATACGCGCCAAACAGCCCGCCGTAGAAGCTTCGGTGAGTCAGCAGCGAAAGCACCGCCGACAGGATTACGAAGAAGGCGAACCCCATGGCCGCGATCCGCCAGGGGTGACGTGTCGCATACGCGTTCAGCCGCTGAGTCAGCCCAAGCACCGGCTTGCTCCTGAATTGAGCCTACCGCAAATCAGGCGCTCAACGCGCCGTTCACGCCGGCGCGGTTTCGAAGCCACGGTCCGAGCAGTCCGGCCGCGGCCGGCCGGCTGATGTGGAAGCCCTGGATGAAGTCGCA
>Ga0066681_10001212_pt1 | contig 10118 bp, 8 predicted proteins | sample GraSoiAngelo_130_FD_65629 | JGI IMG/M metagenome (GOLD analysis project Ga0066681, IMG submission 65629) | Grasslands soil microbial communities from the Angelo Coastal Reserve, California, USA - 14_0929_02_20cm | ecosystem: Environmental > Terrestrial > Soil > Grasslands | place: USA...
TAGAATGGCTCGTGCGGAAAATCGGAAAGAATCTCCACATGCCGCCTGCGACCTGGCTCGTGTCTCGCAAATTGACTCAAGCGGCAGGACCCTGGGACACGCGGTTGTCGTTGGATGACGATGGAGAATATTTTTGTCGAGTCATCCTGGCGAGCGACGGCATCCGGTTTGTGCCGGATGTTAAGGTATTCTATCGCAGGTCAGGTTTCAATAGTTTGAGTAGCAGAGATCAATCGCAGAAAAAATTAGAGTCGCAGTTCCTTTCGTTGCAATTACACATCGGTTATGTTCGCTCATTAGAAGATAGTGAGCGAGTGCGAGCAGCCTGTCTCAATTACTTGCAGAGCCGATTTCTTCGGTTCTACCCAGAGCGGGTTACCTTTGTTAACGAGTTGCAAGAGCTGGCTTCAGGCCTCGGTGGGCGATTACAGACTCCGCGATTACCCTGGCACTACTCCTGCATGCAAAAAGTCTTCGGCTGGACGGTGACGAAGCGGACCGGACAGTATTACAACCGGTTGAAATCGTCCGTTTTCAGATCTTGGGATAAAGCCCTCTTTCGTTTGGAAGATCAGAACCTGGAAACTTCGGCTGGAAATTATAGGTCGAAGTCCACGGTTTGATGAGGGAGCCGACCGGTGGAGGGCTTCTTTTTGCGGCATCCGCCGATCTAGGTCTGTGACCTGCTTCATGTTAGGAAATTGAAAAAGGGACCGATGAAACAATACGATTATGAAAAATAACGATAAGAGTAACTACAAGTATGTCTTCGTCTGCGGCCTCCAGCGAAGCGGAACCAGCATGCTCGGCCGTAATATTGCAAGGCTGGAAAACTGTACCGGCTTCAAGAATACGGGCGTCCTGCAGGATGAGGGGCAATATCTCCAGGATGTTTACCCGGACGACGGTGAGTACGGAGGTACTGGCAGGTTTGGATTTGATCTACGGGCTCACCTGACAGAGACGTCGTCTTTATTGACGCCGGAGAACGTCGCCAAACTCCGCGCGAGTTGGCATGGTTATTGGGACAACGGCAAAACCATCTGCGTCGAGAAAACTCCAAGCAACCTTATCAAAACGCGGTTTCTGCAAGCGGCATTCCCCAACAGCTACTTCATTGTCGTTAAACGCCATCCCGTCGCGGTAAGTATGGCGACCCAGAGGTGGAAGGTGAGCGTCACGGCAATCCACAGACTATTTGAACATTGGCTCCATTGCTATGGGATCTTGGAAGACGACAAGAAACATTTGAAATGTGTGTATGACCTCAGGTACGAGGATTACATCCAAAATCCGGACAAGTATCACCAGGAGATCGCTCGCTTTATTGGGACGCGCGTTCCCGACGCGCCCAAGGAAGATAAATTCCGGCATGTGACGCAGTGGCCGCCGACCGATTTACGTGTTCCGGAGCGCGCAATGGAAGAAGCTAGTCAGGCCTATAACAAGAAATACTTTGATCGCTGGTCAAACCTTCTGAATAATTCCATTTTCAGGAGTTATTATCGGTATATTGCCATGAAGTATGAGCCTCGGGTCGCCAAGTACGGCTACTCGCTCACGAAAGATGTCGGTGTTAGCGAGGCAGAAAGTGGCAATGTTTCCAATGCCGTTGGCACCTTGTGTTGTCTGGGGGCAGACGCTGGCGCCTTCCTGCGGCGGCTTTCGGTCCGCATTAAGTTATACTCTAGAATTGCTCTGAAGGCCGTATTACCGGAATTTGTCATCGAAAGAATCAGACAGGCGAGGGAGAGACAGTCTTTAAGTAATGATCGAGCAGAAGTTAGAGGATAGAGGACACAGACGACAGAGGACACAGACGACAGAGGACACAGAGGACAGAGGACAGAGGACAGAAGACAGAGGACAGTGGGGAGAGTACGGAACCTCGCGCATTTACCGATAAGCCAATGCCGCCGACAATCGTGCAAGGTCGTCAGGTGCGTTCTTATGATAAGGCATCGCAAAAATTCTGGGGGATCGTTACGCGTAAGGAGCGCTGGGGTTTGTCATGGCGCGGTTGGCTGCTAGTCATGTCGACCGGGCTGGCGGTCGCTTATTTCGCGTTTTTGAATGTTTGCCCTTTTCTTACAACGACGCAGCGAGTAGATACGAACGTGCTTGTTGTTGAAGGATGGGTACACAAGTACGCGATCCGTTCGGCCATAGAGGAATACAAATCCGGTTCCTATCAACGCGTCTTTACAACTGGCGGTCCGGTGGTCGGAAATGGAGGTTACATCAATGATTACAACACCGCCGCCAGCGTGGGCGCCGAACTGCTAAAGAACTTCGGACTTCCGAGTGAATCGTTGCAGATGGTCCCTTCGCGCGTGATGGATCGGGAGAGAACTTACGGTTCGGCCGTGGCGTTGCGAAACTGGTTTCGTGATCACAATATGTCGGTCCGCAGTTTCAATGTTCTGACTCAAGACTTTCACGCTCGCCGGACGCGTCTCCTTTATCAGAAAGCGTTTGGCAAAGAGATCAGGATCGGTATCATCGCCGTCCCCAGTCCGGATTATGATTCGACACATTGGTGGCGTTACAGCGATGGTGTCCGAGAGGTCGTAGCGGAGAGCGTTGCCTACATCTATGCCAGGTTCTTCTTCCTGCCCTCGCAAGCTCATTGATGAGGCGATGAACTAAGCTCTTAGTGACCGCAGGGCACGCTTGCACCATAGCAGCTACAGGGATTCGGTCGAGTATCGAAACAACAAAAATTAACCTTGCGGCGCGCTGGTTTTCTCATTAGATTAGTATAAGCAAAAGCTGAGGTCTATCGATGCGTTATAGGGGATTAAGTTCACGCGGTTCGGTGAAAGCCTCAGCCCTTTTTGCCGGAATTATCGCAGCTCTAAGTCTGGGAGCGATTGGATCTGCACGAGCGACGACCATCGATCTTGACCTCGGGACTCCCCCTCATGTCACTTTCAAGGTTACCAACTCTTTTGATGCAATGAACGGGACAGCCTTGCAGGGGCAAACTCTCTCGCTCGATTTCACATTTTCCCACGGGGAATTTGTCCGGCTATTTACCGTTACGAGTAGTCCATTTGTGGCCCTTCTCAAACTGCAAACAAATAGCCCCGGTATGGTCGATTTCTTGAGCGGAACTGGGTTTTTGGTCGATCAGCAGGGTAACCCGCTGCAGCCACCTCAGCAGTTGGGAAGCGCCGCGGGGAATAATGGCTTGCTGGCCGCCGGTCTCTTTCCTCTTTTGCCTGGGGACTTGTCACGCCCTCTCGATTTCTTTGGAATTCATTTCGATCTCACGCTTCCGGTGAGTCCCTCTCTCTCCATCACCGGCGAAGAGTTTCTGTTCAAGTCCAATGGCAATGCGCCATTCGGTGTCGGTCCCGGTGTCCCGAGCGACATTGTTCCGGATGGCGGTAGGACAGCGGTTCTTCTCTCAATCACACTCGCTGGCTTGATTTCGATGAGGGCGTGGGTCACGTCCACTAGATAAGCCCGTTCGATTCCGCAGACAGCCTTCAGATCGAGTCTGTCTAGAGCTAGTCAGGCCGTTCCCTGAGCTGCATTTATCGTTGTTCACTTCATGACTGCGTCTAGGCAATCAGGTGTAGATCTGAGGAATAATAGAATTGCGACGGTTGAGAGCGGACCATCGGTCTATCGGGACAGCCCGTATTTCGAGACCGACCATCTACTTGATAATCTGCAGGGACGGACTTTTCGCGGCGGCTTCGTCACGCTGATCAGCCAGGCCGTAAAGGTGCTTCTACAAGTGCTGTCGGCAGCCGTTCTCGGCCGGCTTCTCCTACCCCGAGACTTCGGTTTGCTCGCGATGGTAATGTCGGTGACTGCTTTTATTGGCATGTTCAAGGATCTTGGGCTCTCCAATGCCACCGTCCAACGACCTAAGATCACGCATGGGCAGGTCTCAGGTTTGTTCTGGATTAATTGTGCATTAAGCCTTGGAGTTGCGCTGGTCGTTGCGATGCTAGCGCCGTTCATCGCCTGGTTCTATCACGAGCCTAAATTGCTCGCGATTACTCTGGTGCTGTCTGGCAATTTCATTTTCAGCGGCTTGACCGTGCAGCATCAGGCACTGTTACGGCGGCAAATGCAGTTCAAGACAACTGCTGTCATTGATGTGGTGTCAATGGTTTGTGGTGTCGCTACGGCTATAGTTATGGCTGGGTTGCATTTCGGCTATTGGTCGCTGGTGGGGGCACAGTTCGGAACAAGCATCACTAATTGCGCTCTCGTATGGTCGAGCTGCAAATGGAGGCCGGGCGCATTTCAGAGACGGGTTGGACTTCGTCCGATGCTTAGCTTTGGGGGCCATATAACCGGTTTTACCGTTCTAAACTATTTTACCCGTAACTTTGACAATATTTTGATTGGCCGAGTCTTGGGGTCCGCTCCACTAGGAATTTATTCAAGGGCTTACGCATTGCTCATGTTACCAGGGCAAGTCAACCAACCGCTGGCGACGGTTTTACTTCCGGGCCTGAGTCGTTTGCAGAATAATCCGGCGGAATACCGCAAGCTCTTCCTGCGGGCGGTAGGAGCTATATCCTTGGTGACTGTTCCGATTGTGACTTTCGCATTTTTCTTCGCTTATGACGTTATTCTGGTTTTATTGGGCCCCCGTTGGATGGCAGTTGCGCGTATCTTTCAACTCCTGGCACCGGCGGCGGCGGTTGGCGCGATGGTTTTCGCTCCGAACTGGCTCTCCCAATCACTGGGACGCCCTGAGCAGCAGTTTCGTTACGCATTGATCTCGGCACCGGTTTGCATTGCTGGGTTTCTCATTGGAATCAGATGGGGCGTGGAAGGTGTTGCTACCAGCTTCAGCATCACCTTTGTTGGATTGCTTTGGGCTTATGTTTGGTACGCGACGAGAAACAGCCCAATCCGTTTTTCCAATGTAGTTGTAAGTTTCTTGTCTGCCTTTTTTCCGGCGTGCTTTGCCGGCGTGATTACCTGGGCTCTGCGTCGGATAATGTTGTCGGAGATGAGCGCTTTAACGGTGTTGCTTGTGTGTGGTCCGGTATTCACGGTCATATGTTTTTCGATAGCGATGTTATCGAAAAACAGCAGGTCGCTGATTTTTGAGGGAACGAAAGCGTTGTCCACGCTAAGATCGCAACGCGGCAGATAGGATCAAATGGATGTGTTAGCATGTTGGTTAGGAACGACCGACAATTTGTGGACCGAGGTTCCGAGATTTCTGAACTGAAGTGGAGGTGCTATCGATGATTGTGTTTTCTGTGCTCACTTCAGGCGTAATTCGGTATCCACGAACAAGTGAGTGCTGTTAATGAATCAAAAACAAGCGATCGCCCTAATTGATTCTTCACTGCGCGTGAGCGCCGAATTGAGCGTTACAGTTGCGCGTGAGAGCAGCGGCGTGATTTTTGAAGCGGCTCTTTTGATTACGAGGTGTCTGAGGAATGGAGGCAAAGTGCTCTTCTTCGGTAACGGTGGGAGCGCTGCCGATGCTCAGCATTTAGCAGCAGAGCTTGTCGGCCGGTTCGTTCGGGAGCGCGCAGGATTGCCAGCAATCGCATTAACGACCGATTCGTCCATTCTTACTGCAGTAGGAAACGATTACGGATTTGAGCAAGTCTTCGCCAGGCAGATACAGGCGCTGGGCCGGGCGGGCGACGTTGCCGTCGCCCTTAGTACAAGCGGCAATTCAGCTAATGTATTAGAAGGTGTAAAGGAAGCCAGGAAACGCAAACTAAAGACGATCGGGTTGACCGGAAAGGATGGTGGCGCGCTCGCCCAGCGGGCAGATGTGGCCGTAACGATCCCTTCGACGAGCACGGCCAGAATTCAGGAATGCCATATTGCGATCGGACATCTCTTTTGCGAATTAGTGGATGCGGATTTTAGTGAGAGCAAATCGTGCTGAGTGTAACTGGGCCGATTAGCTGAGAAACAACGAACAATCTTTGCGCCGCTTGATGGAGCAAGGTGTTGTCGGGACCAAAACGTTGCCCAAGGTTCGCTCCAGACCTTCTCATGACTGGTCCACAACTCATTCACGGCTATTGGTGTGACGACGAAAAAACCAGGCGAGCATTTGTGTCTGTAACTGGTCGAACTGGTAATTATTACCGAACTGGGGATCGCGTTCGTCGTCGCGGTCCTGATAAACCTTTGATCTACGTGGGGCGTCTCGATCATCCTTGAAGCGGAAAAGTTCGAAACGGAACTGCTCATGAAACGACTGAAAACAAAATACCTTACCATATGGTACCGCGAAGAATTCGGACTTTGCCTAGACTCCCTTTAAACCCGAACGGGAAGTACGACCGCAAGGGGCTTGCAAGTTACCCTTGGCACAACTGGTCGGTGATAAACTATCTTTTGGGCGGGTGGGACTGGAGGTTGTTGGAATGGCGCGTCAACTGGAATGACGAGACCGAGCCGAGGCGAGATAGCTTTTCTGTTTTCATGGAAAATGACAATCTGTTTTTTCCAAACCGAAATCATGATTGATTTCGATTGACAGTATGACATCAATTTTCTTAAATCTATGTTTTTAAGCAATGTCTGAAAAATGTATTCGTGGCTGGGACGAATCCATTAGTGGGTCAAAAACCATGTGGAAGCGCGAGTTGTCGTTTCGTCGGCGGCGAGTCGAGGACCGATCGAAACGCACTTCAATCTATCACTCGACAGGTCTGCTCGGCCGTTGCTGTTTAGTCGGTGCATTCCTCTCAATAGTATCGTCTGTTTCGGTCGCGCAGGATAACAGCGCAGTTGGTCAATGGTCCCCTGTTATGACCTGGCCATACAAAGCCATCCATGCACATCTGCGGCCGACGGCCAACGTCCTGTTCTGGCCCAAAGCAGATCAGGCTCAGCTTTGGAACCCCGCCACTAACTCGATCACCGCTGCTGCCACGGCGGGCGCAAACATCTTCTGTTCCGGGCACTCGTTTCTGCCCGACGGCCGTCTTCTGGTTGGCGGTGGACACGTCGTTAATTACGTAGGTCTCCCGAATGCGTACATCTATGATCCTCTCGCGAATGCTTGGACGCGGTTACCAGATATGAACAATGGGCGTTGGTACCCGACTAATACAACCCTGCCGAATGGGGACGTGCTCGTGATCGCCGGCCAGGTTGATACCACCCAGGGAATGAATCCTGAGCCTCAGGTTTGGCAATCTGCGACAGGTAACTGGCGGGACTTGAGCTCTGCGCAACTGATTTTGCCTTACTATCCTTTCATGTACGTTGCACCTAACGGAAAGGTGTTTATGGCAGGCCCAAATAGCGCCACCCGTTATTTGGACGTTTCTAGTACTGGAGCGTGGACCACCGTAGCGAACAATCTTTACGGTAACCGCCATTGGGCCTCCTCCGCGATGTACGATGATGGCAAGATAATTGTAATGGGGGGAGCCACGTGCGGCTTCTACAGTACTTGCACGACCTTGCCAACGGCAACAGCTGAAATCATTAACCTAAACACCGCGCAGCCAGCCTGGACGTATACTGGGTCAATGGCGCTGGGCCGACGGCTTCACAATGCCACATTGCTGGCTGATGGAAAAGTGCTCGTCACTGGGGGTACTCAGGGAACGGAGGGTCCGAACACAAACTCGACCAATCCGGCATATGCAGCGGAGCTGTGGGATCCGGCGACAGGCACATGGTCAACTATGGCCAGTCAAGCCGTCTTTCGGGGATATCATTCGGTGGCATTACTGCTGCCCGATGGTCGGGTACTGTCGGCCGGCGGTGAGACTGTGGCGGCCTCGGCAGAAATCTATTCGCCTCCGTACTTGTTTTGGGGACCGCGCCCGACTATTTCGTCAGCACCGAATTTCGTCAACTATGGTGACTCATTTTTTGTCGCTACTCCGGATGCAAACGACATTACGAATGTAAATTTGATTGCGCTCTCCTCGGTTACCCATGGCTTTAATATGAACCAACGCATCAGCCGGCCCTCATTCTCCCCGACCGCGGGCGGACTCAACGCAATGGCGCCCGCGAATCCAAACAATGCTCCTCCGGGCTACTACATGCTCTTCATTCTTAACGGCAGCGGAGTGCCCTCAATAGCAAAGATTATTCAGATTGGCAGTGCTGCTGGACCGTCGCCTACGCCGAGTCCGAGTTCGACGCCAACACCAACGCCAACACCAACACCAACGCCAACAGCCACTCCTGTAGCGCCAAGTAATCTCACCGGCACTGCTGTGTCTGCGTCCAGTATTAACTTATCGTGGACAGATAATTCGGGTGATGAAACAGGTTTTACGATCCAGCGCTCTACAGATGGGACGTCGTTTGGCGACGTTGCCACCGTCGGAGCAAACGTTACCACCTTTTCCGATACTGGGCTTGTAACATCTACGACCTATTCCTACAGGGTATCGGCATTCAACTCAGGAGGCAGCTCTGCCTATTCGAACATCGCAACTATTGCTCTGATTGTCCCAGCGGCGCCTTCGAATCTGGCGGCGAAGGTCGAAAAGAATGGGCAGGTCACACTTAGTTGGAAGGATAATGCTAACAACGAGACTGGCTTCCAAGCTGAACGATCGACTGACGGTAGCGTTTTCACGGTCTTAGCGACTACCGCAGCGAACACAACGAAGTACAAGGATACCAAGGCGCAGAAGGGACAGACCTACTACTACCGCGTAGCTGCCAAAAATAATGTGGGCCTGTCGTCTTATAGCAATGTAGCAACGACTCCATAACTATTTACGAGAATGATCTGACTACCGATGAGCTATTCTGCCGGGATCGTAGTTAATAGGACGCACAGCCCATTACACTTATGAACGCTACTCGATTGCGCTTTACGCTTTTCACTTATTTGATCAGCGCGAGTGTTGTTGGTTCTTCTGCATGGCTTCCGCGCATTGTATTTGGTCAGACGAACACCTACATTGTTACGGAGCTATCTGGCAGCGATTTGGGCCAGGTGGCCTCGAAGCTGAACAATCTGGGAGTTGTGGTTGGCAGAGCAGCGAGTGATCAGCATGGCGAGACTCGAGTGACTGTCTGGAATGGTGCTAGCTTAAGGGCCAGGCATCTGGGCGTTCTAGCCGGCGGTGATTACAGTTCCGGATCGGACATTAACGATGCTGGACAAATTGCGGGACTTTCGAACACGAGTAAAGCAGTCTTACCGATTATTTGGACCGGAGCTGCTGGCTTTGAGCGTCTCCCCCTGATCCGAGGTGACAACTGTGGGCAGGCAATAGCAATCAATGGCCAGGGAAATGTCGCCGGCTATTCGTCGGGCCGGAACGGCTCTAAGGCATTTCTGTGGACGCGAAATAGTGGCACGCGCAATCTCGGCACGTTGCCAGGTGGCAACACCAGCAGAGCACGCGACATGAATGATTTCGACGAGGTGGTTGGAACGTCAGGCAGTTCGGCTGGCCAACGGGCGGTGTTATGGACAAAGACGGGGAGCATCCGCGATTTGGGTGTCCTCTCCGGAGATTCCAAAAGCGAGGCGACCGCCATCAATAACGCCGGCGATGTGGTGGGGTATTCTGTCGGTCCGCGCGGCATGCGCGCGTTCGTCTGGACCAAGCGCGAGGGCATGCAGGAGATCGGTAGCGGCCTTGGTGGTACATCAAGCCGAGCTTTGGACATTAACGACGCGGGGGATGTAGTTGGCAGTTTCGCTTCGGCATCGGGAGACCACGCATTTAGATGGAACAGGTCGTCGGGAATGACGGATCTAAACACGGAAGACTCTTTGAAGATGGGTATGCTCTTTATTGAAGCGCATGCAATCAACTCTGTAGGCCAGATTCTTGTGCTGGGCGAAGCCGCTCACCAAGCGCATACCGGCACCGATCCGAGCCAAGATTACCCATGCGCACCCGCTCCACCATCCACTTTCCTCCTTACTCCTACCCATGTGAGGTGAGCAGAGCCTAGCGCACTCGTGACGACGCCCGCCAAAACCAATCGCTTCGCCAGCACCGAACTTTAATACAGGCCCTTTCGGCTAATGCCGAGTTGATTTTCAAAGACGCGAGTAACCCTACTCGGGTGTGGCCTCGTTTGCCAAAAGGCCTCGCAATTCGACCTTCATAGGTCTGACAATGGGCTGGGGTGGGGGATACATCCAGCGCACCAACAATTCCATTGAAAAA
>Ga0066681_10001228_pt1 | contig 10063 bp, 9 predicted proteins | sample GraSoiAngelo_130_FD_65629 | JGI IMG/M metagenome (GOLD analysis project Ga0066681, IMG submission 65629) | Grasslands soil microbial communities from the Angelo Coastal Reserve, California, USA - 14_0929_02_20cm | ecosystem: Environmental > Terrestrial > Soil > Grasslands | place: USA...
TCGACCACCCGGAAGCGGCTCGACAGGCTCTCACCGAGCCGCCGTAACACCAGACGGGAGAAGGTCAGATGCGACGTCGAGGAGCCGATGTCGATCCCGACGCTCTGGAGCTCGATCCGCTCACCAGCCCAGATCGGGTCGGTTTCGTCGGGCGGCGCCTGGGGTTCGCCTTCGTGATCCCCGTGCTCGTGGGGGTGCGGAAAATCGTGCATCAGGGGGGCAAGTTACCGCTTGACTACACAAAGTTCAAATATTAGATATTTGCCATGCCGAGGCCGGGAAGCGCGGTCCCCGCCGGGTCTCTGGAATTCATGCCGACTCGACGGGACCGCGTATCCGCAGAGATCCTCCGCCAGCTCAAGTCGGCGATTCTCGCGGGCCGGCTCAAATCTGGAGACAAGCTCCCTTCCGAGAAGCAGCTCGCCCAGCAGTTTCAGTCGAGCCGTGGTTCGGTCCGTGAGGCCATCCGAACGTTGGAGCAGGCGGGGCTCCTCGTCGTGCGGCGGGGCGCGGGGGGCGGCGCGATCGTCGCAGACGGCGACCTCCGTCACGTGACGGACTCGCTCTTCACGTTGATCCGTCTCGGGAGCGTTTCGATCCACGATCTGACCGAGGTCCGCGTGATCCTGGAGCCGCGCATCGCCAGCCTGGCGGCTCAGCGGATCACCGCGGAGGAGCTGGCTCGAATCGAGGCCTACGTCGCCAAGCACGCCGAGGCGATCGCCGCGGGGCATCTGCACGCCACCGCCGATCTCGGCTTCCACCGGATGCTCGCGGACGTTGCAAAGAACCCGCTCCTGGTGCTCTTCGCCCACTCGATGGCGGACTCGATGGTGCAGGAAGTCGTGGCCCGGCTCGAGATGGACGCGACGACCAATCGGAGCAATCTGGCCTCCCATCAGAAGATCTGCGCGGCCCTCGCCCGCCGCGATCACGACGAGGCGTCGCGCGTGATGCTCGAACACGTCACCGAAGTTCAGGACCGTCTGGGGCGGCTCTTGCCGGCGACAAAACCGGGGCGTGGCTGACGGCGCCCCGACCCGATCCCGCGAGGAGGACGACGATGGCCAAGCCCATGCCCGCGATCAGCAAGAAGGACATCTCGAGCCTGCGCTCCACGCTGGAGTACCTGAAGGAGGCGGGGGAGCTACTCACCTCGAACGCCGAGATCGACCCCCACCTCGAGCTTGCGGCTGTCCAGAAACGCCTGGACGGTGGCCCGCCGATGCTCTTCGAGAAGGTCAAGGGGTACCCGAACGCTCGCCTGGCCAATAACATCTATGCGTCGGCGGAGCGGATCGCGCGGCTCTTCGGCGTCGAGGATCCGAAGAAGTTCAAGTTCAAGGCGGTGGAAGCGGTCCGGCAACCCCTGCCGCCGATCGAGGTGCGCGACGCTCCGTGCCAGGAGGTCGTGATCACGAAGGACATCGACGTCTGGCCGATCGTCCCCATGATCTCTCACGCCAAGACCGACCCCGGGCGGACGCTCGGCGCCGGCAACACGGTGGTGCGGGGCAAGTATTTCTGGGGCGGCTCGCACATCGGTTACAACCGGATGAACTTCCGCGGTCCCGACTTCTCGAGCTTCCAGATCTCTCCGGGCTCTCACATGGACCAGATCGCCACCCACTGGTACCGCAAGGGCCCGATCCCCATGACGATCAACATTGGCGTGCCCCCCGCCTGCACGATGATGGCGGGGGCGGGCTTCACCTACGTCATCCTCCCCCGCGGGTGCGACGAGCTGGGTGTGGCCGGGGCCCTGCAAGGGTTCCCGGTGGAGCTCGTGAAGGCGAGAACGCAGGACGCGTGGGCCATCGCGAATGCCGAGTACGTCATCGAGGGTTACCTCGACACGACGGAGAAAGTCTGGGAGAGCCCGCTGGCGGAGAAGGAGAACGAACAGGGGAAGTTCCCGTTCCACCCCGAGTGGGCCGGCTACATGGGCAAGGCCTACCGAACCTACAAGTTCCACGCCACGGCCATCAGCCACCGCAAGGAGAAGCCCATCTACTATGGCCTGATCGTGCACGGCATGGACGACCACTACATCGATGTCTCCATGCGCGAGGCGTGCTTCCTGGAGCTGGCCGAGCGGATCGTGCCGGGCCTCTGCATCGACACGAACATCCCGATGGGCCTGACAGACTGGGGCGGGGCGATCTTCCAGGTCCAGAAGCGCCGCGCTCGCGATGAGGGCCTGCACCGGAACATCCTGTCGGCGGCGCTCTCGATCTCGCTCGGGATGCGCCTGGCGATTGCGGTCGATGAGGACATCGACATCTACAACATGGAAGACGTCATGTGGGCGCTGGCGACCCGCGTGAACCCCAAAGAGGACATCATGACCGTCTGCGAGGGCGGTTTCGGCCAGACCTTCCAGCCGGCCGAGCGCAGCTCCGCCGGGGAGCAGCAGTGGACGCAGACGAACATCCGCTTCTCTGGCGGTATGGGGATCGACGCCACCCGGCCCTTCGTTTACAAGGACGCCTTCGAACGGGCGCGGTACGAGATCGGGCTGGTCGATCTCAAGAAGTGGTTCACTCCCGAGCAGATCGATCGTGCCCGCGCGTCCCAGGAAGGCTACGCCAGGTGGATGGCTGAGCGCGGTATCTAGCGAGCGCGGCCGGCCTCATGCCAGAGCCCGAAGGGATTCTCGCCCCGTACCGGGTGCTCGACCTCACCGGTGAGCTCGGGCCTCTGTGCGCGAAGATCCTTGCGGATCTCGGCGCCGATGTGCTCAAGGTCGAGCCGCCGACCGGCGACCCCTCGCGCTGGCGCGGGCCCTTTCCCGGTGATCGCCCGGATCCGGAGCAAAGCCTCTCGTGGGCCGCCTGGAACGTCAACAAGCGCTCGGTCACGCTCGATCTGGCGCTGCCGGCCGGGCGTGACGGTCTCAGGCGGCGCGCGTGCGAGGCCGACTTTCTGATCGAATCGTTCCCGCCCGGTGAGCTCGACCGTCTGGGACTCGGCTACCCGGCGCTCGCCGAGGAGAATCCGCGGCTCATCGTCACGTCGATCACGCCCTTCGGCCAGACCGGGCCCTATAGCAAGTATCGGGCCTCCGACCTCGAGCTGATGGCGGCGGCGGGCTGCATGTCGTTGACGGGCGAGCCCGACGGCCCGCCGCTACGCGTTTCGCTTCCACAGGCCTCAGCCTGGGCTGGCGTGTACGCCGCCGCCGGCTCGCTCCTCGCCCTGCACCATCGCTACCTCACGGGCGAGGGTCAGCACGTGGACGTCGCCGCGCAGTCCTGTTTGCTCTCGGCGCTCGGGCACGCTCCCGGCTTCTGGGACCTGAACCGGACCAACGCGGTCCGGGCCGGCGTGTTCATGACCGGGCGCAGCATCACCGGCGCGCGGATGCGGGTGATGTGGCCGTGCCGGGACGGCTTCTTGAACTTCATCATCTACGGCGGTGAGGCGGGCCGCCGGACCAATCAGGCCCTCGTCCGGTGGATGGATGAGAGCCGCATGGCTCCGCGGTTTCTCCTGGAGAAAGACTGGAGCCGGTTCGACATCGCCACCGTGTCGCAGCAGGAGATCGACCGCATCGAGGGGGCCATCGGCCCCTTCTTTCTGACCTTGACGAAGGCGGAGTTCTTCGCGGAGGTCGTCAAGCGCGACATGCTCGGCTATCCCGTCGCGACACCGCGGGAGATCCTCGAGGATCCTCAGCTCCTCGCGCGGGACTTCTGGGTTCCGATGCGTCGGGTAGACGGAACCACGAGCGTCAACTTCCCCGGAGCGTTCGCGAAGTTCTCGGGAGGACGGTGCACGGTTCATCGACCTCCCCCCCGCGTCGGAGAGCACAACGCCACGCTCCCCGAGCCGCGGGACGCCAGCGCGACCACGGCGCCTCCGCGTCGGCGCCTGCTCGGCAGTGACCCGGGACCGGAGACCGCCTCTGCCCTCGCCGGGATCAAGGTCGTCGAGTTCGCCGCCTACGCCGCCGGGCCGGGAATCACCAAGTACCTGGCGGACCACGGCGCCATGGCCGTTCGCGTGGAGTCGAGCGTTCGCCCCGATGGCTTCCGCACTCACTACCCGCCGTACCGTGACAACATCCCGGGCCCGAACCGCTCCGGCTGCTTCAGCCTCTGGAACAACGACAAGTGGAGCGTCACCTTGAACCTCAAGGCGGAGGGCGCCTCAGAAGTGGCGGGGGCACTCGTCCGCTGGGCGGACATCGTCATCGAGAACTTCACCCCCGGCACGATGGCGAAGCTCGGGCTCGATCACGAGAGGCTCAGGACCCTGAACCCGGCACTCATCGTGCTCAGCACATGTAATCACGGGCAGACCGGACCCCACGCCCGTCACCCCGGCTTCGGCTCGCAGCTCTCCTCTCTGGCTGGCTTCACCCACTTCACCGGCGAATCGGGCGGCCCGCCCATGTTCCTGTATGGTCCCTACATCGACTTCATCGCGGTGGCCTTTGGCTTCGTCGCGGTCCTCGCCGCACTCGACGGGCGGCGGCGCACGGGGCACGGACAGTACATCGACCTCTCGCAGTACGAGACCGGACTCCAGTTCCTGGCCCCCGCGCTTCTGGACGCTGCCGTCAACGGCCGCGACCTCATGCGCTGCGGCAACCGCGACGGTGATGCCGTTCCCCACGGCGTCTACCCCTGTCGAGGGACGGACCGATGGTGCGCCGTGAGTGTGTGGGACGACGCGGAGTGGCGCCGACTGGTCGGCGCCCTGGGTGGGCCTGGCTGGGCGACCGATCCGCGGTGGGAGACGGCGCCGGGAAGGCGGGCTGGCGAGGCCGAGCTGGACCAGCGACTCGCGGAGTGGGCCTCACGGCTCGACGCCGAGGAGGTCATGAGCCGCTTTCAGGCAGCGGGCGTCCACGCCGCGGGGGTCCGGACAATGGCGGAGCTGTTCAGCGACCCGCAGCTCGTCCACCGGCGAGTCTGGCGGGCGCTCGAGCATCCCGAGATCGGGCGCCACCACTACAAGGCTCCGCCCTTCATCCTGTCCAGGGCCCCGAGCGGCCCGCGGCGGCCAGCCCCCTGCCTCGGGGAGCATACGCGGCAGGTCCTCACGGAGATCCTGGGGATGAGCGCGGGCGAGGTGCGGTCGCTCGAGACGCGGGGCGTGCTCCAGTGAGCGGTAGCGCGCCCGCCCCGCGGCGCCTCATCGTCGGGATCTCCGGAGCCTCAGGCGTGGTCTACGGGATCCGCCTCCTTCAAATCCTGCGTGCCCACCCCGACATCGAGAGTCACCTGGTCTGCTCGAAAGCAGCCGAGCGCACGATCGCCGAGGAGACCGACTGGGCGGTGAAAGACGTGAAGGCCATGGCGTCGGTCGTCCACCCGGTCACGGACATCGGCGCCAGCATCGCGAGCGGCTCGTTCCGGACCGAAGGGATGGTCATCATTCCGTGCTCGATCCACACCGTCGGTGCCGTCGCCCACTGCATCTCGGACACGCTCCTGACACGCGCCGCCGACGTCTGCCTCAAGGAAGGGCGCCGCCTGGTCCTGGTGGTGCGGGAAACGCCGCTGCACATCGGCCATCTCAGAACGCTCGTGGCCGCGGCGGAGAGCGGCGCGATGATCGTGCCGCCCGTCCCCGCGTTCTATAGCCGCCCGACGACCCTGGACGACGTCATCGACCACACCTGCGGGCGAGTCCTCGATCTGTTCGGCATCTCCCACGACCTCGTTCGCCGTTGGGGCGAGTCGGAGCCGCAGCCCGGCGACCGCGAGCCGTCGTAGACGCGGGTGACCCACGACCGACCGTGTCCGGTTCGTTAAGCGCCGATCAATCCCCCGACGAGGCCGAGCAGCTGATTCAGGAGACCCACAACGGCCACGACGTTCTCCAGCAGCGCGACGATCTCGCAGATCAGGCTGCCAAGTGGTCCGGAACCGCCGACGATATCGAGCGTCACTGGACTCAGCGCCACCTGGAGCCCCAGGAGGTCGAGCGTGAGGCCACCGATCTGGAGATGGAGGACTTCGCAGCCCGCCTGTTGCTGGGTGATGATCCCGCTGCCGCTGGGCAGCGCCTCTCCGCTGATCGCCGTCACTGGCAGCGCGGTCGGGCCTAGGACGACGCTGCCGACAGGTCCCGCCAGGCCGGTGACGACACCCGCGATCATCCCCACAGCGTTGATCTTTCCCTGCTGCACCTCGAAACGCGCGATGCTGAACGTGCCACTGAACGCGCCGCCCCCCGCGACGGTTCCCGTCAGGGGCACGACGAGTTGAGCAGACAGCTTTGCGGGCTTCGCGGCCCCCGCGTTGGTCGTCGCGGCGGAGTCTAGAACGCAGACGAAGGTAACGACGATGAGCAGGCTCGTTAGAATTCTCATCCCACGACCTCCTTCCCGGCCTCAGAGCCGGTAAAGACGCTTCGCGTTGTCGTACATGATCCGTGCCTTGACGGCGTCGCTGAGGTCCGTTCGCGTCTGGAACGCGGTCACCGACTCGAGGAACTCGTGGGTCGGCTCGTGGGGGAAGTCCGAGGCGCAGAAGAACTGCCCGGCGCTGAGGGCGTCCACCGCGACCGGCAGCATCCGCTCGTCCAACTCGCAGTGGAAGAAGATCCGGTCGCTTCGCAGCTCTTCACTGGGTAATGACCTGAGCCCCGCGCCTCGGTTTTTGGCCTCTCGATCGAGCCGTTCCAGCATGAACGGAACCCACCCCGCGCCCGCTTCCATGAAAGCCAGTCGGAGGTCGGGAAACCGCTCGAGGACGCCGTTCAGCATGATGCTGGTGAGCTGGATCATCTGCGCGAACGGGTGCGAGAGCGCCCGCGCTTCCACGAGTCGCTCGAAGAAGTCGAAGCCGAGGCCCTGCGCAGGCGCGCCGTGGACGGCAAGCATCGCGCCCAGCCGCTGGGCCTCCTCGTAGACGGGGTCATAGTACGGATCGCCGAGGGGCCGCCGGAGCCCCACCGCGGGAAGAATCGCTCCCACCATGCGGAGCGCTGTCACGGCCCGCCGGAGCTCCTTGACTGCCTCGCCAATGTCCTGGAGCGGGATCAGGGCGATGCCCTTGAGTCGCGTCGGGGCGGCCTTGAGGAATTCCTCCTGGAGGAAGGTGTTGTAGCCGCGGGCGAGGACGGCCGCCCACTCCCGGTCCTTGATCAGGCCGAAGGCGAGGCCGTTGGTGGGAAAGAGGACGGTCGCCTCGACCCCGGCGGCGTCCAGGAACCCGAGCCAGGCTTTCGCGTCGGGCGCCGGCATCCCCTTTCCCTTGCCGTCGGCGATTCGCCGGGCGGCGCGGTTCCAGCCGTCGAGCGTTGGGAAGAATGGGACGTTCAGCAGGTCGGGGTGGCTCCGGTAGGGCTCGTCCAGATAAGGCTTGATCTGTTCGTCCCGCTCGATCACGTGACCGTCGGCGTCGATGATGGCTCGCTTCATCAGACCCCTTCCCGTTCAAGCCGATAACAGGGATGGTGCTGACGCGCAACCTGTTTCGCGCAACCTGTTTATTGAGGAGCCCAGTCACCTCGGGGAACGCACCGTCTGTCACCGAGAGTGCACACTTGCCGTGAACCCGAGGTCAAGCGAAAATGGTACCGAAGCGTACATTGCTGTACACACGCGCTGCGTCCGCGACGGTGACCGCGACGCCGGGCCGCTGCTCCATCGGAGGAAGAAACCATGACACGTGTGTCGATCAGCGAGGCGCGCCGGCGGCTCCCGGAGCTCGTGCGCCAGGTCAAGCAGGATCGGGGCTCGGTCGTGCAGATCACGGTGCGGGACGAGGTGGTGGCAGAGCTCCGGGCCGCCCTGCCCGAGCCCGAGCCGGGCGCGGCGGCGCGAGCTCTCCTCGAGCTGATGCGGAAGCTGCCGAAGCATCGCGGCCCGCGCCGGAACATCTCCGGCCACGTCAAGGCGTACCTGTACGGCGGCAAGGCCTGAGGCTCGCCGTGCCGCTGCCACCGCGGGTCTTCTGCGACACCTCGTTCTTTCATGCGTGCCTCGATCCCACCGACACCCATCACGCGCATGCCCACCGTCTCGTCACCGAGGCGACGGGGACCCGCGTCGCGCTGTGGACAACATGGGACGTCATCAGCGAGACGGTGACGCTCCTCCGCTACCGCGTCGGCCACGCGTCCGCGCTGGCCTTCGTTGACGAGTTGCTCCCGCGGCTCCACCTCGTCGAGTACGGCGCCGAGGTGCGCACGGGGGCGCTAGACGTGTTCCGGAGGTACGGGCGCGAGCGCAGGCTCTCCCTCTGTGACGCAATCTCCTTCGTCGTCATCACCACGTTGCTTGCGCGCATGCCCTGCTTCGCCTTCGACGAGGACTTCCGCCGCCTGGGCCTGACGGTCATTGCGACCACTCACTGACGTGCGAGGGCCAGTGCCTCGGACGCGATCAGGAAGATCTCTCGCGTTCCTGATACCAGGCGACGTAGTCCCCGATAGCGGCCTCGAGGTCGTACTGCGGCGCGTAGCCGAGCTCGGCCCGGGCGCGGGTCAGATCCAAGGGGCCTCGCATCTCGGGGGCTGGCGCCCCGGCGTGCGGCGGATCGATGCGGATCCGCGCGCCGGGAACGATGCGGCTCACAGCCGCCGCGACGTCCTCGGCCGACACCATTCGCCCGGTCCCGATGTTGAAGACGCGGCTCTCGAGCCCTTTCGCGTGAAGGGCGAGGAGCGCGGCGGCAGCGGCGTCTTTCGAGTAGAGCCACTCCGTGTGTCGCCGTGGCATCGCGGCCACCTGCCCGGCCAGCGATCGCTCCATCAGCTCCCGGAAGGTCTGGCTCGGTCCCCCACCACCACCCCGGCCCCGCCAGGGGCCGATGACCGCCGCATAGCGGATGGCCACGAAGTCGACGCCGAGCCAACGCGCGTAGCACAGGCCCAGGTTCTCGGCGGCCTGCTTGGTGGCAGCGTAGAAGGTCGACGGTCGTGGATAGGCCTCCTCTTTCAGGGGGTCGTCGCGATCCTCGCCGCCAACGAGGTAGTGCGAGAGGACCGCCGAGCTCGTGAACACGACGCGCTCGACCCCGACGGCCCGCGCAGCCTCCAGGACATTCGTGGTGCCCATGATGTTCACCTGGATCGCGGAGGCTGGCTCGCGCTGGGCGCCGACGGTCAGGAGCGGGTTGGCCGCGGTGTGGATGATCCGGCTGACGCGCTCCGCTCGCAGCACGCGAACCAGGTCGAGAGGGTTCAGAACATCCCCCTGCACGAGGCTCAACTGGCGGGGATCGACGATGTCAGCGATCGCGTCGGGCTCCGGGGCGAGGTCGAGGACCACCGGGCGCTCGCCGGCCTCCACGAGGAGGCGGGCGACCTGGGAGCCCACCAAACCGGACCCGGTGACGAGGATAGCCATGGCGAGCCGGGTCATGATACCCCTGGCTCCCTCCCTCGGGGTGTGGGCGGGGGCGAAGTACCGCGAGTTCTCCGAGTGGCTCAAGAAGAAGCCGAGCGAGTACATCCGGTCGGGGCGGATCTACTTCCTGCCGGCACCGGTCGGCCGTCGTCGCCCACGACGCGGATCTCGTCGTCGGGTGAGACCGGCCGCCCCTGCGTCTCGACGACGACCTCGGCGGGATCGGTCGCTCGCGTGGCGCAGAGGAGGCCCTCGGCCATGCCCGAAGACCTGGGTCAGCACCGGCCCGAGCTCAGCGAGCACGCTTCGCGCGGGCTCGGGATTCAGGCGCGAGCCCCCGACGGCCAGCGTGCGAATGGAGGTCAAGTCGTAGCGGCTCCGCAAGGGGGAGTTGAGCCACGTGATCACGGAGGCGGGGACGGCGGGGATCCAGGTGACGCGTTCGGCCGCCACCAGCGAGAAGACCGTCTCCGGGTCGGGCGAGGGCGCGAGGACGGCGCGCGCACCGAGGAGGAGTGCTCCGTGACGCCTGCCCAGTAGCCGCCCTCACGAGCACGAGCCCACATCACTTGCCGGACGTGGCGATGGTACTTATCATGAAGACCCTTGAGACGAGGGAGATAGACATGCCAATTTCCAACGATCCGGCCACGACGCTCACCGCTTACCAGGCCTGGCAGGAAGCGGAGGGCATCCCTGTCATCCGGGGCTTTCACGTGGAGGACCTGAGAACGGTGGAGGTCCAGCCCTGGC